>Ga0129308_1000075_pt1 | contig 177466 bp, 174 predicted proteins | sample L827metagenome_FD_94440 | JGI IMG/M metagenome (GOLD analysis project Ga0129308, IMG submission 94440) | Ring-tailed lemur group fecal microbial communities from Wisconsin, USA - L827 metagenome | ecosystem: Host-associated > Mammals > Digestive system > Large intestine > Fecal | place: USA...
AAATTAAATAATGATCCCATAACCAAAAAGCTTGCTGATGATCTCATTCGTAATCAGAATAAGGAAATCTATGCTAACTACTTAAACCAACTGGCTTTTGCCAACACCCCTAAGAAAGGAGAAACGAATATGGTTTGTGAAGGTCTGCTTTATATGTTCGGTACCAGTTCTGAAGAAATTATAAAATCAACTCAGGAAGCTGATGCTCAAATTTATATTCCTCAAATCAATGAATTAACTGCGGAAAATGAACATCTCAAAAGCCTGTTATCTGCTAACGGAATTGAATATTAATATTCCAATGGTACCTTGTTTTATTGCTTTCCTACTATGTGCTCAACTTATGTGAAAAATTTCCAATCTTTCCCTTTATCCAACGATAAGTACTTTGAAACTCTTTTGATCTTCGATATGCCAATAAATAAACCAGATTGGAGAGCACCAGACACACTATCGCTCGAATCACTAAAACCCCAATTCCATATTCCTTTTCTTCAATACGAGTAATAAAGTTACAAATCTCATAAGTAATAAAGCATACTATCGCTGTTACTACTGCGTACTTTATTTGTTGTAAATAGAATTCCAATGCTTTTCCGTTTTTAAAATAATATTTGAAAACAAGCCTCTCTGCATACAGAAAATTTATTAAAAACAATGAAATTAATGTTCCCGCTATAATACCATTCAATCCCCATAACTTTCCCAATATGAAATTCAAAACCAAATTTAAAAGTGCTTCAACAATAGTGCACTTTCTATAGTTCCACCACAATCCCGCTGCATTATAATACACACTCTGCATATCCCCCATCGTCAGCAAGAAAAAATACACGCAAAACAAAACAACTGAAAATGATGGCAGCAAATTGTCCTTTCCCATCCAAAGGCACATGAATGGTTGATAAAGACAAAATAAGCAAGCTGTACAAACCCCCGAAATCCATAAGTACATGAAGTTAAATCGTTTCAAATCATTATAATTCTGTTCAACAGTTTCGGTTTGAATACTATTGCCAACACCAGCCAGTACTGCCTTAACAATAATTCCAAGTATAGAAATAATTGACTTCATAATAAAATAATAATTTGAATAAATTGCAGACACAGTTAATCCAATAAAAGCAGATATGAAAATACTGTCAAAACTGTTTCTCGTGACAGCACAGAGTTTCGTAATCATCAGCCCTGATACTTTTTCTTTTAAATCATTCTTGATATCCCTTGATATTTCTCCACGGCAGACATATTGTGGAAAAATTTTCCCTGCTTCAAAAGCCGTCAACAAGTTTATGGCAACAGTAAATACCAGCAGCATAATAGCATATACATAATAATTTCCAAATAAAATCAAAATTACTATCTGAACTATATACATTGCTCCTTTTAACAAGGTTGAAATGTTTTGCGTTACATCAAGCCGTTGATGGGCACTGAGAATGGCACCTTTATATCCCATAAAAAAATAACTTATGCAACTGTTCATCAAATATATGAAATATAGTAAATACAAATTAATATCAGCAGGACAAGTATCTTTGATAAAGCATTTCAAAAACGGCATAATAACAATACCAATCACTAATACAAAGATCCCTATTGAAAAATACATTTTACGAAAAAACTTTAATAATGCACATATAGTTTCCTTGTCCCCATGGGCAATAGGTTTGTACATACAATATACGATTGCTGTACTTAATCCCAATTCAGACAAATTCAACACTTCCAAAACCGAAACAAATAAACCGTCAAGTCCTGCATATTGCATTCCTAATACTTTTATAAGAATTGTCCTTAAGATAAATGGAAAAATCAGTGTAACAGCTTTATTGATAATACCAAATATCATATTCCTGATGGCATTCCATGTTCGGTTTAACCTTATAGTTCCTCTCTCTTCCATAGTCATCTCTCTATAGATGTATATCCTATCAACGAAATATTGGTATACCATACTTCATTATCATCTAATTTATAACAGTCCAATTGCGGAAAGTCAGTCTCAATTTTTTCACTTCTTCCATAAGTGATAATAATATCATTTTTTTCTACAGCCGCAGGATATTCATCTTCAATTCTGTATTCATAAAAATAAAATTGCAGAACGGAACAAATATACCAATTAGAATCAACCTTCCTGTCATCAAAGACGTATATCTGTCCAATATCAGCTCCTATCTCCTCCAACCGGCATTTCTGTTCATATGAAGACAATGCCATAGAAGATACCTGCTCCATAATGACTTTATTATAATTTGTATTTGCTTGGTTATATCCTATTACCATCAATAGCACTATTGGTAGAAGCGCCCATTTTCTACTTCTTTTTCCACACAAAAAAAAGATTGAAAAAATTACAAAGATCATGCAGAGCAAAATACATTTATAATAAAACTGCTCCGTAACTTTTTCCGCTTTATCTGTCAAAAACGTATATAAAAAAGAGCCTGCCGCTGAATTAGTTTGAATAATTGGAACCACTATTTCAATAAATCCAAGTAATAAAATAATCCATGTACCAAAAGATTTCTTTATACAATCCCGATATTCTCTTTTGCCAATCAGATATACTCCTGTAAAAAGGAAAGGCATGGCAAATACATTCCAATATCTAACATAACACATAGCTTTATAGTAATATGTCTGCCCTCTCTTTACAGTATCCCATGTATCATACATATTTATAAACCAGCTGGAAACCAGAAATGCGGCAAACGCAGCCCCCATGCTCAAAACAGACACTGCAAACACAATATTGATATAGGTGGTTCCTTCCACTGCTCTTCTTCTTATTAATATATAAAGGTACCTGACACCTACAACAACCGCCAGCCAAAAAAGACCGCCTGTCAGTAATGACTGCACACTGATATGTCCTACCAACATATCAAACCATATCTCCCATGTTGTCAGATCTCCTACCGGAAGATGGGAGGATATTTTTACGGACGCATTCCTTAATCCATTCCCCGAAACCTTCCATATATTGCTTTGGTACGCACTTATAAATATTTTACTTAAACCCACTACCGGTATCACAAGTACCGATAACAAAAGCTGAAATTTTTTCTTATACAAAAATAACCCTAATAAGACCAAAAATGATGCAACTATCATAACCAACGCCCTTGTATGAAGAAAAGCACTCCAAAAGATAACTACTATATATATAAAAACCCATTTTACACATTTGCCTGTCTTTTCCATATGTTCCGCAGTTTTGCACAAAGTCAGTATAATAACCCAGAAAAAAACATCCAACACCACATCATTAATAATATTAGCATCATCATTAGGATGCAGCGGGATCGTACATATCAGAGAAAGCATCATCAACTCTAACTTTGAGGAGAATTTGTAATAATGACTTCCTATGTAATAGGCAATGCCAAATATCAAACCTCCCCTTAATACACGCGTAACAATTAAAATAATCCTATATATAACTATTGGTGACAAACGTAACTTAAATAACGGTGCAAACAAGGAATAATATCCAAATCCATAATATCCGCTTCTGTCAATAACACCGCTCCAGTCATACCCTGCCAATGATGCAGCACCTACAATAGTACCTAATTCATCTGTTGTAGTATGCAGAGGATACGCATTCAGAAAGGAATGCATTAAAACAGTACTTGCTGTAACCATCATTACAACTACAGTTAATGCTTCATGTTCTTCTATAAATTTTTCTATTTTTTCAGCTAAAGTACTATTCCTTGGCTTCATCCATAATGTCCTTCTGTTTCAATCACTCTTTTCGCAACCTTCACAAATTTGGGGGCTGTATTTGTACAGTCAAACTTTTCTATGGCATATTTTTGTCCGTCCTTGGCCAATTTTCTATATATTTCTCTATTCGCAACAATCTCTTGTATTTCTCTTAAAAACTCTTCATCCTTTTCAAACGCTATTCCATTGATTCGATCTATAATTATTTCAGTTGTTCCTCCTAGATATCTTCCAATCACCAGACAACCGGCAAGCATCCCTTCGACAGTTACCCTTCCGAACCCTTCTGCTTTTGAATTCATGATCAATATATCTTTTTGAGATAATTTATTTTTTATATCCAAACAGAATTCTCCAATTGTAATTTGCAATTCTAAATGATATTTTTCTATAAATCTCTTCATCTTTCGTACATATTCCTCAGTACCTTCTCCAACAAATTCCATAGTCCAATTACTGATTCCATTTTGATTCAGCTGATACAACAATTCTATTGTATTTAATGTTCCTTTTTCATCTGAAAATGTTCCCATCTGCACAAAAGATATTTTTTTCTTTTTTAAAATATCATGTTTATCTATGTAATAATCCTGTAAGATAAAACCATCATAAAATTGTATTGTATTTTTCAATCTAAACTCCACCATATGATAATTCTCTGTTGCTTTAGAAATAAAGATTACATATTCTGCACTCTCCAGTAATTTTTTCATCCTCTTCTTATTTCTATATTCACAGTTAAGACCAGCTTTCATCATTTCTCTTACATAATATATATGCGGTACTCCTGCAAGCTGCGCTGCTCTTGCCCCAACATCAACCCCAGTAGAGTTGGAACATACAATATCAAAATTTCCCTTTTGTATGTATTTCTGTATTCTTTTTACTGCAAATATATTCAAGAGATCAAAAATACGATATTTTAAATAATATTTTTCTGATATGGACTTAAAATTTCTGCGATACCAAACTTCTTCATAACAAATTCCATTATCATTAAATAATCGGGCTGCTTTTCCTTCTTTTCCTTTCTTATAAGGAAGAAGCACCTTCACTTCAATTCCACTATAGTTACGTAATCCCTGTATCAAGCTAACTAATGATACCGTGGAGCCTCCTATACTAAATTCATGGGATACAAAAAGAATTTTTATCTGTTGAGAATTCCTACATTTTTTTTCATCAACATTTAATTTTTCCATTTTTCTCTTACTATCTCTAATTTCCTTATCCATATCTCCATTCTTTCGTTTCAAGTAATACATCTCTTATTGCCTCTAATCTTCCATACCCTTCCTGTGCATCCGGCTCCAGATATCCACCTTCTCCCCATTCATTCCATGCAAAAAGAAATAAAATATCCTTATCATATATTGTTTTTGCTCTCACAATCTGATTAGATAAATACCTTTTAAATTTTTCCACCGTATATTCAAGTTCCAAGCTTCCCTTTTCTTTATGCCTGGGGGTGTTGTCCCAATTTACAAATGCACCAGGTATCATCTTCTCATCTCTGGGTTTAAGACTTAAAATTCTGTTCCATGTTTCGTCATAATTATAGGCAATAACATTTTTAACATTAAGCTTGTGATGAATTTTTAAAGCTGCCGCATTTAATATTTTTCGTTTCATCATTGCATATGTTTTTCTTTGACACGCATGTACCATATCCGGCTGATATTCAATTCCATAATCAAACAGATATCCATCTTCACTATTTAAATGATTATATGTAGAAGCTCTCTGATAAATAATACACAGATCTTTTAGTCCATTTTCCTTTGCAAGCTTTTTCCATTCAACAAGCATGTCTCTTAGTACAGGTATTATTTCAGGGCGATAAATTATCATAACTGGTTTCTCATTTATTTTTATATACCGATCATCCTTAAAAAAAGGTAATAAATAGTCAAAATGTGTCTTCCATTCTTCCTTCCCACCATATGTCTGTGAAATCAGAATTTCTTTATTTTTTTGTGCCCAAGCTCTTGTCCAATTTTCATTTGCCCAACTGATGCAAAAAGGAAAATCAATTGATTTATCTGCGAGCATATGTTCCATTGGTTTTTCCATTAGAAGTTTTCCATCAAACCAATAATGATAATAACAAAATCCATATATTCCGTATTCCTTAGCCAGTTTTGACTGCCATTTAATCACATCAGTGTCCAATAAATTATAATAATTATCATTAAGAGGAATTCTTGGCTGCACATGGCCATTAAATAAAGCCTGCGCTGTACGCACATTATCCCATTCTGTAAACCCTTTGCCCCACCATTGATCATTTTCAGGGAAAGCATGAAATTGAGGTAAATAAAAGGCTATAATTTTCATATGGTTATACTCACTTTATAAAAAATTTTAATTCTTTCAAAAATTGATTAATTCCTTCCGTTCGGATAATTTTCATTCCATAATAAATATATCCTGCAACTTTCCCATACTTTCTAATCACTTTTTTCCTGGTCTCAATAATTATTTTCTTTTTATCCGGTATCCATGCCCCATTAAAATAATGAATACAATGTGTATTATCAGTTATGTTCACTTCTTCAGTTGCCCTATTATATGGACAGAAATAATCTTGGGTATAAATAGATATATTTTCTAAAAATTGAGCCTGTCCATTTAAAATCAACCCTTTTTCTACACAAGTATTTGTAATAGGAACGGGATTCGGTGTCAAATCATATTCTCCATTAGGAAGTACAAACGCTCTATCCGTATAATATTCCATAAATTCCTTAAATAGCGGGTTTCCTTTTTCACTTCCAAATATACACGTAGCTACTGAATGATTATTTTCAAAGCAGGTAAATCCATGTTCATTTAGGAGATCGTCAAAACTTTTTATTACTTCAACATCTGAATCTAAATAAATACCTCCTTCTGTGTAAAGAGCATATAACCTTACATAATCACTAACAAAAGCATATTTTTTGGCTTTATATGCTTCTTTGGTATATTGACATTTATTTACATCAAAATTATGAGTGCTCCACTTTTTAATTTCATACTCTGGAAGTTTTTCCCTCCACGAACTTACACATTTCTGAATTAATTCTGGAAATGGGTCGTCTGGATTATCTGATAACCAACAGTAATGGATTATTTTAGGTATCCTGTTCATCTAAAACTCCTCTGATCTTTTGAATGCCATCTAATATTTTTTTATATCTTCTGGCAATATTTTTATAATCATAATTCTCTACGGTTTTTAATCCTTCACTTATTATTCTATTTCTTAACTCCTTATCATTTAAAATTTCTCTTATACACTCTGCTATCTGAATAATATTTTTTTGCTCACACAATAGTCCATTTTTCCTATCTATTATCAAATCAGGTATGCCACCAGTTCTCGTTGCGACTACTGGAAGTTCGGATGCCATTGCTTCAAAAATAACTGTTGGCAAGCCTTCCTGTGCTCCTTTTTCATCTATAATTGAAGGAACAACAAGTACATCCGCAGAGGCATATATTTTGCTGAGTTCTTTATGGGGTTTGCTTCCTACAAACTCACATTTATCAGCATATTTTTTTGAAGTATTTTTCAATTTGTCCTTATCCGGTCCATCTCCTACAATAATCAACTTAGCATTTTCTATATAATCCATTGCTTCCAGCAAATAGGAAACACCTTTAATTTCAGCTAATCTTCCTACATATAAAATGATTTTGTTGCTACCTTGTCTCCAATAATTAGATACATAATTTTTTTTCTTATTAAAATTATCAATATTTGCCCCCATCGAAATAATAGAACTTCTGACAAAAGGAAATTTTTCTTTTAGTTCACGCTGTTTATATTCTGAAACAACAATAACCGCCTTTGCTTTCTTTAAACATTTTTTTTTCAATTTTCCAACAATACCACCATTCATCGAGGATATATCCCCTCCATGCCCTGTAACAATATATGGAGTTTTAAAAAAAGACTGCACAATCCCCTGGGGAATCAGCCAATGCGCATGTACAACATCATAATCCGGCAGTATTTTAAAAAGATGAATATACAATGAAACAAACAGGAACGGAACCAGCAATATCCGTATCTTCTTTTCCTTAATTCTTGGTACAATGGCTCCTGGATAACACAATGTTTCCCATTTATGAACCGGAAAATAGTGATATCTTATTACATTAACTCCTTCCAAAATCTCTTGTTCTTTTGCCCCAGGCGCTGCAGGAGCAAGTACGGTTACATCAAATTCATCTGTCATATGCTTAGATAAATCTAATACAAATCTTGGTTCCGTATCCCCTTCCCATCTTGGAAAAGTCGAGGCCGTTACCAATAATCTTTTTTTCTTCTTATCCATCATTTATCTTTTCTCCACACAAAAAAACTCCCAATATAAGATAATTTCATATCTTATATCAGGAGTTTGCTCTTTCATTTTCATGTATTTCTTTGTTATCCAGATATTCTGCTAAGTTTTTTGCTGTGTTCTTCAAGAACAACTTTCATAACTTCAATATCTGAACTCATAGCATCAATCTGCTCTGCCCGTTCCAGGTATCTTTCGGCAGTATCCACATAATATGCCTCTATGGTATTAAGCCTTGGTATCACATTGTTTTCAAGCTGCACTACCCTGACATACTTCATGTCAGCTTCCAATTTATCCAACCTGTCATAAACCGGTCCCAGTTTCTCATCCAATTTCTCATCTAATTTCTGATCCAATTTCTGATCCAGCATTTCTGACATTGCAATTAACATTTCCTGATCTACCATTCCTTTATCCTCCTTTTGCTGTGTGCGGCGGGACATATGCCTTCCGCCCTCTTGTTATCTGTTGCATGAATCTCTGGCGAAAAGCCGGACACCATTTCAGCGGTGCATCGCACATGAGAAGTTAGAATAAATTTGTGCGAGAATAGATTTCATGTTCTTAATTTACCACACTTTCAAAAAGAGCGCAAGAAAAATTAGAAAAAAATGTTTTTTCGTGTAAATGCTTTGTTGTAAGAAAAATCCTGATATAAAATATGGAATTGTCAAGGTACGGGACTTTTTATATCTTCACAGTCTCCTTCTCCATCTTCTTCTGCATATAGATCGCATCATACTCCGCTTTTCTTGTGTGATACTGTGTATCCTGCAAAAGCTTTCTGTTAGCTGCAATCACATCTGCCACCAGACCAATCATAAAGGTCAAAAAGCCCATAATAATCAGCGTGCACGCCAGTATCAGAGACTGAACATGCCCACCTGACATACCACGTGCCATAAAGTATAAAAAGCGGAATCCAATAAGCAGACCAACAATTATTGGAGCCATTGCCAGATAGGTAAAGCACTTCAACGGCTTGTACATCATATATGCTCTGAGAATTGTGAGCATACTCTTTTTCACGTATCCCCAGATACTGCTAAACAGCCTGGAGGGCCGCAGTTCTTCATTGGTTCTGACCGGCACGCTGGTAATTGCAATCTTCTCTCTTCCTGCCTGCACAATGGTTTCCAGGGTGTATGTATAATCATTTACCACATTGATCCGCATTGCTGCTTCTCTGGAAAAGGCCCGAAAGCCACTGGGTGCATCCGGTATATCCGTATTGGAAGCTTTTCTTACCACCCAGCTTCCAAAGTGCTGAAGCTTCTTTTTAATAAATGAAAAATGCTCCGTCTGATCAATAGGCCTTGCACCAATTACCATATCTGCTTTCCCATCCAAAATAGGGCGTATTATGGTTGCAATGTCCTCTGCGCAATATTGATTATCCGCATCGGTATTCACAATAATATCCGCTCCGTTTCTCAGGCACCCATCCAATCCCGCCATAAACCCTTTGGCAAGACCTTTATTCTGCTTAAAATTAACCACATGATGGACGCCCCACTTTCGGGCCACCTCCACGGTTTCATCCCGGCTCCCGTCATTGATAATCAGATATTCAATTTCATCGATTCCTTCCAGACTTTTCGGAAGATCATTGAGGGCTATTTCCAATGTTTCCGCCTCATTAAAACATGGAATTTGAATAATCAATTTCATAGCACACCTCTTATGTATCTTGATTAAAGTAAAGATAAAAGGCATTCGCCTCTATCCTTTTGTCATATATTTTTTGCAGCTTGTCATTTTGTCCGGTCTCTATATGAGTAATCATAAACGTTCCGAAGCTTTCCGTATCATCTAAGTTTTCTTCCCTTATTACATGAATGGTTTTCTCAGGCAGCTGCATCTGCAAAAAGCCGATATATGCGGGGTGGCCTTCATCCAAATAGACAATTGTGCCTTCTCCCCTGTCATTTTCATTAATCACTTCTGCAATTCTCTGGTTTTCAAAATTTGCATTATTCATTTGATAAGTATAATGCTCGCTGATTTGCAGACCCGCCTTGATCTCAACGAAAAGAATGCCGGTCAACATCCACACACCGGCCTTTAAATGTCTGCTAAACCACAGCAAAATGCTGACTAATATCATAAGGCCAAAGCCAAGAAGCCATGTATCCCTAAAAAAATGATATATATTCAGATTGTCTTCATTAATTAAATAGCTAATTCCTGCAATATGATACCCGCGAAGCCCCTTTAGCCCTTCCTCCTCTACCACATCAAGAAGCTTAAGTGCCATACCGCCTGACAGCATTCCCAAAAGTAATGTAACCGGAATAAGAAATCTATTCTTTTCCATTACCACAATTCCCACCAGCATCATGACCGGCACCAGCAGTTCATCGTATCTTCCGTATATCAGGGAATCTACGTGACTTGATTTATACATAAAAATGCTGCTGATTAGAATTTCTCCTACTGTTGACAGGATCAGAAACAATGCACACCATTGCCTTAAGGCTGTTTTTCGTTTTTTTACTACTCCGGCAGCCAAACCTATGCTTTCCTTTACACACCATCCAAACGCCCAGTAGAAAATACCAAAGCTTGCCAATCCAAGGTAAAAAATCTTTCCCAGCACGCCTTCCAAAAACCGGCTTATTCCTGAAGGCGTCAAAATTTCACCAAGCTTATTCCACTGACTTCCATAATCATTTCCCGCCAAAACTTTTGCTTCCGCATAGGAAAACACCTCTGAAATCGTTCGGCTTTTCAGCTCCTGCGAAATCCACGCTGCAATAACCAGTACAATAATTAATACAAAAATAGACTTTATGTATTCTTTTTTCCCAGTCTTCACCATTCCCCATAAGAAGCAGGTACATATGCAGGCAATCACCACGCCTACAGTACGCATATGAACACAATATATATAAACAAGACAAACAGCCAGTAAAGCAGCTGTTATGGCTTTCGGATGCTCAATATAACTAAGCAGAAGATATGTAACCAACACAAACATGAAAAAAAGAAGCGCTTCTACCATAGTCATCTGCATATAAAAAATCCAAGATGGATAAAGCACCGCTATTCCGCTTAGCAAAACGCTCTTAACATCATCTATGTCCGGAATTAATTTCCGAACAATCTTCTGTAGCAGAAAAACACTTGCACACATCAACAACATATTTACTGTAATCGCCGCTCTATATGCTGCCACTTTACCAGTAAACAGTTTTAATATAGGTATTAGAATCAGGCTGTATCCAAAGGAATAATAAGATCCCATGGATGCCACTTCCGACCAATTATATCCTACTGCGTTTGCTGCACTTGCCCAGTATCCAAACTCATCCGGATACAACGCAAAACCGCATATTTTATAAATTCCATATTGAAAAATGCTAAAAACAACAAGCAAAAAAAGGAACAAAAAAATATTTACTTTATTTATCTTAGGCACACTCATTCCGATTTCCGTTATGTCTTTTCCATAAGGGAAGCTGCCTATAATAGCAGCTTCCCCAATTTCATTTTCTAATTCTTTACCCGAAATTCAGGCATCAATTAATACTTAATGATAGCGTATGCGCCCGCACCACCGGTTGTATCAAATGTAACTGTATCCGGATTGGTATCAATATCCTGCAAAATACTTACAACACCGCCCGCACGTACACAGACAACAGCATAGGTCTTTCCAGACTGTGCAAAGCTCTTAGGAATACCTAAACAAATTCTGATAGCTGAACCATCAGAAGGAAGCAGACTGTACTTTCCGCCTGACATTTTCCCAAGCTCAATGTTAAGCATAGGACCAACTGTTGCTCCCTGTGAAGCAGCAGCCAAATCGATAGCTGTCTTTGCAAGAGGGCTCTTCTTTACATCCAGATTAGAAAACTTTGCATAAGGCTTCTCACTGCCGGTCAGACCATATCCTTCCGCAATGGCTGCTACACTTGTCGTCACAATGCTTCCATTTACACCAGTTGCCAGATAAACGCCTGCTGCGGTTGTTTTAACACCGCCAACGGCACTTGTACTGGGAACTTCTGCAATTGTCTTTACCTCACCTGATGTACTTGACACAATAACCTCTTCTGTAGCAGATTTGGTATCATTTCCTGTAGAAGGTGCAGCTCCGACACTCATAACAGGAGCCATAACCAGGGAAACAGCCAATGCGCCAGCCATCATTTTTTTGATGATACTTAGTTTCATCTTTCTCTCCTCCTATAAAATATTTGCGGTTCTAATCATCCCCTTTGGAACACAATTAGAAATATCCGCTTTTTAGCTATTACTCTCCAGCACGCAAAATGCTATTTATAATAGCTCTTTTGTAATTATATGCTATCAATAATATATTTTCAAGCATTTTATGATGTAAAATTTGAAAATATAAATATAGATAATATTTTTTACAAATTACCTGAAATGGGAAGCTGAAAATTAATTTTTTATTTGAAATTCAAATTTTCCATTTCAAATGAGTGTAATGTTGCAGATCAGCTTGTAATATGTGCATGGAAAGGAAAAAATGGGAAACAAAAGTTTAGAACAATATCTGAAAGATTTACGCAAATCCTGCAATTATTCCCAAGAATTTGTTGCATCTCATCTCAATATCACGAGACAAACTTACTCACATTACGAAACCGGAAGAATTACTCCTCCGGTTAATTCGCTATACAATCTTGCCAAGCTTTATGGTATTCCCGTAGAAAATCTACTTGATCTTGTAGTAACCTACAATATCAACATGGATTTTGCCCGCAATCCGCAAACCTCCAAAAACAATATGACTGATGAATTATCACTGTTTATTGATTTTATAAATGCTCCTGAGAATAGCAAAAAATTTAAATTCCTTAATAAACGTGAGCGGCTCCTTCTCTTTTATTTTCTCCTATTAGATGCCCGTGATCAGGAGGATATTCTTTCTTTTATGAAGGTAAAATACTTAAACCGTTCCAACGATAAGCAGTACTATGACGATAAACAGCCTGCTGACAATAACGAATAAATAGAAGTGGGCTGCCGCACAGCTATTACCATAGCCCGTGCGGCAGCCCACTTCTATTTATTAAAATCTCATATTTTATCTTTTATTTGATTTCTGTCCAAAACACTTTCACGCTCTATTAAATAACCGTCTATAATATGCAGCCCCTTCTGATACGGCAGCCCTTCCAGTTTATTGAACAAAATCTCAATTCCCCTCATTGCCATAAGCTCCATATTAACACCGTAAGATGTGATCCCCACATTACAAAGCTCCGGGTACAGATAGTCGTCATAGCCTACCACCGAAATATCCTCCGGCACCTTATAGCCTTTTTCCTGCAGATTTTTGATCAAAAGGCTGGCTGTCAGGTCACAGTTACAGACAAACGCCGTAGGCATCTCATCAGGAAGCGTAAGACTGGCATATTTCTCACGTTCTTCCTCTCTGTCGGGAACGATCCATTCATCCCTTATTTTCTCTCCATGCTCAATCATTGCCTTCTCGTATCCCAGATATCTGTCGGTAATACTCTTGGTACTGAACAAAGTTCCTACAAAGGCAATCTCACGATGTCCCTTCCTGAATAAATAATCCGTAATCTGATAGGTTCCGTAAAAACTGTTGGAAATCACGCTGTCCTCATTGACCTTATCATCATAAAAATCAATATAGACAATGGGAATGCTGCTGCAATTATCAAGCATCTTTAAATAGTCGCTTTCAATGTAACCAAGCACCAAAAGTCCATCTACCTTCTTTTCACACAGCAGCTTAGGCACTGTCAGATTTTTTTCATCTTCGCCGCTTAGAATTTCAAGCATTGCAAAACAATTTTGTTTGACAGCAAGCATATTAATTTTCTGATACAGCTTCCAATAGAAAGTAACATACTTTTCCGTATAAAACTCCGCCAGCAGCACCCCAATATTATAGCTTTTCTTGGCCTCTGCTTTATCAGCCTTCGGAAGCACATACCCCATCTCAAGAGCAAGCTGCTTTATCCTTTCCCTCAGCGCATCGCTGACTCCCGGCTTTCCGGATAATGCTTTCGAAACCGTCATGGTACTGACATTCAGTCTCTCCGCAATATCCTTCATTTTCACCTCTTTTGCCATCCCACACCTCAATCTGCCTGTAGTCCCTTCATTAATCCCTCTACAACTAAGGGATATTTCCACTCACAGGTTTCTCTGTCTATTAATCCAAATAACTCCCCGTCTCCCTCAAATGCACCGTTGTCCCACCAGATACATGGAACGCCAATCCTGGCCGCCGCACTGACATAGTATTCCGCCCACGCAGCACGCTCCTGCTCATTTCCCTCTGCATTCTTATACATCGCACCAAACTCACCGATAATAACCGGGATGCCCTTTGATATAAAAAGCGTATCCAGAGAACTCATAATTGCATCAATATTGGCAGTGTCCTGATCCCATGTTCCTCTTCCCTGCACATTTAAGGCAAAATCATAAGGCTCATAAGCATGCACTGACACAATGATTTTGTTATCATCCGGCACCTCAATATGTTTAATTGCTTCCCAGCAGTTCGCAGCATATCCCGGAATCATAAGGATTCTATAGGGATTATTTCCGCTGCTTTCACGAATGGTCTGCACAAATACTGCATTCAGATGATTTACCACATCCCAGCCTTCCTGATCCCCTCCGTTCCACTCTACATCGGTTCCTATCTTTCTGGGCTCATTCAATCCTTCAAAAATCAAATGCTCATCATAATCCTTAAAACGCTCTGCAATCTGGCTCCATATTGCCGCCAGCACCTCCGCCGAATGCTCTTCCTTGTCATAATAGGTTCCATACCAGCTTTCATGATGGGTATTTAAGATAACATATGCACCCTGATCATAAGCATAATCTACAATTTCCTGTACCCTGTCCATCCAGCCCTCTTCGATCTGCCAATTGCCCGATATCAAAATATGATCATTCCAGCTAACGGGAATTCTAATTACATTAAACCCTTTATCTATTACTGCATCAATCAGCTCCTTGGAAGTAACGGGATTTCCCCACGCTGTTTCCCAATTTACGGCAGGCATTTTTTTGATTGCCGAAGAGTTAAGACTGTCCATTGTATTTCCCAGATTCCATCCTATTTTCATATCACGGACAAGCTCGCTTGCCGTAAGTGTTTCTATCTTGGAATTCTCTCCTCCCATAACCTGCTCCCCTGTATTATTTTCACTTTTTCCGCATCCTGCAAGCAGTAAAAGAACTGCTGCTGCAATCACTGATGCTATTCCTGTTCTTTTCATCATCATGTCTTACTTCCAGCCTCCGCTTATTGATAATACCACTTCTCCGCTTCCTCGCTCTCTTCATCCGCCTTTGGCATAAGCTTTCTTAAAATCCATTCCACGGGAAAGGTCAGCCCATAAATACAAGCCCCCGGAATAACAAAAATCGACCACGGCATCAGATATATGGCTGCGCAGGCTATGCCAAAAACCAAAAGAAGACCAATTGTTACCGGCAGATACTTAAACATCACAAACGCCGCTGTTTTAATCAGATCCAGAGTCCCTTTTTCAAATCTTGAAAGCAACGGATAAATATAAAGAGTTATTCCTGCCACCAGAAACAATATAAAGATAAGAACCATAAAAATTGCACTATTCAGCTTATTATCATTTGTCCACACATACCAGATATCCATTAAAAGAACAGCCATTATGATCCAAAATGCAATTGTTATAGGAATGGACTGTTTCATATTACATCGAAAGGAGTGAAAAAACTCTTTTACCGTATAACCGGTTTTATATCTGACTGATTTTGCCATTGCATAATATGCCGCTGTTGCCGCTGCTCCTGCTGTTAATAGCGGAACCGAGCATAATATCCACAAAACACTCACACATATAATATCAAACAGTACATTCATAAAACGACTGAATAAATTATCACTGCGAAACATGAAACTCCCTGCTCTTTGCCTTAAGTATTTTTTAACAGCGCCCGTACCCATATGTAGATACGGGCGCATATTATGATAACTGCTTACCTTAAATTACTTATAGAATACATCAAGTGCATCCTGTACATTCTGCTTATAGGTTTCCTGGAACTGTGCAGCAGTCATTTCGCCGTTTAACAGCTGAGACCAATCCCACTCAAGTCCAAGGGAATTCCAAAGGTCAAAGGCACCCCTCTGTCCCATATATTCCATAACAGCATAGTTTTCTTCTGTGATTGCACAGTCTTCCCACCATGTCAAATCACCGTCACGAAGATCAGTATCACTATGATACCAGTTCTGCCAATCATAGAATACATTGTATACAAGCTCAGGATCCTCAACACCTGCCGGAATCATCCATGCATTACCTGAGGAAACATTTTTAAACTTGTTGGTAGATTCATCACCGCTGGGTCCGATGGGCCAAGGACACCAAACAACGTCAAACTCAAGATTTGCATCTTCATTTGCGGAAGAAATCCATGCTGCATCGATCCAGAATGCTACCCTGCCATCCATGTAGCAGTTCTGATTATAATCAAAGTCATCAGAATTCCAAGGATTTGCCACATGATCAACATTATACATATTATAAATAAAATCAAGTACCTCAGTTACTTCAGGTGAAGATAAGTTTTCTGTACCGCTGGAAGCAATTGCTGTACCGTTACTCATCAGCAGGTTATATACAAGGAAATCCCAACGTGAACCGTAACCGTATACATCTGTTACGCCATCACCGTCTGTATCCTGTGTAAGAGCAAGCATATACTCTCTCCACTTATCCCATGTCCATTCGCCTCTCTCATACAGTGCATTGGGATCCTCAAGTCCTGCCTCATCCAGCATCTGCTTATTATAAGCAAGCATATAGGTGTTTGCAAGAACCATTTCTGCACTGTTGGACTGGAACAGGTATACACCTTCGTCAAGACCGATATCTACCTGTGAAAATACCATCTGGTCATTGAAAATATCCTGATCCTCGGGAAGGATATCCTCCAGGTTGGTTGCATATCCGTTTAAAGCCGCACCAATACCGAAGCTTAAGTCCACTTCATAAATATCACAGTCAGGCTGACCTGCCAGAATGGAAGTGTTGATGGACTCCTGAATACCTGTATAGGTAAGGTTTACAAACTGAATCTCTACATTATATTTATCTTCAACCTCTTTTACGATATCAAAATGTGCCTGTGCCAGCTCTTCATCAGCAACGCTGGGATCATCATGAATATCTGCATGTGTGCTGTCATAGTAGTGATCATACCATGTACCGATCTTAATCACTCTCTTCTCTCCACTATTTACAGATGAGCTTTCGCCTGCCTCAGCCTCTGTATTATCAGTTTCTGCTGCCGCATCACTGTTTGTCTGATCTGCCGCATTGTTACTTGTCTCTGCGGAACCGCCACATGCTGTTAAGCCGGCGATCATTGCAACGCTAAGGCCGAGAGCAAGTATTTTCTTATACATTTTCATGTTCATATTCCTCCTGTTAATATGCATTTTAGTTTTATTTTTGCGATATGGCAGGCCCTCTGCCATATCGCTTTTTACTTAATAAAAATTGCTTACTCAGCAGCTACACCTACAGCTACGCTGTAAACTTCCCAAGCACCGGAAGCTTCACACTGCATAGTTGATCCCCATGTAGATACATCATCACCACAAAGCGCTGCGATCTGCTCATAAGTAATCTGGCAAGTGCTTCCGTTAAATACAGCAGAATCACTGCCGCTTCCATCTGCATTGCCCTGACCTACTCTCATCCAGCCTGCCGCTGCTTCGTTCATAACAACCCAAAGATCACCGTTTTCACTGCTATAGGAAATGGTTACAACCGATCCGGGAACAAGAGCATCCAAGATTTCCTGAGGCATTGTGAAGCCTGCCTGTGCCCATCCGTCTCCTGCTACAGCAAAGTCAGGGAATGCAACAAGGTTTTTAAGCATCTTAAATTCCTTTGCAGTTCCGACCTTCACACCGTATACTTCCCAAGCGGTATCAGCCTCACACTGCATTCTTGCCCCCCACGTGGATACATCATCACCACATACAGCTGCAATCTGTTCATAGGTAATATAACACTTGCTGCCATCAGAAACTGCATCATCACTTCCGCTTCCGTCTGCATTGCCCTGGCCTACTCTCATCCAGCCTGCCGCTGCATCAGGCATTACAATCCACATATCTCCTGATTCAGAGCTATAGGTAACTTCTACTACGCTGCCGGGTACCAATGCATCAATAATCTCCTGAGGCATATCAAAGCCGTCCTGTCCCCAGCCATCGCCCTTGGTAGCAAAACCGGAGAACTCAACTGCATCTGCCAATGCATAAGCAGGAGCCTTAGTTCCAACTTTAACAGACTGTACTTCCCATGCTGTATCAGATTCGCATTGCATTCTTGCGCCCCATGTAGATACGTCATCACCACATACCGCAGCGATCTGCTCATAGGTGATCTGACAAATATTACCAGAATTGTTAATATAAGCATCATCACTTCCGCTTCCGTCTGCATTGCCCTGGCCCACTCTCATCCAGCCTGCCGCTGCATCAGGCATTACGATCCACATATCTCCCGATTCGGAACTGAACGTAATTTCTACAACAGAGCCGGGAACTAATGCATCAATGATCTCCTGAGGCATATCAAAGCCGTTCTGTCCCCAGCCGTCGCCTGTACAAGCAAAATCTGTAAACTCAACAGCACCAGTTACTGCACATAAGTTAGATCTGTCTGCTCCTGTACTTGCAGATACATATTCAGCGCTGCTGTCAGCTGCAAGTACATTGCCTGAAGCATCTTTAAATACAATATTGTCAATGTACAGATTTGCCTGTGTTGCACCCTTATCCTTACCGGTATCTGTTTCAAGTGAAACTACAAAATAGTTACCTGCGCCAAAAGACTGATCGTCAGGAATAGTATAGCTGATCGTCTTCGGATTTGCATCCTCCAGATATACAGACCAGCCAGTGTTGTTCTTTGCATTGTCCTCTCCCAGGAAAGCATAGATATTGCCGGAAGCAGCATAGAAATCACCATCGGGATTCTCGATTCCAACCGTCAATTCCACTGTCTTAAGACTGGAAGCATTATCACCCAAAAGGGCATCTACCTGAATACCAACATAAGGCATTTTCCCCTGAGGAGTTACCTTTAATGCTTTTGAACCGTTGTAATCCTCTACTGATAACAGAGAATTATCAGCTGCAGAATTTACGGTCTTGTCATTTCCTGCAAATCCAAATAAACCGTCCTCGAAATCCAGACTTACCTCTCCGGTTCCTGCCTCCTGCGCCTCATCATCAGCAGCCGTATCCTCTGCAGGCTCGGCAGCCTGATCTTCCGCAGATGCTTCTGTTTCTGCATCATTGCTGGTTTCTGTTGCCGCATTATTGCTACAGCCGACTATACTGATTGTCATTGCTGCCGTAAGGAATAATGCCATAATTTTTTTAGCCTTCAACTTTCTCATCCTCCTTATTATTTTGTAGTTGAATTGTTTTAAGTAAAACAAAGCCTCTTTTAACCCACAATACCGCTTCGCTCTACCCCCTCTATAAAGTATTTTTGAAGAGCAACATAGATAATAATGATTGGAATCATAATCAGCACAACTCCCGCATCCAGATATAATTCCTGAATGTTGGGATCATAAATCTTCTCAACATTAGAAATCGTTGCCTGAATGGTGGAAATCTTTTTACTGATTACAATATCATCGCTGATCAAAAATAACCTTGCATAAAATGTATCATTGTACTGCCATACCATAGAAAAAATTGCCACGGTAATAACAGACGGTATTGCATTTACCAGCATGATCCTGAAATATGTATACCAGGTTCCGGCGCCGTCCACAAAGGCTGCTTCCTCAATTTCCTTCGGCAGTCCTCTGAAGAACTGATTAAATATGTAAATATACAGGCCTGAACGAAGGCCGCAGCCGAACAATGTCATAATATACATTGGCACCGGTGTAGAGAGCAGGTTAATTTCAGAACCGCTGATTAACTTTATAATTCCAAAGACATCGAACTTTGCAAAGGACATATACAGCGGAAGCATGATTGTGTGAGTAGGAATTACAATCATCACAACCACACATGCAAACAGTAAGTTCTTAAGAGGGAACTTATATCTTGCGAAGCCATACCCTACCATGGAGCAGATAAATACTTGTATCAGCATCAGTGTTAAAGAATAAATCAGTGATGATACCATTGTCTTTCCATAGTTTAGGTATTTGATTGCCAGCTCATATCTTTCCAGCGTAGGATCCTGCGGGATCAGATATACCATTGTATTGTAATTATCTGCATCAGAGAAAAAAGAGCTGCTGATAATACCGATTACCGGTCCTAAGATTACATAGCAAATTCCTACAATAATAACCAGCCGAAACAGTCCCAGAATAAACTTCTTAATATTGGAAGCCCAACGCTTCCTGTCATTGGCAAACTGCGTATCTGTTTTCATATCATGATACATTTCTTTGATTGCCTTAAAGGAAAGCTTTTGCTTTTGTTCTGACTTTTCCATCTTTTTTCTCCTTTCCTAGTTATAGTAGAACGTTCTCTTCTGTATAAACCTACAGATAATCACCAGAATTAAGCAGGTTAGTACAGTTGATGTCAAGCTCATAACCGAGCTTAATCCGTAATTGTTATTGCTAAATGCAGTATCGTAAGCCAACTCTACAACCTCTGAATCTGCGAAGCTGTCCACCACGGTATATACCACATTGGTGATGATATGAGGCAGAACCATAGGGAAAGTTACCTTCCAGAAGGTTTCATAGGCAGTAGCACCCTCGATCCTTGCAACCTCATACATGGAACCGGGTATGGACTGCAGTGCTGCTATAAAGATGATAATCTGTACACCTGAGGCGTTAATAATATCACTGATTCTGCTTACCGCCCCTGCGACATACTCAATAATCACATCCGGCAGACCTAAGGATCCAAACATCTGAATATAATACTGAATACTCATTCCGCTGGAAGAAGCCGCCGCCATTTCCGCACTGGCACTTGAAATACCGCCGCTCATCATGGTTCTGGCCAGCTCCATGGCATCTAAAATTGCTCCTGAATTCAGGATAACCGGCAGGAAAAAGATAGCTCTTACAAGTGTTCTTCCTTTAAATTTCCTGTTTAAAAGAATTGCCATAAACAAGCTGAAAAAGGTAATCAACGGAACATCAATCAGCATGTTTCCTATTGAGGTAGTCAATATCTGCTTAAATGTTCCATGAACACGAAAAGCATAAATATAATTCTCCAGTCCTGTAAAGTCCAATGTGTACCCGCCTCCGGGGTTTACCGTCAATTCACACAGTGAAAACTGAACGGACATAAACAAGCTTCTTGCATAAAACCAGATAAAACCAATCAGCCATGGAAGAATAAATAAATATCCCGTTATGCTTCTTTTGGTCGTGAGAGACATTCTTTTTTTCTTTCTTCTCATCATCAGACTCCCCCTATTCCATAGCTTCTTGCAGGTACAGATACTCCATCCACGTTCTGGTCAGCATAGGTTTCATTCACATAAATGGTTATGCCGTTGCTGTAGGATACCGCCCGCACACCGTTATCCAAAATTTCATGATTGACAATAGACGCATTGCTTACATATTTTAATGCATTGTTTACTTCCTCATAAATTGCTAACGCATCCTCTTTCCAATTGGTATAAGTGGTTGCATAGAATCGGTTAAGTCCGGTGCTCTTTATCTCATTTGCATTCCCCCATGTAAACATAAAATGCGGAGAGGCTCCGTTTTCAATCAAATTAAGTACCACATCTGTTTTGTCATATGTATCACTCAAGTTGATCACTGAACCGGAATAATCAATATATCCATGGATCAGCATCTCATAAAAAGGAACATTTTCATCCACAATATAATAATCATTGCCTGTAAGAGGTGCATTGATGATATCATCCGCATAGGCAAAGGAATAATCATTTCCGTCATTTAACATAATGCTCTTTCCCGTGCCCTCTATGGAAGCCAACTGCGCAGTCACTACATCAAGCGCTATTTCCCTGTCAATCACATTGGTCCGCTTTTTATCGGAATGAAGTTCATCTCCAAGATCCCTTAGGGAAATGCCTTCAATGTCATAGTTGTTTATCTTTCTTGTAAATTTATCCGTATATCTGACAAGGAACTTGGGCGAAATCAGATCATAAAGGTTTTCTGTATACCCAAGACCTGACGTTTTACGTAAGTTTGCGGGATTGACCAGTCCAAAATCTGCAACATATCCGGTTCCGTAATACCTTGATGTTTCCTTGTTATAGGAATATCTCTTACTGATAAATGTTACCTTTTGGAAGGCTACATCTGCATAGAAGGAGCCGCCGTTTTTGCTTACTGTATCACTTAAAGCCTCTAAAGCAGATTTGCCGCCAAGCTTATGCGGTACCTTGATCTTATCAACTACATCATGATAATATCCTCCGTTCATCCAGCCCTGGTAATTCATAACCTGATTGGTAATACCGCTCTTCGCCAAATCATTGGAAATATCGGCTGCTTCATTAAAGGTTGTCATGGCATACAAACCATCATACTGTACACCAACGAAAAACTTTGTCATGGTTACGCCGCCGAGAACATCATAGTAAAACTTAATGTCTTCTTTTTCTTCTTCCCTGGCAGTCAGCACACCTTCATTAATCAGTCTTTCCCTGTAATAATTCGCCGCTCCTGCATATCCTGAATAATCCTCGGTAAGCATGCTGTAACGCACTGTCAGATTTGCATCATAAAAATTGGTTTCCACGATAGGCAGCTCTGCCTCGTTACCGGTAGAACCAAACATGGCAAGCTTATCGTTTCCTCGAAGAACAAAGGTCGGATACACATAATTGTATTCGTTGATTTTCCCGGAAACACCGGCTGACAGATAGCTTAAGGATGCCCCATCCTCAATGGTTGCAAAAATGCCGCTCTTTTCTCTGAAAATACCGAACAACGCCATCTTCACATCTTCCGTATTTTCCATTACTGTATACTCAGATGCCAACGGATCAATTCCATACACATATTCGGAATAAGTGGACGCTGTAGTCTTGCCGTTATTAAAACAGATCAACGAACCGGATCCGTTTGGTACCAGCATATAACCATCTTCGTCTGTTCCTGCAGTTCCGAAGTATCTCAAAAACTGGATACGGAACAGGGTACCTCCACCGTACTCCTCCACCCTGCACATAGGAACGGAAACATCTACCCCGTCCTCATTTAAACGATACTCAAGGGGGATCATAAAGGAAATCGGAATAGCTCCCTCTACTCCTGAATTTTCCATTTCACGCATATAATCATCTGTGGTAAAGCCTGCCTCCTCAAAATACTTATTCAGCTTACGAATCTGCGAAGCACCCTTTACGGTAGATTCAAGCATCTCCATATAACCTTCTGCCACATCACTTTCCACGAACTTTTTCGCCGTGAATTTTGCCCCCTCTTCGGACATTAATGTCATCACATTGTCCAGCGTCTCTTTACTGATATACTGGGGAACAATGCCTGTGGCACTGGTTAAATCTCCTATGGTATACAGAAAACGAATTCCGTTTTCAATCCCCTCTGTCTCCATCTGTCCTCTTGAAGTACAGTAGCTGTAGGAGTCAAAGGTACCTTCCGTTCTGGAGGTATTAAAATAATCTACGATAAGCTGAGACTTCAAGTAATTTTTATTGGTTTCGGTTGCAACCTCATCTTCATCTGCATCAAGAGGATTGGAACGAACAATCTGGCCGTTTCTTTTATCTACGATTGCCACCTCTCCGGTTTTCGTATCCGCATAAAGCTTTAATGTATCATTCTCCGCTGCAAGCAGCATACCATCCACATCACTCTTAGACTCGGTAATCGGCGTAAACTCAAACCCTTCTTCATACTCGTAGGAGGATAAATCCTCTTTGTATTCATTATAAAAATAATAACGAATAAGATAATGTGCCAGCCAAATGACTGCTATAAGCAGGATGAGTGCTGATACACCCAGTAAAATCTTTTTACTTTTACGCATTCCCATCCTCCTCCTATGCTCTGAATATCAGTTCCTGATAAATACTGTAAAAGAAACTGTATACCTGATTAATCAAGTCCGCAAACAACAAAACAACAAAGATAATAATAAACATGGCAATAAAGGTCAGAAAAATTGTAACCAATGTCTTGCCCAGTGTATAATTATGTACTTCCATAATGCCAATCAGCATCATGAAAAGTCCGTAGGCAATTCCGATACCGATAATCATAAAGTAAAATGCTTCCTCATTCTGTGCCACAAACTGACTGACAACAGTACCAATATTGAAGCAGACAATCATCGGAATCATTGCATAACCGATAGCAATGGAGATATCCTTCAGCCTTCCCTCTCCCTCCATCAGACAGGTAATGGACCAATTCCCTACACAAAACAACGCATATAGCAACAGCACGGATATTAATTCCGTAAGGGCATTTACAGCCAGGGGGTCTACATCATTTACAATAAAGCTGGCTGAAATTCTGTTAACCGAAAAGCTCAGTGAAAACAGTATAACCAATGCAAAGGCAACCGGCACGCTTCCTCTTTCCCTGTGCCTGATCTCATAATATCCGTCAGCAGGATGGCTCACGGTATAAAATGCATACTTCCATTTATCCTTGGAAAATAATTGTTTCATCAGGTAAGCCCTCCTTTCTTCTCTTGACGCTTCTGCCTAATCCATTTCTTTAAAAACTTCTTATATGTGATCAGCAGAACAATGAATACTACAATGATTGTCATAAATAAATTCATATTTTCCGTCAAAATTTCATTTCGATAACGCTTCCATGCCACGGAATAATACTTTCTGTTCATTCCGAGCTTTAAATATTTCATAGCGGTCTTGTTATCTCCGGCAGTTAAATATGCCTTACCGATACCGGAGTTTGCAAGCTCGTTATTCTCATCCAGCTTTAAAACCTTCTGCCAGATTTCAATCGCCTCGGTTTCGTCGCCGTCATATCGAAGCCCTACAGCCTCATTAATCAGATTTCCGTACTCCGTTTCGCCAAACTTAAGTATGGCTCCGTAATAGGCATCAAGCACGATCAACTGATCCCCTATGGCTTCAATGGCTACGGGTGTTGTAAAGGTTCCCTCCTGGCTGCCAAGGCCTCCAAAAATGTACAAAAGATTTCCTTCCTTATCATAGGTGAAAATTCTTCCGCGCTTTCTGTCAAGCAGGGAGTAAATCCCCTTTCCTCTGTACACTACATCCGTTATTTCACTTGGACCGGCATACTTACCATAGGTATAAACCCGTATGTCTCCGCCTACATTCTCGTTTTCGCCCTTCTGAATTACATCCTTTCCCTGAGGATTTAAACGCCTTACAGCCTGAACTCCGTCGGAGTCAATATTCGTTGCATAGATGAATCCGCCGCTATCCACATCCATACCTGTAAACTCGGTAGGAATATATAATTGCTGCTTCGCACGCTCCTCCTTGGTTGCAATCTTTCTCCAGAACTTTTCCCAAAGCGTAATCTTTACTTCAATGGTACCAAAATATCCGGTAAAGCTTCCGTCACTTTCAAAAACAAGAATTCCCTCAAATGCATTCTTGGAAATTACATAAGCACGATCCGCATAATCAACGGTTACCTTAATCGGTATAAAATCAAAGCCTTCCTCCAGAATTTCTGATTGAGGATTGTCAATAATACTGATAAATTCACCTTCGGGTGTCAATACCACCACTCTCTTGTTCATAGAGTCCGCAACATACAATTTGCCGCTCTCTGAAACACAGACTCCATAGGGCTGATTAAAGGTATCTTCCGCCCCGTCCCTCTGAAAACCGTCAATAACCCGAACTACCTCTGTTAAATCTTCGTTTAACACAACAATCCGGTTATTCTGAGTATCTGCCACATAGATCAGTCCATCCGGTGCCACACACAGATCCTGAGGCTCCTTAAAATCAGTCGTTCCTACAGACAAGCCTGTTACCGATCCGTTCGGCACATAAGCTGCAGGCGTTATTACAATATTTTCGCGATAATCATAGTTATAGGTATCGTATGGCTGATCCTCCGCATGAACCTTCTCCCCAAAGGATACTGCCGTAATTGCCACCGCAAACAGGAAGGCAGCTGACTTTACTAACAAATTATGTTTTTTCATTCTGCGCCTCCTATCAATCCTTCATTCCCGAAGTCGTCATGGTTTCCAGTACGTTGCTCTGACATGCCAGGAAGAAAATAATGGGCACTGCCGCAATGATGAATGTAACCGCAGCCGCCGCACCTGCTCTGGCCGTACCGCCGGCAGATATCTGCTGAAGTGCAAACTGCAGAGGCTTTAGCTGCTCATCTCTAAGAAACATGCTTCCCGTATTTCCCCACATCTGCTGGAACTGAAAGATTGCCAGCGTCAGCCATGCAGGTTTTACATTGGGCATAACGATCTTCCAAAACACCTGATACTCGGAAGCACCGTCCAGTCTCGCCGACTCCATAAGAGAGGTTGGGAGCTGTTCCATAAACTGCTTCATCAAATATAATCCCATACCGTAAGCGCAAGCAGGAAGTATCAGAGCCAAATAGGTATTGTTTATTCCCAGCCAGCTGATAATCATATAGTTGGGGATCTGTGTTACCGTCCAGGAAAACATCATGGAAAGCACAACCATGTTAAACAGAAGTTTCTTTCCCGGAAACTCATGCTTAGCCAGCGGATAAGCAGCAAGGGAAGCCAGTATAACATGCCCCACCGTTCCAAGACCGGTAATAATAATCGTGTTTAATATGTATCTGGAAAAGGGTACCCATGAATCGTTCATGATGGTAAACAAATCCGTAAAATTTTCAAGGGTAGGGTTTCTAACCAATATTCTTGGCGGATACTGATATATTTCATCCAGGGGCTTCAGGCAGTTGTTAATGATCATAACAAGAGGAAGCGCCATAAAGAATCCGCAGATAGCCATGATAAAGAATAACAGTCCGTTACCTGCAACAGAACGGTTCAGCTTCTTTTCTCTGGGCTTAAAAAAGCGATATTTTTTTCTGACTTTAACAGGTTTTTCTTTTACAGCCGTCTTTGCCACTTACTCTCCCACCCTTCCTAATAATTTCTGAACCAGTTTATTCGTACCTACCATCAATAGGAACAGCACTGTTGCAATTGCTGATGCATAGCCCATGTCAAATCTGGTTGAACCATAATCCAGAAGGTGGGTAACAACCGTTGCGCCTGCATAGTTGACGGAAGGATTTCCTGCCAGCTGAATGGAGATATCCGCAACCGCAAAGGACTGGGTAATCTGCATAACCGCACCGAACATCAGCTGAGGCTTCATAGCAGGAAGCGTTACATACCACAGTTCCTGCCATCTGTTCTTTACACCATCCAGCGCTGCCGCCTCATACAGGCTCTTATCCACCGTTTGTAATCCGGCAATAAAGGACAAAAAGCCCGTACCTAAGGAAAGCCATAGCTGAACCACGATCAGACAGGGCAGAATATATTTGGCATCCTGCATCCACAGCTTCTGTTCATTAATAATTCCAAGCTTAATTAAAATACCGTTCAAATATCCGTACCTGTCACTGGATAAGATCAGGCTCCACACCATATATGCGTTACCGCAGATAGAGGGCGCATAAAAGATTAAGGTAAGCAGTGTTCTCAGCTTGCTGGAAAACTCATTAATAATCCATGCAAACAAAAGGCAGAGCAGATAACTGATAGGACCCGTCACCACTGCAAAAATCAATGTGTTTTTCAAAGATACCAGGAAGATATCATCCTCCAGAAACAGCTTTATATAGTTATTCCAGCCATTAAAGGTGGGAAACTCCAACATATTAAAATAGGTAAAGCTAAGTGCAATAGATGCCAGTACCGGCAATACCGTAAACAGGAAGAATAAAATAAAGTAAGGTGCCAGCATAATGTAGCAGGCTTTATTCTTTTTAATCTGGTAACTAAGCTTGCTTTGTTTCTTTGCAACCGTCAATGCTTCAGTTGATGCCATTTACTTATCCTCCTCTTCTAAATCATCTATCGTCGGTAATCCGAATTCCTTTCGCTTATAGGTGATCTCATCATTGATATAGAGAACCTTATCCATCAATTCCTCTCTGGGCGATGCCGTATCCGTATCCGTTGTTACAGTATAAAATGCATTGTTTACATTTCTCCAGGAATAGTAACCGCCGGGAACCTGAGGGATGCCTTTTACCCATTCAAAGGCCTCCGCCAATGCCTCGTATGTATCCACAGACCATGGTATATTCTCAAATGCTTCCTTATTGGCTGTTGCGACACGGGCTGCCGAACCCATAAGCGATTCCATCTCCCTGTCAAAAAGAGTTTGCGTATCTGCACTGGTCCACCATTTCAAAAATTCCCAGCATGCATCCGGATCCTCGGTATCCGCCATAATCATGCTTGCCAGTCCGGTACAGCCAACGGAATGATCAACCGTTCCATCCTCCTTGACCGTTCCGGGAACCATTGCAAAATTCCAAAGACCTGCAATATCCGGTGCCGAAACCTCTAAATTGTTGTATAAGGTGTAATCCGCAATAATAATCGGACACTCTCCCGTACGGAAACGTTCTTCCACGCTGGCCCATCTGTCAAGTCCATAGTCGGTATAATATTCGCAGTATTCTTTAAATGTGTTAACCGCAATGTCAGAATCCAGTGCTGAGGAAATACCGCCTTCGTTGTAATATTCGCCTCCGTTTTGATAAAGCAGCATTGCGTAAATCTGCTCTGATGGCAATATACCGAATTCCATCTGGTTCTTCGCCAGAACCGACATGGCAACCTTTACCTCATCCCACGTCTGCGGCACCTCAAGTCCAAGCTCTGCCAAAATGTCCTTTCTGTAAAACATAACCGGGAAGGTCTGGGTCTCCGGCAGGGCATACATTGCACCGTCAAAACCGAACGCCGTCAGTGCACTGTCATAAAATCTGTCAGCCACCTCCGGATAATCTTCAAACCGGGTCAGATCCAGCACCGCATTTCTAAGTCCGTAGTTAACCGGCGTATCATTTCCTGTATTTAGCACTGCTCCGGCAATACCGTTGGTATTTGCCACCTGTATCGCTACATCAGGCCCTTCTCCGGCAAGCTCGGCCCTGAGCAGCGTGTTCATATCTACCAACTGAACATTTACATTAATTCCATAAACACTGGTAAAGGATTCATCAATTAAGGATCGGATTACGTTTGCCTGATCACGTCCGGTTCCAACCCAGAGGGTTATCGTTGTATTCTCCCCATCCTGCGCAGAATCGGTTGCTCCAAGAGAGTTATAATCAATCACAAAGGAATAATACAATCTCCTTACCTCATACCCCAGCTTATCAAAGAAGGAATTGGAAGCCACTTTAATTTCCTGATCCGGGGAATAAATATTTAATCTGTCTATCTGCAGCGGCTGATCGATAACCTGAGTGATCCACGTACCGCAGGCTCTGACATTCTGCTTGTAGGTAGCAACTACCTTTACAAAACGCTCCTCATCCGCAATCAGATAATCCAACTGGTCCTTCATCGTAATCAAAACGCTTTCCTTATCGGAGGTACGTCCTGCCGCCTGTCTCAAATCATTAATTGCCTGATCTAACTGATCTCTTACCGCTACCATCTCTCCGTTAAGTCCCGGCAGGGAAGCCTCGATCTGATAATCTCTGTAGGTATCCGGACTGACACCTGTAATGCGAATAACCTTTCGATAAATTGCATTTAACCGAGATACACAGTCCTGTACACTTGAAATAACCTGAGAGAAGTCACCTAAAACCACCTCCATTCGAATGGTATGGGTTCCCTCCTCAAGGTAAAACTGGAAAGGATTACCTTCCTCATCCGAAAGCACATCTGTTCTCCATGATGCTTCATAAGTAAATCCATAATCCGAAAGTTCCTTAAAAGGCACCTCCCCGTCAATGGTAATTTTACGGGATGTATAGATACCTCTCATAAAACTCTGCTTATCAAACATTGATATATTATAGTAACCACTCTTAGGCACTTCAAATTCCCATTCAATCCACTGTCCCGCATCTCCCCAACTTTCTCCACCGATGGTATTGTTAAGAAGCTCCCTGGCACTTGCCGGATATACTGCCGGAGAAGACTGATCCTGCTTGGGATATAACATCTGAGAGGAGGTCTTGGTTGCGTTTTCAGCCTGAATTTCCACATTCACATCTGTAGTATTCTGCGCTCCCATCTGATCCCATTGTGCTTTAACCTCCGCATAGCTCTTTGCCTCCTCCTTATTGGTAAGGATCAGCTTATGAAGCAGCATCGGCTCTCTTTGGGAGTTGATGGAAATCGTGTGGGTTCCCTCTGTTAAATAAAAGCATAAGGGCTGTGTAATATATCCGTTATTATCATACAGATCCGCAACAATCCATTCGGGGATTTCCACTGATGTAGGCTTCATATCATTGCCCTGGTTATCCTTATTCCAAACCACATTATAGCTGCCTTGGGCAAAGCTCGCCTGTGCAACATCCGTAGACCACACACGAGAAAACTCTATCAGCGAAAGCTCTCCGTAAGGCAGCTGTCCGTCTACAAAGAAGCTTCTTTGTATTTCAGAGTTTTTACCTTCTATGGGATAGTACTCAATAGCAGGCTGATAAAATCCCGTCTCCGGAATCTCAACCTCAAATTCAATATAGCCGTTTTCCGCCGTCAGAACGCTGTCTCCCGCGGCACCTTCATAATCGGTATAAATCACCGGCTCTACTTCCTTATCTCCCTCCATATAGGAAATATAATCCGATGCATTTACCTCTATAGTCACATCAGGATAGGAAGCATCACTATGCTCAGCCAGATATTCCGTATAATCGGGAATAGAATCTACTGTTGAAAAAGTACCTACCATCTCCTTGGCCTGCGCCTGTGTCATGGAAGCTGCCGCATCTGCGGGAATGGCACAGACCTGCATCGTAACAACCACCTCTGCGCAAGCCAAAAATAACGCCATTAATTTCTTACTCATCGTCCCAACTTTCATCTCAATACCATGCCTTTCTAAAAACCTGAAATATCGTGTCGCTTATTCGTAATACCATGCATCCTCATTTCCATCGGATGCCGGCATGTATTTCCGAAGCGCCTTTTCTATCATAAATGTACATACATAACACCATGCCCCCGGCCATATGAGAATGGTCGGCCAAGGCAGATAATAAAACCAAATCAGACATAGCGCCACGCTCCCTGCCAGCATCAATACAGTATAGCCTATAAACCTCACCGCCATCACAAAAGCCAGCTTTACCATGGCACTCATGCTCATCATAAACCTTGACAATACCGGAAACAGATAAATCAATATTGCTGCCGATATCACCGCCAACGCTATATACATTCTGCCAAGGAAAATTCCCACAGCCCCCTGCTGAGCATTTGCAATTGTCCAGAGATGATATAGCAGCATAAACCACACTCCTGCTGTCAAAGTAAAAGCACTTCCCCTTCCTAAAGTTCGTTTGAAGGAGGCAAAATACTCTACTAACGGATAGCTGCGATTTCTTCTGATATTTTTCATCATTGCGTAATACAGGGAAGTAGTTGCGGTTCCTATGGTAAAAACCGGTATGCAGCATAGCAGCCAGAAAATATTTAAAATGATCACCTGTCCCGCCTTTGTCAGCACATAGACAATGTTCCCCTCAGGGCTTAAAATCTTCTTACGCTCTTTTCCATTTTCATACGGATCTGCTTTCTGATCCGCATTCTTATCAAAACCACTCATCTATTTGAAAGCCTCCCTGATCGGATAGGTTGTCAGATCCGGCAAATCCTCCAAGGTAACTACAGCCTCATCCTCATAGGCCTTCTTCAAAAGGCTTTCTTCCGTATACTGTTCATTTAAAGCATATATTGCCATGCTCTTTGCCACAAACTCTCCCTGCCAGGTGCACCACATTCCCCACATGGCTCCATCTCTCTTCGCCAGCTCCGGATCAAACACACATCCGTTTTCCGTCATATAAACAAGCTTTCTCTCCGTGGAGTAATTTTGCGCCGCATTCAGGTATGCAGAAATCTGTGAACTGTATACCTTCTCACCGGGGTAAATATCCTCTCCTATAATATCTACATACTCATCCCCCGGATACCAATCCGCATCCTGTCCGTTCCATACCCAGATCAGATTATCAAGTCCGTATTCATTGGTCAGTTTTTCATAAATGGCAATGTACAGTTTCTTGTATGCATCAGGACCTGCCGTTCCCCACCAAAACCATCCGCCGGATGCCTCATGAAGGGGTCTGAAGAGCACCGGAACCTCTGCCTTTTGCAAAATCTTAAGCTGTCCCGCTATCACATCCACATCGCTCATCAGCAGCTGATAGCCCTCTTCATCCTCGCCATTCATAATCTTTGCAAGATCAATATTGGTATTATCCTTATAGAAGCTTCCACCCCAATCTCCTGTTATGTATTTTGAGGGTGCTGTCCAATGCCAATGAAACGCAACGATACCCCCCTGTTTCCAGAAATCAATGGCATACTCTGTAGTATGTCCTTCCGTTCCCCGCTCCACTCTGGAGGGCGAATAATCCATAAAATCCATAGCAAGCACTGCTGGCATTTTGCCGGTAGTTTTCTTAATCACCTGCATTTCCCTGCCGTAGGGCCCCTGATCACAGGTCTGTCCTGCAAGAAAACTGCTTCCGTAAATATCGCACAGATAACTGTACAGCCTTTTCGCCTCCTCGGAAGCATTCGGATTGCACAGCGGTGCTGTCACCTCATAAATAGATTGATCAATAGGTGCTGAATCCGTAATCTCCAACCGGTCCAGATAAATCCACCCCCAGTACTTTCTAATTATAATTTCATGAATTCCTTCTGTTAAATAAACACGCTGCAATACAGAATCGGTATACTCTGTTTTCTCCACATAAACGCTTCCCGCTTCTTCACCGTCCACGCTGACATAGTTATACTTTTCACCGCCGTTGCTTGCGCTGACAAAATTTAAATCATAAAAATTTGTTTCAGGGATTTCCACTGTAAAAATACAGGAGTCCGCATCTTCCTGAAAACCATCCACGTACCCGGAACCTGTATGCCCCGAAAGGGGTAGATCATTTGCTGTCTCTGACGTAGAAGAAGCTTCCACAGCTTTGACATTTCCCGTAAAAGCAGCTTCTTCCGCTTGATATGTTAAAGTGACAGATGGCTTAAACTGTTGGGCCGACGCATTTTGATCGGCAAGACTTCCACATCCTGCAGCCAATATACTTACCGTACAAATCACGGCACAAATAGTTGTAAGTCTTTTCCCCATCCCCACATAACCTTTCGTAACTATTTATAAACTATATAAACAAGAAAATTATACTCGTCCCCATCTTTCACAACACCACATTTTATTGCTTTTTATATATTATTCTTGCTTATTTTATCAATTTTGTATAATCACACAATTTGTATATTGTTTTTTTGTGTAATTTGTACATTATTTTTTAAACCAAAAATCAAAAAAAGAGAGTTATAAACAAGTTACTGTCTTGTTTATAACTCTCGTAATAACCTTTGTGTATAACCCGCATCAATACTTTCTTACACGCTTCTGATTATTGCTATCCTCATAGGTCTCTATCCCGTCCAGACTTTGTATAAATTTGGAAAACTGACTGTATCCATAATCCTTAACGTTAAAGCTATTGTACTTACCATGTACAATATTGCTCAGTTCACTATATCCAATTCCCTTTTTGCCGGATGCAACAATAACATTATTAATATAGTCTTTAATTTCTTCCTTATCTTTTTCGTTATTTTTAAGTGAAATGGTAATAATATTATTCTTTTTATTTAACTGAAACAATCCGGAATCTTCAAGGAAACGGGAAAGAAGGCTGTATCCGTAGTTTCTCACATCAAAATCAGGATACATATTTACAAGGCTGTTGCCCACGGAACCGAGCTCCACATTCTTACCTTTATTTTCGTTTTCCGTAATAATATTGGTGATTGCATTATAAACAGCTTCCCGCTTAACCGTATTGCCCTGCTTGTCCTTACTGTCGGTATTCTCATCCTGATTTCCCAGGTTTTCCAGATTCACAAAACGCGAGCACGCCACACGGAATGATCTGGGGGTTTTTTCCTCTCCCATTCCGATTACCTCCATTCCGGATTCACGCAGTCTGCTTGCCAAACGGGTAAAATCGCTGTCACTGGACACAATGCAAAATCCCTCCACGTTTCCTGTATAAAGGATATCCATAGCATCGATAATCAGCGTGGAATCCGTGGCATTTTTGCCTACCGTATTACTGAACTGCTGTACCGGAAGGACAGAATTTTCCAATAGCTCTCCCTTCCATTTCGTTGCCTGTGTACTTGTCCAATCGCCGTAAATTCTTTTGTAGGTGATAATTCCATAGGTGGAGAGCTCCTCCATAATCACACCTATATATTTGGCAGATATATTATCCGCATCAATCAAAAGTGCAAACCTCTTGTTTTCCATAACCTTGCTCCTTTATCGCCACCTTCGCGAGCCTCCGGCTCTCTCATCACGGGCTTTCGCCCTATGTCTGTCCAGAAGCTCATATCTGTCTGCAAGCAGCCAATATGAGCTTTCGGACAGACGCATGGCTCATTGCTTTCGTGTACATTATACCATAACAAAACCCCTCGTACAAACCATTTGCACAAGGGGTTTTACACTTTCAAGCTATATCTGCATTATAATACCTATCACTTTATGCTGTTATTACACAGGATAAGCTGCATTCTTGGTATCAGCCTGTGACATATCTACCTTTTCCTGCTGTGCCTGACGATACTTAAAGAAGTCAGTTGCTACCTGAGGGAACAATGCATAGGACAAAACATCCTCATCCTGCTGCTTCCATTCCTTCATCTCAGCCTCTAACTTATCCATTTCGTTCTCAAGTAAGTCAGCAGGACGGCAGGTAATTCTTTCTTCACCGGGAATAACCTTATCAATTACTTCCTGGCTCATAGGCTTAACCGTCTGACCGTATTCACCGCGGAGAACTGCCTTGGTTTCCTTGGTTGCCATCTTATATCTTTCACCCATAAGTACGTTAAATACAGCCTGTGTACCTACGATCTGTGAAGAAGGTGTAACAAGCGGAGGCTCACCTAAGTCTTTTCTAACCTGGGGAATTTCCTTCAGCACGTCATAATACTTATCTTCTGCGTTCTGCTCCTTCAGCTGGCTAACCATGTTGGAAAGCATACCGCCGGGTACCTGATATAACAGAGTCTTGATATCAACGCCCATAACCTTGGGATTCAAAAGTCCGTTTGCAAGACACTCATCTCTGTAAGGTCTGAAGTAATCAGCAATTTCAGACAGAAGGTTCTGATCGTAACCGGTATCATAAGGAGTTCCCTTAAAGGTTTCAACCATAACCTCTGTTGCAGGCTGTGAAGTACCCATAGCAAAAGGTGAGATTGCGCAATCGATTACATCTACGCCTGCCTCTACAGCTTTCATATATGTCATGCTTGCAACACCTGATGTATAGTGTGTATGAAGCTGGATAGGAAGCTTGGTTGCTGACTTCATAGCTGAAATCATCTCAGCTGCCTTGTAAGGAACAAGAAGACCAGCCATATCCTTGATACAGATAGAATCCGCACCCATCTCCTCAATCTTCTTAGCCATATCCATCCAGTATTCCATGGTGTAAGCATCACCTAATGTATAGGAAAGGGCAACCTGCGCATGGCCTCTGCCTTCCTGTACTTTAATCTTATTGGTAGCATTTACGGCTTCCTGTAAGTTTCTAAGGTCATTTAAGCAGTCAAAGATACGAATGATATCAATGCCGTTTGCAATAGACTTCTCAACAAAGCTGTCTACAACGTCGTCAGCATACGGTCTGTAACCTAAAATATTCTGACCTCTGAAAAGCATCTGCAGCTTTGTATTCTTAAATCCATCTCTTAATTTTCTAAGTCTTTCCCACGGATCTTCCTTTAAGAAACGAAGGGAAGCGTCAAATGTTGCACCACCCCAGCACTCTACTGCGTGATAACCAACTTTATCCATTTTATCAACGATTGGAAGCATCATTTCGGTAGGCATTCTTGTTGCAATCAAAGACTGATGTGCATCACGAAGAACGGTTTCCATAATTCCAACCGGTTTTTTAACCTGTTCTGCCATTTTCAAATCCTCCTTGTTTTTCGAAGAAAAATCCGAGCCCCTCTGGGCGAGGAGAGGATTTATCCTCCTTGTTTTTCGAAGAAAAATCCGACTGCCCTTGCAGGAGCAGAGGATTTATCCTCCTTATTTTTACAATTTAAATCATCAACATGAAATATAGAAATTCTTCAGCGGCGTCTTTCGACGCCTTAGAATTTCTTCTCATGCTTTTAGAATACTCCAAACACTGCCATAAATGTACCGGCTGCTACAGCAGTACCAATAACACCTGCTACGTTAGGGCCCATTGCATGCATCAAAAGGAAGTTCGTAGGATCTGCTTCTGCGCCAACCTTCTGCGAAACTCTGGCTGCCATAGGAACCGCAGATACACCAGCAGAACCGATAAGGGGATTAACCTTACCCTTAGTTGCAACACACATCAGCTTACCAAAAAGTACACCTGCAGCAGTACCAAATGCAAATGCAATAAGACCAAGCGCAACAATCTTAAGTGTATCCAAATTCAAAAATGCCTCAGCACTTGTGGTAGCTCCTACAGAAGTACCAAGCAGGATAACTACGATGTACATAAGTGCGTTGGAAGCCGTGTCTGTCAGCTGTCTTACCACACCGGATTCTCTGAACAGGTTACCTAACATCAGCATACCAACAAGAGGAGCTGTTGTAGGAAGAATCATGCTTACTACGATAGTAACGATGATAGGGAAAAGGATCTTCTCAAGCTTGGATACAGGGCGAAGCTGACCCATCTTAATCTTTCTTTCCTTCTCAGTTGTCAGTAACTTCATAATAGGCGGCTGAATAATAGGTACCAGCGACATGTAAGAATATGCTGCTACCGCAATAGGACCAAGCAATGCAGTCTGTCCAAGCTTTCCTGCAAGGAAGATAGATGTAGGGCCATCTGCGCCGCCGATAATGGAGATTGCTGCTGCAGCCTTATCATTAAAGCCCATTGCAATCGCTCCAAAATATGCTGCAAAAATACCAAACTGTGCTGCAGCACCAAGTAAGAAGCTCTTAGGATTTGCAATCAAAGGACCAAAGTCCGTCATAGCACCTACTCCCATGAAAATCAGGGACGGCATGATTGCCCATTCGTCTAAGAGATAAAAATAATACAGCAGGCCGCCGGTTCCGTTAGGAGAATCCTCAATACTCATCATGATATCAGGATATATATTAACCAGCAGCATACCAAATGCGATAGGCAAAAGCAAAAGCGGTTCAAAGCCTTTGGCAATCGCAAGATAAAGAAATACACAAGCCACAACGATCATCAGGTAGTTGCCCCATGTAAGATTAAAGAAGGCGGTCTGATGAATCAAGTTGGACAGTGTAGTTACGATATAATCCATTTCTTTTACCTCCTGTTGTTTTCTCAGTAAACACCTGCACACCTATAGGCCGGCGTTTTCATATGAACATGCGGCAGAAATGAATCCGCATGTCAGCTACCGTATTAGTTCAGTGTTGCCAGTAATGCGCCTGCTTCAACAGCGTCGCCAACAGCTACATCAATGCTTGCTACGGTACCATCCTGAGGTGCTACAACGGGAATTTCCATCTTCATTGCTTCAAGAATAACTACGGTATCACCCTTCTTAAGTGCCTGTCCTACGCTTACTTCAACCTTAAATACCTTTCCTGCTGCACCGGCCTCTACTTTAATGCCGCCTGCTGCGCCGGCAGCCTTAGGTGCTGCTGCAGGAGCCGCCTTAGGAGCAGCCTTGGGTGCTGCCTTAGGAGCAACAGGTGCTGCTGCGCCAGTGGATGCGCCTTCTTCTACTACTACATCATATACGTTGCCATTTACGGTAATTGTATAATTTTTCATTACTAAATCCTCCTGTGATTTTCATTCATCATTTATTAATAATTAAGCTCTCTGCCATTTACTTCCGGCACGTCTGATACTTCTCACAACAAATCCGTCTGTAGAAGAAGCTCCTTCGCTTGCCGCAATTGCTGCAGAAATAACTGCAACCAGCTCCAGATCATCAGAAAGCTCTTCCTTTTCAATAATCTGTGCAATTGTATTATCCACTGCACCGCTCTTTGTCTCTGCATCGGCAGACTTCTTGGAAAGCTTTGCCTGAATTATAGGTATAATATTAAAACAGCTGATAATGAGACTGATCAAAATCAGAACAACAAATACGGTTCCCATACCCAAAAGGGTATTCAGGGCAGCCTTCTTCATATTCTCGCCAAAGGAGTAGGTAGGATTGGTTGTAATACTACTGAATGCATTGTCTTCAAATACCATTTCTACAACTGCATTGCGCTTCGATCCTTCAACCGTAACTTCGATTACACCTTCATCAATTGTATTTTCATCAAGCAATGTAACCTCAGCCTCTACGCCAAGAACGCCTACATAACTACCCATTTCCTCGAGTGCGCTTTCCCAGCTTTCCAACGCACTGGTAAGAATTGGCTCTGTATACTGATCCTGCACCTGCTGAACCACGATCTGATTCATCTCGTTTACAAAATCGGTTCCGAATGCTAAAGCCTCTTCCTCCGACATCATCAGCGGTTCTTCCTTCTCACCGCATGCCGTAAGTCCCATCATACAGGTAATCATACCTAATACTATTAACCATTTTTTCATATTAAGCGATCATCCTTTCTAAACTGTACCGTGTTTCTTTGCCGGACGGTCTTCCCTCTTGGTAAGCAGCATCTCAAAAGCTCCGATTACATACTTTCTGGTATCTGCGGGCTCCACGATCTGATCAACATATCCTCTCTTGGCTGCACTGTCGGCACTTAACTGCAGTGCAGCATATTCCTTAGCACATGCGTCAATTGCATCTGCACCCTGACCATCACAGATAATCTTAGCTGCAAGCTTTGCATCCATGGTTCCAATCTGTGCGTCCGGCCAAGCCATTGTAATATCAGCACCGATTGCCTTGGAATTCATTGCTACATAAGCGCTTCCAAATGCCTTGCCGATTACCACATTCACCTTAGGAACAGTAGCATTAGCAAATGCATATGTAAGCTTTGCAGCAGCCTTAGCTATCTTCTTCTCTGCGCACTTATCTGCCTTAAAGCCCTTTACATTGGTGAGGGAAAGTACCGGAATATCAAATGCATCACAGAAATTAATAAAGTCCGCTGCCTTATCGCAGCCTGCAGGTGTTAAAACCTCGTCAAACTTTTCTGCGATCTTTCCATCCTCTCCATAAACCTCGCTGCGGTTTGCAACCGCACCCACAGTTACTCCATTTAATTTGATAAATGCGGTAACCATATCCTTTGCGAAGCCCTCCTTAACCTCAAACACTGCCCCGTCATCTGCAAGCTGTGATAATGCTATGGATGTATCTCCCACGCAGCCTGCAATTTCAGCACATCCGCGATTAATATCGTCTGTGCACTCGTCTAAAGGCATTCCGTCTTCATTGTTAGCGGGAAGCAGCATAACAAGCTCTCTGATCTTTGAAAGAAGCTCTTCTTCCTGCGCCACAACATCAACAATACCTGCTTCCTCACTCTGGAAAGATGCAGCGGAAGTGTCACATCTGCTGATCTCATTTCCATCTAATGCATTAGGTGCATTGACGAAAAGCTTAGCCTTCTTTGCTTCCATAAAAGTAAAATCTGTCAGTGTAGGAATTAAAGCAAGTCCGCCGCCGCAGGTTCCAAAAATTGCTGTAATCTGAGGAATCACCCCTGAGCTTAATGCCTGCTTCTGATAAATCTCACCAAAAGCATTCAGTGCATCTGTAGCCTCCTGTAATCTAAGTCCGGCAGATTCGATCAGCCCGATCACGGGTGCTCCCGTCTTAAGTGCCAGATCATAGAGATTTGCAATCTTCTTTGCATGCATTTCACCAACGCTTCCGTTTAATACGGATGCATCCTGGCTGTATACATACACAAGATTGCCGCCTATCACTCCATAACCAGTAATAACACCGTCAGAAGGAGTTTCTGTCTGTTTCAAATTAAAATCAGTGCTTCTTGCTGTTACGCGTGCACCAATTTCAACGAAACTGTTTTCATCGAGCAAAGCTGCTATTCTTTGACTCGCTTGTGAAGTAGTACTCATGTTTTCAGCCCTCCATTTTATATTAAAAAAATCATAACTTTGTTCACGGGGACATAATATCCCCATAATTTTTCCTATAGAAGTATAACACAAATGAACCAAGTCGCATAGAGAAAAATTCTCAAATTTTACATTTTTTTTAACCAGGAAGATTTTCAAAGTAGATATTCCTTGCTGCCCATCCCTTTAAATCCTTCAACTCCATGTTATAAAGAAGCATCAGCTTCATATATGCCGCCTCTGCCGAAATGTTAACCATCGGTGTTACTCCCATTTCCATAATTTCCCTGGCAGTCACATATAATCTTCCCTCCGTCCCCTTATAGGATGCCGTATACACCGGTATTTCCCTCTTATGGCAGCGTTCCAGAAAACGCAGGAAGGAATATTCCTCCTCCTTCGTACAGGCCGTTGCGGAGTGGTACAGATAATGCAGCACTGCCGCCGGTCTTTTTTCCAGATCAATATAATCATAGCTAAGCCCCGGATAAGGTCTTAGCATTAACACCTGTTTATTGAACTCCGGACACCCTGCCAGCTTTCTTAAGCCATCTGCCTGCCCCAGCTCCTCCATGGAAGGATTAATGCTCCCCTCTTCAAAAACGAACCTTCCCTTCTTCATTTCTCCCAGAGGTGTTTTTCCAAAGCAGCCAAACTGATCACAATAAGCGTCTGCCTCCGTCAGCCGGGTGGATAAATACACCGGCATATGCCCATCTCTTTTCTGATAGATGGTATATACCCCTCCCGTTATTTCATTATGAATAAGCTCCACCGCACTTCTGAAATTGGGAAGTCCGTTGCTTCTCTCATCCTCCAGCGGGTAATTGGCTGCAATTAAAACCACCGGCACCGGAGCATGTCCTAACAGCATCCCCAAAAGCGCCGAGGTATAGGCAAGGGTATCCGATCCGTGAGCAAGGATAACCCCACGGTATTTTTCATAATCAATTTCACACATTGCCCTGCACAATGTACCAAGCAGTCCCGGAGTCATATTCTCACTAAGAACGGAAAAAGGCTGGAGCACATCAAACTGATCCTCCGTACCATATGTTTTACGATACATTTCAAGCAGTCTGTACGGTGATGTATTGGTCACATCCATACTTTCATTTTGTATTTGACTTCCTATGGTTCCGCCTGTAAGAACTACCAGTATCCTTTTCATCTCTATCCCTCTTCTCATATTAAAATGTACGCCAAAATCTATACACGAACCATTCAGGTAGCATATTTTCTCTCACAAAAAACATATATATTAGGAAAAGATCAGTATTGTGTATGCTCTCATGAAATATTTAAAACCCTTCTTTTCCCTGATCGCAGGCCTGTCCCTGATCCTTGCGCTTTATTCCGGTTCTTCCGATATTATGATGGCTCATGCCGAAGAAAGCAGTCAAATAAAGCTATATGCCAAGTCCGCCGTTTTAATGGATGCCGACTCGGGACGGATTTTATACCAGAAGGACGGAGACCTTGTTCTTCCCATGGCAAGCACCACGAAAATCATGACCTGCATTCTTGCTTTAGAGTACGGCAATCTTGAGGATTATGCCGCTGCATCCTCCTATGCTTCCAGTATGCCCAAAGTAAAGCTTAATGTAAAGTCCGGCGAATATTTTCAAATAAAGGATCTCCTTTATTCTCTCATGCTGGAATCTCACAATGACGCCGCAGTGGTGATCGCCGAGCACATTGCCGGAAGCACGGAAAGCTTTGCGGACATGATGAACCAAAAGGCAAGAGATATAGGCTGCTACGATACCTATTTTATTACGCCCAACGGGCTGGATGCAACGGTAACAGGTGAAGACGGCACCGTAAAGGCTCACTCTACCACAGCCGCCGATCTGGCACGCATCATGTCCTATTGCATTACGGACTCTCCTCAAAAGGAAGCCTTTCTGGAAATAACCGGGGCTCCTTCCTACTCCTTTACAAGCTATCAGGAAAAGGACGGAGAATATGTCTCCAGCGGCAGAACCTTTAGCTGCACAAACCATAATGCCTTTCTCACCATGATGGACGGCGCTCTGTCCGGCAAAACCGGCTTCACCGGCAATGCAGGCTACTGCTATGTAGGTGCGCTTAAACGGGATGACAGAACCTTTGTAGTCGCCCTGCTTGCCTGTGGCTGGCCAAATAATAAAAGCTATAAATGGAGCGACACAAAAGCCCTTATGAACTATGGGCTTGAAAACTTTGAATACCACTCTCTAAATGAGGTTCTCTATGATTCCTCCCAGCTTACACCTATTCCGGTTCTTGGCGGACAGACAAAGAAGCTGGGTGATCAGGCATATACTAATATTGAGATCAGACGTCCTGATTTGACCGCTGCAAATTCTTTAAATGGCTCAGACGGTCTTTTACTGAAAAAGGGTGAAGAAATCCAGGTTGATTTCCATATTGAAAGCCAATTAACCGCTCCTGTCAGCGCCGGCACCGAGGTTGGCCGCATCAGTTACCTGGTGGATAATACCCCCTACCGGGTAGAATATATTTTGACGTGCGAGGATATTCCCGCCATTGACTATTCATGGTGCATCAGACAGATCCTGCGGTATTTCTGTATATAAAATGCGCAAGCTCAGCAGCTTGCGCTTTTTATATATCCAGCTGTACGCTGGCTTCCTGCTCTGCCTGTATTTTAAATTCCTCAATCTGCACTGCGGAAAGCTCCGGCAGTTCCTCCAGGGATTTGACACCAAAACTGCGCAAAAATTCTTCCGTAGTTCCGAAAAGCAGCGGGCGCCCCGGTGCATCCATTCTGCCCACCTCTTTGATCAGCCCAAACTCTACCAATCTGTTAACCGCATGATCACAGCTCACACCTCTGATCTTCTCAATCTCCGCCCTGGTTATCGGCTGCTTATATGCAATAATGGAAAGTGTTTCCAAAAGAGTATCCGTAAGAACATACTTCCTTGGCGTTTTGGCAATTTTGATCAGATACTCATACATTTCCGCTCTGGTGCACATCTGAAAGGAATCCTCCAGCTCCATCAGGGTGATACCGCACTGCTTCTGCTCGTACTCTTCCTTCAACTCCAAAAGCAGCTCCTTTGTTGTCTTTTTATCCTCTTCTATTACGGAAGCAAGTCTTTCAATCTCCACGGACTCTCCCATAGTAAAAAGAACTGCTTCTAAAATTGCTTTCTCCTTCTGTTTTCCCAAATCAAATCCCCCTGCTATTCATTCGAAGTAATTAGAATATCGTCAAAGGTATCCTCCTGAACGATAGATATCTTTCCAAGCTTCATCAGTTCCAGCATAACCAAAAAGGTAACAATGATTTCCATTTTACTGTTTTGCTTCTCTAATAGCTGACGAAAGCTGAATGTTCGATGAGTGTGAATGTAATTCTCTATGTAAGAGGTCTTAAGATCCATATCTATCTCATCCTTTTCAATTTGACCGAAGGTGCTTCTTACAGGATCAATCTTGTCCTCCTGTCTGCGCATAACCATCTTAAAAAGCTCCTGAAGCTTTCCAAGATTGGCATCCCCCAACAGCTCTTCCATATTTATGGGCGGCCTGTAATCCTCTATTTCCTTTGGAAGAGTTTTTGCTTTGAATAATGTCCTCGCAGCGTCCACCTGCCTGTCCTTTAACTCATAAGACATATATTTATACATCTTATATTCCAGCAGCTTCTGGACAAGCTCTGCCCTGGGATCCTCTTCCTCCCCTTCCTCATTCACTTCTTTGGGAAGAAGCATTCTGCATTTAATATCCAAAAGAGTGGCAGCCATTACAAGGAACTCACTCATCACATTCATATCCTCAGTTTCCATGGCCTTAATATAATCCAGATACTGCTCCGTAATCTCCACAATAGGAATATCATAGATATCAACCTTATTCTTTTCAATCAGATGCAGCAAAAGATCCAGGGGACCTTCGAAAGCCTGCAGTTTCACTGATAATGCCATGCCCGGGCTCCTTTACTTACAGATTGCCACAGTGGCACTGGTGCCCAGCCGGCTTGCCCCTGCCTCTACCATGGCCGTGGCAGTCTCACGATCCCTGATTCCGCCGGAGGCTTTCACTCCCATATCATCTCCCACAGTTTTCCGCATCAGGGCTACATCCTCCGCCGTTGCACCCGCTGTTGAAAAGCCTGTAGAAGTCTTTACGAAATCTGCACCTGCTTCCTTTGCCAGCTTGCAGGCTCTGACCTTTTCCTCTTCATTTAAGAGACAGGTCTCAATAATCACCTTAAGTACCTTATTACTGCAGGCATTTCTTACTGCCTTTATATCAGCCAGCACTACATCATCCAGTCCGTCCTTTAACGCACCTACATTAATTACCATATCAATCTCGTCAGCGCCATCCTCCACTGCAATGGCTGCCTCTGCCGCCTTAGCCTTAAGAGACATCTGTCCCAGCGGGAAGCCCACTACCGTACAAACCTTAACACCGCTTCCCTTAAGCTGCTCTGCCACATAAGCCGTATAATATCCGTTTACGCAGACGGACATAAAGCCATATTCCTTTGCCTCATCACAGATTCGTTTAACAGCCTCTTTTCCCGCATCCGCTTTTAATATGGTATGATCAAATAATTTAGTATTCATCTTTCCTCTCATTCTGCCGCTTTCACAGCCCCCGGAATCTTATTTCACAGTCCGAAATATCCCCTGCACATTCTAACACGGATCATTTTGGCAGTCAACTTGGATCACCACAAGCTCTCCCGGATTAAATATCCTGATAGGGAGGGTATGGGTTCCCAGTCCTCTGCTTAAAATCATGATACTTTTTCCTTCCTTAAAAAGGCCTCCGTCATACTTTGGAAACAGTCTCATTGCAGGAGAAATAACACCTCCCAAAACCGGAAGCCGCATCAACCCTCCATGCACATGGCCGGATATCACAAGATCCGCTCCCCAGGCGGCATAGTCTTCAAAATAATCAGGATTATGAGCAATCAGCACGGAAAACCTGGTTTCATCCGGTCTTCCAAGCACCCCGCTTAAATAGCTCTTTTCCATCCTTGTCCGGTGAAATTTCCGATAATATTCCCTTCCCAGATCGAGTCCGAAAATATCCACAGCATCCTCGGACAGACATGCCTTTTCATTGATCAGCAGGCGCACACCGGCCTGTCCCAGCTTCTTTGCGTAATCCTCATACACGTACCCGTATTCCTTGGGGAAAGCCCTGGTCTTATACTCATGATTTCCCATTCCGTAATAAACAGGATAACGGGCAGCAAGTGTACACACAAGTTTCTCCGCTACATCCGTCGTCTGCCCAAGACCTGCCGTATACATGTCTCCGGCTATTAAAATCATATCCGGCCTTATATGCTCAATTGCCTGAAGAAGTCTTTGGTTGTTCCTGCCAAAGGATTTGCTGTGAAGATCCGTAAGAAGGACAAATTTCATGTCCTTCTTCAAGGATCCCGATCTGCAATGATATTCTCTTATTGTAAAACGGTTGCAGTCAACTGCCATGACAACTATGAAAAAGAGTGCCAGCAAAATCACTGCTCCAATCAAAATGTTCAGCATTTTATAACCTTCCTGTGTAAAATCAACACTTTATTATCTTACCACAAGATTTAAAAACTACAAAACAGTTTCCATACTTTTATCAGATAGTCTTTATAACCGGCTTTCTCTATGGTCACATCGGACAAAATAGATACACTTCCTATCCGCTGTCCATTCAGCGTATAAACCGCTTCTCCCACCGCATCCCCTCTTTGAACCGGCGCATCTACCTGTTCAGGAAGAGAAATGGTTTTTTCAATTCCTCCAAGATCACTGCCCTGAATATCCAGATAGCGAAAGGGTCCCTTATAGGTCAATGCGGCCTCATCCAAAACCCCGCCCTTTACTGGCAGCGTAGGGAGCTTATCTTCGTTGGCATCCTCATACAAGGCACTTACACTGTAGCCGTAATTAAGCAGTGCCATAGCATCCTGAAAACGGGTTTTATTACTGGGTGATCCCATAACAACTCCGATCAGATCAATATTGTCCTTACTTGCCGTCGCAGACAGACAATAAAGCGCCTTACTGGTAGAACCTGTCTTTAATCCCGTTGTCCATTCATACATCTTAAGCAGCTTATTAGTGCTTGACAGCGTAAATGTAGAGCTTCCCTGCCTGGTCACATGGGTGATGTCCTCCATCCAGATTTTCGTATAATCCAGCACCTGCGGATACTTGGTAATCAGCTCCTTAGACATTAAAGCCACATCCCTTGCCGAGGTGTAATGATTATCCGATTCGCTTAAGCCGCAGCAGTCCTCAAAATGTGTATTCTTAAGTCCCATTTCCTCTGCCCGGGCATTCATCAGCGCTACAAATTCCTGCTCGCTGCCCGCTATAAACTCCGCAGCCGCCACGCTGGCATCATTTCCCGATGCAACTGCAATACACTTAATAATAGTTTCCAGGGTCTGTACCTCTCCCTCCTCCAAAAAAACCTGAGAACCACCCATTGATTTGGCATAGGCGCTGGTCATAACCTCACTGTCAAGGCGCACTCTGCCCGTTCCCAGATGATCAAAGATCACCAGAAGAGTCATAATCTTGGTTATGCTGGCAGGGCTTCTTCTCTGATCCGCATCCTGCTCGCAGATAATCTGTCCCGTGGAGGCCTCCATCAGTATGTAGGACGGTGCTTCGACCTCCGGTGCGGCATTTACCGTCAGAGGCATCCTTAGCAAAAAAATAAAACACATCACATAGCACAGGGTGATTTTGAAAAATTTGTTCACTTAATTACTCTCCCCTTATGTATTCTATTACTATGGATATGTTTTATTTTATTTTAAAATGCAAGTACAATTTAATACCATTTTGCACGGAAGGAATGATACGCTTCTCCCAGCTTGTGCCTTTGCTCCTTAAGGCTGATATTGAAAATATTCATCAGCTTAATGATATAGTCAATGGTTACCAAAAACAAAATCACCTTGCAGGCTCTTATACCCCACTGCCTGTTATACAAATCCACAAAGCCGAGAATTCGGGAATGCAGGAAGGTAATAATGATGATTGCATAAAATCCCCACGCAATGGTGCTTTCCAGACAAATAATCCCCTGATAATTACAGGGCTTTTCGTTGTAATCCCACCAGACCTCTCCAAAAATCTTCAACATCAGTCTTCCTACCAGATATTCAAAGGTTGTGGCAAGCACGGCTCCTGCAAAGTAAAGCGCCACCAGATTTTTGCTTAGCGGATGCAAGATCAGGTATCCGACCACACCGCCAAAGCCATAAATAGGACAAAAGGGTCCTCGTCCAAATCCTCTGTTGGTCAGCTTTCTGTTACAAAATGACATATAAATGGACTCTACTACCCATCCTACAATACTGTATATAATAAACGCAGAAACCAGATGGTATACATCCGTTCCAAAAAATTCTTTTGCCCACATATCACTTATCTCCCTATCAAACAAGAAAGTCCTTGGTTAAAAAATCAAGGACTTTTCAATGCACGCACATTAATTGTATTTACGTTTTCTTGCTGCTTCAGATTTCTTCTTACGTCTTACGCTGGGTTTCTCATAGTGCTCTCTCTTGCGGATCTCCTGCTGGATACCAGCCTTAGCGCAACTTCTTTTGAAACGACGTAAAGCGCTATCTAAAGTCTCGTTTTCTTTGACGATTACGTTTGACATCTTACACCCTGACCTCCCTTCAGTCCCTTCAAGTAACATTGACTGATTGGGTTTTTATTGTGTACTCACATACACACCTATGATTATACCACAGAATTCCTGTCCGTCAATCAAAATTTTGAAATTTATTGACATAATTGTAACAGTTCAGTTTTTCGGACAAAACTATGAAATCTGCTCTTCCAAAACCTTTCCTGTCTGAGCAATGGCCGCATCGATTCCCGCAGGATTCTTTCCGCCTGCCTGTGCCATATTGGGACGTCCGCCGCCGCCACCGCCTACGAGTGCTGCAATACCTTTAATCAGATTTCCTGCATGGGCGCCTTTCTTCATAGCCTCATCGGTAGCCATTGCCACCATATTGACCTTGCCGTCCACATCGGAAATTAAAACAATAACGCCTTCGCCCAGCTTAGCCTTCAACTGATCACCGAGATCACGAAGACCGTTCATATCTACACCGGAAACCTTTGTGGCAAGAAGCTTTACGCCCTTTACCTCTGTTACCTGATCCATCACATCTCCCAGTGCATCCTTGGCCGCCTTGCTCTTTAAAGACTCATTTTCGCTCTGGAGAGTTTTGATTTCAGCCATCAGATGCTCCGCACGCTCCAGAAGGGAGGCCGGAGAAGTTTTAAGCACCCGCGCAAGAGCATTTAACCTCTCTTCCATGTCCTGATAATAAGCTCTCACATTTCTGCCTGTAATTGCTTCAATACGCCTGATTCCTGCTGCTACACCAGATTCGGAAAGGATCTTAAAGGATCCAATCTCTCCGGTATGTCCCACATGCGTACCACCGCACAATTCCTTTGAGAACTCTCCAATCATAACCACCCTTACAGTATCTCCGTATTTTTCTCCAAAAAGAGCCATCGCTCCCGTCTTCTTTGCTTCTTCAAGGCTCATAACCTTAGTTTCCACAAGAAGATCCTCTGCAATCTTATCATTTACAATATCTTCTACCTTCTTGATTTCCTCCGGTGTCATTGCCTGTCCATGGCTGAAATCAAAACGGGTTCTTTCGCCGTCCTGGTAGGAACCGGACTGCTCCACATGCGCTCCCAAAACCTCTCGGAGAGCCTCCTGCAGAAGATGGGTCGCCGTATGGTTTTTGCAGGTATTCCCACGGTTTAATCCGGAAACGGAAAGAGAAGCTCCATCACCCTTTGCAATAATGCCGGACACAACTTTACCTATATGACCAATTCTGCCACCCGGCAGTTTCACAGTATCCGTAACCTCAAAGGTTCCCTTTTCGGTACAGATAACGCCAAAATCGCCCTTCTGACCACCCATGGTAGCATAAAAAGGTGTTTTCAGGGTGATTACCGTCCCTTCCTCTCCTTCCTCTAAGGTATCCTTCCATTCGCTTCCGTTATTTAAAGCCCCAATGCTGCTTTCTGCCTTCATGGTCTCATAGCCCACAAATTCACTGACTACGGACGAATCCAGGTTTTCATACAGCTCTGTACCTTCGGCAGAAAGCTTAGCCTGGAAACTCTGATTATCCCTGGCCTTCTGCTTCTGTTCCTCCATAGCGGTGTCAAAGCCTTCCTCATCCACGCTAAGCCCTTCTTCTCCCGCCATCTCCACAGTCAGCTCAATGGGGAATCCAAAGGTATCATACAGATAAAATGCAGACTTTCCGTCAATTTCATCTGCCCCTTCCTTTTTCTTCTGCTCAAGAATTTTACGGAATTCCTTCATGCCGTTTTCCACGGTGCTTTCAAAACGATTGATTTCCTTCTTAAGCTCTGTAAGCACAAACTCCCTGTTCTCTCTCAAAAGAGGATAGCTTTCGGAATAAATATCATCAATATATATTTCTGCAATTTTCAAAAGAGCTTCCACGCTTAAACCAAGCACTCTTCCATGTCTTACCGCCCTTCGGATTAAGCGGCGCAGCACGTAGCCGGCTCCTGCATTGGAGGGCAGAAGCTTTGCTTCATCCCCAATCAGCATAACGCTGGTACGGATATGATCGGCCAAAATCCTCATGGATCTTGTAAGCTTTTCATCCTGCTCATATTTCGTTCCTGAAATCTGCTCAATGTAAGCAATCACAGGCGCAAACAAATCAATCCTGTATACGTCTTTGGTTCCGTTTAAAAACGCCAGAATACGTTCAAGTCCCCATCCAGTATCTACATTTTTTTGTTTTAAGGGGGTCAGGCTGCCGTCATGATGCTTTTCGTACTGCATGAAAACATCATTTCCCAACTCCGTATATTTTCCGCAATGACATCCGGGACCACAGTCCGGACCGCAGTCCGGCTTATCAGCAATATAAAACATTTCACTGTCAGGACCGCAGGGACCATATTCCAATCCCCACCAATTATCCTCTGCAGGAAGATAATAAATATTTTCTTTCTTAAAGCCTGAAGCAATACGATACTGGGCACCCTCTTCATCTCTGGGCGCATTTTCATCCCCTGCAAATACGGTTGCTGCAAGATGATCGGCATCAAATCCAAACACCTGGGTTAAAAGCTCAAAGCTCCACTGACAGCGTTCCTTTTTGAAATAATCTCCAAGGCTCCAGCTTCCCATCATTTCAAAAAAAGTCACATGACTCTTATCGCCCACGGAATCAATATCGTTGGTGCGCACGCACCCCTGCACATTGCACAGCCTCGTTCCCAAAGGATGCTTTTTTCCAAGAAGATAGGGCATAAGCGGCTGCATTCCGGCCACATTAAAAAGCACACCCGTGGAGCCATCCGATACCAGAGAAACTGCTCCCACATCCACATGACCCCGCTCTATATAAAATTGTTTCCAGGTTTTTCTCAGTTCATCTGAAGTGAATTGTTTCATGAATTTCCTCTCCTCATTTTTCATTATCGGCAGTGCCACTTAAAAAGCCATTTTCTCTGCAAAATAAGCATCCAAATCGGCAATTGCAACACGCTCCTGCTCCATGGAATCCCTGAATCTGACAGTTACGCATCCGTCTGTTTCGGATTCAAAGTCGTAGGTTACGCAGAAAGGTGTACCAATCTCATCCTGACGGCGATATCTCTTACCGATATTGCCTCTGTCGTCAAACTCACAGTTATATTTTTTGGACAGCTGGGTAAATATCTTCTCAGCCCCCTCATTCAGCTTCTTGGAAAGAGGAAGCACACCGATCTTTACAGGTGCCAATGCGGGATGGAAATGAAGTACGGTACGCACATCTCCTTCTCCGATCTCCTCCTCGTCATATGCCGCACAAAGGAACGCCAATACCACACGATCCGCTCCAAGTGAAGGCTCAATAACATAGGGAACATATCTCCAGTTCTTCTGATCGTCAAAGTAGGTTAAGTCCTCCCCGGATACGTTCTGATGCTGGGTCAGGTCATAATCAGTTCTGTCCGCAATTCCCCACAGCTCGCCCCAGCCAAAGGGAAACAAGAATTCAATGTCGGTAGTAGCCTTTGAATAGAAGGAAAGCTCTTCCTTGTCATGATCACGGACACGCATCTCCTCATCCTTCATGCCAAGGCTCTTAAGCCAGTCAATACAGAACTGCTTCCAATATGCAAACCACTCAAGGTCTGTCTCCGGCTCGCAGAAAAACTCAAGTTCCATCTGCTCAAACTCTCTGGTACGGAAGGTAAAGTTTCCCGGTGTAATCTCGTTACGGAAGGACTTTCCGATCTGTCCGATACCAAAGGGAATTTTCTTTCTCGAGGTTCTCTGCACATTCTTGAAATTTACAAAAATACCCTGCGCAGTCTCAGGCCTTAAATATACAGTATTCTTAGCATCCTCGGTAACTCCCTGAAAGGTCTTGAACATTAAATTAAACTGACGAATATCGGTAAAGTTATGTTTGCCGCAGGTAGGGCAGGGTACGTTATGTTCGCTGATAAAGCTTTTCATCTTTTCCTGACTCCAGCCGTCTACGGAGCCATCCAGTTCTATCTGATTGTCGGCTGCAAAATCCTCAATGATCTTATCTGCGCGAAAACGCTCATGACACTCCTTACAATCCATAAGAGGATCCGAAAAGCTGCCAAGGTGTCCTGACGCTACCCATGTCTGGGGGTTCATCAGAATTGCACAGTCAACACCTACATTGTAGGGATTTTCCATAATAAATTTCTGCCACCAGGCCTTTTTTACATTATTCTTCAGCTCCACGCCCAAGTTACCATAGTCCCATGTATTGGCAAGACCTCCGTAAATCTCAGAGCCGGGATATACAAATCCTCTCGCCTTGGCCAACGCTACTATTTTCTCCATTGTCTTTTCCATCGCTCACATACCTTTCGTTCTTCTATTTATAATTATATTTTGAAGAGACGACACTTAAGCCGCTCTATTTATACAAAACATAGCCCAGACCTTCCTCGGAAAGCTTTATACTCTTCCGGTTAGAGGATACGGTCACGTTATCGCTGATATACCCCGCTTTTCCGTTTAAGAAAACCGTCACATCATCACTGACATATTCCACCTGACCGTTTAAAAGAACCGTTTCCGGTCCCTTCAAAATGAGCAAATTGTAACCATCCATGGCAAGAATGTCCGCTTTTCCAATGGTTTCATTGGTGTTTTTCACGTTTGAAAGCACCACATTCAAATCAAAGCCTTCGTCCTCAGCTTCCTTAGGACTTCCGGCAAAAAAGACCGTTCTGTTAAAATCCGCATAATCCGCAGAATCCAAATAGGTCATTTTGACGGTTACCGCCCCATCATCCACATCAATTTTTTCCACAGTAATCTGACCGCTTCCCGCCGCCCTGTTATAATCAGCCGCTGCCTGCAAAATGCTCTGCTGCAGTTCCTCACCGTCATAATAGCTTTGGTCAAAGCTCTCTTCAATATGAGAAGATATGGTTCCGTCCTTTTGTATGGAGACCGTAGATGTCTTCTCTCCACCATCCTCCCCGCAGGAGGTAAGCGTCAATGCCGCTGTCATTATCAGCGCCGCCGTTATCACTCTGGAAATCTTCCTAAACATGATCATCATCCTAAAACCATACCTTTTACACAATTTACCCAATCAATTATATTTCATTTCCTGCAGGATTTCAAGACTTTTGAATTTCCTGTCTACAAACCGCCTTCTGTACAGCTCTGCCACTTCCGAAAGCTCCAAAAGCACCTGCTGCGTTACCGTAAAGGTATAAAGCTTTTCTATCTTTGTATTTACGATATAGGATAAAGCGTAAAGCGTAGAATCCAAAAAAGGCCGTTCCGTCGACGGCGGTCCCGGATATTCACCATTCACCGCCAATGCTTTTATCTCAAATATGTATCTCACCAGTTCATTGGAAAGCCCTTCATGCAGAAGTGCACGAAGAGACTGATATAAGAGCTTCAGCATTTCCTCTTCATCGCTGTTCTCTCTGGTATAATAGTCCATCATTTCAAGAAAATACATGCCATAGCATGCCTGCTCAAAGTTATCGCGGAGTTCCTCAAAATAATTGCTGATTACCGCTTCTGATATGCTGTAAGATGTTCTTCCTTCATAGAGGCGGAACTGACCAAAGCAAAAGGGATTGGTGGAAGCTAACAGCCTGCTCCCCTGCTTTCTTGCACCTTTGGCAAAGGCTGCTATCTTTCCCCTCTCCCTTGTAAGTATCACTACCCGTCTGTCATATTCTCCAACCGGTTCAACCCTTAATATCATTCCTGTAACACTGACCTGTTCCTGCACCTTCTGCGGCTCCCTCATCCCCATCCGGCTCATCCGCCTCTTCTTCCGCCGTTTCGGCTTTACATCCACGGTAGGCCAGATAATCATTAATTCTTCCTGTACTCAGGAATTGTTCCCAGTAATTTATCACTCTCATCCTGTGCCCCCTATTATCAAAAAAGTATGGTTCAAACTCTGATATTAGGGTGTACTTTTTTTGTTATTCTATTCGCTGTCGGCAGGATTATATCCAAAATTTTTCAAAAGGAAATCACTGTCACGCCAGTCCTTTTTCACTTTCACCCAAAGCTGCAGATTTACCTTGCTTTCCAAAAGTTCCTCCACATCCCTTCTGGCGCTGCTTCCGATCTTTTTCAGCATGGCTCCCTGCTTTCCTATAATAATTCCCTTATGGGATTCACGCTCACAGATAATAGTGGCATCAATGTCCACAATCCTGCCTCTCCACTTCATCTTCTCTATGGTCACTGCGATTCCGTGAGGGATTTCCTCATCAAGACACCTAAGCGCCTTCTCACGGATCAGCTCCGCCACAATCTGCCGCTGGGGCTGATCCGTGATGGTATCCTCATCATAAAATGCAGGTCCATAGGGCAAATATTTCATAATACAGTTAATCAGTTCATCGGTATTGTCATTTTTCAGTGCCGATACCGGAACAATCTCCGCAAAATCCATTTCCCTGCGATAGGTATCGATAAAGCCAAAAAGCTCCTCCTTCTTCACCGTATCAATCTTGTTGATCACCAAAATTACCGGCAGATTGACCTTGCGAAGCTGCTCTAAAATATGCTGTTCCCCTGCCCCGATAAAGTTGGAGGGTTCTACCAGCCACAGGATCACATCAACCTCGGAAAGACTTCTGTGTGCAATATTCACCATATAATCGCCTAAGCGGTTCTTCGCCTTATGTATCCCCGGCGTATCCACAAACACGATCTGACCTTCCTTTGAGGTAAAAACGGTCTGAATACGGTTTCTGGTGGTCTGCGGCTTATTGGACGTAATCGCAATCTTCTGTCCGATCAGCCTGTTCATAAGGGTGGATTTTCCCACGTTAGGTCTTCCAATCAGTGCTGCAAATCCTGATTTAAACTGGTCACTCATTTTTGGCTTTTTCCTCTTCTTTCACTGTTGTCTCAAGGGACTTTTCCGGTTCCCGACTCATCCCTTTCAGCTTTTCAATTTCCCGCTGCTTACCGTTTCTTTTTCTCCTTATGACTGCCCTGATGATCAAAACCACAATCAGAATAATGACTGCCCAAAGCACCAGATAAGGAAGGTTAATAATAATTCCGATCACAAAATTCATTAATCCTACCCCTACATCCTTCAGACTTCCGGTAAAGCCTGTAACGATCTTTTCTCCAATGCTCTGCTCCGCTACGGGTGTATACTGCTTTACTTCCTCGATGGAGAGATAAATGGTACTGTAGGATACCTGATTATCCATGGTGCGAAGCTGGGACTCCATACTTTCCAGCTGATAACGCACCTCAGACAGCCGGCTTTCAATAGTAATGATATCTTCGATATTCTCTGCCTGATCTATCAACTCCAACAGTCTTTCCTGTTCCGCAAGAAGCGCCTTCTTATGGCTCTCCATATCCACATATTGTAAGGTTACATCGGTAACACTTTCATTTCTGCTTATGACATTGGAAACCTCCGAAATTTCCGAGAGGAAATCATCCAACCGGTCTGCCGGAATACGAATGGTCAGACTTGCACTTCTATTGCCCCTCCCGTAATATGTGCTGCCATTGTATGTATAACTTTCCTCTATGTATCCCGACAGGCTTTCCGTTTTCCTCGAAATAGTGGAAAGCAGATCGTCAAACTCCTCCGTCTCCACCTGAAGATCCACGTTTCTAATCAGCTTTCTAGCAGTGTCCTGTACCTCCGGCGACTGGCTTCCGCTGCCGCCATCCTCCATTTCATAGTTTTCTTCCGTGACCGCTGTCTCATAGCTGTAAATATCATCCGTCGCATAAGCAGCGGTATCACAGGCAGCCGTATCGTCTGTTGTAGCCCCTGCATACATCTTGCTGCCGCCGCAGCCCGTAAGAATAAGCCCCAATGCTGCCAGTATTGCCAAAGCTTTTACTGTTCCCGTTCTCTTTTTCATTGCAATTCCTCCCTACTATTTATGTATGCACCAGCAAAAGCTCCCTTCTGCCGGTCATCTGATATAATAGATACGTTTGAAATTCCCTTTTTTATGGTTATAACACAAATTTATGCATCATTATGCCAAAATTAATGGAAAAGCTGATCCACCTGCATAAAAAGCTGCTTATTTTCCTTAATCTTTTCACCGTTCCCCACCACGCACAGACAGTCATTGTCCATAAACGCCTGTATATATCCAGAAAGCTTACGAAGTGTATCTGCGGTGGTTGCAAGAAGCTCATCCCTCTCCTTCTGCACCTTTTCCATAGTAAGTCCTGTCAGATATCCGCCTCTGGAATAATTCCCCTTCACAGCCGGCGTCATTGGTGTATCCAACTCGCTGATGGCACCGATAATAAACTGGGTTACCGTACGTTCATCCAACTTAACCTTTTGAATATAATCGGCTGCCTGCTCATATACCTTAACCGTCTTTTCCAGATTGGGGTCTCTGTAGGATACAAAGTAACCGTCTCCGTTTCTGTAAAAGCCGCACATGCACCCATAGGCCCCGCCCTTTACACGCACCTGATTCCACAGATAATCATAGCCCATCATCACCTTAAGCACCTTAAGCGCACCTGTATAGGGCAAGCCCTTATCTATAAAGTTTCCCGCACGACATACGAACTGAACCTGCCCAGCCGTCATAAAGCCTTCATTTTTCTTAACCAGCCCTGGCTGATACCCTTCTGTGTTAATCGGATCCGTAAAAAGCTCCTTTTTCAATTCCTCAATTGCCTTCTCAACACCCTGACAGCCTTCCTTCGTGGCTGTGATATCCACCAGCAGGTTTTCGGGTCTGAAAATAATCCTTGTCAGCTCCTTTAAATTGGCCGACAGTTCTTCTTTCTTATTCTCAAAGTCTCCCGTAAGCTCCTCTAACAGACGATACTGGGGAATGCCGCTGATCTGCTCGGAAACCGCTGCGGTAGGCGAAAAATACGCCAGTGTTCTGATCAGTGCGGTAGAATGCCCTGCCCCTGTCATGGCTGCCTGCATTCTGGATTTTGCCTCTGCCAATATTTCATAGAGCCTCTTGGTATCATCAAAGCAGGAAGTCAGAATAATCTCCTTCATCAGTTCCAGAGCCTTGGTGCGCTTATCATAAAGCGCTTTAGCCTGCACCTCCAAAGTAACCTTATATTCCTTCATATTCTCCGCATTGGTATAGGTACTCACTGCCGTCTTAATACCGCCGGTATGAATATTTACCTCATTAAACAACTCCCCATATCCATAATGCTCTGTATCCACCATCATCAGCGCTGACTTTAATATTCCTACATAAGGGAATAACCGTTCCGGTACCCTCTTTAAATCAAAAATCAGATTCAGATAGCAGATGCCATTGGTAACAATATCATGAAGCAGCAAGGTGGTATCACCGATTTGCTGCACCTCATTGATATAACCTGCCGACTCCTTCTTCATATCTTCTCTGGACAGCAGGGGAATGGTTTTAAGAGCTTCCTCACTGCTTTCCTCTTCCTGATAGGCATGAAGCGCCGCAGTCTGATCTACAATTCTTTGCTGCTCATCCTTCCCCAATGCAGCCTTATAGCTCTGCAGACGGTCATGGAGCGCCTGATCCCTCTGCGTGGTAAGACCGGGTACAGGGCGTACGGTAAGAATGGTCTTGTGTTGATTGTTTAAAATATATGTCCGGATCAAATCCTCGTAATATCCGCTTCCAATGGCCTTCCGCATTTTCCTGAATGTTTCACCGGCTTCAATGTGCATAAAGGGTGCATTTTCATCATAAAGCCAGCTGTCCAAAGCCTGTAGTCCCCACATCAGCCCTCTGGGATAGGAACCGTAATCCGCTTCCCGATATTTAAATTCATAATTATTAACTGCAGCGGCAAGAGCTTTTTCGCTCAGTCCGTCTGCCACAAGCCGGTTTAGCACCTGCTCAATGATCTGAACGAATTGCGCCTTCTGCTCCTCCCTTGCATTCTTGGAGACAATGGAAAAATAAGGCTGATAGATGCCGTTTTCCAAGGTGCTGTATACATCCTTGCCGATCCCTGCATCAATTAGCGCCTGCTTCACCGGAGCGCCGGGGGCTGAACAAAGCACATAGTCAAGCACCTCCATAGCCACATAAAGCTCCTTGTCAAGGCTGGTACCCATAGATACGTTATAGGTAAGGTAGGTATTATCGTCTGAAGCTTCATCCTCCATAACGGGATACTCCTTCACAAGCTCACGAGGAGCCTCAAAGGGACACTGCTTTGCAACCTGGGAATCTACCTTAAGCTCATCAAAATTCGAAAAATAATTCTCATCCATGAAGGTTAGATACTCTGCCGCATCCATATTTCCATACAGATATACATAGCTGTTGGAGGGATGGTAATACTTCCTGTGGAAATCCAAAAATTCCTCATAAGTCAGTTCCGGAATCACCTCCGGGTCGCCGCCCGATTCCAGTCCGTAAGTAATATCAGGATAAAGAGAGTTCATAATCTCCCTCTCCACCACGTCATCGGGAGAGGAAAATGCGCCCTTCATTTCATTGTAAACCACACCGTTAATGGTAAGCTCATCCTCGATACTGTCCATCTCATAGTGCCAGCCCTCCTGACGGAATATCTTTTCTTCTTTGTATATATTGGGATAAAAAACCGCATCCAGATAGACATGCACCAAATTTTTAAAGTCCTTGTCATTACAGCTTGCCACCGGATATACTGTCTTATCCGGATAAGTCATAGCATTTAAAAAGGTATTAAGCGATCCCTTCGCCAGCTCAATAAAGGGATCCTTTACCGGGAAATTCCGTGATCCGCACAGCACCGAATGCTCCAAAATATGCGCTACGCCGGTGCTGTCCTCTGGCGGCGTACGGAACCCGATATAAAACACCTTGTTTTCATCATCATTGAGCAGCAGCGTTACATTTGCTCCGGTTCTGTTATGCTTTAGAATATAACCTTCCGAATTTAAATCGGTTATTTTTCTTTTTTCCACTATCGTATATGCCTGAAGGTCCTCTATTTGCTGTTTCATGGTTTATTTATGCTCCTCTCGAATCAATTTAAATGCTAAAGGTCATCATCCCAAGCTTTGATATTATTATTTCCCTGATTATCAGCCCTGATGCTTTTTTTCTGGCAAGATTCATCTCGGAAAGTTCTTTCAAAGAAAAGATTTGCTCCTGATACTCTATTCGTGTCTTTCCGAATATATTTTTCTTCTCCACCTGTATCTGCGCCTTGACCTTCACCTTAAGCTGCAAAAAGGTCTCATACAAAAAGGTGTTTTGTTCTATGTAATAAAACTGGCTCTCCAACGTGGTATCGGGAGAAGCCTCCTTTAATACATAATGTGTCAGGATCGCCTTCAGCTTAAAAGGCACCGCCTCCGCCTCCAAAAGCTCCTCATAGGAATACTTTGCGCCAAGATATAGACTTCCCACATCCTGAAGCACATATTTAAAATCCTCGTACTGTGTCATTCTGCCCTTTAGGTTCATACATTCCGCTCCAAATCTTCAATGGCAAAGCCGCTCATTCTCATTGCATCCTCTATAACCTTTTTAGACATTCCCGTCTCTTCTGAAAGCTCATCAATCGTAACTTTGCGGTGAAGCTCGTCTGCAAGCTCTCTTGCCTTATCTGCCACCTTATTTACCTTGTCAGCCACCTTTTTGTCCTTGTCGGCTTCCTGCAAATTCTCTGATATGCATTCTTCCATGGCATCCATGATCATCCGCACCAGTGCTCCTTCCGCCTCCCCGGCATGCTCCAATGCTCCAAGCATGGTAACACCCATGGCAAGCGCCACATTTCCCTCGCCGATCAGATCCTCCAGCAGTACTCCCTGCCCGGTATAAAGCCTTGCTACCTCCATCACCTTCGGAAGATAAATCCGTATTAATCTATCCTGTGCCACTACTTCCCCTGCCATAGCCGACAAAATAACCGCCTCTTTCTCCCCGTCAGTTACCGTCTCTAATAAAGCAAGCTCCTTTCGGTACTCCTCCAGGTAATCCATCTCACCTTCTGTCAGGTAATCATCTAAGTTTACCGGCTCATCAATTCCGATTTTATGCTTTTTGAGATAATCAAAAACCAGCTCAAGCTGCTTATCTTCTAAAGGAAGTCCCGCAAAGGCTTCTCTTACCTGCTGCTCGGATATACAATTATTCTGCTCCTTTGCCTGTTTTCTGACTTGCTCCAAAATACGGGCAAACTCTATTTCCTGCTGTTCCATCGCTCTTTCCCACCTCTCTCACCATTGATTTCCTGATTTTCTAACGCTTACTGATGCTTTACATGGGTATGGGTAAACAAATGATCCTCACAATACTCATAATTTCCCTGGCACTTAGAACAGAACCTGAATTCCAGCTCCGGATTGGTCTCCTCCGTTCTCCCGCAGATTGCACATTTATGCTTTGTGATATTTGATGTTTTTCTAATCTCACGCTTAAACTCTGTTCTTCGCTTAACCTGTCTGGGCGTCATATGAATCTTTCCCCTGCTGGTCAGGAAAAAGACGATAAAGTTCATTAGGGATGCGGCGATAACGAAACGGTTCGCCACCGTAAGCATCTCCGCCCCTTCGCCATATCCGGCAATAAACTGGTATAGCAATATTGCTCCATAAATAATTCCCATCACCTTTACCTTTACGGGAATGAAAAAGAACAACAACACCTGCATGTTAGGAAAGGTTGCCGCAAAGGCAAGAAATATGGACAAATTCACATAGTACGTGCTGAACATGGAGGATACCAGCATAAAATATCCTTCCGTAATCGCAGGCACCGCCATTACATCTTTTTGAAAAATCAATGTATATCCAAGCAAAAGGAAGGCTCCCAAAATGGTAAATAATGCCCCTGAAAAGATATATACATTATATCTGTAGGTCCCCCATGTGCGCTCCAGTGTGGTTCCTATGGAGTAATAGAAATACAGCATAATCAGAGTGAAAAAATCAAAGCTTGAGGGCGGCACTACTATCCAGGTAAACAACCTCCAAACCTGTCCATGAAAAACAATCTCGTAGGGATTTAAATAAAGATAATGCAAAAAGCTTGGATAGATCATTTCAAACAAATATCCGAACGCATAACATATAATCAGCACCAAAGACAAGTTCCTTATTGCATATTTACCGAATTTTCTTTCAAAGCTTCCACGGGATTTCATAATTACCTCCATCGATTCATGTTCAACTTTAAAGCTTCATATATTCTATCATTACCCAATCCAATTGTAAACCAAGCATCCTTTTTTTTAGAATTTTCAAATTTTTTCTTTACAAATTGTTTATTTTCCTGCGTTGCAATTTGTAGGTTAGTGTCGTATAATTACAGGGCATGTCAAAAACTGCAACATTGTATATTTTAAATAAGAAACAAAATTTAAACAGAAAGGCGGTACATTATGGACAACAAGCACTATACCTTAGGCATTGACATTGGCTCAACCACTGTTAAAATTGCCATTTTGGATGATGCACATAATATTCTGTTTTCCGACTATAAAAGACACTTTGCAAATATCAGAGAAACTCTTTCCGATCTACTGAAAGAAGCATACGATAAACTTGGTAATATTATCCTCCATCCTATGATTACGGGCTCCGGAGGCCTGACCCTGGCCAATCACTTAATGGTTCCCTTTGTGCAGGAGGTAATCTCCGTTGCCACCGCTTTAAAGGAGCTTGCTCCTAAGACTGATGTAGCAATTGAGCTTGGTGGTGAGGATGCCAAGATTATTTATTTTGAAGGTGGGAATGTGGAACAGCGTATGAACGGTATCTGTGCAGGCGGTACAGGTTCCTTCATCGATCAGATGGCTTCTCTGCTTCAAACCGATGCAAGCGGCTTAAATGAGTATGCCAAAGACTACCATTCTCTTTATACCATTGCTGCCAGATGCGGCGTTTTTGCTAAATCCGACATTCAGCCTCTAATCAACGAAGGCGCTACCAAGGAGGATCTTTCCGCTTCTATCTTTCAGGCCGTAGTCAACCAGACGATCAGCGGCTTGGCATGCGGTAAGCCCATTCGGGGACATGTTGCCTTTCTGGGCGGCCCGCTTCACTTTCTTTCCGAGTTAAAAACAGCCTTTATCCGCACCTTAAAGCTGGATGAAGAGCATGTAATAGAGACAGAACATTCACACCTCTTTGCCGCTATCGGTTCTGCCATGAACGCAAAGGATGAGGTGTTCTATTCCATGGAGGAAATGGTAGGAAAGCTTAACTCCGACATCAAGATGGAATTTGAAGTAGAACGTATGGAGCCGCTATTTGCCACTACGGAGGAATATGAAAGCTTTAAGACACGTCATGGAAAGCACCATGTACAGACCTCCAAGCTTTCCGAATACCGCGGCAACTGCTTCCTTGGCATTGACGCAGGAAGTACCACTACCAAGGTTGCTCTCGTAGGTGAGGATGGCTCTTTGCTGTATTCCTTCTACAGCAGTAATGACGGAAGCCCGTTAAAAACCGCAATCCGATCCATTAAGGAAATCTATTCCATGCTTCCTGAGGATGTCACTATCGTCCGCTCCTGCTCCACCGGATATGGAGAAGCGCTGATCAAAGCAGCCTTTCTTCTGGATGACGGAGAGGTTGAAACAGTGGCACACTACTATGCCGCCGCATTTTTTAATCCTGATGTGGACTGTATTTTAGACATCGGCGGTCAGGATATGAAGTGTATCAAAATTAAAAATCAGACCGTAGACAGCGTTCAGCTTAACGAGGCATGCTCCTCCGGCTGCGGTTCCTTTATAGAAACCTTTGCCAAGTCCTTAAATTACAGCGTTGAGGACTTTGCTCATGCTGCCCTTTTTGCGGAGCATCCTATTGACTTAGGTACCAGATGTACCGTGTTTATGAATTCCAAAGTAAAGCAGGCTCAAAAGGAAGGAGCTTCTGTTCCCGATATTTCTGCCGGACTGGCTTATTCCGTTATTAAAAACGCACTGTTTAAGGTTATCAAGGTTTCTGATGCCTCTTCTCTCGGCAAAAATATTGTGGTGCAGGGTGGTACCTTCTACAATGATGCGGTTTTAAGAAGCTTCGAAAAGATTGCCGGCTGTGAGGCAATCAGACCTGATATTGCCGGTATCATGGGTGCTTTTGGTGCGGCCTTAATTGCAAGGGAGCGGTTCAGCGAAGGCTATGAGACCTCCATGCTCTCTTTTGATAAAATCAGTACACTACAGTTTGAAACCAGCATGGCCAAATGTAAGGGCTGTACCAACAACTGCCGTCTTACCATCAATAAATTCACCGGCGGACGCCAGTATATTTCCGGCAATCGCTGTGAACGGGGACTTGGCAAACAAAAGAATGAAAACGGTATACCTAACCTGTTTGATTATAAGCTGAAGCGTATCTTCGACTATGAGCCTCTTCCTGCCGATGAGGCCAAGAGAGGTACGGTTGGTATTCCCCGTGTTCTCAATATGTATGAAAACTATCCCTTCTGGTTTACCTTCTTTACCAAGCTGGGATATCGGGTAGTTTTATCGCCCCTTTCCAACCGTAAAATTTATGAGCTTGGAATTGAATCCATTCCCAGTGAGTCGGAATGCTATCCGGCCAAGCTGGCACATGGTCATGTAAGCTGGCTTATTAATCAGAAGGTGGACTTCATCTTCTATCCGGCACTTTTTTATGAGCGAAACGAGTTTGAGGATGCCAACAATCACTACAATTGCCCAATTGTTACCTCCTACTCCGAAAATATCAAGAACAATGTTGAAGAGATCGGACGCGGGGAAGCCGTGCTTCGCAATCCTTTTATGTCCTTCCGTGACTTAAAAACCGTATCCGATGCCCTTGCCTCCGAGTTTAAAGAGCTGCCTGTGGAAGAGGTTATGGAAGCAGCCCGCCTTGGCTGGGAAGAGCTTGCTAAGGCAAGAAAGGATATGCAGAAGAAAGGTGAGGAGGTTCTTGCTTACCTTAAGGAAACCGGCAAGCGTGGAATCGTTCTGGCAGGACGTCCTTATCATATCGATCCTGAAATTAACCATGGTATTCCGGAGCTGATTACCTCCTACGACATGGCCGTATTAACCGAGGACTCCATCTCTCATCTTGGATGCCCGGAGCGTCCCCTTATCGTATCCGATCAGTGGATGTATCACTCAAGACTTTATGCCGCAGCCAGCTATGTAAAAACCGTTGATAATCTGGATCTGATCCAATTAAATTCTTTTGGATGCGGACTGGATGCGGTTACCACCGACCAGGTAAATGATATCCTCTCCGGCTCCGATAAAATCTATACCTGCTTAAAAATTGACGAGGTAAACAATTTAGGAGCAGCAAGGATCCGTATCAGATCCCTGCTCTCCGCTATCCGTGTCCGGGAAAAACAGGGCAAGGAACGCACTATCCGTTCCAGCGCCATCAACAAGGTACAATTTACCGAGGAAATGCGGAAGGATTATACCATCCTCTGCCCTCAGATGTCCCCTATCCACTTTGATATTTTGGAGCCTGCCTTTAATGCCTGCGGCTATCATTTTGAAGTACTTTCCAATGACAACAGACGGGCTGTTGACGTAGGACTGAAATATGTAAACAATGATGCCTGCTATCCTTCTCTTATGGTAGTCGGGCAGATTATGGATGCCCTTTTATCTGGCAAATATGACCTGAACAAGGTAGCGGTTATCATGACCCAGACAGGAGGCGGATGCCGTGCCACTAACTATGTTGGCTTTATCCGCCGTGCACTTGAGAAGGCAGGAATGCCCCAGATACCCGTTATCTCCTTAAACATGGCCGGTATCGAAACCAATCCTGGCTTTAAGCTTACTCTAAATCTTCTTATGAGAGCTGCCTACGGCGCCGTATTTGGCGATATCTTTATGCGCTGTGTCTATCGCATGCGCCCTTACGAAAAGGAACCGGGAAGCGTTGATGCCGTTCATCAGAAATGGCTCAAGAAATGTCAGGACTTTGTTTCCGGTAAGCATATGAATTTCTTTACCTTCCGTAGAATGTGCCGCCAGATCGTGGAGGAATTTGATGCCATCCCCGTGACCGGACAGGTAAAACCCAGGGTAGGAATTGTAGGTGAGATTCTTGTTAAATTTGCTCCTGCGGCCAACAATCACCTGGTTGAGCTCTTGGAAGCTGAAGGTGCGGAGGCTGTTGTCCCTGATCTTTTGGACTTCATGCTTTACTGCTTCTATAACCAGATTTACAAGGCCGACCACCTTGGCATGAGCAGGAAAACCGCCGTAATCTCTAAGCTTGGAATTGATGCATTGGAATTTCTTCGCGGCAGCGCTGCCAAGGCCCTTAAAAAGAGTAAAAACTTCAATCCGCCTACCAGTATTTACCAAACGGTAGAATATGCCAAACCTATCGTTTCCATCGGCAACCAGACCGGAGAAGGCTGGTTCCTTACCGGAGAGATGGTGGAGCTTATTCACAGCGGTGTAAACAACATTGTGTGTACCCAGCCTTTTGCATGTCTTCCTAACCATGTGGTAGGTAAAGGCGTTATCAAGGAACTGCGTAAGCAGTATCCTTTAAGTAATATTGTTGCTATTGACTATGATCCCGGTGCCAGTGAGGTTAATCAGCTCAACCGTATTAAGCTGATGCTTTCCACTGCCCAGAAAAATTTAAACCGCAGCCCGAAATCTGATCATTCAGATTCCCAGCCTGCATAAAAACGTTTCGGAATGGAGATTTATTATGATCAAACAGGAAGTAAATGAATTAAAGAGGCTTTATACTCCCAGTAACTGCTCTATCACCAGAATCTGCGGCTGCTATGTGGATGGCGAAAAAAACAAAAAAACCGAATTTAAAGAGGCATTCCTTTCCCTTCCCGAGGAAGAAATTTTCAAATATTTTGAGCTTCTTCGGAAAACCTTATCCGGCTCTATCGGAAAGAACCTGTTAAATCTTGAGTTTCCTCTTTCCAGTGAAGAAGAAGGCGGCACACAGGAATTTTTGCTTCGCCTTCGTGACAGCAAATTAAAGGATGACTCCCTGTTGGCGGAATTTTATGACAGGGTCATCGGCTCCTACGAGTATGTCGGCAATTATCTGATTCTGCTGATCCATGATGCATATGATGTTCCCGGAAAGACCACCGACGGTATTACTATGGAGGATGCATCGGATACCGTATTTGAATACATCCTGTGCTGTATCTGTCCGGTAAATTTATCCAAGCCCGGACTTAGCTACGATATCCAGAAAAACGAATTTCATAACAGGGTTCGGGATTGGATCGTAGAAATGCCGGAAGCAGGCTTTTTGTTCCCTGCATTTAATGACAGAGCTGCCGATATTCACGGCACCTTATACTATGCCAAAAATCCTGAGGAACCTCATAACGAATTGGCCGACAGCATTCTCGGCGCTGCTCTCCCGCTCTCTGCCGGAAGCCAGAAAGAGACCTTTCAGGCTCTGATCGAGGAAACGCTTGGCGAGGAAGCTGAATATGAAGTGGTGAAAAACATTCACGAAAATCTCACCGAAATGATAGAAGAACACAAAGAAATTCCTGAACCTCTGATGCTTGACAAGCATCAGGTAAAGAACCTGTTTGAAAAAAGCGGCGTTGAGGAAGAAAAGCTCTCAGATTTTGATCAGCTCTACGATGCCGCCGCCGGAGAAAACACTTCTCTCATGGTAAGCAACGTAGCCAATACCCGAACCTTTGAGGTGAAGACTCCCGATGTGGTAATCCGGGTCAATCCCGAACGGGCCGATCTGGTCAATACCCTTCTCATTGAAGGCCGCCGCTGCCTGGTTATTGAAATCAATGACCATGTGGAGGTTAACGGGGTGACTATCCATGCCGGCAGGGATGCGGGGGATGTTGAGGAATAAGGTTTAAGAATAATAGGAAGTTCCTTAGTGACTAAGTCTTGGGAACTTCCTATTAATATAATAAATCAAATTATTACAAGAAAAAACTAAATCAACTTTCTTTTTTCTTAAACAATAAAATATCGAGTCGGAGACATAATTAAATATAATCCTTCATAATTGTCCACACTTTTTTTACTTCATCATTATACTTTTCACTCAATTGATTTCTTAATTGAGAGTCCGCATCATAAATAACAAAATCACTTAATCCTCCTCGGGAAACAAACAACCTATTATAACTCTCTGACAAATATTGCAATTTTTCATCATCAGTTTCTTCTGAATCAATACAATTAATCTGTCCCATAAGAATTTTTAACACCCCATTATATTGTCCATATCCATATTTTTGTACCATTTTACCAATCTCTATATATGATGCACGTAATTGTAAATAATCTTCATTTTTTAGCACTTCTCTCTCCTCTATCTATTGTAATGGTGTTTTTCCTATAACTTCAAAGTTCCATGGCGCATGAAATCAATTAGCTCATCACTACCTTTATAGAGACTACACATCCTGTCACTGTGCTCAATATCCATGTTACTGCCATGGCATCCCAAGACTGTCAAAGACATAAGCCGAGGAACGCCACCAGCAAAGCCGTTGGGTGCTTCGTGACATGGCACAATTTACTCTACCATTAACAATTTTTATGCCTTAAACCTATTTGGGACAAAATGAACTTAAACATTACGTTTTATTCTTCTTTATCTTTTTCTAATTGATACCATTCCTCCATGACATCATACGCTGTCTTGTTTCGGTCATTACTAAAAATCATTTCATAACGATAGTCTGCATTCAGTTTATTTGTTGTAACATCATATACCAATTTAATTTGTGTCGGCATTTCTTTTTGATATTCCTGACAAAGTTTTTTAAGAGCTTTTATTTTTTCATTAATAATGTTAATCGCACCCTTTTGTCTTGCAATCGAGACATCATATTTCGTTTGCCCCTCTAATACCACATCATTTAATTTGTTCTTTTTTACAATTTTCCCGTTAAGTTTATAAAAAAATCCGCTAGATATCATTCCACCTTCCATAGAACAATATATATAAATCTTCTCAGCTCTTTTTTTCACATATTCCAAGCAAATCGTTACCATATCTGCTTGCAGTTCTGAAAAATAATCTTCAAAAGCTTTACCCATCGTATTTCCTCCATCACATTAGTTTCGGATACTTTTACTAAGGTCAACATTTACAGCAACTTCATTAGTTCAATTTAATTTGTTTTTTACTATCAAAGTTCTTTTTAATCATCTACTTGTTCTTGTACTAACTGCCATATAAAATCTCCGAAATCTTCTGCCAACGTTTCAGCAATTTCATATTCTGTCCCATTATGAAATGCCATTATAACCTTTGGTTCCCTTTCAGCATTTAAAGAAGAATAATCTAAATATGCCATATTACCATCTTCAAAATTATATATAGGTATCCATTCTTTCGGCAAATTATATTCTTCCCTATCATTGATTGCGTATGCAATTGAATTTCCTTCTAATATTCCTGAAGCGTCATCTGGATCAATTCCAAAAATTTCATTACCATAGAATGATAAATAACCATATTTTGTATAAAATTCTCTGCATTGATTTGAAAAACTTACATCAAGCAATTGCTCAGCCCTTTTAATTTCTTCTTCTGTTTTCCCGCCTACAGTAGTATAAAACTTACATTTTGGTGCTAATTCCATTGCTCTTTTTAAATTTTGATAACTCATGTATGCCTCCTTTACAAATCCTTCATAATAATATAACTTGGTATTGTTTTTGTTAATAAAAATTCTCTAATGTTTAATAATATTCTTTTCTTTTCCTCGGCATCAATATTAGTATTATCATAAGGCTTTTCCCAATGAGTAATTAATTCTGGGGTTAAATAAAAATAATCTTCACGGAAATCCATTTCAACAATCATCTTTTTATCACCTTCAAAATATTCTAAACAATAAAAATGCGGTACTTTTATGCTATATTCTTTATTGTTATCCATGTCTATCCTCCACTAACTCCTCAATTCTGTAAATACATTAGTTAAATTTGGATTTTTCAGTAATTCTGGATACTCCACTGTATTAAATATACTCTCAGACCATGCACCATTAACAAAACCATATGTATCTTATACTTTTTTCAATTGCTAAAGTTTTAGAAATTGAGCCCTATAAACTACTAATGTTTAGAAGTTAATTAATACATGAACCAAAAACAGTCTCAAATTTCTTGCTCTCAGCCGCCCCTCTGATGCTTGACAAACATTAGAAAAAAAGTCGTTTTAAATAATGCAGTGTGAAAACATAATATCCAAAAACAGGCGACATTTCATGACTCTTTTGTCTATAAAATATCGCCTATGTTAATCTCTTAAAATGTTACACTTAGAAATCTTCACTGAGTAAAAAGTCCGCAATGTGCATTGTCTTAATCCCCTGATAGTTGCCATCTGCAAATGCGTCTGTACGAAGTACATACTTCGGGTAATTATCCTTAATTTGAAGCAATCGCTCATACTCACGTTTTTCCGTCTTTTCTGTACGTATTTCTTGTGTTACCTGAACATAAAGCCTGTCATTTTGCTTGGTTGCCACGAAATCAACCTCTCCATCGTCAACCTTTCCGATGTGAACTGTGTAATTTCTGCGGCATAGTTCAAGGTAAACCACATTCTCAAGACACGCTGCTACGCTGTCCGGTGTATATCCTAAAACACTATATTTCAAGGATACATCCGCCAGATAAAATTTCTCCTTCGTTTTCAATAGTTCTTTTCTCTGCAAATCATATCGTGAACAACGATGAAGCAAGTATGCTTTTTCCAATTTTTCAAGATAATTGTATACCGTTTCGTTGTCCAATTTTCGCTGTTCCGCTTTCAGATAATCCGAGATCGACTTAGCTGAAAATGTGTTGCCGACATTTTGAAATGTGTATTTAACCACACGCTCCAATTGGTCAATCTTGCGAACCTGATTTTTCTTTACAATATCTGAAAAAATCGTGGAATTGTATATATCCCTAACTATGGTATACACTTCGTCTTGGGTGTAGCTCTGTAAATGAGTGGCAGGGAAACCACCGAGCCTTATATACTCGGCAAGCTCTGTTTTAGGATCGCCTATAGTCGCATACTTCGACTTAAAATCAAGATACTCTCTAAAAGATAATGTGTAAATACGGAAGCTAACATAGCGCCCGGTCAAATAAGTTGATATTTCCGAAGACATCATACGAGAATTTGAACCTGTTACATAAATATCTACATCGTAATCAGAAGCAAGAGAATTAACCACTTTCTCCCACCTCTTAATTTCCTGCATTTCATCAAGGAAGAAATAAGTTTTTCCTTTCTCCGAAATTCTGCTTTTCAGTTCCGTGAACATCTGCTTCGCAGTCATATCTTCATACTCCATAGAGTCAAAGCAATAGTTCACAATACGTTCAACCGGGACATTCCTCTCTGTACGCAGTTTATCCATAATCATTTTTAATATGGTAGACTTTCCACAGCGACGCACTCCCGTAAGAATTTTGACAAAAGGCGTGTCAACATAAGCCATAATTTTATCCACATATAAGGGTCTATAAACCATCGTTACTACCTCCATACTATATAGTATATCGTAATCCTCCAGAAAATACAGCAATTGCGATTATAAACCGCAAAATTTTCTGTTTTTGTATACTTTTGCGGATAAGATTTTAAGTATTTCCGTTTTATAATACGCTATTTGTTTCGGGCTTATTTTTCTCAACACCTTTTATGGTTGATATTTTCCCACCTGTGTTATCTCCATTGAATCTATCTGATCATTTACCAAATCCATTTCAACATAATAAAAATTACTATTGGGAAATCTATTTTCACTCTTATCGCATTCACATAGACACACAAATTTTCCATCTTCCCGAATTCCCCAAATGGCTCGTCTACCAGAGGATTGCTTTCTATTTCATCCACAGAATCGGGATTCCTATGTACTCTCATATCTGTCGCATGCACTATCAAATATCATCCATCTGTTTTTCTTCGAAGATATTTATCGCATTGACTAACCTCGGGAACATTCTCACACAAGTAATCACTTGCTTTAGAGGTATTCAAAATCGCAAATGATCCTGTTTCGAATAATTCATCATATGAATAACTGAATTTTTCAATTTCCTCATTCGACTGTTCATAAGCTTTAAAATAATCCCCGGTTAACTGATCATATTGTTCTTCCGTCACTTTAAAATGGTAGCTGCTGTTTTCCTCGCTGAAATATGCCTGTACCTTTATCTCCTGCGGAATTTCGATTGGTTTACCGTTATAACTCGGTACCTTCAGCATATAGGTCTCATTCCCATTGCTCCATGTTGCTTCCACCAAGAAGAAGACAGCAAATATCATTTCACCATCTTCATCAAATCTATAAATACCGAACCGCATGCCATCCCAAATCCAACGTACCATTTTCGTTCCATGGATAAATTCATTAGGTGACACAAAACTATTCCACAAAGTCATACTGTCCGAAGCAGTGTCATACTTAAAAACATAGGTAGCGTAATTCCAAATGCACAGCTCAGGCGTGTTATCTCCATCCATATCAAATAAATAATATGTAAACTCATGCGGATCATATTCATCATCGCCATATGCACCTAAATTACCGTACTCACTCAAATAATATTCCTTCTCTTCTTCCCTTTCAGTAAAAGGAATTTCATTGTCCACAAGCTTTCGATATTTTTTGATATAATCATCATATAATTCCTCATCACCGGTTTCGAATTGCCCATAAAAATCAATGGCTTCATAAGCTTCCCATAAAAAGGCAAAGGCCTCATCATCTACATATTCCATATCTTCATAAGGAAATTCCCTATGGCTTTTATAGCTTCTCTCCGGAATATCTCCCTTCACAACAGGGACTGGAGTTGCAGTCGGGGAAGGCGTTGGTGTTTCCGTCGGTGTTGGTGTTATTTCCGGTTCAGGTATTTCTTCCGGTATCATTTCTGCCGTAGAAGCAGGCGCTGGAGTAGGAATCTTTTGATCCTTCTCTTTGAATAAATATATTTTCTTATATACCAAAATACTTACCAGCAGCAAAAGAATTGCTGCACAAACAATAATAATCTTTTTTGATTTATTCATTTTTTACTTTATCCTTCTGCAATTATCAGTTTCACCTGCTCTTCAATAAAAACTTCGAGACATACATCCACCTACTACCCGCATATCTTTATATTCTGCTGTGCCACACTCCGCCACAGACGCATCAAACTCTATTCTGCACACCTGTCCATTTGATAACAAAAAGTCACACCAATTGCCTTGACCCGTCCGTAAGGGTACCATATAGGTACCTTGTGGCACTGAAATCTCTGTCCCCAAAAAATCCCCCGTAAAAGCATCAACAAGCGGTAATTTCAAATCCCTTAATGTTATGAACGTTTGATAGCCAAAATCTTCATCAGATGCACAATAGTAATCAGGCGCATCGTTTGTTTCAAAAAAGCCGTTCTCAGCAATAGAATAATCTTTTTCCAGCAACAACATATAAAGGGGGTCTGCACCACTCTCTATCCTGACAGCATCCAAATCCGTAATTCTGCCATCACCTAAATAAATATCTTCGCAGCCCAGATATTCTATTTTATCTCTGTCAACAGCATACACAGCGTACTCGCCAAAAAAGTCTAAGTCTCCCCGCTCATAAAAGGCAATATAGTTTTTATTCTCCGCAGTATGCAGCAGATATACCCTCCTGGTTTCTTCAAAATAAGTTGCTGTATCATATTTTCCGGTGCACTTCTGATGATTTACCTGCACGCCGGTATCCTTTTGCTCATCATTCTGATAATGAAACACTTCAATCCAGTCATAACCACCATCCAAATCCAGATCATACAGAAAAGGAGCAAAATCATCCAACTCTATCGCATAAGTCTCCGGCACCTGCAAATATTTTTCCTGAAACAAATCCGGTGTATTTTTGTAGAATACCATCGCCTGAAGCACGTCACCTTCCTGTGCCGTCAACTCCTCCGATGAAAAGTAGAAGCATAGTCCCTGATAGCTGATTGTCCATTTCACGGCAGCATCATTGCCCCATAACTGCTCAATCTGCTCTGTCAGGTTTTCTTTGAAATCAGCATCAGGATAATTGTACTTCAACTGATTTTCAATAATTGCGCTTAATCTGCCTGTATCATTAACGACATCCGAAATCTCAATTACTCGTCCTGTCTCCGGGTCAAAATTGTACCCCCGGTATCCTGAATTTTCATCTTTCCTTTCCAGAAAGCTTAACGCTCTCTTATCCGCTCTGTGTACAATAACTCTGTAATCAGGGTTTCCTGAATATCTCCATGCCTGTTCACGATACTCCCTTAGAGCTTCCCGAAGCTCCGGGTAACATGCCTCATCCATATCCAGTTCAAGGTTCCCCTTAAGCTGTAACAGCTCTGCATCCGCACCTTTTAAAGGCTGCTTGTACCGTTCAAACCAAAACCATAACTGTCCAAGTTCCTCCTCGCTTATATACTCTTTTTCCGGTTTTGTCTCCTGCTGCTCCGGCTCATCTTCCGGGGCGGCCTCCACTTCGGGCTCTTGAACCAGCTCAGCTATATTGGTTTCCTCACAGTTTTGCTCTTTCTTCCCAATATAATCTTCTATCGGGTCCGGTATCTTTTCCCCTTCTACTGAACCAATTCTATCCAGTTCATTTATAAAATCCTTGTATCTGCTCTGCTCCTTTGATAATTCCCTCGAAACGTCAACCCAATCTGCACCATCAACAATTTCATACATCTCATCCTGAAACATAATATATTGATGATTGCTGATCTCCTTAATTTTGATCTCTCCATCACTAAGGTAAAACGGCTCGCTGTAATCGATCTCCTGATAGGTAAAAATTATATAATCATCCTCAAATGTATATTCATAGGTACGTCTTCCCATCTCTCCAAAAATATCCACATTCAGATATTTAATTTCACCATCAATCCCATAGCCTCCAACCAAGTTGGCACCTTCCGCAGAATATTGATAGCTCGCTCCGGCCCGAAAGGTTATGCTTTCATCATCTTTTCCTACACTGAATGCTCTGCATATATAGGCATCCATACTTCCCACTATCACTGCCGCTATCACTATAATAAATAAAAGTACATATTTTCTTCCCTTTTCCATGCTTATCCCCTCGTATGCTCACTTTAGATTAAAATGGCTGACGCATCTGCTACTAGACCGTTTTCTCCAGCGTTTCGCCGTCCGGCCTGACAAAATAGCCAAGCCTTCCAATGGCATACTCATCTCCCCATTTTCCGTTCCATGTTATAATTACACCATCCTCAGATCCTTTTATATAATTTAAAATGATATAAAATTTCTCCCCATCATAATAATACTCATAATTCATTATTATCTCTTTATCAAAATAATGAATCACATAATTGTCCCCTTCCAGTTCATCATATATATTATCTTCATAGAGTTCATCATCAATAATTACTTTCAGCCTGTCCGCATCAATATCTGCCAGCTCGTCAATGGTTACCAGCTCTCCAGTCTCCAGATCAAAGGTACTTCCAAAAAAACTGTGATCATTATGTTCATTACAAACATTGGCTATCTGAAGCACGCTTAACAATTTTTCATCCAAAAACATAATTCTCGTTTTTATCATATATCGTGAGGGATGCTCTACAAGCATATCTTCACCATATGTCTCGCACATGCTCTCCAATTGATGATAAAAATAGGAATAATAATCATCGATATATAACGTATTTCTCCCATATCCGTCAAACCACTCCTGTTCCTCCCTCTCATAAAACTCATTAATCTTTCTGGCAGCTTCTGTGTCTCCCGATACCACAGGTCTTTCATAGTATACCTGTGCCAAAATCTCCCCCTCTTCATTAGTGACAGGTCTTGACGTCCGCTCTACCGACACCTCCAGCTCCCCGTTGCTCTTGTATCTGGCTGCCTCATACTCCTCCTGCGTCTCGATCCAACTATGCGGAGAAGTATTTTCCGTTTCTGCCGCTGTAGGCGCAGGCGTGGCTGAAACCACAGTCTCTTCCTGCTCCTCATCCGATATCGGTAATGCCTGCGCCATTTCTGTTGGCGCTGGGGATTGGTTTTGAAGCCCTGTATCTTCTCCTGCACCTGTCTCAGGTTTAGAGCAGGCCGTCAGACTGCAGAAGACAAATATGATAAATGTATATTGAAACCATTTTTTCACTAAACATTTCATTCTGCTTTATCCTCCCACAACACGGCCAGCGTTAATATAGTCCCTTAACTTAACGCAGCTTTCACACAACTCATTATTTCCAAACAACTCATCATATGTAAAACTTACTTCCTTTATCTTTTCAGCCGATAGCTTCCCTGCCTCAAAGAAATCTCCTGTCAATTCATAAAACTGTTCTTCCGTCACTCTGAACATATATAACTGATCCTGCTCGCTAAAATAGGCTTGCTCCTTCATTTCCTGCGTAATGGTAATCTGGTGCTCCTTTTCTGCATATTTCGGTATGGTAAGCAGATATAAAATAGTTTCTTCATTCCAACAATCCACAAGAAAATATACTCCCATTGACACTGCTCCATCTTCGTCAAGCTCACACAAGGTATATTGAGTGCCTTGCCAGTTCCACCATAACTTGCGCGTTCCCAAAACTTTTTCCCATGGAGTATTGATTGCTTTCCAAAGCACCATTTCCTCAGTGTCATAATCATATCTGAAAATATATGTTAATGACCGCCATACACACAACTCCGGCGTTCCATCTCCATTCATATCAAACAAGTAATATATAAATGCATGAGGATCAAAGTCCTCCGGGTTACTGCCTCCTTCAACCGGCAAATAATACCCTTCCACATCCACATAATCTTTCAGATAACATTTCTCTCCTGTATCCGGAATAGTAAAAGTCACTTCATTTTGAACCAGTTTCCTATATTCTTCTATGTATGTATCGTATACTTCCAAATTCCCCTTTTCATATTCTCCCCAAAAATCAATTTCATCATATATTTCCTTTAAAGCAATATAAGTTTTCTCATCCACAAATTCCATATTTTCATGCGGAAAATCATTACGGCTCCCATAGCTTCTTTCTAAAATATCACCTTTGGGCACCGGTGTCGCAAGCGGACTGGATGTAGGCATAGCTGTTGGAGTTAAAACAGACTGTGCCATCCAAATAACTCCGGTTTCTAAGTCATTTCCTTGCTTGCATTTCACTACAGCCAGATTTCCCTCAATATCTGAAATATGTTCAAAAACAAACGGAACGATTACTTCCCCATCTATGTTAATCACTCCATATTTTTCTTCCATCATTGCATCATCCACATAATCATATGCTATCAAATATCCGGTCAATGGATCACATACGCTTCCCGCTGTCAAAAAGCTTGAGGCATTTCCCAAGACTACATCTCCCTGCTCATTGATTAAGCAATACAGTTCATCCGTAACCAGTGCATATCCATCCTGAAACTCCCCTACCACTTCTATTCTTCCTTCTGAGCTGCTATACAGCTTATAGTCCAAAACAATTTCATTCTCTGTATCGATGTATGCCCACATCTTGTATCCATCAATTACCTTCATAACCGATGCTTTGCCTTCACTAAAATTCCCGGCTTCATCATATTGATATTCAATCACCGGTTCCCCACTATGATCAATAAAACCCCATTTATCATCCTGCTTAACTGCCGCTAACCCTTCCGAAAAGGGTAATGCCGCTTCGTATGCTTCCTTAAAAACCGAACTGCCGCTTTGATCAATAAAAATCCAGGTACCGTTTTTTTCTACCGGCACAACTCCCTCTTTAAAGCCTTCATTGACATTATCATATTGACAGTCGATAACCAGCGTTCCCTCTTTGTCAATGAAGCCCCATTTGTCACCGCTTTTGACTGCCGCTAACCCTTCACTGAAATTATTTGCATCTTGGAATGTCTCTTTGCATATCGGATTTCCTTGGTAATCAACAAATAAAAATTGATGCTCAAAATCCATTACCCTCGCAATTTCCTCACCAACACCCAATACATTAAAATACCGGCATTCTGTGATTGGCTTCATTTCACCGTCAATAAATCCATATTTACCGGAGGAATCTTTCACTGCAATTAAGTTTTCATCAAGTAGTTTGATATCCTCATACACGCCCGGTTCGATGAACCACTGGTAATCTGATTTTTGCTCAGAAGCGGTGCTATTATCCGCAGACGGCTGAGAAACATAAACAAACTCCACATCACCTGTAAAGGCATATTCCAATGACTTCAGTTCAATTGCATAATTTCTTGTTCTTACTGCTTTGATCTCCATAACTCTAGGATAAGTAAGACTTGCCCCGGCAATTTCACTTGTCTCCATATAACTGCTTCCTATGTAAAATAGCGCTCTCTCAACTTCCGTAGTATTCTCTAAATACTGCTTCCATCCCTCATAGGATGCACATAACCTGTCATAATCTTCCTTGTCCAAATATTCTTCCAAAATATTTAATGTATTTTCAATTTCCAATGTCCACAAATCACAATACCTGCATGCCGCCTGAATTCTTTCTTCCGTTCCTTCCTGCTCCCAGGTAAACTCGGCATCTATGGGATTATTGTTAATTTTGTCGTAAAATTCCCCCTCTAACGGCACCACTGTCATTTCATTGATTAAGTCATTAGCTTGTACCGCTTCTATGCTCATTGGCTGCTCCTTTGCCATTTCCTCAGAGGCAGACACACTAATAGGGCTGTCTTTTTGTGTACAGCCGACTAATATCAAGATAAATGTTCCCAAAAATCCGGTCAAAATAATCTTACTTTTCCTGTTCCAGACCATTCTCTTTTTCATCTTCTGTAAGCATCCCCCTCTTTTCCCTCTGACATACCATGATTATATATGACCAATGCATCATTTTTGCATCATAATTCCATCATCTTTGCATCAGATATTCATCTTCTGTAAACATTTTTTCTTTGACATACTATGCATGCGTTCCGGGCAAAATTAAGTTTCCACATTTTTTCTGCCTACAATAATATAGCCATTTTCATTATCTGCAGGTGCCAGTTCCAAAAGCATTGTCCAGCCTTCTTCAGCTTCATGCAAGTCATATTCAACCATCACATTTCCATTATCCAACGCCTTACATCCTACATATTCATATGTAATATCCAGCCAGTCAAACCACCCAATATAATAGTAACCGTCCTCATAATAAAAATTGCTTTTGCCTTCCTGCACTTCCTCTATAGGATATTCACCGTCAGGCAGTTCTTTTCCAAACCATTTTTTTACATACGCTTCCATGCTCTCTCTGGATATTTTGGCCATATACTTGGGCTCACCCACGCTTTCCGCTGTATGTGCAAGGGGACCCAGAACACTGCAGTTAATGATTCCTGCATAGCACTCTTCTCCCACATTTTGGGAATCATAAGAATAAGGTATGCAATTGCCCATATTTTCCAAAAGCCTGATATCTCTCCGACTAAGTTTGATATTATTGGCTTCAAAAATCGTCTTTTTATCCAGCACTAATGCCATATTTCGATCACATTGTTCACAGAGCTCTCCGTCCCCAAACAGCTCATCATAGCAATACCCCACTTGATCCATAGCTTTATCAGACTGTTCCTCTGCTTCAAAAAAATCACCGGTTAACTCATCAAACTGTTCCTCAGTCACCGGAAACATATACTCATGATTTTCCCCGTCAAAATAACCCTGACTTACTATTTCATCGGGAATTTCTATCTGTTTGTCCTGATCCGCATACCTAGGCACCGTTACCAGATATGTTTTCACGCCGTTTCCATAGAAAGTATCTACCATGAAATAAACTCCCATATCCAGATTTCCCTGTTCATCCAGCTCACACAATGTATAGCGAACCCCATCCCAATTCCATATCGGTTTTCGGGTTCCATGGATTCTCTCATAGGCGGATGGACTTTCACTCCAAAGCAGCATCTTGTCTGTTTTTTTATCATATTTAAAGATATAGGTAGCATAATCCCAAATACATATTTCAGGATTTCCATCCCCATCCATATCATTTATATACGCTTCCTCTTCCGGCTGCTTACCTTCTTCCGGCACTAAATTGTCTTCTTTCACCGCAGTCTTTTCTATATCATTTGCTTCCTCTTCATTCATTTCTTCTTCGCATGTTTCTTCTTCACTTGCTTCTTCACTTACTTCCACTTCATTCACCTCCACTTCAGAAGGTATTTTCTCGGAAGAACCATCAGCTTTACACCCTGCCAATAACAAAATGCAGCCGATCATTACAAATAATTTAACATTTCTTTTGTTCATCATTTTCCATATCCTCTTATCTGTAGTCAAATTTCAAAACTTCTTCCACATTAAAATAATACTATATACAAAAAGAGCCACTCAGCAATTTTAGCTTTAGAGCGGCTCTTCTTAAAACTATTTGTTTAATATTCTGCAAGTACTTATTCCGTAAACAAATCACGATACCATTTCAGAGACTGAATATATGCCTCATATACTTGTTCCATATCAATTTCCTTTAAAATCATTAATCGAGATACCTCCTGCCAGTTAGCTGCTTCATATTGAGTAACAAACTCTAACACGGGGGCCAGCTTTCCTTTTCCATTAATCAGTGCTTCCTCGATCTGTTTAGATACCTTAACCATCTTAAGTGCTTCTTCCATTGGTTTATTCAGGATCAAATCAAGCACGGAAAAGAGTCCCATCAGGAAAAGCTCTGAGCTTTGCCCTGCCATTTCAAACGCAGGTGCCAGGTTTTCGGCAAACTTTGCACGAAGAAGGGAAAGTCTGGTGATCTCATTAGGCTTATCCGCATATAACTGATTGGTAACTGCGGCATTAATCCACTTTTTCAGTTCCCTTTGTCCCAGCATAGCAGCCGCATGTCTGATAGATGTAATCTCAGAATTTACGGACATACGGTTCACCATCTTAAGAAGGGAAATAACCAATGCCGTATCATGTCCGATAATATCTGCCGCTTTGGTCAGTTCAAAATCCTCTGCATTGACAATATTTAAAAGCTCAATATAATTGACCTTTAAAGGCGCAACCTCTGTTTCTCCTTTAGTAACGGGAACGCGGTAGAACTCTCCCTCATACAGCTCATAACCGCCCTCCTTAACTAATTCATCATAAATCTCCTGCGTCTGAATGTTTCCCGCGCACAGCTTGACATTGGGATAGACCTTGGTAAAGTAAATTCTTGCCTTTGTAATATCAATTTTCTTATGATCAAGAAGAACATAATCCATCAAAAGGAGAATTTCTCTATATGCCTCAAACTGCTGCACGGAAAGCTTTCGCACAGCCAGCTTATATCCCTTGGACTTTAATTCCTTTAGTCTGTCCACATACATCTTTTCAGGAGTAATCGAGTTATCCATCAAAAGAACAACCCTCCCGTGGGGTGCACTGCACTGACTGTCAATATCCGTAAAAACAGAGATATTGTTAATGGCAACAAACACTTCCTTATCAACGGAAAGTGTTTCAATTCCCATGTTTTCAATAATTTCCAGTCCCGGTATTCCCGCTGCCCCATCAAAGCTTCCTGTTCCCTGTAAGCTGGGATTAAGCAGGAAGTTTTTCTTCTGAGTAAATAACGAATACGCCCGCACGCTCATTTCTTTATCAAATAAAGGGATTAATGTAACAAGCATATCTTTCCTCCACATGTCTGTCATTTTATGTTAAGTGTACATCATTTATCTATCCTGCACAATAACAAAATTATGCACTTTGCTGCTGTACATGATTTTCAATATATTCCTTTAGGATATCTGCCGCCTCATTCAGCTCCAGCCCTGATTCGGAAATAATTTGATTTAACCCTTCCAGATCCTTTTCTCTTTTTTCTCTGTAAAGAGTATCTAATTCTCCCTGCTCGGACTTTAATCTGATTTTAAGAGCACTGATAATTTCTTCCTTCTCCGCAATCTTCTCTTCAATTGACTTTCTTTGACCTCTTGCCATATTCCACCTCATTTCTGCGCACTGCGCAATTCATAATCGCATAATAGTTTATAATTACTATTACTATATGGACAAGATGATCAAATTATTCATTCTATTCAATTACTCATTTAACTCGTTGATTGTGGTCGCAAGCTGTGTCAGTTTATCGGTGATTTCTCTGCTGGTATCTGCCATTCCTACGGACAGTTTCTGTACTTCAGATGCCACAACTGCAAAGCCTCTTCCGCTTTCTCCCGCTCTTGCTGATTCTATGGAAGCGTTCAGCGCCAGCATATTCTGACGTCTGCTGAAATCTGCAATCTTAGCTGTGCTGGCATTTGCTGCTTCAATTTCATCTGCAGCTTTGGAAATACCATCCTTAAGCTTATCCATAATGCGCTTGTTTTCCTGCTCCTGATAGCTTGCACGAACATACATATTAATTACATCACCGAGAAGATTAGCTGATGCTTCAATTTGCTCTCTTGTTTTGACATTTACCTTATGGAGCGCCTCGATATAAGATTTCTCATTGATTCCAAGCTCTCTTGCCGTATTCCTGAAAGCATCATCATCCGGATTTTCCGGCAGTACCTGTCCGCCAATTACACTGCCCAACACCGTACCATCATTTAAAGTGATCGGAATACCGAAATCCACCAATCCTGCATGGCAGGAATAGACCCCCTCTCCCTCTCTGTCACATTTCTCACAGCGTCTTCTGCCTTCTTCGCTTCCTCTGGTCAGTTTGATACAAAAATCGGTGAAATTATAACACTCACTGATATATTTTCCGTCAGCCCCTACCGCAACTGTTGCAAGACCAGTGCTTTTGGCCCAGTTTTTCATAATACTTTCAAATTTATTCATGTCACAAAAATCTTCAATTCTTATCATATTCCCCTCCGTTACTTGTTTTACTAATGATAGTCTGCAATTTCCTTAATCTTTCTTTTTCGCTGCCTTTTTGGCCGCTTTCTTTGCTTTGGCTGTAATCTGCTTAAGAAGCAGTGCCTTTCCTAGATTTCCTTCCGCCTTAATCTGACCGGTAGTGTAAGCCTTTACAATGTCCAGCTTTCCTTCCGCAATCTCACAAAGAGTCTGGGCATCCGTTATCACCAGCACATCTCTGTCATAGTACTCATAAGGCTCTACATTAATCTTCCCATCTGCAATTTCAAGATAAAACGCTCCCGCAGCTTCTCCGGTAACGTTAAACTGGATAGCTACATGCTCCTTAATCTTACCTGCATCCATATTCTGATAGGAATCCTTCGCCTGTTTTACTAGCTCTTCGTAAGTCATAATCCCCTCCTATAGTTTAAATTTTCTGAAATTATAATTTTTATTACTATGCATTATTATAGCACAATTACATTTATTTGAAAATATGCCTGCCGTGATTTTACTCACAGACAGGCATATAAATATTTCAATCATTAAATTAAAGATTTATATAACTCTGTAATATCCTCAACGCTTGTTTCCTTAGGATTACCCGGTCTGCATGCGTCATCGTAAGCGGACTGCGCCAAGAAGGGAATATCCTCTTCCTTAACGATCTCCTTTAAGTCAGCAGGAATTCCTACATCCTCCGACAGCTTCTTAACCGCATCAATTGCAGCCTTTCTGTATTCGGTCTGAGACATTGTATCAACGCCTTCCACCCCCATAGCCCTTGCAATTTCACGATATTTCTCGCCGGTAGCCTCTGCATTGTACTCCATAACGGTAGGAAGGATGATTGCATTGGCAATTCCGTGAGGCGTATCATATAAAGCTCCTAAGGGATGTGCCATAGAATGTACAATTCCAAGTCCTACATTGGAAAATCCCATTCCCGCTACATACTGTCCAAGTGCCATATCAGCTCTGCCCTCAGGTGTATTGGCAACTGCTCCCCGCAAAGAACGTGCGATGATTTCAATCGCCTTTAAATGGAACATATCGGATAATTCCCATGCTCCTGCGGTAATATAGCCCTCAATCGCATGTGTTAAGGCATCCATACCTGTTGCTGCCGTTAATCCCTTAGGCATGGTTGACATCATATCAGGATCTACAAATGCAACTACCGGAATATCCTTAGGGTCAACGCAAACCATCTTGCGGTTCTTCTCTGCATCTGTAATAACATAGTTAATCGTTACCTCTGCAGCCGTTCCTGCTGTAGTCGGCACTGCAAAAATAGGCACTGATTTATTCTTTGTAGGTGCCACACCTTCCAGGCTTACTACATCCTCAAACTCAGGATTATTGATAATGATACCGATTGCCTTAGCCGTATCCATGGAGGAACCGCCGCCAATTGCAATCAGATAATCTGCTCCCGATTTCTTATATGCTTCCACACCGGTCTGCACATTTTCAATGGTAGGATTAGGTTTGATGTTGGAATACAATTCATAAGCAAGTCCTGCTCCGTCCAAAACATCCAAAACCTTTTTGGTAACCCCGAATTTCACCAAATCAGGATCCGAGCACACAAATGCTTTTTGGAATCCTCTTCCCTTTGCTTCTGCCGCAATGTCATTGATTGCACCAGCTCCATGATAGGATGTTTCGTTAAGTACAAATCTGTTTGCCATACCTCTGTTCTCCTTTTCTTTTAATAATATATTTATTTTACATTTAAATTCTTCCCAAGTAAAGGATCATCTTACAGTTCGTAAGGGGTCACCTGATATACGTAATAATTCAGCCAATTGCTATAAAGATTATTGCTGTGTGAGCGCCATTGCAGGGACGGTTTCTTCGTGTCATCATCCCCGGGATAATAATTCTTAGGAAGCTTAATGGGAAGCCCTTTATCCTTATCCCTGTTATATTCGTTATGCAAGGTATACCTGTCATACTCCGGATGCCCCATAAGATAAATCTGTTTCCCGCCTTCTGTCATGCAAAGCAGCACCCCGGCTTCCTCCGACTCTGCCAGAACCGTCAGATCAGCGCATGCGTGAATCTCTTCTGACCTCACTGCGGTATGCCTGCTGTGGGGAATAAAGAAATAATCGTCAAAGCCTCTGACAAGGGGGATTTTTCGGTTCATTACCTTGTGTTCAAACACCCCAAACAGCTTCTCAGGAAGCATAATCTTCTCCATGCCGTAATGATAATACAGCCCAGCCTGTGCGCCCCAGCAGATATGTAACGTGGAGGTCACATGCTCCCTTGTCCATTCCATAATTTCACATAATTCAAGCCAGTAGTCCACCTCTTCAAAGGGAATCTGCTCTACCGGAGCTCCGGTGATAATCAGCCCGTCGAATTTCCTGCTCTTTAATTCGTCAAAAGTATTATAAAAACGGTTCAGGTGCTGTATGGGCGTATTTAAAGAAACATGGCTGTTCATTTTCATAAAGGAAACTTCTATGTGCAAAGGGGTATTGGAAAGTGCACGAAGAAGCTGAAGCTCCGTATCCTGTTTAACCGGCATCAAATTCAGAATACAGATTTGCAGAGGACGAATATCCTGATGCATCGCACGGTATTCATCCATAACAAATATATTTTCATTTTCCAGTATTTCCTTTGCAGGCAAATCACTCTGTACTTTAATAGGCATATCAATTACTCCATCTACTCATATATAATTTATTGTCATTACAGTTTAAGCACCAAAGCGTTCTACAAATTCATCCTCTGTAATGACCGGAATTCCAAGCTCTGCGGCCTTTCGGTTCTTAGAAGATGTGGAATGTGCATCATTATTAACAAGAAAATCTGTTTTGGAGGTAACGCTTCCAGTAACCTTTCCTCCTGCCGCTTCTACATATGCTTTAAATTCATCACGGTTTTTGTAATGGTGTACCTCTCCGGTAATAACAAAAGTAAAGCCCTCACATTTACCGCCTGCAGCAGCCGATCCTTCCACTTTCTTTATTGTAACCTCTTTCAGCAATGCTTTCAAGGATGACTTATTCCTATCATTGGCATACCATTCCATTACAGATCTGGATTTTTCCGGTCCGATTCCCGGTATCTCTTCAAACCCCTGTCCGGTTTCCATTCTCTCAAGGAATCCGTCAAATCCATTTTCAGCAATCATTTTTTTGCCTGCGTCAATACCGATCATCGGAATACAAAGGGCATAAATAAAATTCACCGGATGAACCTGTCTGCTTTTTTCAATGGCTCTTAAAAGATTATCACAGGACTTCTCTCCAAACCCTTCCATCTCCCGTATCCTGTCGGCATATTCATTCAAATGATAAATATCTGCAAATTCCTTCAAAAAGCCCTCGTTCATAAATCGCAAAATTGTCTGAATGGAAAGTCCGTCAATATCCATTCCCGACTTGCTTACAAAACGGGTAAATTTCTTCACATGCTTGGCGCTGCAGTCAGGATTGGTGCAGTGAAGGGTCTCCGTATTGCTTCTGGGACTGATTCTGATCTGGGTTTTGGCGCCGCATACCGGACACTGATCCGGAATCTGAAAGCTTCCCGTGCTTTCCGTAACCGCAATGCACTTGGGTATGATTTTATTTGCTTTAATCACCTCAAGCACACACTGATCACCAATTCCCAGCCGCTTCATCTCACTGATATTGCACAAAGATGCTCTTGAGACCGTGGTTCCCTCCAATTGCACCGGATCAAACACCGCCACCGGCGAAATAGTTGATGCCGCACAGGACCACTCAATATGATCCAGCCTTGAGCGTGCAGAAACATCCTGCCACTTAAAAGCATAACCTGCTCTGGCAGCATGATGTCCGGTAACATTTCCCGACGCTGCATATTCTGTATCATCATAGCAGATCACCAAACCGTCCACCGGTATATCCATCTGTCTCTTTTCTACCTTTTCCGTCCATCTTTCGATAGCTGCAGGCAAAGTAGCAGCCGTTGCCTGCTCCCGGTCCACCACAATAAAGCCTTCCTTTTCCAGGAAATCCATTCTCTCTCCCCATGAAACGATTTCATCCTCCAGATACACCAGCGTAAACGCATTAAAATGAACATGTCTTTCCTTTACCTTCTCAGGATCGTCCAGGCTAAGTGTACCTGATGCAAGGTTTCTGGGGTTGGCATACTTCTCATCATCATCTTCTATGGTATCATTGATCAATTCAAAATCCGTGTAGGATATGGTTGCTTCTCCTCTAACCACCAAATGTCCCTGATAACGGATCGTAAGAGGAAATCCCTGGATAGAGTTTTTCAAATAAGTAATATTGGTTCCTATGGTTCCGTTACCTCTGGTCAAAATTCTGGAAAGCCTTCCATTATCATAGGTAAGAACAAGCGTAAGTCCATCCAGCTTCCACGAAAGCCAGATAGGTCTGTCCTGCGCCCATTTCTGCAGCTCTGAAACCTGCTTTGTCTTTGCCAGTGAAAGCGCCGGGAACTCATGTAGCTCCTTTTCTCCGTTATTCTCCTCGTATCCGGTGTTCTGCGTGGGGCTGTCAGGAAGTATATATCCGGTTTGAGCCTCCAATATAGAGAGTTCATCAAACATAGCATCCCACTCATAGTTTGACATCAACTCTTCTCTTCCGTTATAGTAAGCATCCGATGCGTCATTTAACCTTTTGACCAGCTCCGCGCACCTTGTTTTATAATCTTCCATTCTTTTTTCTTCCATAGATACTGCATCTTCCCTTCTGTCAGTGCTCCCGCTTCCCATATAACCTCACCGCACTGCTCTAATTTGCAATTTTTCCTTCATAATATTCATTTTTTCCTTCATATGCCTTTTAAATAAAACCCGTTTTTCTTAAAAAACAAATGCTATAATAAAGAAAAAATTACTAAAAATTTTTATTTTAGCTTTAAATTAACATAATTTGGAAATGTGAACCTATTTATTCGTCTTCCACAACATCTATTTTGACCTGACACAAGATTTTGTGATCTTATCATATTTCATTCTCGGATGCCGGAACGCACGAATTGTATAACGCATGTAATTCTTCTCCCAAAATCTGCCTGTACTGACCCGGTTTTAAATCTGCAAGCTGTACATTTACCACTCTGATGCGCCTTATTGCATTTACATGATACCCCAGCTCCCTGGCCATCCGTCTAATCTGTCTGTTGACCCCTTGAGTCAGAATTATTTGAAAGGTAAACTTCCCCTTTTTCTCTATTTTGCAAGGCTTTGTGGTGATATTCAATTCCGAAAGGAACACTCCGTCTCTCATTTTCGCCAGAAATTCCTCCGTAATTTCCTTGTTTACCCTCACTACATATTCCTTCTCATGCCCTCTGCTTCCCCGCATCATGGCATTGATCAGATCCCCGTCATTGGTTAAAAGAAGCAGTCCTTCCGAATCCTTATCCAATCGCCCTGCATAGGTAACACGAACCGGAAATTTCACCATATCCGTAATCTTTTTGTCGGCAAATTTGTCCTTTTCCGTACAAACCACTCCCACCGGCTTATAATATGCCAAAACAACCTTTTCGTTTCTGCCATAGACAGTCTTCCCGTTCACTGTGATATGATCACGATCTGTAACCTGCATTCCCATATCAGCTATTACGCCGTTTACCTTAACCCTGCCTTCCGCAATCAGGCGGTCCGCATCCCGTCTGGAACAGATGCCGCAGGATGCAAGATACTTATTAAGCCTTTCCGTCTTCATAACAACCGTACTTCTCCTTATCTCCGGGATGACACATAACCCTTAATCTGGTTCCTTCCTTTTCATATTCCACGGAAATCACATGGGTATTCTCCATAAAATAAGAAACAACACTGCCCTTCTCATAGGGAATCAGCAGACACATTTCCTGAAAATCAGCATAGGTTTTCTCCAATATCATATCCACAAGCATGGAAACAGAAGAATCCTCTTTTGCAGAAATATAAATCTTATCCCGTACACTTCTGGGATATGGCGGCTTCTCCTCCAGTTTATCCGCTTTATTAAATACCGTAATCATCGGTATATTGCCGGCTCCCAACTCATTTAAGGTTTCTGCAGTCGTTTCCATATGCTTTTGGTAGTGAGTATCCGAGTAATCAACCACCTGAAGCAGCAAATCAGCATTTTGAACTTCAAGAAGCGTAGAGCGAAATGCCTTCACCAGCCCATGCGGCAGCTTATGAATGAAGCCTACCGTATCCGAAAGCAGAAAGTCCTTGTTATTTCCCGTATTAATTCTTCGAACGGAAGTATCCAGCGTCGCAAAAAGCATGTCCTTCTCTAAAACTCTTTTTTCATCATCCATACCGAACATTTCAAGCATTCTGTTTAAGATAGTTGATTTCCCTGCGTTGGTATATCCTACTAATGCCACCAGCGGCAGCCGGGAGCTTTGTCTTTTCTTCCGCTGAACCTCCCGCTCCTTGGATACCTGCTCCAGTTCCCTGTTAAGTTCCGCAATCCGATGCTCTATTCTCCTTCGGTCAAGCTCAAGCTTCTTTTCTCCGGCCCCCCGGCTGCTCATACTGCCGCTGGTTCCTCCCTGCCTAGTCAATGCCTCATGCATTCCCACAAGCCTCGGCAAAAGATACTGCAGCCTTGCAGCTTCCACCTGAAGCTTTGCCTCTCTGGCTCTGGCTCTGGTTTCAAAAATATCCAAGATCAAAGCCGTTCTGTCCATCACCGGCTTTTTTAGTTCCTGCTGCAAATTTCGAAGCTGTGACGGAGTCAGCGTATCATTAAAAATAATCAGCTCAGCATCAAGAAGCTGTGCACTCTCCCGAAGCTCTGCAACCTTTCCGGTTCCAAGATACAATGCCTTATTAACCATTTCCATTTTTTGAGTAACCATACCCACCGGTTCCATAACACATGCTTTTGATAGCTCGGCAAGTTCTGCCATGGATCGATCAAACTCTTCCGCATCATTTCCGCAATCCACGCCTGCAAGTAAAACTCTCTCTGAATGCTCTTGTATCACTCTTTGATTCCTATCTTCCATTTATTCTGTTCCACCATAATTTTACATGTCATTTGACCTGTTGTTGATTGTCAAAAATTAAATCATCAATTAATTTAAAGTAATTTTCAAATGTCTTCCGGCAGCATTCCGGGTTCTTGATCGTAACCTTTCCTGTTCTTAATCCGATTAATGTAAACGACATTGCCATCCGGTGATCCTCATAGGTCTCAACCTCCGCCTCACTTATCTCTCCCGGATAAATCTCAATGCCGTCCGCTTCCGGTACCCTTCTGCACTCAATTCCCAGACGCTGAAGCTCTGTCAGAATTGCCTGAAGCCGGTCCGACTCCTGCAGACGAATATGCCCTATATTTCTTATCAACGTAGGAGTCTGTGCAAAGGGTGCAAGTACTGCCATTGTCATGGTTTGATCCGAAAAATCCTTCATGGAAATGTCAAGTCCCGGATAACTGTCAAGCATTCTTCCATCCACCTGTACCCCCTCCGGATACTCCTTCAGCATACAGCCCATATCCTTTAGGGCTTCCAAGAACTTAATATCTCCCTGCATGCAATCCATATGCACGCCGGATACGATAACACTTGTTTTTAATAGTGGAGCCATGGCATAAAAATAACAGGCGCCTGACACATCCGGTTCAATCCAATATTCTGTAAGCCCAAAATCTGACATCCCCGGAACAATAATACAATCATTCTCTCTTCTCACAGGAATACCAAACTGCTTCATTAAATTAAATGTCAATTTAATATATGAGCCTTCTGCCCGTTCTCCCAAAAGCTTGATTTTCAGTCCTTTCGGCAGAAGAACTCCTGACATCATAAGTGCGCTGGCAAACTGACTGCTCACTCCCGTATCAATACTGACCTCCTCAAGGGAAATATTGTGAGAAGACATCCGAAAAGGAAAATGTCCCTTCTCGCCCTTGTAGACAATCTCCACTCCTGCCTCCTCCAGAATATCCAAGAGAGGCTGCATGGGACGCCTGCACATCTGGGGAGATGCAGTAAGATCATATTCTCCTCCCGCCAGTGCCAGCATTACCGTCAGAAACCTTGCCGCCGTTCCCGCACTTCTCACATCAATACTGCCTCTGCCGTCCGGTATCCTTCCTCCCGTTCCCTGTATAGTTACTTCGCATTTATCCTCCCGTATTTCAAGCTGAAAGCCCAATCTTAAAAGACAGTCTAAAAATCCCCTGGAATCATCAGAAAACAATACGCCCCGAAGAGTGCATTGTTTTCCGGATAATGCTGCAAGCAGCAACGCTCTGTTTGTAATACTTTTGGAACCGGGAACCTGAACCTTAATTTCCCCGGCCTGCTCTATTTTTTGAACTACATATTTTTCTGTCATTTCAGGTCTCCCTTGCAAATATTCTCTTTATCTACTATACCAATTTTTGACTGCTATGCCAATGAAAACTTGCTATGGAAATACCTGTTTTTATCTAAAAAACTACCACTCCTTATTTTTTGCCACCTTTAACGTTACATGGTAAGATACGATGATTGCCGCCGCATCCAGAACAAATAACATGCCTATCAGGCAGAGCGCTTCAAGTACAGCCGAAAGCCCCGCAAATATAATTATCGGTTCATCTCCCGTAAGCCTTACTGCTCCAAAGACTATGGCTCCCATCAGTATCATAATTACAATATAGGTATATCTGGCTTTTTCTACACCAAATTTATAAACAATGGGAAAATAAATGGAATATGCAACGGTAAAAAAAGTGACCATAACTGCCAGCATCACCCATTCAACCTTTCCTTCACTCCATGGCGTTTCCATAACCAATAGTTCTACAAGAAATGCCAAAGCAGCTCCTGACACCATACAGATTATAAATGCCGCATATTTTTCCTTAACCATTGTCTTTAAGCTGATCGGCATAGTCAGCGCATATCTGTTAAAATGTGTATTCTCATCCATAGTCATCAAGGTCACAACAAGCATCCCACCAAGCAAAATGGCATACACCGCCAAAAAGGAAAAGGACTTCATAAATACAGACCAAAGAGCCATAAATCCCAATACCATTGCATATTGCTTTCTATATCCTGAAAGTGCGTACAAATCCTTAAGTAATAAACCTTTCATATTGCCTCCTTCTGTGCCTTTACAATATATAACAAAATATCCTCTATGCAAGCTCTGTCAATAACCGGCTTGGCCTCTCCATCCATAGCCTCTTCCATTATACCGCTTGTTCTAAACAGTCCTTGGTCACTTATAAGCACCGTAGTTTCATAAGCGCCGTCCTCTCTTCCTACTACTATATCTGACGGGATCTTGTCTGCCTGCTCCTTCGTACATTTTACCAGTCCATAATCGTAAATAAGCTTATCCTTGCTTTCCATAAAGAGAAGCTCTCCCTTATGAAGCAGCATGATATAGTCTGCAATTTTTTCAATATCAGATGTTATGTGAGAGGATAGAAATACGGTATGCCCCTCATCCTCTACATACTCTCTGAAAATATCCAAAATTTCATTTCTTATAACCGGATCAAGTCCGCCGGTTGCTTCATCCAAAACAAGCAGTCTGCTGTCATGAGAAAGTGCAGCTGCAATGGAAAGCTTCATTTTCATTCCCTTGGAAAGCTCTTTGACCTTCTTTCCTTTCGGAAGCTCAAATTTCTGCATATAATTTTCAAACTGCTTTTCGTCCCATGTCCGATATATATGCTTCATAAACCGGGCAATGTCCTTAACCTTAAGCTCACTTGGGAAGCTGCATTCATCAAATACCACCCCAAGCTGTTCTCTCCAGCTTGCATCATCTTCTTCACCGATCAGATGCCCCAGCACATTGACCTTCCCCTCCTCTACCGGTATAAGTCCCAATAATGCTTTGATCGTTGTGCTTTTTCCGGCTCCGTTCTCCCCGATAAAGCCGACAACAGACCCCTCCGGTATTTCAAAGGATATATTATTTAATTTGAAACCGTCATATATCTTGGTAAGATTTTTTACTTCAATTGCATTTTTCATATTTTCCTCCATGCCCGAACCTTAAATTGCTTCTATTCATTATCGGTGTACAAAATATGCAGAATTTCTTCTACTTCACTTTGCTCTATTCCGGCAGAATCCGCCACACTGACAGCCTTCGCCAAAAGCGCCTCTATTTCCTTAAGCCTTTCCTCCCGAACCAGTCTGGTATCCGCAGCCCTTACGAAGCTCCCCTTTCCCACCATGGTAGTGATAAATCCATCTCTCTCCAAGTCCTCGTAAGCACGCTTGGTAGTAATCACACTGATGCGAAGCTCCTTAGCCAGTGTCCGCATGGAAGGAAGCGGTGTTCCCTCCTTCAGCTGACCACTCATAATTAGATTTTTTATTTGACCGGTAATCTGTTCATAAATGGGTTTGTCACCGGAATTACTGATAATAATATTCATTCGTCACCTCACTGACTTATGTTATACAAGGTAAATACCTGATATTCTTTTGTTCACATGTGAATGTAATGTTTATATATTGTATATATCATATATATACAATAGTGTCAATATATATTTTTTTCATAAATCTATATTTCTCTTATGTAAAAACAGCCCCAACAATGAACCGGTACCAAAAAATTGAATTTAGTTCCAACCTTTAAGTACGCTTTCATTGCTGAGACTGTTTAGCCGTTCTTTCTATTATTTTTCGTACAACAGTTCCATAAGCTCCATCGGCTGCTCCACAAACACCTTTCCTCCTGCTTCCTCCTGCTCTTCCCGTGTTCGAAATCCCCACCCCACGACAATACAGTCCATCCCTGTATTTGCAGCTGTAGCAATATCAACCTCGGAATCTCCTACATACACCGCTCTTTCTTTGGAAATGCCAAGCTCCTTAAGTGCGGCAAGCACCGTATCCGGAGCCGGTTTCTTGCAAATACCCTCCCTCTCTCCTATGGCCACCGACAGATACTCCTTAAAATACTGTTCCTTTAAGGCTTGTACCCCTTCATAATATTTATTAGAAACGATTGCCATTTGAAAGCCTTCCCGCTTCAGTGCAGCAAGAAGCTCCAAAATTCCCGGATATAAGTCTGTCTTATCATTACAATGTACAAGATAATGCTCTTTAAACATGGCAAAGGCTTTGTCAAATTCAGGATTAGCTTTCCCCTCCGGCACGGAAAGCTCCATCAGACGCTGTACACCGTTTCCCACAAAATGCCGTATTTCATCATAACTTCTCTCTTTCATTCCTAGACCGGAAAGTGCATAATTAACGCTGTCCATCAAATCCTCCAGTGTATTTAGCAGCGTCCCGTCTAAATCAAAAACCACCGCATCATATTTTTTATTCTTCATCATATTTACCTTTCTCTTATCCTTCTATCCATCTGTCTATGCTTCCATGATTTTAAGCAGGATTTTTTTCAAGCTTTCTTCTGACCACAAAGAAGCAAATCACATGCACAAAGGCTGTAAGCGCCCATGATACCGGATAAGACACATATAATGTAATAAGCGTCCTGTTCCACTGAAATATGGTAAAAATCCAGATCACACGGAACACACATGCTCCCAAAAGGGATACAATCATGGGCATTACCGCATAGCCCATTCCCCTGATGCTTCCCACAAGCACATCCATAATACCGCATAAACAGTAAAAGGTGCATATCACACTCATTCTTTGAAGCCCATAAGAGATAACCTCCTTATCGGGTGAGTACAGTGAAAGAATCTGATTTCCAAACAGGCAGGCTCCGTTTCCCATCACCAGACCGATAACGGTCACAAACAGCAGACATTCCAGCAATATCTTATTAATCCTATCATATCTCCTGCCTCCTAAATTCTGTCCGGTAAAGCTTACTGCCGTCTGATGAACGGAATTCATGGCTGTATATACGAATCCCTCCACATTTGCCCCTGCGGTGTTTCCTGCCATGGCAACAGCACCAAAGGAATTTACCGATGATTGAATCAAAACATTGGATATGGAAAATAGCGAGCCTTGTATTCCTGCCGGAAGACCGATGGCCGAAATCTTCTTTAATTTATCAAAATTGATATGAAGCTTGTCCATACGCACCTTAAAGCACCCCTCCGATAAGACCAGACAACGGACAATCAGCGCTGTTGATACACACTGTGCGATTACCGTGGCCAGAGCTACTCCTGCAACTCCCATTTGAAAGCTGATAACAAAAATCAGGTTCAGACAGACATTGATCACACCGGCAACAATCAAATAAAATAGTGGTCGTCTGGTATCGCCGATAGCTCTGAGAATCGCGCTTCCAAAGTTAAATAAAAGCATAACAGGCATCCCCAAAAAATAAATCCTCATATAAAGCACCGAATGCTCAATTACATTTTCAGGCGTATCCATCAAAAGAAGCAGCGGTCTTGCCAAAACAATGCCAATTACCGCAAGCAATATTCCGCCAACAACACTGATTAAAATAGAAGTATGGACGGTCTGGCTTACTTCCTCCTCTGCCTTTGCGCCATAATACCTTGCAACAAGCACATTAGCTCCTACAGACAGTCCTATAAATAAATTTACAAGCAGATTCGTGAGGGCTCCTGTGGAGCCTACCGCTGCCAATGCTTCATTTCCCGCAAATCTGCCGACTACTACCACATCTGCCGCATTAAAAAGCAGCTGCAAAATACCGGAAAGCATAAGCGGCAATGTAAAAAGCAGAATTTTCCCAAACAGCGGACCATTACACATATCAATTTCGTAATTTTTCTTATTAGCTTTTTCCATGATATTTCCCTTTCCTTTATTCTTCCGTGCACCATAAAGGCTTTTTTGCATAAACTAAAAAAAGAAAGTTTTTCAAGAGGTTATTATGGCTACAATTGTATTGGATGCCGGACATGGCGGCTCCGATTTCGGTGCCGTCTACATGGGGCGCCGGGAAAAGGACGACAACTTACGGCTTACACTTGCTGTCGGAAATCTTCTAAGCAACGCCGGCGTCAATGTCATCTATACCCGCACAGGAGACGTCTATGAAACACCTACCCAAAAAGCTCTGGAAGGAAATGCCGCCGGTGCGGATTACTTCGTTTCCATACACCGCAATTCCAGTCCCTACGACAATCAATATACCGGCATTGAAAGCCTTGTGTACAACAAATACGGCTCTGCCGCTGCTATGGCAAACAATATCAACCAGCAGTTAGAGCAGGTAGGCTTTGTCAATCAGGGAGTAAACGAACGCACTAATCTGGCAGTCCTGCGCCGCACTAACATGCCTGCGGTTTTGGTAGAAGCAGGTTTTATCAATACTCCCCGCGACAATATGCTTTTCGACAGCCGCTTTGACGAAGTTGCAAGAGCTATTGCAGACGGTATCTTAATGACTCTACCCTAATGCAAAACATCCCTGTATGGCTGCCTGCGCTTAAAAACCTGTTGTATATTTACATTATATACAACAGGTTTTCTATTATAATTTACTTTCAAGATCCTCAAGTGACGAATATCCATACAAAAGAGCCGTATTTCTCATAGTCATTTCCGCCAGATTCTTATTTTCCCTGCACAGCTGTGCAATAAACCTTCCATACAGATCCAAAGTTTCATCTGAATAGGTAGATAATTCTCCCCTCAGATAAGTCTCATAGGAGGTATTATAAAGGTTATCCTCACTGGTATGGATACTTCTGGCATTGCCTGCCGCCTTACTGTATCTGGCAGCAAATTCTTCCATCCAGTCCACCTGTATTTTGACAATTTCTTCGATAATTTCCTTTTTCACATCAGAAAGAGGAGGGAGTGAATCCTTAATCTGTACATATCGTGAAGGTGCCGTGCTCTCCATCATGCGTCCGTATTTTTCCGTAATCAAATTCCAGCCTCTGTCATTTGCCCGATGAAAATCGCTGATATAACTCTTTAGCATATCCACATTCCATGTCATATACTGACTCTTTCTCATAATGGAAAAGGTGTTCCAGTCGTCCTGACAGTCTGCTCTTCCGCCTTCGTTCTCCACCTTGTCAAATGCTTCCCATTCCAAGACTACCAGCTCATTGATCAATGCATCCTTAAATGACTCATTAGAGACCTCCTTTTGAGGAATCCGTCCAAGTATTTGATCTGTATGGTGATCCAGATAATTGTCCTCTCCGCTGGTCAGCCCCTGCTTTTTCATCTCCGCAATAATCAGGGCAACTATAATCTCAATCGTCTGAGGTATTCTCTCATCCCCACTGGGGAAATCCACCAGAGCATTTAAAATATCTCCGATTTCCGGCAATATGGGAAGATTCTGCATTCCTCTGTGCATCCACTTGTAAAATGGTGCATAGGTACGATTGAGCAGGTATACCATCGCCATAGTATGCTTCATAAATTCAGACAGGGCAATTACCGCTGTAACCTTCTCACCTCTTCCAAACATTCTGGAATAATTGTACTGTCCTGACTGTGCCATCAATGCTGCCTGCCTTGCAATTTTCCTAAGACGTACCTCTTCAGGATAATAATTTAAAATTCCTTTCCTGATTCGGGTAAATTCTCCCAGATCATCCTTAAATACCTTACCGTTTACTGCTGTTGCCAATCTGTAATCCTCAAGAAACAGCCATTGGTTCTGGGTGGTAGGCACATCCCTAAGTCCGATTAAATTCTCATAAAAATCACCGATCCGAAATACGCCCACCCGTTTTTGTGCTTTGGCAGTCGTAAACCGGGTAATCCCCATATAAGTAGATGGAAGCTTCTCATACGCCTCCTGAAGCTGCTCTCCGATCTCATCATATACCTGATCTGTCAGCCACATGCAAAATCCGGGGCCAAAATCATGGTCTCTGGATACCTCGTCATCAAAACCAAAGCATTCTGATCCCTCTCCCACAAGTCCTGCCGCAATCATATGTTCATACTGCGGAAACTTCTCCTTAATCATGGGCACTCCGAATTCCTCATAAAACGCCTGGCACAGCTCCATACCGTTTTTAAATCTTTTGCCCGCTGCCGGCAGATCCTGAAGCCTCCTGGTAACCGCATTTAAATTCTGAAGCGTAATCTCATAAGCCTTATTTCTTCCCATATTACGCTCAATCTCCGAAAGAGCAAGCTTATAGTACCTTGCCGACTCCTCCAGATTTCCGGCCATATACTGTGCCTCGCCCATAGCAGACAGAGCACCGCTGTAGTGGTAATCCTTTTCCTCATCCATCTCAAAAATGGAAAAAGCCTTCTGTAGATTGTCAATTGCTTCCTGTGATCTTCCAAGCTTTAGCTGTGAAGCTGCCAAGTTGGTATAGGTAACCGCAACCTCTATCCTTGCATTCTCATAACGTGAGGCGATGGAAAGGGCTCTTTCGAGGCAGTCACAGGCACTCTCAAAGTCTCCCATCTCCTGAAACAAAAGACTCATATTGTTATACAAACTGGCATACCTAAAATCCGCAGGCTCAAGAGCCTTCTCATAAATACTGCGGACTTCCTGATAATAGATCATGGACTCCCGCAAAAGTCCCGCCGCCCTGCAGGCATTGGCAACATTTAAAAGTGTCGTGGCGTACGCCACTGTTCCCTTTAGTCCTGCCGCCTCCATAAGCTCAAGCACCTGCCTGCAGCAGATGATAGACTTTTCTCCTTCGCCCATTTCACGGTAATGACCAATTAGTTCATTTAAAAGTGTAATTAAGGAACCGGTGTCGCCAAGTGCCTTTGCATGTTCAATTTTTTCCAAAAGAAAATGCTCTACCTGTTCAATTTGATGCCTGGCAAACAGTTCGTCTAATTGCAGTAAGATTTGATTGATATCCATAATATACGCCTCCATCCTGATACCGGTGATCTAAGTTGCCAGAAAGCTGAATATCTCCTCTTCTCTCCCCATTGCTTCCTCATATCCGTGTTGATAATAATCCATGAGCACATCAACATTTGACTCATTATTTCCTACCGCCAATTTGGAAGGTCTAAACACAAGAGCCTTGCCCTCCGCCTGCATACGCTCAATCTCCTGAAGGCAAGAATTATACTTATTTGCCCTATTCGCAACTGTTTTAATAAGCTGCGGATATTTATGATAGACAAGCCTTAAAAACAGCATATAAAAATACCTGTATTTCTTTCGGTAATCCTCCTTGCGGGTTAAAATCACAAGAATTTTATCCCATCCCTCGTCCGCAACCTTCGAGACAGGAAGCGCATCCGCCAGACCTCCGTCCAGCATAGGAATGTCATCTATATTGGTAATTTTGGAAATAAACGGAAGGGAATTGGCCGTCCTGCATACCTTCCAAAATTTATCCTCCGTATCAAAATCCTCATAATATACACTCTCACCTGTCAAACAGTTGGTGGTATTAATAATGAAACGCTTTGCAGAATTTTTGAAAGTTTCAAAATCAAAGGGAGCCAGCTTTTTGGGAACCTCATCAAACAAATAGTCCATATCAAAAAATGTACCCTTTTTTAAAAAAGTCTTAGGCCCCATATATTTTTGCTCCTGCAGCGGTTTAATAACTGCATCCACTGCCCGTCCCTTTTGACCGGAAATATAGTTCATGCCTGCATATGCGCCGGCAGATACCGCCAGCACATTGGGAATTTCAATCCCCTTCTCCATAAGAAAGTCCAACACTCCCGCTGCAAATACGCTCCGCATGGCGCCGCCTTCTATCATTATCCCTGTTTGCTTCATCTGTATTCTGTATCCTTTTTCTGGCTTATATACATTTCATCCGTCTGTACAATATTATACTGCATTCAATATTTTTTTCAAGCATCACACCTATTGTCTTACACACATCTTGACAGCTTACACATACAATATAGTAAAAACTTCGACAAGGATTTACAATTATGTATCTTTCAATCGGTATTGTACTATTTGCTTTGCTTGTCCTTATTGTGCTGGGTGCCTGCCGGAAACGTGCTGCTATCAGAAAGGTCTGTTCCATGTCCCCTAAAGAAAAATGCGAACGGCTCTCCACACTTCTTTCACCCTTTGGCTATTGTTACGACAGTCGATTTGATATTATTTCTTCACGCAATGATGCCTGGCAGCGTGAAGCCGGCTATACTGCTTTATTTGACCGTGCCGCCGCATCCTTAAATATGATATTTGATTATCTTCCCGTATATTTCAATTATCAGGATCGCACCTGGCTGATTGAATTATGGAAAGGGCAATACGGGATTAACACCGGTGCGGAAATCGGTGTCTATTATGCAGATCGCATACTTGCACCTGATGAACTTTCCACCACACATTTTAAAGCTGTTAATGATGAGGATATGCTGCCTTTATCCTTCTGTCTTCTTCGGAAAGAAAAGCTTTTAGCTGCAATTTCCAAACGCACCTGGTGGCTGACTGCCTTCTGCATGGGACAGTTTTCGCAGCCTTCCGAATTATGTATGAAATCTACCATTCAATTTCAGGATCGGGAGATGCTATCAAGCTTTTTAGACGCACTGTATGAAACAGGTATTGATAAACGCTGCGTGAGAATCTGCGGCTGTGAGCTTTCCCTTTTCTTCTGCGGATCACAAAACCGGCATTATGGATGCCTGGCAAGATTTATACGCGGATGGGCGCAATTCTGGAACCGTATATTCTGTAAAATTTATTTGCAGATTACAGGTGTATTCTGCCTGACTATTGACCGGCTTTTGTATTTGTATTATCTTCTTCCCTTCGTCTTCCGCAGAATGCTTACTCCCAGAAAATACTGCAAATGTAAAGCCCCCAAATCATAAAGGAGTTTCTTATGAGCTATCAATCCCGCATCCGTCGTGCCTTTGAAAATGCCCCGGTTTTTCCCTTGAATTCCCGAACACGCTATGTCCTTTTCAGCGATTGCCATAGAGGGGACGGAAGCTCTAACGATAATTTTTTAAAAAATCAAAATTTATATTTTACTGCCCTGCAATATTATTACAACCGCGGATTTATCTATATAGAGCTTGGAGACGGAGATGAGCTCTGGGAAAACAGGAAAATGAGCCAGATCATTGAGATCCACAGTGATGTTTTCTGGCTCTTATCCTTGTTCTACTGCCAAAACAGATTGATTATGCTTTACGGAAATCACGATATGGAAAAGAAAAAGACCGGATATTCGGATATTGTATGCGCTTCCTATTTCTGCACATCATCCCAATGCATGCAGCCCCTCTTTCCCGGACTACAGTTTCACGAAGGCGTTATTTTAGAAAACCCATGCAGCAAATTTCGGCTTTATCTTACTCATGGTCATCAGGCAGACTTTCTGAACTCCACATGCTGGAAGCTGGCACGCTTTCTGGTTCGCTATCTCTGGCGTCCTCTGGAACATTTCGGAATGCTAGACCCTACCAGTGCTGCCAAAAATTATGTATGCAAGGACCGCATTGAGCAGCGTCTGTCTGATTTTGCCGTCAAAAATGAAATGCCTCTTATTACCGGACACACCCACAGACCCCGTCTTCACGATTCCACTCCCTTCTACATGAACACCGGAAGCTGTGTCCATCCCAGATGCGTAACCTGTATGGAAATTGAACGCGAAAACATTACTCTGGTTAAATGGGCGGTTTCCACCAGAAGAGACCAGACACTTTATGTGGAGAGATCGGTGCTTTCCACAATTTCCATTTCTTCAAAATAAGCACCTCAAAATAGAACAAAAGAACAAGCATCCCTTTCCGGTACTTGTTCTTTCGGTTCAATTCCTGTCATGTATTCGCTTTCTGACAGCATTATATGTTCTGTGTTCGGATGCAGTACTATGGTGCCGGAATCTGCTTGTCCGTATCCAGAATATGGGTCACAAGCCAATCTGTCAGGTATTTCAGAATATCATCAATAACCTGATCCTGATTCTCATACTCACCGTTCACCGCATCTAAATTCTGTTCATCCAGCCACTTAATAAACGCATCATGCTGCACCTTCTGGGTAAACAGCTTTTTGTAGCCGATAGACTTCATATATTCTTCTTCATGCTGAAAATGCATCGCTGTATAGTCTTTAAGTTCTTCAAACAGCGCCTTGATCTGATCATATTTATCCGGAATAAATTCCGCCATTTTAAGCTGATAGGTTTCCTCTGCAATCTCAAACAACCTTCTGTGCTCGTTGTCAATCAGCTCAATTCCTGTTAAATATTCATCTTTCATCTCATACATAGTATTTCACCTCCTTTGTCTGAATTCAATAGCAAAATCAAATTTCTCCTATATTTTAATCAGCCTTATCGCAGAAAGCAATAGTTAAATTTGAAAAACCAAGGTGGAATAGTATATTTTCCTCTGAAAAGCTCTGTATTTAATTCATCTCTTTACGATGCTGCAGATGAATGCCAATATGTCCTATTCCCAAAACAATACTGGAAATAATCATCCATATTACTTTTCCATATATACCCAGCAAAAAGAACGCAATTACCGGCAATGTTGCACCAGCCACCGGAACGCCCAAAAAGCCACTATAAAAATCGGTCAATTTACGCTCACTCTTAAAGTACCGTATCCACCAAATCTCATATATGATCATCAGAGCAAACGCAGCTGCAAGCCACAATGACCATTTAGACAATTCTTTCAAATTAAAATCAGAAAATATAAGGGCACAACAAGTCGTCAACACCTCTCCCACACGTTCTAACACAACTAAGAATTTATTTTCATTTTTAGCACTATAACCCTGTGGTTGTTTTTTAGTCCATATCAAATTAGGAATGATTAACATAAACATAAATATCAGCCCTATATATGAAAATCCCAAATGCCCAAACATCCTACTTACTCTCCTCACCTAATATTACTTTCGCTTCTTCACACCATTCTAAATATGCACGATACGCTTTAATACCAAATTCTACTGTGAGCAGATAATATTTGTGTGTATCATCAACATTGATATTATTTCTAAGAGTATCTGCCGCACCTACAAGATAAGGCAATTCTCCCTCTATCTTCTCTTGGAATGCATCTATATGAGATATTGCCTGTAATTTTCCACCCTCATTGCCAAAGAATAATTTAAGCAGTGTTTCATAACGTAATTCATCTCTCTCGGCAGGAATTTGAAGCCATTCTTTTAGGTAATTTCTTCCTTCTTCCGTAATAGAATATATTATTTTGTTTCGCTTATTTTCTGCACCATCACGTTTGTTTGCCAATCCCCGATCAACCAAATCACTAAGCGCAGGATATATACTTCCATAGCTCGCTCCCCAAAAATATTTTAAGGAGGTATCCATTCGTTTTTTGATTTCGTACCCCGTCAGATCTTCATGGCTTATTAATCCCAAAATTACATAATCAATCCTTTTTTCTATTGCCATTGCCTTTTTCCCTTTCTATCATTCCATAAGATAAGACTTTTTTGGGACAACCATCTATGCAGGCGCCACACAAAATACACTCCATACTCTTGACTTGTCCCTCACTAACCACTTCAGACACTTTAATTCCCATAGGACATACCTTATTACATTTTCCGCAAGAAACACAAGCATTCTCATGTTTCACCTTTATATGTAATCCCGGCAGATGCAAAAATCTGCGCATTTTTGTTCCTATTACCATAAATGGTGCCATCCAGCAAAAATAGTGGCAAAATATTCTTTTTCCAAAAAGCACTGCTGGAAGCAAGATCAGAAAAATTACACCGTAGTAAATAATATAATTATAAATTTCAGCAATTGAAATTCCATGATCAGTCATATAAAAGAAATCTATAGAAATTTCTTCTTTTCTGAAAATAAAACATATACTTATAGCAATAATCCAAATCACCCAGATAACGTACTTTATATTGTTTTTCCACCCCTGTTTCGGTGCCTTTTCATTTACCAAAAACAAACATTCCTGCATACCTCCCATAGGACAAAGCCAGCCACAGAAAATTCTCCCAAAAAAGATAGAACCAAACAACATACACACAAATACAATAAAACTTCCGGACACAATACCTTCCATTGCTCCCTGAATAATCAAATATGGGGACATATACCATATTGTTATTGGAAACAAAAGCAAAGAAATAATCAATATCAATTTTCTTATATTCTGTCTTTTCATTATATCTCTCCATCTATCAGACTGATATATAAACAATATATCATTCTGATAGATTTGTCAAGTTAATCTTTACTATATCACTCGTCCATATAATTAGAAATTTTACATAAAGAAAAGTCCTGGAAATTCAACATTTCCAGGACTTCTCATTATTATCTTTTATAAAACTTTCCTTCGGGCAATTCAAAATTCAGCTATTAAACAATCCCCTGCGCAGTCATGGCAACAGCACAACCATCCAGTATTCATGCGTTTTTTAGGCCTTTTTGTATATTACTATCATGTATTTTTATCTGCTTATACCAGCTTTCATACTTTTCCACGTTGATATTTTATGAGTTTCTGCCTCTACAGCCATGACAATATACCATCTATATCCGGAGTCATTGGTTTCTTTTTCCCTTGCTCACACTCATAGAGATAATTCTGACAGGCTGTTATAATATCCTTCTCGTTTTTATCCAGAATAGATTTGACTTGCTGCATATAAACATTATTATCAATTCTGTATTTCTGTATGTACTTACTGTCTATTGGAAACAATTTTATATAATGCACGCCATGTCTTTTTCCAGATTTTGTTGCAGAATTTGGCGGAAGTGCAAAATATTGATTCTTAGGAGTATTCGAAGCAATATTGGATCGAAGTGGAACCACAAATTTATGTTTCTGTCCCTTATACTTTAATTTCACTATTAATACACACGGTCTGCCACTCTTGTTAAATAGCAATTCTTTATCTGTCCCCCGCCTTTTGCATTCCTGATAAAACCGCTCCCCTACTTTTACTAATTGCACTTTACGTATCTCCCTAAATCACTTTCTCTGCTGTTCTAAGAAATAGTTAAAGCCACCAAAAAGGTGGCTTTAAACTCTTCAAGTGAATGATATTCTAAATTTATGTCCCGTCATTCACGGAGACCAAACATACAAGTGAATAAAATTCGAAGCGTTATCCGCGCTGAACAAATCTCTTTGTTCACTTATAGTATATGCAATTCTTATATTTTAGTCAATCACTTTTTGTTAACTGCATGAAGCATTTTTTCACTACAAATCCTGCAACCACAAGGCTTATGTACTTTCCTTAATATTTATTCAAATCATTTGCTCTTTTGCATTTTATTCCCTGCTACATGAAAACCTCACTGTATATCATGTGTATAGAGTGATTGTCGGACAATTTCGATTAACACCTATAATTCCAATTCAGTACAAGTGTTGATGTCGAACATCTCTATTTCAATATTCCAACTCTATTTCAGCAAGGAAATAGACAGCCAATACCTTATGTATTATTAAGTCATTTAAATATTAACTATCCTTCATCAATGTTTGAAGAAGGATTGTATTCAACGACAGCTTGTACAAATTCACGTGCCGCTTTAAGTTTTGGCTCAACTCTCAAGTCATAGTTCTCTAACACATAGTAGACCCAATCCTTCTTCTCCTTGTTAATAGTTTTATCAAAACATTCCATTTCACCAACTGGAACTACAAATAGTCCAGCCGATTTACACGCTTCTTCTACCTTATTATATGCAGCAGGTCCATCTCCAGTAAAACCCGCTTTGCCAATTTTCTTAATTTGCTGCCACGCATCGTTCCCGTCACTATTTTTTGCATTCATATTATCATAAATAATTTTCATATTTTCAGATAATTCCGTTTTCCAATTCAGTCCAAACGCTGACACAAGTGGCTTAAAATTCTGGCTCGAATTAAGTAAATCAAAATCACTAATAGCAGCAACCGGAACATCTACTGCTTTCAATGCACTTACAACATCTTTAATACGGGACTTGCCACCACAATGTGTAAATAACACATCAGGTGCTGTTTCATTTTTTTGTTCATATATCGCATTCATGATTGCCTGATAGAATAAACAGTCATAATCGCTTTCACAAACAACAACTTTTTCATGAAATAACCCACTCAGAATGTTGGAGTATCGCAAAAGAGGATTTCCCCAAAGTTCTTTTATTTTATCATTTTTCAGAACACTCATTTTGTTAATGTCATTTTTTCGATTAATTCTAATAACTGTAACATTCTCATTATCTGCATCTAGCAAACCTTGTAAAAAATCCTCACTATGTGTAGAAATAAATAATTGTCGATTATTTGGATTGTTTTTTGCAAGCATTTTTCCTAATACTCTTGCCTGAGGCGGATGCAAAAAAGCCTCCGGTTCATCAATTAATGTTATAGAATAATCAGACGTAAATGTATTTAGTAAAATGCTTGCGAAACTACGCATACCATCTCCTTGCTCTTGAAGTTTTGGAAGCTCTGCAACTAAATTATAATAATCATCTTGTTTATCGATTGTAAATGCTTTTTTATCTGGCGTCTGTCCAACATGTAGTGGAATAGTCACCATTTCATTACGGTTGACAATCAAATCAACTCCAAACGCTTGATGAAAATAATCCGATATTTTCTGCGCAAGTCTTTCATTTTTACTTAATTTATAGATAGGATGTTTCTCAGGTTGATTACCTCTGTTTAATGCATTAGATGCTGTTAAACGCATTTCTGTACTAAGTCGATTAACAAATAATTTATGAAGCCCACTATGTAGTGTGTGATTCTTCCACAAAATCTTCAAAGTGCCAGTATCAAAAGCACCTCCCGATGTCAAAGGTTGATACTTTCCTTTCTCGTTTACTGTGAAATGTTCTTCAAGAAATGTTTTTTCATCAATCACTCCATAATAATCGCATTCATTTTCTTTAACAACTATCATATGTGTATAATTAGAATCATCTACACATATCTCTATATCTTTCAGCACTTGACTCTTGCCGCTATTATTTGCTCCCGTAAAAACAACTATGTTGTTTTTCTCTAATCGCAATTCTGTGTCATCATTAAATTTAATTCTTTTAAAGTAGATATGCGGTTTTTCTTTCACAATTTCTATATTATTTTCATTTATACTCATTATTTCCTCCCAAACATCATCGCTTCTTTCTAATCTCGCCCACCAGTTCATGTACCGTTGTACATGGGCACATCACTGATGGCTTCTCTTTACCTTCTCTTTTACACTGCTCCAGCTTCAGTTGTGCTATTTGAATCGCCTTTTCTTCATCTCCGGCTTTGCAAAGTTTTCCATACATTTGCTCATCAGCTTTAGAATACTTCTGCCCGGTTTTGGTTTCATATACTCGTCCAAAATCCGAACAACAAGCCCAAGAATCTTGGATTGCCGGCATAGAACCGAAGTAGGCATACATCCATATTTCAAAACACGGATTGGACCAGCCCACTTGTATTCCTTTACTCACTGCTTCTTCAATAATTTCATCAAACCCTTGCACTTGATCTCTGTCAAATACAATCCAAGGGATACGATATTGTGCATCGTAAGCAGTGAGTTCCAGACATTTATCAATCATAGTACGGGTCTTTGTCTCTACAACTTTGATAACAAGCTTGTTTCTGACATCCTCCGGTAGAGCCTGATGAAGTCCGGTGAAGAAACAACGCTCTGTGGCCTCTGTATCTGTAACAATCAAATAATAGCCCAATTCCGGCACCTTGAATTGTTTTCTCTGCTCTCGCGTCTTTCTATTACCTGTTCTGTCCTTTTTCACCATACTCAATCCTCCCTAAAAATATCAATACTCTTTAAGGTAGGGATTGCACCATACTTTCCAATCAGATAATTCTTCTCATAGCTTTCATCCTTACGAATACGAGAACCATCTTCATCCACAAAGTCAGCCAATGAATACAGAGTGGATACACCGCTGTCATCCTTTTCCACAAACCAGATTTCATCACGACGCAACAGCTGGTTAGACAACTGCCATGTGTCATGGGTTGTGAATACAAGTTGTGCGTGATTGGTGTTGATTTCCGGATTTAAGAATGTAAGCAGAAAATTCCTTACAAGCAACGGATGCAGACGAGCATTTAATTCATCAATGAAGAATACACTCCCCTTCTCCAATACTTCCTGTAATTCCGGATATAAAGCAAACATCTTCAATGTTCCGGCGGACTCCAATCCCAAAGGTATTTCCACCATTTCATCAGAATCAATCTTCTTGTGGAGTGCATTAATTTTATATCTTTCTTCCTTGGTTTCAGCCTCTTGAGGAACCTTTTCAATCCTAAAGTCTTTAATATGCTCGTCAAAGGATGCAAAATACTCTACAACCTTCTGTTGAACATTCTTATCTTCCACAAATCCCTTTGGTAATCTGCGTGACATAAAGTAGTTTGTAAACGGATCTCCAAAATCTGCAAACTCATTCGCAAGAAACCAATCTCTAATATCCTTACACTTTCCAATTTTCAACTTGGCTCCCAACGAGATAATAAGCACCTGCTTTTCCAACGCTATCTGAATATTATCTCTGCTACTTCTAGGAAATCCAGACAAATCAAGTTCTTCATCAGAAGTTCCCCGATAGAATACCGTACTATACTTTCTAGCTGTCTTCGCCTTAGAATTAAGCCATTCTTCTGTTACGCCTTCCTTATTGATACAAAAACCATAATTATATGTCTTCTCTGCTTTATCGCCATGTAATGTAAAATATACTTCAAAACTGGATTCTGCATTCGCAGATGTGGAGTCAAATAAAAATGGAGTCGGTCTGAATTCCTCAAACTTTTCCTCCTCATCACCATACTTAAAAGACTCTGCAACATAATCAGACATATATTCAAAAGCGTTGTATATATTAGACTTTCCGCTTGCGTTTGCACCATAAATAGCAGCAACCGGCAAAATCTTCTCACTACCAACAGTCACTACTCTGTCTGAGAACTCTGTCATTTTTGCCGCAGACAGATCCAAAGTAACCTCTTCTCTAAAAGACTTGAAATTTTTAAAATTAAATTGAATTAACATGATTACTAACTCACCTTCTTTTCTAATTTCTATTATATACAGTTTTTACATAAAATCAACATTCAAATTCGTATTTTTCTCATTTCGATGTATCTGTATGTAAATTTCCCTTCTATAATTGAAAAACTATTAACCATTATTATTAGCAGACATATAAATAGCAGATATTACAAACACCCTGCAATATCTGCTCATTTTAGCTTGTCATTAAATTTATATCTGCCTCCTCAAATCATCTGTATGTAAATTGGCTCGCCTTGGTTATCTTCTATCTTTTCTCGTATGCTGTGGATATGGCTCATAACGATGTTGTAATCGCCGGAATAGGGTTCTTTCCAGACTATATCGTATATCTGCTCTTTGCTGAATACCCTGCCAGGACTGTTGGCTGACAGATAGAGAATTTCAAACTCTTTAAAAGTCAAATCTATTTCCTGCCTTTGCATTCTCACCAGACGATTTGTAATATCTATCTCCAATACATTAAAGTTTAAATTCGTTTTTACAATTTCAGCCACTTGAAATGCCCTGGCTCCTGTACCGACATAAGATATTATGTGGTACAGCATTTCCTCCTCACTATCTTCAAATGTCAGTATCATCATTTTCCCATATACTCACCCCTTATAACAAGATAGGCTTGGATAAGGTAATTCGAGCGTATGTCCCAAGTGGGAGAAATGTGCATGAGAGTCGGCAAATGCGCTATGAAAAACTGAAAGAACTTTGCTGCTATCGCGAACTTAAAGATGCAAAGCGCATTGAGCACTCTATTGGGACTCTCGGCGGTGGAAACCATTTTATTGAAATTGATATTTCTGACGATGGATATAAATATCTTATAATCCATACCGGTAGTCGTGACCTCGGAAAACAGGTGGCGGACTATTATCAGAATCTCGCTTATGAGCTTATGTCGGGTAAGGACAATCTTTACAAAAAGCAAGCCACATTGATTGAAGAATATAAAGCCGCCAGAAGAAAATCTGAAATTCAGGATGCTATAAAGGAGCTGCATCGGAATTTCCATGCAGCAACTCTGAACATTCCCAAAGACCTTTGCTATTTGGAGGGCACATATGGTGAACAGTATCTCCATGACATGAAAATCTGTCAGAAATTTGCATATTTTAACCGTGTAATGATTACGCAGATTATTTGTAATCACATGGGTTGGGGCGTAGATATGGATATGCCGGATTACTTTGCATGTATACACAATTATATAGACCACGATTCCAATATCGTCCGCAAAGGTGCTATTTCCGCCAAACTCGGAGAGAAAGTTCTTATCCCTATATGAATATGCGTGACGGTTGTATTCTTGGAACCGGCAAGGGAAATGAAGACTGGAACTGTTCTGCTCCACATGGCACTGGCCGGCTTATGTCCCGGATGAAAGCAAAGGAAACCCTTAATATGTCAGAATATACTCACTCAATGGACGGCATCTATACCACTTCCGTCTCTTTGGAAACCATTGCCAAAGCTCCAATGGCGTATAAGCCCGCAGCAGAAATCATTAAGTACATTGAGCCTACCGTTGAGATTTTGCAGATACTGAAACCAGTTTATAACTTCAAGGCAAGCGAATAGTTCACAAGAAAAGCTTGTGCATTGTTGTGCTCGTCCAAACCACCAATAATTCGCTATAATCTCTTTTTGTATTGATGTATAATTGATTTAACATTTTTATACAGAGGGGAAAATACATATGAGCAAAAAGAAAAGCAACACTTTAAGCACTTTGTCACTGGTATTTGGAATTATTGGCTTGGTAATGTCCTGCGTCTTGATTGGAATAATACCTTCTATTTTGGGTTTAATTTTAGGTATAATTGCTTTAACTAAAAATCAATCGAAAGGAATGGCTATTGGTGGTGTTGTATGTGGTACGATTGGGATTTTACTTGCGCTATGTATGTTATTTTATTACATAAGTACAAGTGATGAAACGTCAACCTATAATACTTCTACTTTTAGCCAAGTAACTGTAAATGGATCTGAATATCAAACACCTGCAAACACCGACCTTCAATCATCCTACAATATATGGGCTGATAGTTTCACACCAATAAATGATTTTAGGTATACTCTTGACAAAACATCAAATACAATAACCCTTATACGATACAAAGGCGATGATACAAAGATACTGCTATCTCCTATTTATACCATTGGTGGTGTTGATTACATTTTATCGTCTATGGGTGATGAAGCCTGTTTTCTTTCCGAAACCCACATAACAAGTGTATATATACCAGAAGGTGTTACCTTCATTGGAGCAAGCTGCTTTAACTCATGTGCTTCATTGAAATACATATATCTTCCATCCACTTTAGAATACATTCCAAGTACATTTTGGGGGTATATCGGTGATTGTACAGTATATTGTAATTCTGTTTCTTCCCTTCCATCATCCAGAGATACAAATAATTATGCGGAAATAGTTGATAATACCACAGAAGCAGAGGAACTTGGAGAAGATTTTGCAAGAGCTATAAACGGTATGCTTGGTGGTGTAAATGACGATGGCAGTGAAAAAGTAGTTGAAATATACTTTGGCGGAACTGACGAACAATGGAGTAATCTTACTGGAAATAATTAGTTTAAAATCTCTGTCCATATAGGGCATTGATTTTTAACTTTATTGTTCGTTTTACCATACATTTTAACTATTTTGTTTCACACGGAACATTTGTTTTGCCAAACTCTTGTAGATTTATTGACTTGTAACTTTCAGTAATAAAGGCAGGGGAACTTTAACCTCTGCCTTTTTCCTATCAATCTATTAAAGAAACCTCTGTAATCAATTCCCTAAACGATTTACCATTGAAATAAGGAATCTCGAAAAGTTCCTCGTGAGTTTCTGCATAAAGAAGCGGTTCGTTATCCATTGTTTCAAGATACCATCCAGTTTTTCGATTTTTTCTTTTAGACTCTGTATAATACCCTACATAATACGCTTTTTCATCGAGAAAAAAACAAAAATCAAACATATCCTCAAACCACTCAACAAATTCTTCATATGTTCTAAAATTACCATTCATTGTGATTTTTCCAACAACCTCCTCACCCGTTCAACCATTCTTTTTTCTTTTAGTGTAAGTCTTGTTGTTCCATTTTCACTGTGTTCATATCCGTGATGTATATGTTCCCCTTGATACCTACCATGTGGATGTCCTATATCTATTTGCTTACGCCTTTTATTAAGCCTATCATAATATACGATATTTCTCAATTCTCCCTTTTGATTAACGATACCATAAACACGATTGTTTGTCATTGTTTCCATTGGTGTCTTAGCATTATTGCCATTGTATCGCAAAATTTTAATATTACCTTCTTTTTCCAGTTCTGTGAACTTTGTTCCGTATTTTTCTCCCTTGCTACTGTTTCCAGAATTGCTTCCTCTTCCATCCATATTATACCATCCTTCCAACGTATCTGTCACTGAATTGTGAAATTCATACTATATTTTCCGTACACCATTCAGGTACTTTACCGTAAAAAATAATTTTATCTGGTTGCAATCTATTAAACATTTCGTTATTTCCTTCCTTGAAAAGCTCCATTGCTTTGCATATTATGTGTGTATTATACGCATATTACTATCTAAAACTTACATCATTTTACAGCAACTTATTCATTTTTGAGAAAAAGAAAACCCCGAAACTTCGCAGTTTCGGGGTTCGCTTTTATCTCTTATACAATACCCTGAGCAGTCATAGCATCAGCAACCTTTAAGAAGCCAGCGATATTAGCACCGGCAACATAATTGCCTTCCATGCCGTACTTCTTAGCGGCATCATCCAGGTTATGGAAGATATTTACCATAATATTCTTAAGCTTGCTGTCAACCTCTTCAAAGGTCCAGCTAAGTCTCTCGGAGTTCTGGCTCATTTCAAGTGCGGAGGTAGCTACACCGCCTGCGTTTGCAGCCTTACCGGGTGCAAACAATACACCGTTAGCCTGCAGATACTCTGTTGCCTCAATGGTAGTAGGCATGTTAGCACCTTCTGCAACTGCAATACATCCGTTAGCAACCAGAGCCTTTGCATCATCAATAAGAAGCTCGTTCTGTGTAGCACAGGGAAGCGCAACATCACACTTGATGCTCCATACGCCTCTGCCCTCATGATACTGAGCACTGGGTCTTGCTGCTGCATACTCTGTCAATCTTGCACGCTTAACTTCCTTAACTTCCTTAAGAAGCGCTACATCAATTCCTTCGGGGTCATATACCCATCCGGTAGAATCGGATACGGTAACAACTTTTGCGCCTAACTGCTGTGCCTTCTGGCAAGCATAAATTGCAACGTTACCTGAACCGGAAATTACAACGGTCTTGCCCTTAATGTCATGTCCGTTGCACTTTAACATTTCTTCTGTCAGGTATAACAGACCGTAGCCTGTAGCCTCTGTTCTTGCAAGTGATCCGCCGTAGGATAAGCCCTTACCGGTAAGAACGCCTTCATATACGCCCTTAATTCTCTTATACTGTCCATACATAAAGCCGATCTCTCTTGCGCCTGTACCGATATCGCCGGCAGGAACGTCTGTATCAGCTCCTATGTATTTGTTTAACTCAGTCATAAAGCTCTGGCAAAATGCCATTACTTCTCTGTCAGATTTGCCTTTAGGGTCAAAATCGGAACCACCCTTACCGCCGCCGATAGGAAGTCCGGTTAAGGAGTTTTTAAAAATCTGTTCAAAACCAAGGAACTTGATAATACCGAGATTTACACTGGGATGCAGTCTGAGACCTCCCTTGTAGGGTCCGATTGCACTGTTAAACTGTACACGGAATGCGTTGTTTACCTGAACCTGTCCCTTATCATCAACCCAGGGAACTCTGAATAACAGCTGTCTTTCAGGTGTAACCAGTCTTTCTAACAGAGCATCCTTCTTATAAGCTTCTTCATTAGCTTCAATTACCACTCTGAGAGATTCCAGAACCTCTTTAACTGCCTGATGGAATTCCGGCTGAGCAGGGTTCTTTTCAACTACCATCTGAAATACTTCATCAACATACGACATTTTTCATGTCCTCCTTTATTAGTATAAGTGTGGTATGGTATCCTTGTATACAATAACGTCCAAAATGTACGCTATCACACACTCTCAGATCCATACAAAAATACACAGGCATTACTTCCTGTGTATCCAGTTTCCTTGCCCAATACGTATTATATAACGTACTTTCCAAAATCTCAATATGCTTTAAGCAATTAAATTGTAAAAGTTTTAAAAAATTTTTTATATAATTTGCTCAAAATAATTATTTCTTATAGGTACTGCTTTAAGCGCTCAATGTTTTTTTCCTCAAAATCCATCAACTCTTTCGCAATTTCCATGGAAGTATTTCCAGCTCTCTCATTATGGTTAAGTGCCTTCCACATACTGGTCAGTCCTCGGTTTGATCCTTGGATCAGCATTTCCGCAATATGACTGGTGCTGGTATTGAACATGGTATTCGTGCGGACAGCTCCCCGCAGCATCATATCCTGAATACCATTATCCCTGTAGGATGACACACCTCCGCTCAAAAGCCTGTCCGTGGCCTTATTATATATCTCCGCATACTTCATGGACTCTCTCGCCATCTGCACGGAAAGACCATCATCATAAATCTTACCGTTTAAAGCATCAATTGCTTTTATTGCCATTTTTGTATTTTTTTGAACCTCCCTCAATACGCCTACATCATCACTTTTCATTTTATTATCCACGCTCCTTTTTAACATATTTTCCTGCATACCATAAGCTCCATTCTCATATTCTATTTTTCCACTTACAATATCTTTCCGCAAAAAAAGACAGAATAAACCGGTTGTTCATTCTGTCTTATTTTGACCTGATATACAAATTTTATACTATTATTAAACTCTTATTTTAATTGTCAGCCTTTACCTCTTCAGGCATCTTTTCGAAGGGATACACAATTCCCCACTCCCTGCGAAGCTGATCCATCATTCTCATAACACGCAACGTCTCACTGTGAGGCATCTCCTCACATTCAATCTGATGATTGCGAATTGCACGAATGCTTGCCTCTACTTCGTATTCATAACCGGATATCTGCTTAGGACACTTGTATGCTGCCACTTTTTTATAAGAAGCGTCATATACCTCAATGCTTTCAAAATTATTGATGTTTTCTACGATTGCAAACCCCTTTGTTCCGTAAATAATGCCCTTACGGTCACTTTGGGATACCATGGAGCTGTTAAGCACTGCATATCGTCCGTCTACATACTGAATGGTTATGGTATTTTGCTGATCCACACCCGTTTCGGTGTATGTACAGCAGGAATGCAGCTTTTCAATATTATTTCCAAAAATCATCAAAGCAAAATTTATCGTATATACACCCACGTCCAAAAGTGCCCCGCCTGCCAGTGCAGGATTTTGCAGACGCTCCACACCGTCTATCACATATCCAAGATTAGCCGTCAGTGTTTTCAGCTCTCCGATTACCCCACTTCCCAAAACCTCTCTGATCGTTGTAAGCATGGGCATATAGCGTGTCCACATTGCCTCTGCAATAAATACATGATTTTCCTGTGCCATCCTTACTAAATCTTCCGCCTGCTTTGCGTTGGCTGTAAACGCCTTTTCACACAGCACCGGCTTTCCGTTTGCGATGCACAGGCAGGCATGCTCATAATGCTCCGAGTGCGGCGTGGCAATATAAACCAGTTCCACCTTGCTGTCCTTTACCAGCTCTTCATAAGAGCCATATGCCTTCTTGCAACCATATTTTCCCGCAAAAACCTCTGCCTTAACCTTCTCCCGCGATGCCACTGCATAAAGCTTAACACCTTTCATCTGGTTGATTGTTTTAGCCATAATTGCCGCAATATTGCCTGTACCTATAATTCCCACATTAAATTTTCCCAACATATCCGCCCCTCCTTATTCTTATATTACAATGAGCTGGCAGACTGCCAGCTCAAAATGTTCCTAAATTTATTTAACATAGTCGGACTTTACATATGCAGTCTGTCCTTTGTATTTTACCTTAGTCCACCCGTCCGCCTGCTTCATAATAAGCTCAAGCTCATCTCCTGCATAGACTGTTCCAAGGGACTCCGCATCGGTACTAGCGCTCTTACGAACTCTTACACTCTCCTGTACCGTTACCGTACCGGAAGATGTCTCATTAGCGGAAACTACGGTATCCTCCGGTTCTTCCCTCTCCTCTTCCTGTGTAGCGGCCACCTCTACAGGTTCCTCTGATACTACCTCAAGATAATCACTCTTGATATATGCCTCACCATCATTATACTGAACCTTGCTCCAGCCGTTTCCCTTTTCTTCAAGAAGAGTAAATTCCTGCCCGATCTGAGCCTTATCTATTTTGTCTGCCTCTTCACTGTCCGAGGAACGAATATTTACCACGTCCGTAGCCCGCACTGTTTTGGTTACATTTGGGGTTTCCTGCCCGGCTTCCTCCTCAGAACCGGCATCCGCCACTTCTGTTTCATCCGCCTGCGTATCGGGCTGTTCCACCTCCGCCAAAATCTCGCCTACATCCTCGTTAATCTTTTCTTTCAGATAAGCAATATATTCTTCCAGTTCTGCGTCCTCTGCCAGAAGCTCATTGTATTCCACCACAACCTTGTTGTTCAGATCAACCACATCATCCTGAAGAGTAACTTCCTTAATATAATTCCTTATGGTTTCATCATTGGTTCCATCATTGATAAAGTAATTTCCGTCTTCATCCATTCCGATGTAAAAAGTCTGCATTCCCGGAAGCTCCTGATCCACATCAATGAATTTTACTTCCGAGCACACATATGCCACATAGGTATTCTCCATTAATCCCGGCTTGGTATAAACATCAAGCACCGGATAAGAATCCACATATTTGCTCATTTCCTGAACCTTGATTATCTCTATTTCATTCAAATAGGTATTCAGCTTGGATATTACTTCAATATCTCCCGATGCCTGTGCATCATAATATGCACGAACAAGGTTATTGATTTCAGGATGAGCATTTTCTTCCAGCTCAAACTCAGGAGTACTTAGACCTTCTATCGTAACATCTGTCTCACTTGAAGCTACTGCCATTGCAGCCTGCTGCGCTTCCTTCTCCAGAGCCTCCCGCTGATTGGCATTTACTGCCACTATAATGGTTATGAGCACGCATACAACCAGGACAAGCGGCATTACCATTTTGCTGTGATCCATGATCCAGTCCCTGACTGTCATGATTTTCCCCTTCAGCATATGCATTTTGTTCTGATTAGAATGTTTCATAGCTTTCCTTTCTCCATAATTAAATAACAGCTGACCTAGCACCCCGGTCATCCTTTATCCAAGGTGATGTAAGTGCACCCGACAGGAATCGAACCTGCATTAAAGGCGTCGGAGGCCTTCGTTCTATCCGTTAGACTACGGGTGCAAATGTTACAAATTTGTTACATCACCTTGAATATCATACCATATGCCTTTCTGATTGTCTAGTCCGTCATTTATAAAAAAACTGTGAACATCTTATGTTCTACACCTTAAATCATTAAAATATCATCCTTTGAGCGGCTGTAATAATAAATACAGTCTGCCAAAACCTCATCCTCTGCTACCTGCGTTCTGTTGATATCTGTCACGATCTCACGAAGTGCACCTTCATCCGCTATTGCATCCGCAGGCACAAGAATTACCTCGTGAACAGAGCTGGGCAGAATATAGCAATCCTTTTTTATTTTTGAACAAAATTTTTTTAATATATTAGGATAAAGCATGCATACGGCTCCATATAGCTTTTGACTATTGGATAACACAAACATGGGAATGGTTCCCTGACAGCTTTCCTCATCCTGCTTTGTCAATGCTTCCAGCCACTCCTCATCAGAAATCCCCATCTTCCGCAGTTCTTCTTTATCAAAGCCATCACCCAGCTGTTCTCGTATCATCTTTTTCATCACATTGTTCATACTTTCAATTTTTCCCGGAAAAAGCTTCGGCGTATTTTTGATTGCATCATTGATTAATGTCTCCTCATCCACCTGCCACATTTTCCTGTGTGTATGATGAATTAAAATAACCGCCTTTCCCTCAAAGGGAACCTCCTGAACCGGATAATAAGCAACCAGCGCAAGATTATGAAAAAGCTTATGGGGAACCTGCGGCAGCAGCTCCCTGTTCTTTTCCGCATTAATCAGCTTAACGGCAAGCCGCTTTCCTGCAATTTGATAGTCCAAAAAATCCGAAAGATCAAGATCTTCTTTAAATTCTGCCTCCCGGAAATTTTCATAAAGCATTTCCGCTATGCCGTCAATTTCTTCTTCCGTCATACCTTCGCGGTAATACTCGTTAATATAGATAGTCGGTGATGCATTGCAGCCCTTTTTGCCCGCAACGATTCCGGTCAGCTCCACTCCGTTATTCTTTTTGACAATATGGGCAAATAATTTGTAATCCCCGCCCAGCTTTTCCTGCAGACTTGATAAAAGGATTTGTGTAAATGATGTGAATGTAATAGATTTGTAGTTCATCGAATACCTCATTCTTCCAAAAATAATGGTTAATTAGTTTCTGAACGAAAAAAGACAATGAACGTTATTCATTGTCTTTCAAGTCTGTCTTAGGCTGTATGTGAAACTTATACTCTGGAAAGGTATTCGCCTGTCCTTGTATCAATCTTGATAACATCATGCATTTCAACGAACAGAGGTACATTGACATTAGCACCTGTCTCAACAGTTGCGGGCTTGGTTGCACCTGTTGCGGTATCTCCCTTAAATCCCGGCTCTGTATCAATAATCTCAAGCTCCACAAATAAAGGAGGCTCAACGGAAAATACATTGCCGTTATGGGAACATACCTTAACCATTTCGTTTTCTTTTACAAATTTCAATGCATCGCCTACTGTTTCAGCATTTAATGCAATCTGATCATATGTTTCAACATCCATGAAATTATACAGATCTCCATCTGAATAAAGATACTGCATATCTTTTCTATCAATACGTGCCTGTGGACATTTTTCAGTGGGTCTGAAGGTCTTCTCCACTACACCGCCGCTCTTGATGTTTTTCAGCTTAGTTCTGACAAATGCTGCTCCTTTACCGGGCTTTACATGCTGGAACTCAATAATCTGGTAAACATTATTATCTAACTCAATTGTAATACCATTTCTGAAATCACCTGCAGAAATCATAAAATATTCCTCCTAAAATTTTCACGTTATAATTCTTTACCAGTTTAATATAAAAAATGATATTTTTCAACCACTTTCTTGACGGAAATAAAAACTTATGGCAAAATTTCATCATTTTTCAGGTCTATTTGACCCTGCAAGCTCCAAAACCGCATCAATCGCTTCTAAGTAACCCTGGAGCCCATGTCCGTAAATCTGCCTGTCACATGCCGGGGCAGTGACGGAAACCTTTCGAAACTCCTCCCGCTTTGTAATATCGGAAATATGAATTTCTATTTTGGGAACGGTGATACTCGCCAGGGCATCATGAATGGCATAGCTGTAATGCGTATAAGCCCCGGGATTAATTACAATTCCTTCCGTTCCATCGAAATATGCATCCTGAATTCTGTCAATGATGGCTCCCTCGTGATTGCTTTGGAATACCTCGATGGAAGCGCCGCACTCCTTTCCCTTTTCCCCAATCATATTCAGCAGATAGTCATAATCCTGTGTTCCGTATACCGCCTTTTCTCTTATTCCAAGAAAATTCAAATTCGGTCCGTTAATTACTAAGATTTTCATTTCAAATTCCATCCTCCTTCTCACACCTGCATATCTGTGCAATAATTTCATCAAAGCTCTTATCCGAAACATCAATTACCGCATCTGCGCAGGCGGCGTAAGCCTCCTGTCTTGCACTCATCAAGGTTCTTATCCTTTCAAGGGGATCCTCCACCTGCAAAAGCGGTCTGGTGGTATCCTCCTTAAGCCTTTCATAAATAACCTCCGGCGACGCTTTAAGATAGATCACCAGACCGAGCTGCTTTAAAAGCTGTCTGTTTTCCTCCCTCACAGGAAGTCCGCCGCCTACCGAAATAATCTGGTTATCCGCACTGTCAAGCAGCTCCTTAAGGCATTGCGTCTCCATCCTGCGGAAAGCCTCCTCTCCGCTTCTTTCAAAAATTTCGGATACGCTCATCCCCTGCTTCCTTTCAATCCACTTATCCGTATCGATCAAGGTTCTTTTCAAATGATAAGAAAGCCTGATTCCTATACTGCTCTTACCGCAGCCCATAAATCCTGTCAGGATAATATTATGCTTCATGCCCGCTCCTCCAACGCTTTATATACCTGTGCTGCCATACTTTCAGAAACAGAAACATCATTCCACAGCTCGTATGCAATAATTCCCTGATACAAAAGCATTTTCAGTCCATGAAAGGCACATCCTCCGTTTTCTCTCACAAGCTGCATAAACCGGGTATCTCTTGGCTTATAAATGAGATCATAGCCCGTGTGTATTCTTTTATAAAACGCCTGATCCTCTATTACCGCATGCTCCACATTAGGATACAAACCGACGCTGGTAGCCTGAATGGCAAGAAATTTTTGGTCGGGAAGCTCATTGTAATTTTCAAGTGCCATGGGGCAAATACATTCCCTGCCGCTTTTAGCGTTCACCTCATCCGCCACTGCCTTTGCCTTCTCTACTGAGCGGTTTAACAGATAAACTCTTTTTACATTTTTAGATGCACACATAAAGGCCACAGCTCTCGCTGCTCCTCCTGCGCCCAAAAGGATTACCTCCTGCCCCTCCAGCTTTATTCCCTCGCTCGCCAACGCACGATAAAGCCCCGGCATGTCCGTATTATAGCCCTTATATCCCTTTTCACATCGAACCAGCGTATTCACCGCCCCGATCTTTTGTGCCAGATCATCGATCTGAACAAGGCTGTCCATCACCTGACTTTTATAGGGAACCGTTACATTGAGTCCCAAAACATTAAGAGCAAATGCCCCTTCCACTGCCTGATGAACTTGTCCCTCCTCCACATGGAAAGGCACATAGACAAGGTTATGATTAAGCTGCTTCGCCAATGTATTATGGATCAGTGGTGACAACGTATGCTCCACCGGGTTTCCAATCAGTCCGCAGGTTCTTGTATGTCCGTCAATCATCTTCATAATCTTCCTTTACAAATATTTTCTGTCCTATTACTCAATTAAATAGGGCTTTCCTTCCTTTTTGCATTTCCGCCTGTAAAAGAAAAGCACAATTTTTTCCAGGTACCTTTTTAAAACAATTTGAATTTCTTCCTTTTTATCGATGGGCTGCACCAGCAGAGAATAAATTCCCGCATTCCTTGCTCCCCACACATCCGTAAAAAGCTGATCTCCCACAAACAGCGTATTGTCTTTATCCGTTCCCAGAATGGTCATTGCTCTTTGATAGCCTGCCTTTGCCGGTTTTCCCGCCTTAAAAATGTACTGAACATGAACCGCATCATTAAACATTTTTACTCTTGGCTCTTTATTATTGGAAAGGAGCAATATGCCATACCCCATGCTTTTCAGGCTCTCTATCAGCCGAATGCTTCTGTCATCTGCCGGTGCCCCATGACAGACCAGTGTATTGTCAATATCAAAAATAATGCCCCGATAGCCGGAGTCATATAGCTTTTGAAAATCAATTTTATAGGTTGATCTGATATACAGGTCAGGGAAAAAGCATTCCAGCATAAGCACTCCTTCTTACTACTATATTGATTACACTAAAATTTCTCCCCTTATTGTACAAAACACCCTGCCATTTGGCAAGGTGTTTCACTGTTTCCATCGTTTATTCTATTCCGGTAAACTTGGGAATAACAATACCGTCCTCATTCCCATTAAAAAGTGTCTGTGCGCTTCCTACAAAATACTGATACTCCTGAAGCACCGAGTCCTTACGCATATCGGATATTGCTTTCTGCACATCCAGCTTGGCCAGTGAACTCTCACTTCCTATGTAGCCGTAATCCTCTTCCTTATTAAAGGTAAGAGATATATTTTCCAAATCGGCTGTTCTTAACCTATTATCTAATACCTGCGGCTGTTCCTTTGAAGAATATGTCACGGGCTGCTCTTGCTGTTTCGCTTTGTCAGCCATCTGTTGCTGTTTTGAAATTTCTTCCGAATCTACAACAGGAATTCGAGGTGCTTTGTAATATGATTGTACACTGCCAAAACCACTCATAAATTCAATGCCCATTATCCTTCACCGCCTTTCTTTCATCATTAACAAATCAACTGTTTTCTTATCTACATTATAATATATAGAATCAAATTTATCAATCAAAGTTTACATAATAAATATATTCTTTACATTAATAATATCGGATTCCTGCCAAATAAAGTTAACCCTATAAATCCATTTTATGCAAAAGTCTTCAAAAGATTACCGCTAATCCGTTCCTGTAAATAAAATCGCAAAAGTTCAGTCTTTTATTGATTGAAAGAAATCTCTCCTTATGCTATGATATTACCAATAAGAAAAAGAAAAGGAGTGTGTTTATGACTGCAAAAGAATGTATCAAAGGCCGAAGAAGCATCCGCCAGTTTAAAGACCAACCTGTTGACCATGAGCTTCTTTCGGAAATTATTGAAACCGCATCCTATGCTCCCAGCTGGAAGCATACCCAGATTACCCGTTACATTGCGGTTGAGGGTGATTTAAAGAATAAGATTGCTGCTGAGTGCACTTCCGCATATAAACGAAACGGTGAGATCATAGCACAGGCTCCTATGCTCATTGTCGTGACATATATTAAAGGCCGAAGCGGTTTTGAACGCGATGGCTCCTATTCAACCGTTAAGGAAGGCTCCTGGCAGATGTTTGATGCCGGTGTTGCTGCCCAGAGCTTCTGCCTTGCCGCTTACGAAAAGGGACTTGGAACCGTCATTATGGGTATCTTTGATGAAGCAAAAGCTGCTTCTTATTTAAGCATTCCCGAAGAAAGAGAAATTGTTGCTCTTATTCCCATCGGCTACCCCGCCGAAGAACCCACAGCTCCTAAGAGAAAGCCTGTGGAAGAATTATTGTCATTTCAAAATTAGTATTTTATAAAATCGAAGAGAATTTTCTCTTCGATTTTTTACGAGTATAAGAAAAGGAGTAAAAATTATGCGACATCTTATGAGTCCTCTCGATTTTTCAACAGCGGAGCTGGATCAGCTTTTTGATCTGGCCAATGATATTGAAGCACATATGGACAAATACTCAAGCGCCTGCCATGGCAAAAAGCTTGCAACCTGTTTTTATGAACCCAGCACCAGAACAAGGCTCAGCTTTGAGGCTGCCATGCTGAATTTAGGAGGAAGCGTACTGGGATTTTCCGATGCAGGTTCCTCCTCGGCAGCTAAGGGAGAAAGCGTTTCCGACACCATTCGCGTTATTTCCTGCTTTGCCGATATCTGTGCTATGCGTCACCCCAAGGAAGGCGCTCCCATGGTAGCTGCCAGCAAATCTGCAATTCCGGTCATCAATGCCGGTGACGGCGGACATCAGCACCCTACCCAGACATTAACGGATTTACTTACGATCCGTTCCCTTAAGGGGCGGTTAAATCACTTTACCATCGGACTGTGCGGCGACCTGAAATTTGGCAGAACCGTTCATTCCCTGATCAATGCACTGGTGCGTTACGAGGGAATTAAGTTTATCTTCATATCTCCCAAGGAGTTAATGCTCCCCGATTACATCACAGATATGCTGAAGGAAAAGAATATTCCCTACGAGGAGGTTATCCGCCTTGAAAATATCATGCCGGAGCTTGATCTTCTTTATATGACCAGGGTTCAGAAGGAACGCTTCTTTAATGAAGAAGATTATGTAAGGCTGAAGGATTTCTATATTCTGGACAAGGCTAAAATGGAGCTTGCCCGCCCGGATATGCTGGTACTGCACCCCCTTCCCAGAGTTAATGAAATCTCCGTGGAGGTTGATGATGACCCCCGCGCTGCCTATTTTAAGCAGGTTCAATATGGTGTTTATGTGAGAATGGCGCTTATACTTACACTTTTAAATATTAAAGTAGATTAGAACAGGGAGGAAATCAAAATGCTGAACGTCGGAAAAATCGAGGAAGGCTTTGTTCTTGACCACATAAAGGCAGGAAAAAGTCTCTCTATCTATCATCATCTGCAGCTTGATAAGCTGGACTGTACCGTAGCGATTATTAAAAATGCCAAAAGTAATAAAATGGGTAAAAAGGATATCCTTAAGGTTGAATGTGATATTGATATGCTGGATTTGGATGTGCTTGCCTTTATTGATCATAACATCACCGTCAACGTAATCAAGGACGGAGAGATCGTATCCAAAAAAGAGCTTTTACTCCCGCGGGAGATCAAAAATGTGATCCGCTGTAAAAATCCACGCTGTATCACCTCCATTGAGCAGGAGCTTCCTCATATCTTTGTTCTTGCCGACGAGGAAAAGGAAACCTACCGCTGTAAGTATTGTGAAGAAAAATATAGCGGAGCCATCTAAAAATCTATACCTTCTTATTATTAAAAAAGAGCTGTAAAAGAACCATCCCTTGTTAAGGGGTTCGTTCTTTGCAGCTCCTTTAAATCATGAATGCTCCGCCGTCACTGATCGAAAAAAATCTTTAAGCGCTCCTACAGCCAGAATAACAAGGGACACCGTCGAAAACCCGAGCATCACTGCCGAGATACTGACCGTCATCTCCTCATAGCTGTAATGTCTTGTAGGGATATAAATTTTAAGCTTTTCCGTAAAAAATGCAATCGCAACCAATATTAATGCAGTAATGCCTGTCTTGGCACACCAGCTGCATTTGGGAAAAGAAAGATGCACCGTCATTGTTCCTATCATTCCCAGTAAAAGAAAAGCCCATACTCTTCCTCCCTGCCTGATATCATAGGTAAGCTCCTGAAGCTCCATATCAGTCATATTGCTCTGCGGATTAATTTTCTGAACAAGCTGTAAAATAAAACGGTTGCTTAATTCCTTCGCCTCCACACCGTCCTGGAACGACAAAAACACAATTCCAAAAACCAGAGCAAGAAAGATCCCCCATAAAAGCAGCACCGCAAATTTTTTTCTCGTTTTTTTCATGCTATACTCCAATAGAAACCATTCCCAAAAACTTGTACTTATTCATTATATCCACATTTTTTCGGCACTGTCAATTGTTTACCTTCGCATTAAGAATAAATTCATAAACAAAATGCGACATTACTTCTCTCCGCTCTCATAGGGTGAGTACTCCAGACGAACAAAATATCCCTTGTCATGAGAGCACACAGGGCATTTCTCCGGTGCCTGTTCTCCCTCATAAATATATCCGCAATTTAAACAAATCCATTCAGTTTTTGTATCAGAAGCAAAAAGCTTATTCTCCTCCATCCACTTAGCAAATCTTCCAAACCTGTCTCCATGTACCTTCTCAATCTCGGCAATCATGAAAAATGAACGGGCCACCTCCATAAATCCCTCTTCCGCTGCCTTTTCACCAAAGCTTTTGTAGATGGGATCGTGCTCCTCATACTCGTTATGCTGCGCCTTCTTAAGAAGCTCAAGCACATTATCGGAAATATCCACCGGATATCCTCCGTCTATATGAATGGTTTCTCCCGCCAATTCTTTCAAATGATTATAAAAAACCTCCGCATGCTCCTTTTCCTGGTTTGCGGTATATTTAAAAACGGCTTCTACCACCTGAAGCTTTTCCTTTTTAGCCTGCCCTGCCGCAAAGGTATACCGGTTTCTCGCCTGACTTTCTCCTGCAAACGCACGCATCAAATTATCCTTTGTCTCACTGTTCTTAAAATCCACTGCCATTTTTAATCTCCTTCCGGCTCATAATATGAGTTAATATTTTCTACCCATATTATGGATAAAAAAAGAAAAATTATACATTTACGGTAATGCGAATTGAACAGGCTCAACATCAGGGGAAAGAACTTCCATTTTATATTCAGGGAACTGGCTAAGTAGTCTGTCCAAGCATAGAGCTGTATTATATACCCTGTCGTGAGCCAGCATCACAACCCTCTTTCTGTCCAGCGCAGTTTCCCTTGCATTGGCAATCAGCTCCTCCGGCTGATAATCACCGGCTGCATCCTCAAGGCTGGCATTCCAATCGAAATAAATATATCCCCTTCTTGTCATTTCCTTAATAATATCCTCACATACATCCTTATTGTAGGCATTCACACTGCCGCCCGGAAAGCGAAACAGTCTGGTCTCCACCCCCGTAGTTTCCTTCACTATATCATACGCCTTTTGAAAATCTTCCAGATAGCTGTCCACGCTTTCATAAAGAATGCCATAATCATGCCGATAGCAATGTATGCCAACGGTATGCCCCTCTTCCACGATTCTCTTTGCCACCTCGGGATACTTTTCCACGTACTCCCCGATCAGAAAAAATGTTGCCTTTACATTTCTCTCCCTCAAAATATTAAGCACCATATCCGTGCATTCTGCGGAGGGGCCGTCATCAAATGTAAGATACATGGTTTTGGGGTGAAAAAACAAATCTATCCCATTTACAATTCCCTCTGCAATCTGTTCCTGATATTCGCTGCTTAACAGCTGATTTTTTTCCTGTTCACTGGACAGAAATCCCGTCTCTATTAGACATGCCGGCATCTGTGTCATGCTTGTTACATGAAAATCCGCATCGCCCCTAAGTTCTCTCTCCTGTGCCCCGGTGCTCTTTAGGGTCTGCATATGAACAAGCTGTGCCAGCCTTTCATTATCTCTCTTTAAACATGTTCCGTCATACCAGGTCTCCATACCGCTTATGCCTGCATCCTCAAAGGTATTTTGATGAATGCTGACAAATGCATCCGCTTTGGCATCATTTGCCAGCCTGACACGATCCTCCTTGGCAAGATAGGTATCCTCCTGCCTGGTCAGCATTACTCGAAATCCAAGTTCTTCCAGTTTTTCCTTTACAAGCATTGCAATTTGAAGATTTACATCCTTCTCTTTTACACCTGTAGCGGTGCAGCCTTCGTCTATCCCGCCATGCCCCGGATCGATTGCAATTAAGGGTTTCAGGTCTTCTTCCGTCTCTTCTTCTACCATTATTTCCTTACTTAAAGTTCCTTGATTGATAAATTCCCTGATCGTTTGATCGGAAGACTGCCCGGAAGACACCCTCTCGCTTGCCTCCTGATAGGAGGTTTCCGCTATCTCCTGTGCTTCTTCCGTTTTGTCCAAAAGACCACTACTTCCCCAAGCTGCCATGCCCGTGACAAATAAGGAAAACAGCAGCATTCCGGCTGCCAAAAGCCACCCTTCTCCTTTTTTTCCTTTTCCCCGACACTTTCTTTTGTACATAAAAATGATGCTCCCTTCCTTACTATGCTTGTTTCTACTATCAGCATATAGGCAGGGTGCATCATTTTCACATCATTGTTGCATCATAATTCCATCATTTTTGCATCATTTTTGCATCATCTTGAAATTTTCAAAAATAACTCATTGATTCCCTCATAAAAGCCGATGGTTACAATCGTCCTCTCATCTCCGTTTCCTCGAAATGCATACTTCCGATAATATGGTGTGGTCTCCAAAAGCGGATTTTCCGTCTCATAGGCCTCCGGTTCCTCCAGTCCCATATATTCGCTCCATCTGGCAATCATTTCGTCAGGATCAATGTCCTCCCACTTAAGCTCAGTTCTTGCATAAAACTCATAAAACTTTCCGGTATCTGCATCCAGATACACATCCAGCAGACGATTTGCTTTATTGGCATTTTTCTGACTGGTTGACAGACTCACCTTCCAAACGGACACATTATTTCTGGGTTCCAAAACATCAATAGCCGAATAAAGCACTGCATCATATCCTCCCGCCGTCACATCCATTACGGTATCAGGCAGAATTCCATACTCCTTAAGCGTACCCAGCATTTCATTACAGGTATTATAAATCTCGTCATCCGTAAGCTCTTTGCCGGACGGTCCCTGATGGTTTACCACAAAAGCATAGGTTCCTCCCAGTTCCTGATATTCTACCTCATCCGTCCTTGTAAGTGCATTCTGCTCACTCTCCGGCAGACTTTGACTGTTCAGACACTGAGATAAAATATAAAGTCTTTCCCTGCTGCTTAACTGATACCGGTAACCCTCCTCTTCTCCTTCGGCAGACTGGGTATTTATAGCATTTAAAATAGTTCTGTCCTTATAGACAGTAAAAGCTTCCGGTCCCCACACTGAGACCACAACCACAAGCACTGCTGCAAGGAAAAGCATATAATTAACTGCTGATTTCTTCATGCTCATCCTCCCTTCTGCCATCCCGGATCAAAAAGCTCATTGTTGTTCCTTCTCCCGGCCTGCTGTCTATCTCCAGCCTGCTTTCATGCAGCGAGAGTATCTCTGCACACAAGGCCAGCCCAAGGCCTGCACCGTTTCTGCTTCGGGATCTGGATTTGTCTACCATATAAAAGGCTTTGGTAATCTTTTTAACCTCTTCCGGCGCAATTCCCACTCCGTAATCACGCACCATGAAGCGGTAGCCTTCCTCTTCCTTCCTGCCCGTCACCTCAATATTGCTTCCGGGCTCCGAAGCCTTACATGCATTATCAAGGAGATTAATCAACACGGTAATAATCAGGTCGGTTTCCACTAAAACCGTATATGGTTCATAGGAATATGTAAAATTCATCTCCTCATTATTTCGAAACATATTTTGCAGGTAAAGAAACAGATTTTCCACCGGGACTGTCTGAAACTGTGGCGCAGCGTGTCTGGCTACCATAATATCAAGAAGCCTTATAGACATAGCCTCAAGTCTCTTTCCTTCCGTGTAAATATAATTAGCTGAAAGGAAGCTCTTTTCCTCATCCAGCTTTCTTGACCGCAGAAGATCCGCATATCCGATAATAGAGGTAAGGGGCGTTTTCAGTTCATGTGCAAAGGCCCCCATAAAGTCCTCTCTGGCCTGAATTTCATCTTCCAGCTTACCCACATTTTCCTCAAGTGCCTCCGCCATTTGGTTAAAATCCTGTGTCAGCTGCCCCAGCTCATCACTACTTACCTTCTGTGCACGATACTGATAATCTCCTGCCGCCATCTGCTTGGTTGCCTTGGTAAGCAGTCGTATGGGCTTCGTCAGCAGAGAAGCAATCAGATACATAATTACGGTTCCCAAAATAAGCATCAGAATGGTAACCCGTCTGTATACAGTAAAGCCAAGTGCACGCTCATTAAACACCTCTGACACATTCCTAAGCGTTTCCAGATATAACACCCGGTCCAGAGCCTTAACCGTACTTCCAGTTTGAATATAATACTGCTCATTCTGCCGGATAATACGGTAGGTTTTGGTCAGTTCATCGGTCTGTCCCAACAGCTCTTCATCTGTCTCGAAGCCGTCACTGGCATACAACACATTTCTCTCTTCATCGGAAATGCGCAGCATTCGTCCTGTATTTTGCCCGCCTGACTCTAAATTCAGGGCAATCTGTTCAATAGATCCGTTCTGAAGCACATCATATTTGGCAGGCACATTAAGCGCCGCTGTCTCAAAGGCAAAACGCAGAATGCTGTTCTCATCCAGCGCCTGTCCCACCTCACGCTCCAATGACGTTTCAAATACGTAATTTACAAAATAAAATCCGCTGAAGCCCAGTGATATTGCCATCACTATAATACTCCAAAGCAGAAGCTTTAATGAAAATTTCATTGCGGCACCTCTAAGCGGTATCCAACCTTATATACCGCCACTAAATTATGTTCCCAGCCAAGCTTTCTTCTAAGACGCTGTACGTGCAGATCCAGAGTACGGCTGTCTCCGTAATACTCCTCCTCCCACACCTTCTCATACAGACTTTCTCTAAATAAAGCAACATTTTTGTTTGTAATAAATAAAACCAACAGACCAAACTCCTTGTTGGTTAAAACCACCGGCTTTCCTGCTCTGGTAACCTGCCTTGCCTCCACATCCACTACCACATCTCCCACAGTGATAATTCTCTGGGCCTTATGGTAGCGGCGAAGCACTGCCTCCACTCTTGCCACCAGCTCCACCACATCAAAGGGCTTAATCAGGTAATCATCAGCCCCAAGCTTTAATCCCTTTACCCGATCCTTTACCTCCCGCTTTGCCGTAATAAAAATCACCGGAATTTTAAGCGGTCTGATATACTCCATGATATCATATCCATCCGCTCCCGGCAGCATGATATCAAGAAGGATCAAATCATACTTCTCCTTCTCAATCATTTCAATTGCCTCAAGCCCATCCTGCACCGCCGTGCAGTGATAACCGGAGGCCGATAAATTCAAATCAATCAAATCACATATCGGCTTTTCATCATCAACAATCAGTATCTTAATCATTCTTCCGTTTTCCACCCCCAATAGGCTCTTGCCCTTTCTACCAATTCCGCTACCGTATCCTCATCCGTACACGGATATTTCTTTTGTATTTCCGTATCCTCGTAGAAACCTCCGGTTCTCTGGTAATAAACCCTGTAATTGCTTTCGGTCTGCAGTTCATTTCCCTCATAGCTGTATCTTGCCAAAACCAGAATATCCTTCATGCCGTCCCCGTCAATATCCCTGCAGGCAATTCCCTTTAAAGCGTAAAGGTTATCATAATCCCCCATAGGCTGAAAGCTCCAGACGATATCACCCTGCTCATCAATCAGATAAATCATAAAGGTTGCAAAGTCTGCCATGGTATAGGTCCCCGGAACCACCTCCAGCCTCCCCAGCTTTTCAAACTGCCTGAAATAGCACTGTTCCTTGGAAATCACAAACCCGTGGGCAACCAGCTCTTTTCTGGTAGTTGCCGTGTATAAAAATTCCGCCGATTTTCCGTCCCTTACAAAGGCCGTAATACATTCCACGCTTTTATTCATGCTAAACCGGTTAATCTTATCGGAAATTCTATAGTCGCAATAAAAGCCCTCATCCCCCTGAAAAAGCACATCTCCTATCTTATAAGCTTTTCCTTTATAGCTTCCTGTCTCATTCTCACAAATGGTAATCAAAACAATATCTGTTCTCTCATCCCCATTAAGATCCTGAAAGGATATCGCTGCAAGCTCCTTAATTGGCTGCTCTAATTGCCCCTTATTCCTGCCATTTACCTCCAGCTGATCGGTACGATAAACAATTGTGCCATCCTCTGTAGCCAGAAAAAGAACCAGCCGGTGATAATCCTTTTCCAACGCCGGGATCAAAACCACACCGCCAAAGCATTCTGTTTCAATGGGAAAAATCTGATCTCCGATAACATGAAAGCCTGCCCCCTCAATCTGGGAACGCTTTTCGATTCCCATAAGACGCTGCTGATAGTCCTGATATGCCAATATAAGCTCCTTGGAATCCTCCGCTCCAAAAACAGAAAAAGAGAAGGTGGATGATAAGCACATAAATCCGATTGTCAGAAAAAAAGTAATCAGTCTGCTCTTACTTTTCATGGCATTTCCACCTTCTCTTTCGTTATACTCTGTATTCAATTATATTTTATTGCGCTGTAATTTTCAATCATTGCTTATTAATTTTAAGCGCCCGCATGGCATTTAAAATTGCAATCACCGAAACTCCCACATCTGCAAATACGGCTTCCCACATATTGGCGGCGCCAAGTGCTCCAAGCACCAGAACAAAGGCCTTAACCCCAAGTGCAAACACAATATTCTGCTTCACAATGGTAAGGGTTTTTCTGGATATTTTAACAACGGATGCAATCTTCTTCACATCATCATCCATCAATACCACATCTGCCGCTTCAATCGCCGCATCTGATCCCATGCTTCCCATGGCGATGCCGATATCCGCTCTGGTAAGTACCGGAGCATCATTAATTCCGTCACCTACAAAGGCCAGCTTTTCTTTGTCTGACTGCGCTTTTAAAAGCTCCTCTACCTTGGAAACCTTATCCCCCGGCAAAAGCTCCGCATGTACCTCATCAATACCAAGCTCCCTGGCAACTGCCCATGCCGCTTCTTTCCTGTCACCGGTCAGCATGATGCATTTCTTTACTCCGACCCGCTTCATATCACGTATGGCTTCAGCTGCGCCCTCTTTGACGGAATCCGCAATGACAACGGCACCAACAAATTTCCCTTCCCTTGCAGTATAAACAATCGTTCCTGCACCTTCACAGGGAATAAAATCAACCTTCTTCTCCTGCATCAGCTTTGCATTGCCGATCAGAATTTCCCTGCCGTCAACGGGAACGCTGATGCCGCAGCCGGCAATTTCCTCTGCCTGCCCTACCCGGCTTATATCAATTTCTTTACCATAAGCCTCTCTGATGGAGCATGCAATGGGATGGGTGGAGTATCCTTCCGCCAAAGCAGACAGTTCCAAAAGCTCCTGCTCCGTAATACCTGCGGGACGAAGCTCCTGCACCTTAAACTCTCCCTTGGTCAGGGTACCTGTCTTATCAAACACAATGGTTTCCATCTCGGCAACCGCTTCCAGATAATTGCTTCCCTTAACCAGCACTCCTATTCTGGAAGCCGCTCCAATCCCTCCGAAAAATCCAAGAGGCACGGAAATAACCAGTGCACAGGGGCAGGAAATAACCAGAAAGATACAAGCTCTCTGTATCCATTCTCCAAAGCCGCCTCCCAGAATAATGGGCGGGATAATAGCAAGTATTACCGCTCCTATTGTAACGACAGGCGTATAATATTTTGCGAATTTGGTGATAAAGTTTTCCACCCTGGCCTTTTTGCTGCTTGCATTTTCAACCAGTTCCAAAATACGTGCAACGGTAGAATCGTCAAATTCCTTTTCCGTCCTTACCTTCAGGGTACCACTTCCGTTTACACAGCCGCTTATAACCGTCTTTCCTACGGAAGCCTTTCTCGGAACCGATTCCCCGGTAAGGGCTGCGGTGTCAATAAAGGACTCTCCTTCCACCACCACTCCGTCTAAGGGAATGCGCTCTCCCGGCTTTATCACAATGATACTTCCCACTTCAACATCATCAGGGTCTACCTGCGTCAGCTTTCCGTCCACCTCGATATTGGCATATTCTGGACAAATGTCCATCATATCGGCAATGGACTGGCGGGACTTGCCCACTGCATATCCCTGAAACAGCTCTCCCACCTGATAAAACAGCATTACTGCAACAGCCTCTGAGTATTCCTTCACGCCAAATGCACCGAAGGTAGCAATCATCATCAGGAAATTTTCGTCAAACACCTGCCCATGGCTGATATTTCTTGCAGCCTTATAAACAATGTCATATCCGATAATTAAATATGGAACCAGATAAATCACAAATAAAATAAAGGGATTCTCTATTCCTTCAAACAGACCCGCATGTTCACAGATCATCAATCCCGCAAAAAGAACGAACGCAATGATAATGCGCACCAGCATTTTTTTCTGTTTCTTTGTCATAATACTATACCTATAAAAGAATTTTACAGTCGGGCTCTACCTTTGCGCAGACAGCCACAACCTCTTTCATAATATCATCAAACTTTTCATCAACAGCATCAATGGTCATCTTCTGTGCCAGAAAGCTTACATTAGCATCATTCACTCCGTCAATTTTCTTGATGGCTTCCTCCATCTTTGCTGCGCAGTTTGCGCAATCCAAATCTTCCAGTTTAAATTTCTTTTTCATATTTTTTCCCTCTCTTTTTTACTCTTCAATATGTTCTCTTCCCTGTGCAATAATGGTCCGCACATGACCGTCCGCCAGAGAATAAAATACCGATTTCCCTTCCCGCCTGCTCTTAACCAGCTTATTCTGCTTAAGAATTTTAAGCTGATGAGAGATTGCCGACTGTGTCATGTTGAGAGCCTGGGCCAGATCGCACACACATACCTCCGCCTCAAAAAGCACAAACAAAATCCTGATTCTGGTTGAATCGCCAAACACCTTAAACAGCTCAGCCAAATCATAAAGTTCATCCTCTTCCGGCATATTCTTCGATATCAGTTCCAGGAGCTCCTTGTGGGTGTGAAATGATTCACAGCATTCTACGTCTTGAATTGCCACTGTCTCACCGCCTTTCGGGATTATAAATCAAGTTTTTGAACATTTGAGCAATTGTTCATATGTTCAAGATAATACAAGGCTGACAAAATGTCAACCCTGTTTTTAATAATATTTATATTTTATATTTCTATTCCTTCTCTCGCCATCACGCCCCGATCATAGGGATGGCACTCCTTCCTGATTTCGGAAATATAATCGGCACGTTTCTTCAGTTCATCGGAAGGCTCTCTCCCGGTGAGAACCACCTCCACCTGCTGCGGGCAATGATCCAGAAATGCCAGCAGATCACTTTCTTCCAAAAGCCCCTTATTGCAGGCGTGAAGCACCTCATCCAAAACAAGCACACAGCTAATCTCAGCATTTGCCTTGCTTTCCGCTTTCTGTTCAGGCGGCTCAGCTCCGCCGTCATGCACTGAAATTTCCTGATACACTTCCGAGACCGCCTGATCAAACATCTCTTGATACTGCTTCTTCATTTCCGCTCTCTGCTCATCACTCATGCTGCGGAAGAACCCGAAAAAGTGCTGCGCATACCTTACTCTTACCCCCGGAAGATTACGCAGAACTACAAGCTCTCCGGAACCGCCATCCTTCATAAATTGTAAAAAGAACACTGGGATCCCATGTCCTGCTGCTCTGACGGAAAGTCCCACCGCCGCCGTTGTTTTTCCTTTGCCGTCTCCGCAATATATTTCTATCATACTCAGCAACCATGCCTTTCTCAACGCTTGAAAAGCTACTATATTTATTCTACTCCCGCCTTAGCGCAGATATCTTTAAGGCAGCATCTGTCACAATAAGGCTTTGTTCTAGCCGTACAAATTTCTCTACCATGATACACCAGTCTATGGCAGAAATCGCTGCCCTCCTTAGGAGGAATAATTTTCCATAATTCCATTTCTACCTTTTTCGGTTCCCTGATGCCGTCTACCAATCCCATGCGGTTGACCAGACGAATACAATGGGTATCGGTTACAATAGCAGGCTTTCCAAATACATCTCCCATAATTAAATTGGCACTCTTGCGCCCAACCCCTGGAAGGGAAAGCAATGCATCAAAATCATCAGGCACCTTCCCGCCATATTCATCCCTTATCTTTTTCATGCAGGCACTGATATCTCTTGCCTTGCTGTGGCCAAGACCGCAGGGCTTAACAATCTCCTCGATTTCTTCCACACTTGCCTCCGCCAATGCATCCACATCCGGGAATTTGGCATACAAATCCTGCACTACCACATTGACTCTTGCATCCGTGCACTGCGCCGCCAGCCTTACGCTTACCAAAAGCTTCCACGCCTGATTATAGTCTAAGGTACAGCCTGCATCAGGATATTCCTTCTTTAATCTTTCTATAATTTCCAATGCAAGCTTTTCTTTGGTCATTTTCTTCATCTTATGTTCTCCTGATTGTTTTTCTGCTTTTAAGTGTTTTTACCAAGCATTCTTTATTTCTTCATTGTAACAAAGACTACCGTTTTGTCAAATCCGTCTGCGCCGGATCATTCGTCAGCCGTCCATCCTTATCAAACCGGGAACCATGGCAGGGACAATCAAAGCTCTGCTCATCCTCATTCCAATAAAGTCTGCATCCCATATGCGGACAACGAAGCACTTTCCCCTCCTGATCGGAAGGCGCAAAAAGTCCCTTGGAAAGCTCCTTCACACTGACAGCCATGTCCTGCATAAATCCGCCTGCTGCCGCAATCGGATGAAGCCGCTGGGGCGTAAACACTTTTTCATATGGATTTTCAAGTCCGCAAATCTGATCCCTGACAATCATTGCCGAAAGCATAGCTGAAGTCATTCCCCATTTCTGATACCCGGTCTCCACATACCAGTATGGGCGAAGCATAGAATAGCTTCCGATAAATGCCATACCGTCATGAGGCATACAATCCTGGGCCGACCAATTGGCTATCTCTTGTCCCGCTGGAAAATATTGCTCCACCTTCTGCCTGATTGCATCGTATTTACCGCCTTCTTCATTTCTGCCGGTACGATGTGCGCCTCCGCCTGCAAGAAGTATATTTTCATAACTTCTTAGTGATAAGCTTCCTTCATCAATCCCATAATACATGCCGCCAAGCTTAGGTACATTTTCATATGCCACTACATAGCTCCGCTCCTGATGCATTCTTGCAAAGTATAAACCCGGCATATTAATGATAGGGTAATGAGACGCAAACACAATATGCTCAGCCTCCACATCTCCCCTGTCTGTATGAACCCTGTTTCCCTTAACCGAAAGCACTTTCGTTCTTTCAAATATTTCCAACTCACCAGCTAAATCTCTGATAAACTCCAAAGGATGAAATTGCGCCTGCCTGTCAAAGCGAACCGCTCCGGCATTTTCTATGGGAAGCTCCGTCACATCTAAATAGGCAGCGGGAAGACCGATTGTTTCTGCCGCCCTTGCTTCCTCCTTTAGCCGCTCCCGCTGATGGGCAGAATATAAATATGCCGGAAGTCTTTCAAAATGACACCTGATTTGCTTTTGCCGTATGATCCTTTCATATTCGGCAATGGCCGTTTCATGAGCCATTGCATAAAGCGCCGCTTTCTTTTTACCAAGCTGTAAAAGCAGCCTGTCATAAATTAAACCATGCTGACTGGTAATTTTGGCCGTTGTATTTCCGGTCTGACCTGACGCAATCCGATTCGCCTCCAGAACAATCACATGCACTCCCTGCTCTTTCAGTAAATATGCAGTAAGTATTCCTGCCATTCCGGCACCGATCACCGCCGCTTCTGCTGTAATATCATCTTTTAACGCTTCCCTTTCGGGAATCGTAACCGTGCTTTTCCAAATTGATTCCATGTCACTGCCCCTTTCTTTACCTGTTTAGTATTTACCGTTTCGGCACTTTTCTATCACAATCAGGCTTGATACAAATTTGCGGGGATGTCAAATTGGCAGGGATTGCAGCATGAAAGGTTCTTTGCTATAATAAACACTGATTTTTGACACATTATTTTCAAATTTTTTATTTCGGAGTATCCCATGAGCTTAAAGACACAGAGCAGACGCATATATGTTATATTGACCATATTTTTGCTTGTGCTTGGAGTATTTTCTGAAAATATTCAGAATAATTCTCCGCTCACCTCTGTTACTGTCGATCACTCCCACAATATTTCCAATTACCCCAGTTCCTTCATCAGCGCTGCTGGGAAAACATTACCTGTGGAACAGTTTGTATCTGAAAAATCCTCCTGCGCCCAGGAAGCTCTGGCCGGTATCAGACAGCGCACCGCAAGACCGCTGTTTAAATCTGGAAGAAATTATTTAATCGGAATAATAGCTTCAACAGCACTCCTGTTGACAGCCTTTGGTATCTGGTTCGTTTTTTACCATGAAAAAAGAGAAATCTTAAGCAATATCATTATTATAGATTACATTCATCTTCAGGACGGTCAAAAGCCCTGATTCTGTTTCCTATTCCCATATAAAAATCACACACTATTTTAACCTGTGCCGGGCACAGGTCTGATTTGCGTATCATAATTTTATAAAAAGGAGTTTGAAACATGAATATCGGAATACTTATTTTGGTCTTTTTCGGAGGTGCCGTAGGTGCACTCTCTACTTTATATATCGTTGTATCTCTTTTCGGTACACTTGGATACAAAATCTACCGTAAGGTTAGATTTGGCACTTCCTTATATAATTAATAAAATGTAGATCACTCACAAAACAGGCTCCTCAAATTTAGCCGCACTAAGAAGCTGCAGCTAAACAAAAGGAGCCTGTTTTTGATCTGTTTTTATCCAAAACCGCTTGATTACGGATACCTTACCACATAAAAGACTACTTGGAAATATCAGTCTTCCAAAAGCCATGAAGATTGCAATATGCATATGCTGCAATTGCATGATCTTCCTTAGCCAGAACAAATTCCGCTACCGGTTCACCCTCCGGGCTAAGCTTTACAAACTGCCCTCCCTGCTTGGTTTCCAGGAAAATCCAACCGATGCTGTGCTCCTCAGTCATAGGATGAAAAACACTTCCCACACTCACCTTAATCTTCTGTCCGTCCTTCTCCACTACCGGAATATGCTTTTCTCCCGCTCCTTCTGCCATTGCGGGATCAAGGACTGTAAACCCCTCCTCTTCACAGTGTTTGATGTTTTCACCTTTTCCTTCTACCAGATACCAAATTTCTTCTTTCAATTTTAAAAATACAGGTTTCATGTTTCCTCTCTTTCCGTCATTCTTACAGACTCTTAAAATTTTCTTTTTCTCTTTTTTCTAATTTGATATTTATAAAATTGGATTTTCCGCTTTTGCCTTCAGACATGCATAACGTCTGTCCACCTCACCTTGCAAATCACTGACAATATCCGCATATACTTCCTTTTTCAAATGTCTGGTTCTTCCCATCATGAAAAGCCAATCTATAACAGGTATTTTCTTTCCTATTTTCTCAGGATCATAGCTAAGGACTGTCTTATGCTGTTCTACCTCATAAAGCGGGAAATAACAGCAGTCCACCGCCGCTTCAATTACCTTTCTCTCTGTTGCAGGCTTATCATTCCAGTTTAAGGGACAGGCTGACAATGCTTTCACATAGGCAGTTCCCTCTGTCTTAGCGTAGTATGCCGCTTTCGCTGCCTTTTTGATAAAATCTGTCGGATTGCTCTCCGCCACTGTTGCTACATAGGGAATACCGGTTGCTGCCATGATTTGGGGCATATCCTTGTGGAAAAAGGTCTTTCCATACTGCGTCTTTCCCACATGGGAAGTGGCACTTCTTGCCCCCATAGGCGTGGAGTAGGAAAGCTGATATCCGGTATTCATATAGCCGCCGTTATCATACTCAAACAGCAATAGCCGATGGCCTCTTAAGGCTGTTCCCAATGCGGAACCCATACCGATATCCATTCCGCCGTCACCGCTTACCATAATAAAAATAATGTCCCCCGGCGGGATTTCCCCCTTCTTCTGTTTTCGGTAGCAAATTTCCGCCAGGCCGCTTAAAGTCGCAGCACCGTTCTGGAACAGGTTGTGCAGATAGGGAACCTTAAAGCTTGTACGTGGATAAGCGGTTGTCACAATCATTCCGCACCCTGTCTGAAACAGCAAAACTACAGGATTTTCAATTCCCTTAAGAAGCAGATTTAGATTTACCGGTATACCGCACCCCGGACATGCCCCATGTCCCGGCGCAATCCTTTTGGGAATTGCAGTGGTTTCATTTAAGCTGCCGCCCTGGATTAGAACCTTTCCATTCTCCCCTTTCTTTACTTTCGTTGCTCCTATTTGGGTTTTGTCCGCTGTCAGTGGAGTAAAAAACGGGGCATCGGATTTTTCCGGTGTATCCCCCGGCTCCACACCATAATAATCAAAATCCGGCGTACCCTGTGCTTCGACCCAGTCAAACATTTTTACGGCATCTTCCACAAAAAAATCCTTACCGCCAAGTCCATAGACCAAACTTTTGACAGGAATGGAGCTTCTGTGCCTGTGAAGTGCAGCCCGTACCTCCAAGGTCAGGCTTCCTCCCTCTGCGCCGTAGCTGTCCTGCCTGTCAGCCACCAGAATCGAAGAAGCATTTTGGCATGCTTCATAAATCTCCCTGTGGGGAAAGGGCCGCAGTGCATGGAGCGTTAAAAGACCTACTTTTCTTCCTTCTTTTCGAAGCTGATCCACTGCCTCCATAGCGGTATCAAAGGAGGAGCCCAAAAGCACTAAAATGCTGTCTGCATCCTTTGCCTCGTATCCTTCTACGCTTTGATATCTTCTTCCCGACACTTCCCCGTACTCTTCATAAATTTCTTCCAAAACCTGATCTGCCCTCTTCATGGCAAGATGAAGCTGATATCTGTTGTTGATTAAATCCGGTTCATTCATATAGGAACCTACGGTAATAGGGTTATCAAAATCAAAGAAAGGATATTCCTCCTTCTTTTCCCCTATAAAATTCTTTACCGCCTGATCCTTCTCAAACCGCAGGCACCTTCTCTTCTGGTGACTGGTAAAAAATCCGTCATATGCCACGATTACCGGAAGCCTTACCTGCTCCGCCAGCTTTAATGCAATGATATTAAAGTCATAAACCTCCTGCACGGAATGAGCAAACAGAATCGGCCACCCGGCATTCAGCATAAACATAATATCACTATGGTCTCCCTTAATGGATAAGGGGCCTGATATGGTTCTGCAGGCAACATTCATAACCATGGGGTATCTGGTACCGGACTGTACCGGAAACTGCTCGATGGCATACAAAAGCCCATTGGCGCTGGTAGCATTAATTACTCTCCCTCCACCAACGGAAGCTCCATAACATATACCCGCAGCACTGTGCTCTCCCTCCGCAGCAATCATGATCAAGTCCGTTTCTCCGCTTGCCCGCATAGTGTCCAGTCCTTCGGCAATCTGTGTAGACGGCGTAATAGGATAATATCCCATCAGATCATATCCAATCTGCTTAATGGCAAGGGCTGCCATTTCATTTCCGCTTGCAAATTCTACCCGCTGCTTTTCCATTACACTTCACCGCCTTCCATTCTTTTTTCCGTCAAATAGGATTCCGAGGTAATGTAACCATCCGCACCTGCTTCCAAATAGTAGGAGGGCTGACGTGTCAGCTCCTGGTTTACCAAAAAATGAGATTTTTCAGGATGCTCTGCCTCCAGCCCCTGCACCAGGGCATTGACGGGACATACCTCTACGCAGCGAAGACATCCTTTACAGTGATAATAATCCAGCCCTTTATTAACCATCATTTCTCTGCCCTTATATTCTCCCTTTGCAAACTGGAAAACCATATCAGGACAGGCGGTGTCGCACAAACCGCAATTGATACACCTTTCCTGTATAAAAAGAGGAATATACCCCTGCCTGGAAGGTGCCAGATCGGAAACTACGGTATTTCCAAATCTGGGGTTGATTCCTCCAAGTGGAGCCGTCCTATATCCCCATTTAGGCTCCTTATCTTTATTGGAGGATGAAGACGCTTCCATCCTTGCATTTATCCTTTTAACCTCCTTACAGCCTCTTTTGATGCCCTCCAGATTTCCCTTTAGTGCATCGGGATATTTTTTTCCGATGGTATCCTCACAAATCTTTTCTACAGCTTCCAGTGGTACAAATCCCATAACCTTTACCATGGCACCCAGCATAACCGTATTAATTCTGGAATGTGTTTCCATGGCAATCTGTTGTGCATTCACGCCATAACATTCCTTCACCGTTACAGGAACAGGCAGCCCATCTGCCAGCTCCTCACTGCCATCAAGAGCGATGAGCACCTGCGTGTTTTCATCACAGCCTTCCCAAACTCCTTCATCCCTAATCAGCGCCTGATGGAACACTACCAAAAGCCGGGGCGTAACCACCGGCGAATGAAGTCTGATTTCCTTATCACTATCGCAGTACCGTATATAAGCCTTCACCGGAGTACCTGTTTTCTCTGAACCATAGCTTGAAAAGCTGGTGCTGTTCAGGTTCAAATATTTTACCCCCAATTCGCCCAGCATCTTGCCGCACAGATTGGCTCCCAGACCTCCGATGCTTTCAAGTCTGATCTCGTAATATGTGCTGTTATTCCCAAGCGGTAGTTTAATCTTTTCCATGCTTACCTTCTTTCCCGCACTTATGCAGTATTCAGTTTGTTCGTTTTAAGATAGTATGCTTTTTTAGGGTTTATAATATGCAAAAAACGGAAAACTTCAAGTTTGTGTTAAAACTTAAAGTTTTCCGTTTTCATTGCTTTGTATCCAAGATTTGTCCTAGTATTCCTTTGACACATCCGCCAGATCATACATTTCCATGAAAGCCTGCAGATCCTTCTCTCCCTTGATCAGCATCTCTTCCTGAAATTTCCCCGTATGAATATCCTTAAAGCCTGCAACCTGCTCGCCTGTACATATGCTGCACTTTATAACCGGTTTTTGGTTTTCCTTATCATATTCCTGTTTGAGCTTCGCCTTTTTTCCAAACATGCTTATTACCCCTGCTAAATGATTGCTGAAACCTTCACGAGACTCATGACACTGCCAAATCCATTGCCAATGCAAAGCATTTTATCTGGGTGTCCCATTCCTGTTCCGTCCCCAGCAGTTCGTTACTCCACTCTTCCATACCCAGGCAGTCACTGGCAAACAAAAAAGCTCGTAACGATAAATGATGATAATCACAAACCGCCTGCACCCCCGCAAACTCCATCTCTACGCAAATACAGCCCTCCTGCCTTAATTTTTCAGCCTTTCCTGCTGTTTCACGATATAAAGCATCTGTACTCCACGTGCGGCCAGTAATATAGGGTACTTCTTTCTTTTCCATAAAATCGGCAACCTGCTTCCAGCCTTTCATTTCTATATAGTCATCGGCGACCTGATAATGATAAGACAGACCTTCGTCCCGATAGGCATGTGTGGGAACAATCAGTTTTCCGTTGGTCATATGGCCATCCAGGGTTCCGCAGGAACCAAAGATTATGTAATTCGTACATCCTGTCAGGCAGCGGGCTTCTTCCAGGCAGGTGCCTGCACCTGAAGATGAAACTAAAGTCATATAAAAAGCAACCCTTTGCCCATTCCATTCTGTCAGATAAATAGGATGGTTTCCATTACAACATCCTATCTCTGCTATTTTCTCACATTTTAAATGTGAAAGTGCCCACTCTATTACCTTACAGGAAAATGTGATAACGCATACATCGCATACCTTTTCATGACTTCCGTAAAAAGCTTCCGGTGTCAATAACGGCTGCGTTTTATTATCAAAGGTTTCATGAAGCATCTTTTCCCCTCCCTTATTACAAATCTGTTCTTTTTCACGGTTAAATACCTCTTCTTCGTCTTCCGAGATACCTGTTTACCCTTTTCTTATACGCAATATATTCCTTGCCAAAAGCCGTTATCAGAAAATCTTCCTCTACGTTTACTATCTGCAGGTGAAACATAATCATTGCAAACAAGGACAGCACAAGTAATACCCAATTAAAAAACATAAGCAAAATTCCAATGTACACCAAATCAAAGCCAAGAAATGCAGGATTACGGCTGATCTGATAAATACCGCTTGTAACAAGCTCTGTCTTGTCCGTTTCAGATACCCCGGCTCTCCAGCTGTCACGCATAGTAAGAACAGCTATGACAAATACCACCACACCGACTCCTCCTATGAAGACACCTGTCAGCCTTACCGGAACAGGCAGGCAGTTCGTATTTAAACTAATACTGATAACCTCCGCTGCCGGCACAAGAAAAGTGGCTGCCTTCATGGTGATTTCAATTAACTTCATCAAGCCAGCCTTGTCTTTACCGATCTGATCTGTCTGTATTCCCTTCTTCTTTTGAACTATCATCTTAATAAAATAGCATCCGTAAAATGCTATCAAAATAATAAGCCCTGCCGCCTGATATATCACAGCTTTCTCCTCCTTTTCCAATGACCGTCATTCTGCATTATAATATATAAAGGCAGAGCCGCTAAAAATGGTAACTCTGCCTTTATTTGCCGATTATGTATCTGACATTATATGACTATTATGTATTTGATACATCACGCAGTTTAAATCTTCCTACCAACGCATCCAAGGAATCAGCCTCTGCCGACAACTCTTCGCTTGTAGCCGAAGCCTCCTGCGAAGCAGCGGAATTGCTTTGAATAACATCGCTGATCTGTTTTACGCCGGCTTCAATCTGTTTTACGGAAACAGCCTGATGGTCAGAAGCAGTTCGGATATTGGCAACCTCTCCGATTATATGATCCAGTTCCTCTAAAACCTTATTCAAAGAAGCTGCCGTTTCCTGTGTTGCTTCATTGCCACGAACAACCTCTGCACGATTGGCCTCCAACAGATGCTTGGAAGTTTCTGCAGAATCAGCACTGCTTTCTGCCAGCATTCTGATCTGTTCAGCAACTACTGCAAAACCTTTTCCTGCTTCTCCTGCTCTTGCCGCTTCTATGGAAGCATTTAATGACAAGAGATTGGTCTGGGAAGCTATGCTTTCAATTTCTACGATTACCTTTTCGATCTCCTGTGAGGTCTCGGAAATACGCTCCATTGCCACCATCAGATCCTTCATTTTATTCTGGCTGATGTTTGCTTCCGCGCCAACTTCCTTTGCCTTATCATGTACAATATCCGTAGATTTGCTGTTTGCAATCACCTGATTTGCAACCTCTGTCACACTTGCTACCAGACTGTCCACTGCTGTGGACTGGTCTTCTGCCCCCTTAGCCAGATCCTGTGAGCTTTCTGCAAGCTGTCCTGCACCTGCTGCCACCTCATCAGAAGCATTTCTGATCAAATGCAGAGTAGCGCTTACATTATTAACAGTTGCCACCAGCTTATCCATAACCGTCTGGAAATCACCTACATAAGCGTCCTTACATCCCGAATGTACCGTATAATTTCCATGTGAAAATTCTTCCAGTATGTTGCTTAAATCTTCAATAATTTTATGTAGTATCGTTACCGTCTTCCTGAAATCATCTGCCAGTGATCCGATTTCATCTTCTGCCTCGTATGCAATAACATCATCAAGCTTACCGCTGGATATATGCCCCGCTACTTCACTCAACTCTGCAATCGGTTCCGCAATATATTTTATCAACATCTTTCCCCTTTTCAGGGTAGTACTCACACAAATAACTGCAACAATAAGCAGTATGATAATCGTTCCAATTCCAAATATCAATTCCGATTCTATCGGCAGCACACGCATGACCATCAGCATAATACTGGCATAAATGATGCTTGCCAGATACATTACAATAATAAGTAAGATCGTCCCATATACTTTATCCTTGATCTTCTTATTCTTAAATATCTCTTCTTTTGACACTACAATCACTCCTTAGCATATAAATTATAATTTGTAAACCTATTATATTTAAGCACTTTTTTTCTGTCAACATTATTTAATATAAAAAATTTATTACAATAATCTTTACAAAATATTAGTTTTACTTATATGGCACTTTATTCTATTTCTTTTCCTTTCCACGATACTGCATCATTACAACCGTTTCAATATCATCGGTAAAAGGAAACATATCCACCGCAGCAGCCCTTTCCATACTGTATCCCTTCGCACATAAATATTTCAAATCCCTTGCCAGGGTTTCCGGATTACAGGATACATATACCACCCTTTGGGGTCTCAGCTTTACAAGAGATGAAAGGAACTTTTCACTGCTTCCGCTGCGGGGCGGATCCATCAAAACCACATCCACCTTCTTCCCGGACTGTGCCATATCTACCATGAACTCTCCTGCATCCGCCTTCCAAAATCGGATATTGGAAATTTTATTTTTCTTGGCACCCGCTATGGCATCCTTCACCGCATCCTGATTAAGCTCAACGCCCAACACACTGCCTGCTTTAGACGCTGCAATCATGCCGATTGTTCCGGTACCGCAATAAGCATCCAGCACACTTTCTTTTCCTGATAAGTCTGCATACTCAAGAGCCTTGTTGTACAGCACTTCTGCCTGTGCCGGATTCACCTGATAAAAGGATTTTGGTGAAATTTTAAACTTCATACCACACAACTCATCTTCAATAAACCCCGGTCCGTAAATAACCTGCTGACGTTCACCAAGCACCATACTGGTTCTTTTGTCATTCACATTGATCACTACAGTTGTTATCTGTGGGTGTTCCTTCAGCAGTGCCTTTACAAAATTATTTTTGGAGGGTAATATCGGCGAGCTTAAAACAAGCACCACCATAATCTGTCCCGTCTTATATCCGGTCCTTATCAGCACATGCCGCAGTAGACCATAGCCTGTGTCCTCATCATAGGTCTTGATTTTAAAGGACTTCAGCATTCCTCTGATGGTTCCTATAATTGCATCCGCTTTTTCGTCTTCCAAAAGACATTCTTCTACCGGTACAATCCTGTGGGTGCCCGTCTGATAAACTCCTGAAATAATATTTCCCTGACGGTCTCTTCCAAAGGCGGCATGAACCTTACATCTGTAATGCTCCGGCTTATCCATGCCGATCATCTCTTCCACTCTTCCATAAGGCTTTAAAAGCTTAGAAACCTGCTCCCTTTTCCATTGAAGCTGCTTATCATAGCTCATATGCAAAAGCTGACATCCACCACATTTTCCATATATTGGGCATATGCTTTCCTCATTCCTTCGACTCATTTTTCCTCCCGCTTAAAAGAAAGCCCCAGGTAACCTACCTAGGGCTTTCGTTAATTTTCCTTACATTTCTTCAGCTTAACCGACTCTATTCCCCGAACCAGCTCGGTTGCCTTCTCTACGTCCGCCTCGTTAATGCGGATCGTAAACATATTCTTTTCTTTTTGTTTATCTCCCGCAAAAATCCTTGAAACAAATGACCGGTCCTGCCATTCAATATAATAGGATATTCGGTTCTTCAGAAAAAGCTTTTCCAGTTTTTCCTTTCCCTCAAGGCTGTATACCCTGCAAAAGGGCACCTCCCTGTTAAATACCTGATCGTCAAACACCAATGATGTCATTTCCCTATCTCCCCTAACACTCGAATTATGTTAACTACATATATTATAATCCATAATCCACACCCGTTCAACAAAAAAATGAAAAAATTAACGCCAACCGGTATTTCACCATTATAATGCTATTTTTGAGGACAATTCCCATAATGGCTTTTGCTGCTCGTACTGCTCATTCAGCCAATCTGCCGCCTCCATAACTCCCTCTTTAGAAAATGAGAACTCTACACGCTGCTTTTTGGCTTCCTCAGTTTTCGCATAGCAATAAGGCTCCGGCCAGATAATTACCTCCAGCTTATCCTGATCCTCCGCTTTCTTCTTCCGCAGCATATATCTCATGCCATTCATGCTGGCAGTATATTCTTCCTTTTTAACATAGTTCAGAACATGAAATTTTTCCTTATCAATCATCGGCTCCCCGGCCTGTTCCTTTCAAAATCTATTTCTTTTTGTGGCTGTTAAAATAATTGACCAGCCCCTCCAGCGAATGAATTAAAATTCCTGCCTCCTGCTGATTAAACTGCCCCATAGCTGCCTTAATCATTTCCTCATGAAAATGCTGGTGATGCATATATGCTCTCTCTCCTCTTTCAGTCAGTGAAAGTAAAACCAGCCTTTTATCCTCATCACTTCTCTCCCGAAGCACATAGCCTGTCCGGGTCAGCCTGTCAACAGACTTGGTAAGTGTACCCATGGTAACAGAAAGCTTTTTGGCAACTACGGAACTGGGGCTTGGCTCACCGCAGCCGATAGCTTCTATCACATGCATATCATTCATGGTAATGTCAACGAACTCGCCGCTGATAAGGGCATCCTGCTCAATATTCATAATATCCCGAAAAAGAGTAACGAGTAATGTGTTCAGTGTCTTATCCGCTTCCATATTTTCTCCATTTGTCATATACTGATAGGTCGTCTTACGGCTACCATGTCAAAACTGCCGCTGCCCAGGTAAGACCGGCTCCAAATCCTGCCAGTACAATGCTATCTCCTTTTTGCAATTTACCGCTTTTATTGACATCATCTAATAAAATCGGTACACTTGCTGCTGATATATTACCACATTTTTGGAGGTTTGTGGGAAATTTTTCGATGGGCTGTTCCAATTTTTTGGCTACGGCCTCTATAATTCTTATGTTTGCCTGATGCAGCAGAAAATATTTAACTTCACCAGCATCAACCCCTGCCTTTTCCAATGCTTGTGCAATGGAAGCCGGTACAGTTTTTACGGCAAACCGGTACACAGCCTGACCATCCATTTTCGTATAGCTCAAATCTGCAGGATTTTTGACAAAAGGATTATTTACCGGTCTGTTCTGACAGGTAAGCGCATCACCCCGCCCGCCGTCCGATCCCTGCACTAATCCCATAATTCCCTTTTCGTCCCTTTTGACCACGGCAGCACCGGCTCCGTCTCCAAATAAAACGCAGGTGCTCCTGTCATTCCAATCCATCATTTTGGAAAGTGTTTCCGCTCCTATAATCAAAGCTGTTTTGGCCATTCCTGACGCAAAGTAAGCCTCCGCAATGGAAAGCCCAAAGAGAAATCCGGCACATGCCGCATTCACATCAAAGGCAGTTGCATTTACCGCCGAGACAGCCCCCTGTATCTGACAGGCCAGGGACGGAAAACACATATCTCCCGATACGCTTCCCGCAATAATCAAATCAATTTCCTGCGCTTTTACACCTGCATCCTCCATGGCCGCTTTTGCTGCCGAAACAGCCATGGATGCAGTAGTCTCCTCCACTGCAATATGTCTCTCCTCTATGCCTGTTCTGCTTCTGATCCACTCATCCGTGGTATCTATAAATTCTTCAAGCTTTTGATTGCTGATGCAAAGCGCCGGAAGCGCACTTCCTGTTCCCACTATTCTTGCCGGCATATTTACCTCCATATCCAATGCGTCTTCATTACAGAAACCCATTTAAAATTTTCTAAACCGTTCATAACGCTGCGCTGCAATTTGCTCTCCGTCCATTCCGTCAAATTTTTGCAAAAATTCTACCATCTGACTCTTCATATAGCCGGAGATGTCCTTTACCGTATCCCTTCCCGCACTGCCGTATTCGGGAATAATTTTCTCTATCACCTTAAGGCGCTTTAAGTCCTCTGCGGTAATTCCCATAATCTGTGCCGCCTCATCGGCACGTTTTCCGTCCTTCCACAGGATTGATGCAAAGCCTTCCGGAGAAAGTATGGAATAGGTAGAGTTCTCCAGCATCCACACCTCATTGCCTACAGCAAGCGCCAGGGCACCGCCACTTCCTCCTTCACCGATCACAATAGACAAAATCGGCACTTTAATTCCTGACATTTCAAACAGATTTCTGGCTATCGCTTCTCCCTGCCCGTGCTCCTCTGCTTCCATTCCCGGATAAGCACCTGCAGTATTGATCAGGCAGATAATCGGACGATGAAATTTTTCCGCCTGCTTCATAAGACGCAAAGCCTTTCTGTAGCCCTCCGGGGAAGTCATGCCGTAATTTCGGTACGCACATTCTTTGGCATCATTTCCCTTTTGTACACCAATCACCGTTACAGGCTGACCGTAAAGCCATGCTATTCCACCTACAATGGTCTTATCGTCACGAAAGCTTCTGTCCCCATGAAGTTCCATGAAATCATCAAAGATATAATCAATATAGGTAAGCGCTGAAGGCCTTTCAATGCTTCTTGCCTCCTTCACCTTCTCCCATGCGGTTTTCAGCGGCGCCTTAGCCAGCCTTTCCCTTCCGGTCTCCGTGGGACGAAATTTCTCTACTTCCTCTGTGAAGGTGCTGAAATTCTTATTTTCCACTGAAACTCTGTGGGAATGTACAATCTGATACAGCATCGACTTTAACTCATCTCTCTCAACAATGCGGTCCACAAAACCGTGCTCTAACTGGAATTCCGCTCTCTGAAAGCCTTTGGGAAGCTTTTGGCCTATGGTCTGCTCTATGACTCTGGGCCCTGCAAAACCAATCAACGCCCCCGGCTCCGCCAACGTGATGTCTCCCAGCATGGCAAAGCTGGCCGTTACGCCGCCGGTAGTAGGGTCGGTAAGCACTGCCACATACAAAAGTCCCTGATCGGAATGCTTTTTCAATGCCGCAGATGTCTTGGCCATCTGCATCAGCGAAATAATTCCTTCCTGCATTCTGGCTCCGCCGGAGCAGCAAAACAGGATCACCGGAAGCTTTTCCGCTGTGGCTCTTTCTATGGCGCTGGTAAGCTTTTCTCCTACCACATGCCCCATGCTTCCCATAAGGAAACGGGAATCACAGACTCCCAAGCATACCTTTTCACCGAAAATCTCTCCCAGACCTACCGTTACACCTTCATGCAGCCCTGTCTTTTCCTTTACATCCCGCAGCTTTTCCTCATACCCCGGGAAATCAAGGGGATTGCTGATCGGCATATCTTCCAGCCATGGCACAAAGGTGTCCTTATCGCATACCATACGGATTCTGTTTTTGGTTCTTACCCGAAAATAGCTTCCGCATTCCGTACAGATATAGCTGTTAATCACAACATCGGCCTTGTTTAACTCTTTTCCGCAATCCGGGCAGACAATCATCTGCTCCTTAGCCTTATCCTGCTCGCCGTCCTTCTCCCCGCGAAGTAAACTCTTTAGCTTCTCCGGTGCCTCTTTTAAAGTTTCGGCACCCTTCAAATGTATATATTTTTCTTTCCGAAATAATCCCGACATTTTCTGCCTCCAAAGTGTCCGTCACTGACAATTCCTATGAAATAGCAAAGGTCAACTCGGCCTGTACTGCTATCTGGCCATCCACCGTAGCGGTGGCTTTTCCGATGCCAATGCTTCCCTTCTGCTTGATAATTTCCGTTTCCAGCATCAGCACATCTCCCGGTACCACCTTCCGCTTAAATTTGGCAGATGAAATGGCCGCAAAATAAGCGGTTTTCCCTTTATTCTCCTCCACGCTTAAAATTGCTACAGCACCGGCCTGTGCAAGAGCTTCTATGATAAGCACTCCGGGCATCACCGGTTCTCCGGGAAAATGTCCCTGAAAATAAGGTTCATTATAGGAAACACATTTCTTCGCCACTGCACGAATGCCCGGCGTAAGCTCCTCTATGGTGTCAAGCAGCATAAAGGGCTGTCTGTGTGGAATAATTTCCATGATTTCCTTTGCAGATAATAAAGACATAGCTGCCTCCTTTAAGTTTACATAATTAGTTTTGTTTCTTACAAAAATGCTTCTATTGTTATTCTTTGTATTGTCCAATCAGAATACTTGCATTGTGACCGCCAAAACCAAGGGAATTACTTAATGCATAAGGAATTTCCTCCTCATAGGCCTCCCTGCAATAGTCCAGATCCATCTCCTCATCCGGTGTCTCATACCCCACCGTCTTATGGATAAAACCTGCCTCCATCTGTTTTACGCAGGCCACAAATTCAATTGCTCCCGCTGCGCCTAACAGATGTCCTACCATGGACTTGGTTGAATTCACATGAAGCTTTGACGCATGCTCTCCAAAAGCCTTCTTGATGGCCCTGGTCTCAAAAAGATCATTATGATGAGTACCCGTTCCATGAGCATTAATATAAGTAAGCTCCTCCGGTGCAACGCCCCCGTCTTTCAGGGCAAAAAGCATTGCATTGGCTGCCCCCATTCCGTCCTCTGCCGGGGAGGTAATGTGATAAGCATCACTGGTGCTTCCATAGCCCAGCACCTCTGCATAGATATGCGCACCACGCTTTCTTGCATGCTCAAGTTCCTCCAGGATCACAATGCCGGAGCCTTCTCCCATGACAAAACCGCTGCGATTCTTATCAAAGGGCAGGGAACATTTATCGGGATCATCCACGTTAGACAAGGCCGTCAGCGCACAAAATCCGCCTATACCAAGAGGGGTAACGGAGCTTTCCGTTCCTCCTGCCACGAAAACATCCGCTTCGCCATATTGAATGCTTCGGAACGCTTCGCCGATAGAGTGGGTTCCTGTGGCGCATGCTGTAACCACGTTAATGCTTTTCCCCTTAAGACCAAACTGAATGGACACATTTCCTGCCGCCATATTGGATATCATAAGCGGCACCATCAGCGGATTAATCTTGGAAGGTCCTCTGTTTACCAGCTTGTCATATTCTCTTTCCATAGCCTGCAGGCTTCCTATTCCCGATCCCACTGCGCAGCCCACACGATAGGGATCTTCCTCTTCCATGTTAAGCTTCGCATCCAAAAGCGCTTCCTTTGCCGCCGCAACGGCATACTGGCTGAAAAGCTCCATACGCTTAGCAGCCTTGAAGTCCATGTAATCCTTTCCTTCAAAGCCCTTTACCTCTGCGGCAATATGACATTTATAATCGGTACTGTCAAATTTACTGATGGTCCCGAAACCATGTCTGCCCTCTTTCAATGCCTGAAAAAATTCTTCCACATTCAATCCCACGGGAGTAATGGCTCCCATACCGGTCACTACCACTCGTTTGCTCATCTATCGCTGCTCTCCCTTCTCGCTTCACCCTTTTTGTTATACTGCCATACCGCCATCCACGGAAATTACCTGTCCGGTTATATAATCCGCTTCCTTCGAGGCAAGAAATGCAACTACCCCTGCCACTTCTTTGGCTGTTCCTGTTCGCTTTAATAAAATCTGTTCCTTCATAGCCTCTCTGACAGAGTCCGATAACACTTCCGTCATTTCCGTCTCGATAAACCCGGGAGCTACTGCATTTACGGTAATCCCGCGGCTTCCAAGCTCCCTTGCCGCACTCTTGGTAAGACCGATGATTCCTGCCTTGGAAGCACAGTAATTGGCCTGCCCTGCGTTTCCCATCACTCCCGTCACAGAGGAGATATTGATGATCTTCCCGCTCTTCTGCTTTAAAAGCTGCCTGGAAAGGTGCTTCATGGTATTAAAGCATCCCTTTAAATTGACATCGATTACCTTGTCAAAATCTTCCTCCGACATTTTCATCAGCAGATTATCTCTGGTGATACCGGCATTGTTTACCAAAATATCAATATGTCCGTATTCCTTAACAAGGGAAGTAATCATTTCCCCGCAAGCAGTAAAATCTGCCACATTGCATCCGTAGCTGACCGCATTTCCGCCCGCCGCCTTAATTGCATCTACGGTCAATTGTGCCTTTTCCTTGGAACCGTTATAATTGACAATCACAAAGGCGCCCTTTTCGGCTAACGTAAGAGCAATCTCCCTTCCGATTCCTCTGGCCGCGCCAGTGACCAGCGCCACTTTTCCGTTAAACATTCTTAAGCACCTCCACTACCCTGGAAAGATCCTCATATTTATCAATGTTTAAAACCGTCACTTCCCTGTTGATTTTCTTAACAAAGCTGCTTAAGGTTCTTCCCGGTCCTATTTCCACAAAAGTATCTATGCCGTCTGCCATCATTCTTTCCACTGATTGCTGCCATCTAACCGGGGAAGAAATCTGCTTTTCCAAAAGCTCCCTGACAGGCTCCGCCTCTGTCACATAATCCGCTGTCAGATTTGCCACATAAGGAATTTCAGGTCTCATAAGCTGAACCTTTTCCAGATCCCTGGCCAGTCTTTCCCCTGCGCCTGTAAGCATCTGTGAATGGAACGGGCCGCTGACTTTTAAAGGAACCACTCTTTTTGCTCCCTTTTCCTTTAAGGCTTCTCCTGCCTTTTCGACTGCATCCGCTTCCCCTGTAATAACAATCTGCCCGGGACAGTTATAGTTTGCAACGGAAACAATCCCCGGTGTTTCTTCACACACTTCCTCTATCACCGCACTGTCAAGTCCCAGTACCGCTGCCATCCCGCCGCCTGTAGGAACCGCTTCCTGCATATAAACACCTCTGCGTCTGACAATGGCAAAAGCATCCTCCGCTCTCATGGCTCCTGTGGCAACAATGGCACTGTATTCTCCAAGACTTAAGCCCGCCGCTGCCTGAGCATGAATTCCTTTTTCCTCCAGTACCTTCAGGATTGCCACCTCGCATGTTACCATAGCAATTTGCGTGAACTCCGTAATGTCCAGCTTGTCGTTTTCTTCAAAGCAAAGCGCTGCTATATCCATTCCTGTAATATGGCCTGCCTTGTCAAATATTTCCCTAGCTGTTTCTTCGTTCTCGTAAAAGTCCTTTCCCATACCTATGTACTGGGCTCCCTGACCGGGAAACATAAATGCAATCTTACTCATACCCTCTTCTTTATTCCTTTCTGCCAAGCAGTGCCTGTGCCTTTTGCATGATCTCCTCAATCATCTCCTTACAGGTCTGCTCTTCCTTCACAAGACCTGCAATCTGGCCTGCCATCAAAGTACCGTTTACAACATCACCCTCCACCACTGCCTTGCGCAGGGATCCTAAGGTGAGATGTTCCAGTTCTTCAAAGGAAGCGCCCTCCTTTTCCAGTTTTAAATATTCTCTGGTCATGGGATTGCGAAGCTGACGAACCGGATGCCCGTGGCTCATTCCCGTCACCTCTGAATCGATATCCTTCGCTGCCAAAACCTTCTTTTTATAATTGTCATGTACAATGGACTCTTTAGCCACTACAAAACGGGTTCCCATCTGCACTGCTTCCGCACCCAGCATAAGTGCTGCCGCAAAGCCTCTTCCGTCCGCTATTCCTCCTGCTGCAATTACCGGAATGCTTACCGCATCAACAACCTGAGGAACCAGTGTCATGGTGGTAGCCGCTCCGATATGACCGCCAGACTCCATGCCTTCGGCTATCACTGCGTCCGCACCTGCACGCTGCATCATCTTTGCCATTGCCACGCTGGCCACTACGGGAATCACCTTTACTCCCGCTTCCTTCCAGGCAGCCATATATTTTCCGGGGTTTCCTGCGCCGGTGGTCACCACCTTTACCCCTTCCTCTACAATAACCTGTGCAATAGCATCTGCTTCCGGGTTCATGAGCATCAGATTAACCCCAAAGGGATTGCCGGTAGCTGCTTTCACCTGTCTGATCTGATCACGCACAAATTCCGCAGGTGCTCCGCCGGCACCGATAATTCCCAAGCCTCCGGCTTCTGAAACAGCTGATGTCAAATGATACTCTGCAACCCATGCCATGCCACCTTGTATTAAAGGATATTGAATCCCTAACAGCTCCGTTACTCTGGTTTTCATCCCTCTACCCCTTTGCTTTGAAGATAGGTAACTACTGCTCCTACCGTAGTAAGCTTCTCCAGCTCTTCAGAAGGAATCTCAATACCATACTCCTCTTCCAAAGCCATGATAAGCTCAAACAAATCCAGAGAATCTGCCTCAAGATCCTTCTCAAAGGAAGTATCCATGGTAATTGTAACGCCTTCCAGATTTAACTGATCCTTGATAATTTCCGCAACTTTTTCTAACATAACCGCTCTCCTTTTTCCCTTTTCCGTTATGACTCATTTTAAGCCAATATATTTTTTGATAATCAAATATTTTAACTATCAAATATTTTGATTATCAAAGTTTTATATCAGAAGAAGTATATAGCAGACCGAAAAAATTGTCAACTAATTTTTACCAATATCACCTTGAATCAGCATAAAAAATAAAAATTTAATTTTTTTCATTTTAGGCTTGATTTTATTCCGGGTTCCATATATAATATAACTTGCGTTTCGGGGTGTGGCTCAGGTGGTAGAGCGCTACTTTAGGGAAGTAGAGGCCGCAAGTTCAAGTCTTGTCACTCCGACGAAAACAGCTATTTCATTTTGAAATAGCTGTTTTTTTATCCACATATACTTTTACTTCTCCGATAAACGTCATTTCATCATCTTCTTCCATACTGCCATAAGCATGCAAATAATAAATGCCCTCAGTGTCATAACCGGTCAAATCAACTTCATATGCTAAATAACCTTCATGATTGCCAGCTGTATGAAACCACTGCAAATCATCCTGTCCGCCCTCTTCGCTCCAAAGTGCAAAACTGATGGCATCCCACCCATCTGCATTATACAGCTCTGCAGTAACTGCAGTTTGATCATCGTTTACCTTTGCAAAAACATGTGCCGCCTCTTCATATTCTTCATAAATTAAATCGTCAGAAAGCTTTACTGCATAGTACTTTGCAAGCTGTTCCTCAAATTCCTGCAGCTGCTTTGCCGAAAGAAGGTTAATCTCTCCGCCTGCCGTGCAGTAATATATTCCCATGGATTCAAAATAGGTATCATAGGAGCTCTCACTCTCCTGCGTAAACAAGCTGTCCCCGAGGAAGCTGTTTGGCGCAGACATATCAAGAAAATCTAGCACCGTAGGCACCATATCCAGCGAATTGCGCCCGTTCGCATCATAAACCTTCGGCGTAACGCCCTGGTAGTAGATCAGCAAAGGTATGCGGTCAAGAGACGGATCGTCCCGCCTATAATCAGGAAAAGCAGTGACATAGTCCGCATCCTGATAGGTTGCATGGTCTGATGTAAGAACTATGATTGTATTTTCAGCCAGCCTGCTTTCGTTAAACTCATCCAGAAAGCTTCCAATTTGCACATCAAGGTCATAGAACCTGTTCAGCAATGCATTGGCTCCGTCCTCAAATTCCTCATAAACGCCATCCAGAGTTGCATGGGTACCAAAGGAATACATTGCAAGAAAGAAAGGCATCTCACCTTCATCCTGCTCAAGCGCTGTTTCAAACAGCATCTCATAAGCCGATTTGTCACTGAGTGCATCGGCCATGCCGTCTATCCTGCTATCGTCGGCAAGCAGCTCATCAAATCCAAAATTTGCAAGATATTCTGAAAACTCCTTATTCTGCGGCTCTGTATTGATAAAAGAAGTCTGATATCCATAGCCTTTGAAAATGTCCTGAATGGAAACCAGATAATTTACATCATAATTCTCACGCTGGTAGCCTGAATAAAGTTGACCGCTTAATCCCATATAGGTTGCAAATGTATGATTGTAATAATTCGTAAAGCAGATGGAACGATCCTGCAGGGCCGACATATTGGGCATAATATTTTGCGGATCTTCTATAATATTCTGTGACATTCCCTCTACAAAAATAAGTATCACATTGGGATTTTCCGGAATATCTTCCGGCTTTTGTATATAATCTGCCACCACAGCGGAATAAAATTCATTTTCCTCTTCCGGCAGTTCCATATTACTTACCGTATCACTCACCGAATTGCTCATTGCGTTACTTGCCGCATTACTCACCGTATTGTTTGCCAGCCTGTTTCGTGCCATTTGCTGCTGACAAAGCGTATAGACCGCACGATAAGGCGAATACGCAATGATACCTGTTAAAATAATACCGGCATACAGGATCACAACAGAAGTCCCCAGCGCTAAGGTTGTTCTTTTACTGCCAGGAAGCGTACAAACCGGCAAAAACGAAAACAGCAAAACCATTGCCACCGAAAGACCATATACCAAAAATTTGCCGCTGATTGCGTTGACAGAATCTAAATTTGCCAGCATCACTACACTGATAAAGGTACTTCCCCAATATAGCACCGCAAACTGAACATTCATAAGCAATAATGCCAGCACATTAAAAATATAGCCCAGCCACGTTTTAACATGACACAGCAGATTGGTCAGCAAAGCAATTAAAAACACTTCTGCAGCTGCAACCACAATATACCGCCAGGTCATCTTATGTATCATTACTGTTAAAACCGGAAACAGCATTGCAAAAAGGTATTTTAACATCAGACAGATATATGCATATATCCTTTTTCCTCTCATAGTATCTTTTATTTCCTTCCAGTTTCCTAATACTGTGCCTTGCGCTCGTATGGTTTATTCTCTTTGTTCCTTCAAATGTTCATCCGATTGATCTTTAACCGTCGGCTTAATGCCGTTTCTCCTGTTTACATCCTCTCTAAGCAGCATATATACGGTAGATAAAAGGGGAATAAATATCAGCATTCCAAAAATTCCCATCAGGCTGCCGCCCACAGTAACCGCTGCCAATACCCAGATGGAAGGCAGACCTACTGAATTGCCCACCACGTGAGGATATATCAGATTTCCTTCTATCTGTTGTAAGATAATGAAAAGCACCACAAACCACAACGCCTTCACCGGATCGTCTACCAGTATCAGAAATGCTCCGATAAAGCAGCCGATAAATGCACCCACAATCGGTATCAACGCAGTAAATGCAATTAATACGCCAACCATCACCGCATAATCAAATCTAAAAATCTTCATGGACACAACAAACATCAGTCCCAAAATCACGGCCTCCGTACACTGGCCTGTAATGAAGTTACTGAAGTTCCGATATAACAGTCCGCACACCTTCAAAGTTCCCTTATATATCTTAGGATTCGTATAGGCCTCAAGAATTCTTCTAAATTGACTTCCCAGCTTTTCCTTTTGCGCCAGAACATAAACAGAAAAGACAAGTGCAATAAAGAAATTAACCGTATTACTGATAATGCTGCTTGCAACCGAAAACGTAGATGTCAGCATGCTTCCCATACCATTTTGCAAAAATTCAAAAATTGTACTAAATGTCTTTTCCCAATCAATTTCCAATGTTTCAATCTTGTTCAGGCGCTCAAGCAGTTCAGGATTTTCTGCAAACAAAACCTCCAACTGCTTGATATAAGCATTCCAGAATATTGAAAGCTTATCGGGAAGCACCTTAATGGTTGTTACCAGCTGCGGGATCACCGTAACCGCTACCAGAGTGATTACCAAAATAACCACCAGAAATGCCAGAACCAGGCTAACACCCCTTCTGCATTTCAACCAAAGCCTTCCTTTTCCGTTTTTAAGCTTTTCTTCTCCAAATAATTTGGTTTCAAAAAACCGCATGGGAATATTAATTACAAAGGCAATCATCCCGCCAACGATAAAGGGCTTTATAATACCAATTAAAAATGCAGCTGTCATGCAGAGCAGATCAAATTTCATCAAAACCAAGATCACCATGGCCGTAAATAAGATCAATCCTCTTATTTTTCTTATGTTCTTTCGATTTAAATTCATAATCAGTCTCCTTATCCTACTATTCTACATAACCTCCAAAAGCTTTAGCAGGTAATTCCATACTCTGCCTGCTGAGGATATACTAAGCTCTTCTTCCGTGGTATGAATGTTCTTCATATCCGGTCCTATAGACACACAATCAAGTCCCGGTATCTTACTTGCCAAAAGCCCGCATTCCACTCCCGCATGGATTGCTCTCACCTTCGGCTCTTTCCCATATAATTTTGTGAATACCTCAATCATTTTATCTCTAAGCGGAGAGTCCTTTCTATATGCCCAGCCGGGATAATCACCGGTCACCTCCGTATCGGCTCCTGCCATATATGCAAGGCTCTTCAGCTTGCTGATCAATGCCTCCTTGGCACTTTCCAGCGAACTTCTCACAGATATTCCTATGCTTACTCTTCTCTCCTTCATGGAGAGCAGTCCCGGATTCAAGGAAGTCTCCACCAAACCCGGCATGGCGCTGCTCATTGCCTGCACACCATAGGGAAGTGCATTCATTAAGCCAACCAGCCTTCTGCTTAATTCTTCATCTATTCCCTCCGCCGCCGTAAGCTTTATACAAGCCGCCTCAATTTTCACCTTGCTGTCCTTATCAGCCAGCTCCGTTTTCAGCTCCTTTTCCAGTTTTTCTAAGGTAAGCCTATACAGCGTGGTGCACTCCTGCTCTGAAAATTCACCCTGCATGATCTTATGTCTGCCGCTTTCATTTTCATATCCGGTGATCAGAATCTTTGCCTTTGCACTGGTAGGAATCGCATTATCGGCAACACCGCCCTCCAAAGCTACAATACGCAGCTCCATCCTTTCCATCAGCTTGCTCAATGTTCTTCCCAGAAGGCAAATAGCATTACCTCTCTCCCGATGAATTTCTTCTCCGGAATGACCTCCCATTAATCCGCATAGACTAACCTCACAAAGAATTCCTGTACATGTTGAAGCCGCATAATCAAAATGCATGTTAACTCTTGCTCCCCCTGCACAGCCGGAAAGAAAAATACCTTCCTCCTCCGAATCCAAATTAATCAGTCTCTTTGCTTTTAACGGCATCACATCAAGCACTCTGGCACCATTCATACCCACCTCTTCATCTACGGTAAGCACCAACTCTATTCTGGGATGCTGATAAACACTGCCATCAAGAAGCGCCAGTCCATATGCCACCGCTATGCCGTCATCTCCTCCAAGACTGGTTCCCTTGGCATAAAGGCGGTCTTCATCTGTCTTAAGGATAAGGCCGTCCTTTTTCATATCAAGAGGACAATCTGGCTCTTTTACCGCTACCATATCCATATGTCCCTGAAGCATCACCGGCTCATGATCCGCATAGCCTGCAGAGGCTTCCTTAATAATAATCACATTTCCTGCCTCATCCACATAATGCTCTAAATTTCTCTTCCGTGCGAATTCTTCCAGATATCTGCTGATCTGTTCCGTATTCCCTGAGCCATGGGGGATATTACATATCTCTTCAAAAAAGTAAAATACATCCTTGGGTTCCAGATTTGACAGTACTCTCATATTATACCTCTCTACCATTTATTCTGTTCTAATACAGCATATCACAACATATCATAACATATCCGCAAAACAGAAAAAAGACCTTATCAAAAATAAGGTCTTTCGTCTATCATAAGCTTATGCAAGTTTGCTCTTTGCAAGCTCTGCCAGTGTCTTGAAGCCTTCTGCATCATTTACTGCCATCTCTGCAAGCATCTTTCTGTTAATATCAACCTCTGCAAGCTTAAGTCCATACATGAACTTGCTGTAGGATAAACCGTTTAATCTTGCTGCAGCGTTGATACGTGCGATCCACAGTTGTCTGAACTGACGCTTCTTTTCCTTACGTCCAGCGTAGGAAGAAGCAAGTGCTCTCATAACTGACTGCTTTGCTACTCTATACTGTTTGCTTCTGGCTCCTCTGTAGCCCTTTGCAAGCTTTAATACTCTATTGTGTTTTTTCTTGGCATTTAAGCCGCCCTTAATTCTTGCCATGTCTTATATCCTCCTTACGACCTCTTATAAATAGGGTAAAATCTTCTTCATATTCTTAACATTAGTTTTGTCAGTAATTGCAGGCTGTCTAAGATTTCTCTTTCTCTTGGTAGTCTTCTTGGTTAAGATATGGCTCTTGTAAGCTTTACTTCTCTTTAATTTACCTGTTCCTGTAGCTTTGAAACGCTTTGCAGCAGCTTTGCTTGATTTCATTTTGGGCATAACTGATTCCTCCTGTAAACTAATAATAATTTCTGCCGACAGGTTGTCCCTGTCTTTTATTTTAACTGGCAGGCTAACGCTTTTCAGTTAAAAACATTGTCATACTTCTGCCTTCCACCTTGGGGGCCTTCTCAACAACGCATACATCAGAAAGAGCTTCTGCAAAGTCATCCAGAATATGCTTGCTGCTAGCCATATGTGCCATCTCACGTCCGCGGAACCTGAGTGTTACCTTCACTCTGTCTCCCTTGGTAAGAAACTTTCTTGCCGCATTCACCTTCGTGTTAAGATCATTCGTGTCAATGTTGGGAGACAAGCGGATTTCCTTAATTTCAATTACTCTCTGCTTCTTTCTTGCTTCCTTTTCCTTGCGGGTAAGCTCATATTTGTACTTTCCGTAATCAACCAGCTTACAAACCGGCGGTTTTGCTGTAGGTGCAATCTTAACAAGATCCACACCGGCTTCCTCGGCCATCTGCAAGGCTTCTCTTGAAGACATGATACCTAACTGCTCTCCGTCTTCTCCAATCACACGTACTTCCTTGTCTCTGATCTGTTCATTAATGAATAATTCGCTAATGGCTGTATCCTCCCTCATAAAAAGTGTTGCAAAATAAAAATGGACAGCATAGCTATCCACTCAAATACATCCTCATAATCCTTATGTGCGCCATTTAAACACAACGCAAACCGGACTCTTAGCACTTTGAACACCTGTAAGCCTATTTGCCACAGGGTGAGAGTGGATACTCTGCTTGTTGGTCATGTGTCAACCACATGCTTAAACACTATATCATCTGTTACTCGAAATGTCAATACTTATTTTTATAAAATCACTTTGATCACTTTGACTTGGCAAGGCTCACATCCTCATCCCTGATCAACCTGATCTCTTCGTTAGAAATCTCAAAATCAGCCATAAGCTCATCATCCGCCACCTGACTGTAGGTAATGGTGTAAGTATTATCTGACATGATCAGATAGGTAAGCTGTTCTATCCTTGTGTCCTCCGCCTCATAATAGCTTTTAATTTTATAGCCGGGCACTCCGTCCATATCAATTGTCTCAAACGCTTCTATCTGCAGATCAACCTTCTGCCCTGCTTCCTCAAAGGCATCTTCAACCGTCTCCTCATATACTTTCTCTGTCAGCTCATCGGAAACCTGTCCGTCACTGTCTCCCGCAGAAACGGTATAATAGATATTGGAAGAATCCAGCGGACTTCTCTCATGGACATACATTCCTTCAATTTCTTCAGAAGGTTTATAGCCTGCCGGTATCAGCAGCGCACAGTAACGCACATCATCTCCGTCGCTTTCTGAGCTTGCCATTTTCGTGTCCTTAAGTTCAATTTCCTGCATCTTTATGTAGTCAGGCTTTTGTCCGTCGTCCTCTGTCTGAATGTCTGCAACTGTAATCACCTTCTGCTGACATCCCGTAAGGAGAAGTGCCAGTGTAAATAATAAGACTGCTTTCTTTTTCATTACTTTTAATTTCCTTAATAATTTTGTAACATATCACTAATACTTATTTAAGCATAGTTTCTGTAATTATTCAAGAAAAAAGTACAAAAGAATGGCTCCGGAGCCACCCTGTCCCCAAAGCCATTCTTTAAAGTGTCACCCTGTTAATTTATTTTTCTCTAAAGGTAGCGCAGGCTGTTTCCCTGCAGTCGCAGGCACCGCATCCCTTAATGTCAACATGAGATGCTGTACACTTATAATTGCTGTTATAAATACACTTTACCGCCTCACAATCAATACTGATGATCTCACTGGGATGGTGCACCGAACTGGTAAAGCGGTCACTTTTGTTGTCGGCAAAGCTCTCACAGCAGGTATCATCTGTACAGCAGGCATGCTTTCCTCCTACCATAATATCGCCCTTACAGCAATATTCACTTTTGTTGAAAACACAATTATCTACAGCACATCTTAACTCGGCCATTTTCTTACCTCCTTTGCATATATCAGTAATAGTATGGCCGCTGAGCTTTTGCCGTATTCATTTTTTTACAAAAAACACTGTTAAAGTGAATTATCCTCCGTAATTCTCTGATAATCACTGTCCAATTTAAAATTATAGCATCTGGTACATCTTGATGTGGAATATTCAAAGCCGGTTTTTAAATTTTTAATTTTGAAATTGATTTCCAATACGTTTTTTTCGTCGATTCTGTGTATCTGCATATCAGTGATTCGAAATCCCATATAAGCTTTCTCATCAAAGCTCCATTCATTTCCCGGAGAATTGCTCTCATTTAAGCCTTCTTCCGCATCCCAATACCGAAAACGGAGAAGTCCATCCTCAATAAGGCAGACCACAAGCTTCCCGTCCCTGTCGCAAAATGCTGCCCCATTACCTTCTGTTCCTCCAAGCTTTGCAGTGTCTCCAATCATAATAAAGTCTTCCTCACCGGCCCTCGCCGCTGCCAGTTCGCCGGTAACCTTATCCAGCAGCATCTCACCCACACTTTGGGCATACATAGACGCCGTAAGCTCACTATGCGTAACTATCGCTGAAGAAATTACGGAAACCGCCGCAGCCATAAAAATACCCACCAGCGCAAACGTAACAATCATCTCCGTTAAGGTAACTCCTCTATTATCCTTTGCAAGATTTTCTTTTCCGTTCATTCTAATCTCCCGGCTCCTCTTCAAAATAATAGATCGTTCCCCGAAGGCCTTCCATTTCTGCCATCTTCAGCGTTCCTTCAATATAAAAGCTGCCCTCAGCTCCGGAAAAATTAATTGCCACATGATCCGCCACTGTCCGGTTACTGGTTTCTCCCAAATAAAATGCCTTGATCAGCTGCCTGTTATTGACCAGCATGTCTCTGGAATCCATCATCATCTCCGTAGACAGCTTCTGTACCCTGAAATAGCTGGTTACAAACAAAAGAAGCAGTGCAAAGGAGATCACTACCGTAATCATGGTTGTTCCTTTATTTTTGAGTTTGCTACTTCTTTTCAACATGCTTCCAGCTCCATTTTTCATAATCTGCCAAAGAGGTTATCTCTAAATCATATACATCTATAATCGTACAGCTCTGATCCTTAATGGTTGCAGTTGTTTTCACCACAAGCTTTTCCGGCCTGTCGCCGTCTTCCTGTCTGGTCCAGTACATGGAAAGATCAATACCTACAACCTCTCCCACCACACCACTTTGTTCTATTTGAAAGGAACGGACAGCGTTTTCCCTGCTGTGAATCGATCCCTGCCCCTCTTCCAGATATGCCCATGTGCCCTCACTGATATTCTGCTTCACATAATACCAAAGAGACTGCCCGTTAATATTTTCCGCTCTGCCTGCTTCCTCTCCGGACCTGCTTTCAAAGGAATACCTCTCATCCGTCAGCATCCTTTCCACCTCTTCGCTGAAGGAAACCGCAAGAATCCTGCTCTGCTCGGAGGCAAGTGTTCTTCCCGAGGTACTTAAAAGCACCGATGCCGTAAGGAACAGCCCCAGTGAAAGTGCCATAATAATCGCCATTACACATACAACCACAATGGTGGTTGCTCCGGTATTATCCCGGCCAATATGCAATTTCTTTTTCACGAGAGGCTCCTTTCTAATCAAGACCGTAATAGCCTATCATATATTCGCTTCTATAATCTTCCTGTCTGTTCTGAATATTTACCCGCCCATTTCTATTCTTGGCAAGATAGGTAAATTCGCTGCACTTGTCACTGTACAAAACACTGTACACCTGAGCGCATTCCGGATTAAATTCAATTGCAATACAGGCATTTAAAACACTTTTATCAAACAAAAACTCATCAAAAATATCGTAAAGCGCCTGATATCCCATGCTTTCCTTATCTGTTTTGCCCTGATACTCTCCTGCACAATATTTCTGATAGCTTTCTCTGTTTCCCACCAGATAACAGACATTCCCGCTTTTGACTGCCGCACCCTTCTTACTTTCCGCTGCCGAAATTCCGTCAGGTGTAAGAATTGTGCCAAGCTCCACCGTATCTGCCGCCGCTTCTGCAAGCCCATCCATCTGCCCCCTTACACTATAAGAGGTAAGCTTGGTCTGGGCTGCCATAAAAAGCGTCTGCGCATAGCTGTTTTGCCTTTTATAATCCGCATAGTCCTGATAAGCAAGTACTCCGGCCACGCTTAGCGATGCCAGAATCATCAAAATAACAAAGCTGACCAACATTTCTACCAGCGTAAAACCCTTGTTCCCACTTTCCCGCTTCTTATTCCTCATAATATGCCACCTTCGTGACCTCTTCCACAGTAGTTACTCCGCTGCGCAGATAATGCAGTGCACTCTGCTTCAGCGTTCTCATACCCTGCTTTTTCACTGCATATTCCTTAATTTCTTCTACCTGCACTCCTTCAGTGATCATACGCCGTACTTCCTTATCAATCATAAGGATTTCATGAACTGCAATACGTCCTCTGTAGCCTGTGTGATTGCAGGCCGGACAGCCGCATGCCTTTTTAACCGTAAAATTCGGAGGAACATCTGCAGCACTGATTCCCATCAGCTTTTCATCCTCCGGCGTCAATTCCCGCTCCTTGCAGCACTCCTGACATACCTTCCTCATCAGTCTCTGCGCCACCACACCTACCAAAGAATTGGCAATCAGATACGGTTCAAGTCCCATATCCTTAAGGCGGATCGCTGAGGAAGCCGCATCATTGGTATGAAGCGTTGAAAATACCAGATGTCCCGTCAGCGCAGAACGAACCGAAATGGATGCAGTCTCAGAATCTCTGGTCTCTCCTACCATAATAATATCCGGATCCTGACGAAGCAGGGCGCGAAGTCCTGTCTCAAAGGTAAGACCCGCCAGGGGATTCACCTGCATCTGATTCACTCTGGAAAGATTCTTTTCCACCGGATCTTCAATGGTGGAAATATTTACATTGCGCTTAGCAAGCTCTTCCAAAATTAAATAAAGCGTGGTAGTCTTACCGGAACCGGTAGGACCTGTAAGGTAAATAATTCCGTTAGGAGAACGCAGCATTTGAAGAAGCTTTTGATAATCCTCGTCCATCATACCAAACTGTCCGCTGTTATCAATTCTGGCGTTGCCTGCAAGAAGACGCAGCACCGCCTTTTCCCCGAACACCGTGGGAATAATGGAAACACGGATATTCAAATACCCCTCCGGCTGCTTCACCTTAAAGTGCCCATCCTGCGGAGCTCTTCGCTCTGCAATATCCAGTTCTGCCAAAATCTTAATTCTGGCAATCAAAGAATTGTGAACACTGTTCTTCAATGTTACATAATCTACAATCGTGCCGTCTATTCTCATACGCACACTGGTCTTGTCCTCAAAGGGCTCAATATGTATATCACTGGCATTGGTGCTGTATGCACGCTGCACCAGACTGTTTAAAAGGTTGATGATAGGAGTATCGTCATCTCCTTCCTCTACCTCCATTTCCTCCACATTCTGGGTAATAGCTTCATTTGCCTTGTGAGCCGCCTCCCTGGCTGAAATTTCTGCATAATAGAAATGAATTGCCTTTTCCAGTGGTCCCTTTTCCCCAAGGAAAATGGTAAGCTCCATGCCGGTAATCTGCCGCACATCCTCAAGACCATAAAAGTTCAATGGATCATTCACGATTACCTGCAGTCTGTTGCCTATCACATCAATTGCCAGAACACAATACTTTTCGGCCACCTGTCTGGGAATTTTCTCTACTGCCTCAATATTAACGGTAATACTGTTTAGGTTAATCACCTGACAGTCCATTTTGACAGCCATGGCCTGAAGCATTTGATTTTCCGTAATATATCCCTGTTCAATCAACACCTCTCCGAGACGTTTGCCCTTTTCCCGGCGCTGTACCTCCAGTGCCTTTAACAAATCCTCATCGGACAGATACCCCTGCTCCTTTAACATATCACCGATTTTTAAGTTTTTGCCGGTCATTGCTTCCATTCCCCGAACCTCCATTACTGATTACACATGAATATTTCAAGACCAATGGTCAATCTGTCTGTCCTGACTGTTCCTGTTTGCTGCTGCACCGCTTCTTCCGGCTCAGCTGCTTCTTCCTCGCTATTTTCTGCTTCTTCCTCGTTATTTTCCGCCTCTTCGTCTTCCGCCTCTATGGCTCCCGCCTCATACTCTGCAGCTTCTATAACCTCCTCCGGTATCTCTGAGGTATTCCACTCTACACTGACAATGCTTATGGCAGGAAAATTATCGGATATATCATCAATCAGCTCCCACATATCCTGCTCGTCACCTTCTGCCACACAAACTACCCTTGCTCCGTACATGGAAAGAATTTCTTCCTGCCCCTCTTCCTGTGAGGCCGGTATTTCCTCTGCCGCCCTGGCATTTTCGGAATACTGATACCATTTCAGTGTACTGGTATTTTCCGGCATGGTAACCGTAAGACTTTGGATTTCAAGGTTATGATTCAGCATCAGCGTGGTAACCTTCTTTTCAGCATTCTGACTCTGCTGCATGGGATAAAACCGTGCCAGCACATTGCTAAGCTGCTGTCTTGTTTCTTCCTCCTTGGCAGACATATTAAGTGCATCAGAGGCCTTATTGTCAAACTCTATTTCCTGTAATCTGGCCTCCTTGATCTCAGCTTTAAGCTGACTGTTCTTTTGTGCAAGCGGTCTGAAAATCAACATAAAAAATGCAAGTGCAATCAGGAAGGCCGCCAAAAAGCCAAGAAGCTTTTTGTCTCTTTCCGTAACCGTTACATTCATTCTCCTGCCTCCCCTCTTCCTGCTTTTTCGGAAAGTGCACACACCACGTAAATATTGTAGCTGTCCGCTCCCCCTATCAGTGTATACCCGCTATACTCTACAGCCTCAAAAATCTCCTGCTGCTGAAGCTGTTCAATAAACTCGTTGATGGTTCTCACATCCCTTGCGGAAGCATTTAAGGCAAGCACGCCGCTGTCCCTGTTAAAACTTTTTACTTCCACCGATACCCCATTATTTTCCGCACAGGCCTGCAGCACCTCATTCACGGAGGAATGAATGGTAGGATAGCTCATAAGCTGTTCCCAGAAAATTTCCGCCTCCTCCATGCTCCGTTCCATCCTGTCAACACTCGCCTGTGCCATCTCATAGGAGGCTCTGTTATCCGCAATGGAGGAATCCTGTGTAATTCTTTGGATCTTATTAAGCTCCGCACTTCTGCCTAAGTAAATTCCTCCCATGATTGCCGTTATGATCAGACATACCGCAAGCACTGCCACCGCCGGAAGTACAAGACTAAGCTTCTCCTTTCTTTTGGTGTTTTGAGGACTTTCCTGCCTAAGCTGCTTTATAAAATCAACATATTTGTCGGCCTTTTGTGAACTTCCCAAAGGATATACAAAATCCACAGGCTCATTCGTTCCGGTTCTCTTTTTAACAGTCAGCCTTTCCTCTCTATAAATGCGGGGTGTGATCTGCTGGACAAAGCTTCTGTTTTCTTCAATCACATTCTTTAAATCTATCTGATTCTGTCCGCACAAATACAGCACACTGACCGGATCCTCTACATGCTGCGAGGTGGCAAACTGTAAAATCCTCTCAACCACCGCTCCTGCTTCCGCCGCCAATGCCTTTTGATCATTTTCAGAAAAAATACGATTTCTCTGGGAATAGAGATATACGCCCTTTACAAAAAGAATACTGATGATTTCCTGTCCATCCTGAATTTGAACAATACAATTATTCTTCTGCACCTCCGGGGATGCGGTAAATCTTCTGACAAAGTTGGAAATCGCAGGCTCTATGGAGATAACCTCAACACCGGCCTGGGCAAACAGGCGGATATAGCCCTCCAGAAAATCTCTTTCCGCCGCCACAGCAAACAAACGCTGCATTTTGCCGCCACCTGTAACCTCCAGAACATGATAAGAAAAAACCGTCCCTTCAGTTCTGCTGTCTGCAAATTCTCTGGCAATCATCTTTTTAAGCTCACTGTTATTTGTTTTCGGCAGCTCCAGAACCCGACTGTTAAGCTGGGTACTGTTGATAACCAGACGGCATTCCTTGCGGAGCAGCTTATTGTCCGCAACAAACTGCTTCATCCATGGGAGAAAAACCTCCTCATCAGTTACGATACCGTTAATAATACTTCCCTCAGGCGCCATATCCTGACAAACCAGAACCGTATTTTTATCCCTTATTTCCACCGCCTGAACAAGACGATTTGACAAATACAATATCATATGTTCTCTCCCCTTTAATAATATGCGGTTGAACCGATTGCCGAATAAGATTCATAGATTGGCATCATTACCGCTATCATAATAAACCCAATAAGCACCGCCATTGTCGTGATAAGCACCGGCTCCAGATAGCTGATGAGCCGATTGATTGCCATCTCTGATTCATAATCAAAGGAATCGGCCATAGCATCCAGCATCTGAACCAGATCACCGCTTTCTTCCCCTACCCTTACTACAGAGGGAAGCTTCTTTCTAAAGCCCTCTATGCTTTCAAGTGCATCGCTTAAGGACCCTCCTGCCCGCAAACAGCCTATTGCCTCGTCAAACTGCCTTTCAATAAAACTGTTTCCTATGGTTTTTCTTGAAATCTGCATGGCTGTTATAATCGGGATCCCCGAACTGTAAAGAGAGCTTAAATTTCTGGCAAATCGTGCTGTGTAAATCACCATAAGGAGCTTTCCGATCACCGGTATTCTAAGCTTCATCCCGTCACGCCACGCACGCACTGCAGGCATTCTTCCCAGCATCTGAACAATCACGACGACTACAACAAGAAGCGCCAAAAGTGCCTTCCAGTGCTCTCCCACAAAATTGCTGATGCCAAACAATACTTTAGTCGGTCCCGGCAGTGTCTCAAGGCTGTCAAATAAAGAGGTAAGCTGGGGCAGAATAAATGTCATAATAAAGACCAGTACCACAAATACTAAAAATGTCAGTATTTTGGGATAAATCGTTGCACCTCTGATCTTAATATTCAGCTGGTGCTCCTTTTCATAATGAACCGAAAGCCTTTTAGCAGTCTCCGCAAGCTTACCACTGGTTTCCGCTGCACGGTACATGTTAACCATCAAAATAGGGAATGCACCGTTTTGCTGTTCCATGGCATCTGAAATGGAAGCTCCCTGTCTAATCAGCTTTAAAACAGCAGCAAGTACTGCTCTTTCCCTAGGCTTTCTGGTTTCCTCCTGGGATAAAATGGTAAGCGCACGAACCAGAGTTACCCCTGCGCCAAGCATGTCTCCCAGCTCTCTGTTAAACTCCGAGAGCATAAGGAGCGGAAGCTGGCTGGTACTAAGTCCCTCCATTCCGTTTTCCGTGCTGATCAGGAATTTATCCTCCTCCTTTAATCTGCGGTAAAGCTCATCCTCATCTGCTGCATTCATCATTCCGCTTATGGTGTTTCCCTGTTTATCTCTGGCCAGATATCTGAATTTTGCCATTTTAAAACCATGCCTTTCCCATAACAATCGGCTTCCGTGCGGAAGCATATGCACAAAGGGTCATATACCAGATTAGCGGTGTACGAAACACCGCTAATCTAACACATTAAAATCCTTCTGCTACTGAATTACCGTCCATATACCGTCTGTCAGAATTACCGTAGCTCCCTCATACCGAACCGTAATACCTACAATCGTAAAATATCCGTGGTTTGAGGAAGCACCGCTGCCTCCCAGACTGTCACTTTCAAATACTACTTCTTCAATCACTGCACCTTCCGCATCGGCCATTCTCAGGATTCTTTCCTTGTCCGCATCCGTAAGATTGTGATTGGCATTAGCCGCCGTGCCGTCCCATGCGGCATACTTTTCCGATTCCAGTGCCTGTGCCGACATGTAAATGCTTCTTGCACTGAGCACATACTGTTTTCCCTTGGCTTCATCGATCCACCCTAAAAGCCCCGGAATCATGATCGCTGCAAGAACAGTCAGAATAACCATTACTACGATCATTTCCACCAGGGTAAAACCCTTATTATGCTTCTCCGAAAGATTATCACTTTTATGTATGAGCTGATTTCCCATATTCTCCCCCGAAATTCTCTGTCAAAATCTGTTACATGTCTCTATTTTATCGTTTTTTATCTCTGTCGTCAATGTCAGAAATATTCTTTATTCGGTATATATTAAACCAGTACCGCTCCAGCATAACACTTCCCGCCTCTTCGGCTTCTATTCCCTCGCCTGTCCACTTGGCAATAATCTCATCTCTGGATGCGCCGCTGCCGAGAAACCAAACCTTTCTGCCGGTGTCAAGCAGCTCCTTCATACGCTTAATTCCTTCCCGGTCATCAAATTCTCCCTCTACCAGACTGTGGTTAACGGGATACATAAGACGAATCAGTTCCTCCGGATTTCCATACCAAAGATAAGAATCATTACTCAAATAATAGGAAACCACTGCCTGGGTCTGGTCAAAATTGCAAACGATCAGATCCTCCTGTCCAATTTGAGAAAGCGCTGCCTCCGTTTGCTTCATCTGAACTCTCTTCCACATTTCTTCCCCGTAGAAGGAGCGGTAATTTCTAATTCCCACCGCCGCCAAAACAATCAATCCTAAAATGCATACCGGCCTTTTCCATTTGATTTTTGATATAACAACTGCAAATGCAAGCCAGAATACTCCCATCGCCGGGAGCATATAGCGATAGACAAAGATAGGACGGATCAATATGGATGCTGCAAAGCCAAACACAACAATTCCTGCCAGCACACCAACGCATCCTATACAAAACATGGCAGTCCGTTTCTCCTCCTGCTGCCCTTTTCGAAAGCTTTGCAGGCAAAAGAACAGGAACATTCCTCCATACAGGACAAACAACAATACCGCTGCAATATTTCCAAGCATTTCATTTCCAAGGGCCGGATAAAACAAAAACTTCACACAACCTGCCAGTGTCCTTACAGACAGAGGCATGATCCAATAATTGTCCTTTACAGCCGCCACCTGAGCGGTGACTACCGTAAGCAGCCAGGGCAGATAGCCCGCCGCACAGATTCCCCCACTAATCAGAAACGGTCTGATGGTTTCCCTGACTTTGTGCCTTCTTACGGCATCCGCAAGCAGATACACATAAATCATGCAGGCTGCCACACAGGCAAAATAATGGGTATAGCAGGCTGCCAGTGCGTAAAGGGTAACCGTCACCCAGTTGCATACTTTCTTTTTGCCGACAGTGTTTTCATCCGTAAGCTCATATGCGTGCAGCATTCCCGCCAAAATGAAGAGCACCGCATAGCCATACATTCTTACCTCCACCGTATAGCCTGCCATCTGGGGCATAGTCAGAAGCAAAAAGAAAAACAAACCGGCGCTCAGCATCCCAAAATGCTTTTTCACCTTTGTAACCGAATAAAGCATACACAGCAAAAAAGGAAGCACCGACACAAGCTTAGCTGCCACCACCTGATCTATACTTCCGAAAAGAGCTTCTCCTGTCAGAAGAAAAAGTCTGACAATCATGTAATACAAGGGCGGATGAACATCTCTTGCAGTAATGGATATAAGCTCACCAAGGGGCTGGCTGGCCAGCCCCATAGTGAACAGTTCATCATACCAGATATCGCTGCTAAAGCACAGGAACACTGAAACACCAAGCATCACCACACCTGCTGCCAGCAGAATCATTCCAACTATATCCTTCCATGATGCTTTTGGTTTCCACATTGCCCTACCCTTAACCTCGTTCTTATATTACTTCAATATCCTTGTTTTTCTTCAAAATATTTGTTTTTCAATACCTTACTTCGTCTCTTCTTTGACCTCAATCTTGCGAATTTCTTTGGTTCTGATCTCCTTGCATATCTGATCAATAAACTCTGAAAGAGGTTTTACGCCCTCATCTCCTGCAAAACGGCTTCTAACAGACACGGTACCATCTGCCTCCTCCTGCTGACCTACTACCAGCATATAAGGAACCTTGGCAAGTCTTGCCTCACGAATCTTAAATCCGATCTTTTCCGAGCGGCTGTCAACCTCTGCAAGCACACCGTTTGATTTCAGCTGACTGCGAACCTTCTGGGCATATTCCTCATATTTGTCTGAAATAGGCAATACTCTAACCTGCTCAGGACACAGCCACGTAGGGAATTTACCCTCGTACTTTTCAATCAGCCATGCCAGCGTTCTCTCATAGCAGCCCATAGAGGTTCTGTGAATAATATAAGGACGTACCTTGTCACCGTTCTGATCAATATAGTACATATCAAACTGTGCGGCCAAAAGAGCATCCCACTGTATGGTAATCATGGTGTCTTCCTTGCCATATACGTTCTTGGTATTGATATCGATCTTAGGTCCATAGAAGGCTGCCTCTCCTACATCCTCCACGAAAGGAATCTGCAGCTCATTCATAATATTTCTCATATGCTGCTGGGTTTCCTCCCAAACCTCCGGCTCGCCGATATATTTGGTCTTATTTTCGGGATCCCATTTGGAAAGATGATAGGTTACATCCTCCTCCACGCCTAAAGTCTTTAAGCAATGCTGGGCAAGGGCAATACACTTCTTAAACTCCTCTACCATCTGATCCGGTCTTACGATCAAATGTCCCTCGGAGATTGTAAACTGACGTACTCTGGTAAGTCCATGCATCTCACCTGAATCCTCGTTTCTGAATAACGTAGAGGTCTCACCGTATCTAAGGGGAAGATCTCTGTAGGAATGCTGTGTTGCCTTATATACAAAATACTGGAAAGGACAGGTCATAGGACGAAGGGCAAATACCTCTTTGTCCTTTTCCTCGTCTCCTAACACAAACATACCGTCCTTGTAATGATCCCAGTGTCCGGAAAGCTTATACAGATCACTCTTTGCCATAAGAGGAGTCTTGGTTCTGATATAGCCCCACTCATTATCCTCCAAGTCCTCAATCCAACGCTGCATGGTCTGAATGATCTTTGCGCCCTTAGGCATCAAAAGGGGAAGACCCTGTCCGATAACATCTACTGTGGTAAACAGCTCCATTTCGCGTCCAAGCTTATTGTGATCGCGCAGCTTAATGTTCTCCAAATATTCCAGATACTCCGTCAGCTCTTCCTTCTTATTGAACGCTGTACCATATATTCTCTGGAGCATTGCCTTATTGGAATCCCCTCTCCAGTACGCACCGGATGAGGAGGTAAGCTTAAATGCCTTGATGCCCTTGGTACTCATTAAATGAGGGCCTGCACATAAATCCACAAACTCACCCTGATCATAGAAGGAAATCTCCGCATCCTCCGGTAAATCCTGAATCAGTTCTACCTTGTAGGGTTCATTCCGCTCCTCCATAAACTTGATCGCCTCAGCTCTGGGGAGCGTAAAACGCTTCAGTTCATGGCCTTCCTTGATAATCTTCTTCATTTCCGCCTCAATCTTATCCAGATCCTCTCTGGAAAAAGGCGCATGATCAAAGTCATAATAATATCCCGTATCAATACTGGGGCCAATGGCAAGCTTGGCATCCGGAAAAATCCTCTTAACCGCCTCTGCCATTACATGGGAGCAGGTATGTCTTACCACCCTAAGTCCCTCAGGATCATTTGCCGTCAATATATTTAATGTGCAGTCCTTGTCGATGGTAGTTCGAAGGTCCACCACTTCCCCATCTACTTCTCCGGCACATGCCACTCTGGCAAGTCCTTCGCTTAAGTCTGCTGCGATTTCGTATACGCTGAGTGCTCTGTCATACTCTTTTACAGAGCCGTCTTTTAATGTGATTTTCATTTTTTCTCCTTCCTTTCTTTCTTCATTTATAAAAATGTCATTTTCGTAATGACAATTTTATCCCTGCTGTTCCTTCTCCCAATCGGCAATCTGCTATACAATAAAAAATCCCATGCACTACATCATGTAATGCATGGGACGTAAGATACGCGGTTCCACCCTGCTTGCCTCCGAAGCACGATACTTGCTTACGGAGACCGCTCATTCATCTTTAACGCAGATTATACGGGCCGGATTGGGGCCACTCCGAGTTAGTTTTGGGCTGCTTCCCGCAAAGACATTTCCAGCACGGTATTAAAAAAATCCACCGATGTCTCTCTCTGTTACCTTTCACAGCTTACTCGTCTCATCAATGTGTTAGCTTATGCTTGATATATTTCTTATCATATGACACTTTTCAAATTCTGTAAAGAGAAAAGTTATCAATTTATCTCTTCAAGCAGCATTTCTTCCACTATTCTGGCTGCCGACGCTACCAATCTGGTACAGGGTCTTTCCTGATAATACTCCTTCGTGCGCCTGGATGGCTTGGCACTTTCCTCCATCCCCTCTATTCCAAGCAGTTCCCGGCAGATTATGGTTCCGTTTTGTTCCCGAAACTTGTCCGCCATCTGTCTGGTGAGAAGATAAATTCTTTCCTTGCCTTCCTCATCCGCAGGATCAGTATTGCCTTCCTTCAGTCCTGCCAGCAGCGCCATTGCCGATACCGCACCGCAAACCTCGCGCATTCTGCCAATTCCGCCGCCCATAGGACAGGAAAGCTTAAGTGCGGTTTCTCTGTCCATTCCAAACAGGTCTGCATAGGTTGCAAAAACCGATTGTGCACAGGTATAGCCCTCCTCAAAGGTAGCTGCCGCCTGTTCTACCCGGCTGAGCATCAGCCTTTCTTTCCGCAGCACTTTTTGTATTTCTTGCCGCTTCCGCAGGGACAGGGATCATTGGGATATATCTTGTCCGGCTTAACAATGGTAGTAGAAGACTTCTGCTCTCTGTAAAGAGCTTTTCTTGTCTCCTCGTCAAAAATTTCCTCCCACTCGGGAAGCTCATACAGCCAGTCAGCTCCGGCTGCTACCATATTCTTATACAGCAGCGCCTTATCAAATGCAAGACTTACCTTGGTATCCTCTTCCATTTCCTCTATGGGGTTTGCTTCCTTCAGGCTGTCGTTGATACCATCCAGAAAGCCTGTCATGGTCATAATATCAATGTTATATTTTTCTGCCAATTCCTTCACGGTGCCGGTAACTTCTTCATCAGGATTTTTCAAAAGTTCTGCATATATATCCTTTTCCTTCTGGAAATAATCTGTCCAGAGTCTCTGTAAATCTCCTTTATTTGCTGTTTCTGAGTACGCCATATCGCGCCATTTTTTAAGCAATGCCATAAACGGTTCCTCCTTACCTGCAATATGCAGATATTTTATGTTTTCGCGGTAACAACCACCTTTTGCTATTATATATTACTTTCCTAAAAAAGTAAAATTTTTTTGAATGAAATGAATAATATGGAAAAACCGGTCAATAATACTAATAGTCAACGGATCCCCCTCCTTTGACAGCGTGGGAAACCACAGTTACCTAAAGATAAATGAATACTTATCCTCCCCTAAGGAAAGCCCCCGGAACTGCAATGGCGCAGGTTCGGGGGTTTTCAGTTCAATAAGGCGATTTGCGACTGCTGCGGTAACCAGCGAAATGCACAAAGCGTATTTCGTCTGGTTTAACAATTGTTATTTAATTATTGGGGGCTGGTTTCAAGCATGAAAAAACACACCTAAAGCTGTATTTAAGTGTGTCTTAATCCGGTTATTAAATTTCTTCAGGCAACAACAGGTCTTCATCTGAAGCCATAGTCAGGTCTCTCAACGCATCCTTTAGATCATGCTGTCTGCCAATATTTGTTACATCAATTCTTGTAACGCACTCTCCCATCCAGGGCAGTTCGGTACTCATCGCATCCAGAAGGTCTGCACTATCTGCCTGCACCAGCCTTTCCTTTGAAATATATCCTGAGCCCTGCCTGTGCCCAAATCCCTGTCATCCCCATTATCCTTATAGATGACAGAACCGGAAGCTGTCTTTTCCCCTTTAAAATTCCATTGCTTAAAATCGTTGTCAACAGCCTCATAGACTGCCTCCAGCCTGTATTTTCTCTCTTTCAATATCTTTTCATCATCCATACGGATTTCCATTTTTATCATAAAACCGGCTCCTTTGCAGCATCTTTCACTATAAATGCTATTATATCCCCAAATGCTTCTATCGCCAGAGAATTGTTATTTTAATCGGGTATGATCCTGCACAATATTTAGTTGTCCTCATCTTTCCCATATGGGAACCTTACCACAATTCACTAATATCCATTGGATACTATCAATATATTAATAATACAATCGTAAGCCTTTACATCATCATATACTAACTTTCAAATTTATTGAATGATAAAGGCATGGCTACCCACCATGCCCTCAATTTCTCTATCAAATTCTATCAATAAACACTGCATTCTTAATCTTCCATTCCGAATGTCCGATATAACCACGCTCTGCTGTCCACCAACATATGTAAAATCCTGACGATTATTACCACATCATTCTCTACTACATAATAAATTTTATAATTCTTATAATAATCCATACGAACCCCCAGATTCGCCAACACTGAGTCATCATCTAACTCATTACGCTCTGGAAAACTCTGTAATCTGCCAAATCAGATATTTCAATTTTATACTTTTGCATTCGTGTACTTTTTCTCCAATCTGTCACAAACTGCGTTGAAATCTTTCGTCTTTCCTTCCCTCGCCTGTCTTAGCCCATCCATCACACTCTGCCTTACTTCTATTTGCTGTTGCTCCAAGGTTTCCGCATAAATTTTCTTAACTGCAACTTCCATGCGATTTACCTCCTTCCAAATATAAAAAATCTCTAAAGCTGTTTCACTATTATTATATCCATTTTTTCATTTATTCACAACCTTCTTTTATCATTGCCATCCTTTTTATTAATATCTCATTTTTACACATATCATTTCTACTATTTTGAAATTATTTCCTTTATATTCTATTTGCTATTTTCACATTTTTTATGCAGATACCCCATGCGCTCCTACCAGCACATGAGATATCCAATTACATACCACCAGAGAGTTACTGTTCTTACCTACTAAATTCACTCCGGCACACTATTCCATATTCATTTTTTTATCCTCAACCAATCAAAAACCCAACCTCTCCCACACCTGCAAACAACCTGTTGCCGACACCCATTAGAGGAGGCGCAAATGCCAGTGCAAATTGCACTTTTTAGCGGGTTTCTTAACTTTCAATCCAGCATACTTATCCTCCCCTAAGGAAAGCCCCCAAAACTGCAAAGGCGCAGGTTCGGGGGTTTTCAGTTCAAAATCACCCTATTACTTTTCTCTGACTACTGCTCTACATCCACCCATAAAGCGGGACGAACACCGGTATCGAAGTCCACATAGTCGCCGCCTGCACTGACATACCCGTAATAGTGTACAAAAGCGGCATTACTAGCATCGCAGCCTGGTGACCGCAGCCACCACCAAGTGAGGTTAGACCATCGCTCATTAGCATAGGCTGTTCCTCTTGCCTTTCTTTTACTTTCTGATGAGAAATACTGCTCCGCTTCCTCAACGGAAAGCAGAAACACAGAATCTATAGTGTCATTTCCCCCTTCCGTTCCATAATCGGGATTATCAGGATTTGACAACTGCACTTTCTGTATCTGCTCCCGTTCTTCCCGGGTAAATGCTTCTTCATAAAATATCTCGTTAAGCCAGAACCGCAGATCACTTTGTTCCCAAGTGATATTCTTATATTCTTCATGATATGGCTTTGCATCGATTATATATCTGCTGATCAGTAATAATCTGCCATCCTGCTCATCAAGCACGATCCATTCTATCGGCTCATTACCATTAGACAGATCATTGTCCTGTTCAAAAGTGCCAAATTCTACGATATCTCCGATTTGGGCTTCCTCAACAGAACTTACTTCTACGGTATCTTCGTTTTTCCTATTGCTTTTCACTATAAAATACATTATAAAATATCCTGCCAGTACGAATACAAAAAGGATTCCTATGATACTCGCATCAGTCAAAAGCTTTTTTCTTTCCGTCTTATGCATTTTCGCCCCGCATTCTTTTTCTGATATCAGACGCTTTACCTATGGTCAATGGGAAACAACATAATCAGAGCTGCTGCTTTGTCACGGACATCATTTTTTTCATTTCCGCATGTATGTCCGTCTTTTTCTGCTCCTGTTTTGGAGTTTCTGTCTTCTTACCTTCAGAGCGTGAATTTTCTGTTCTTTCCTTACTTTTTTCGCTTTCCTTATCAAGCGTCTCCATATTCTGACAATCAATCAGCATCTGCATCTGATAAATGCCTTTCTTAATCTGCTTATCCTGCTGCTTTCTCCGCTCCACCTTACCCAGCTGGCTTTCCTTAAATTCCTGAATATTCCCTATATTCATACTTTCATTCTCCTTTCCGCAGCTTCTTCTGTCATTCAAAAGCCGCACCACTTTCCTGAAAGGTCCAAGTGGTATATTTTATTTTAAAATATAAAAATAGCGTTATACTTCCCTTTACTCCATCTTGGAAAACATAACGCTATCCTTAGCTAAATTAGGAACAAATATAATATTAATGATCTTGTTTTACTTATCGGCACATTGTCTCAAAATACTTATATCTATATTTGATTTTTCTTCATTAGTGTAGAAAGTATTTCTAAATTCTACTTATCCTTTTCTCAAATAGAATTAAGTCTTGCAGAAATTCCATTTCTATAGCAAACTTCTTTTGATGATCCTTTTGTTCCTGGAAAGGAGACCATTAT
>Ga0129308_1000077_pt1 | contig 175429 bp, 166 predicted proteins | sample L827metagenome_FD_94440 | JGI IMG/M metagenome (GOLD analysis project Ga0129308, IMG submission 94440) | Ring-tailed lemur group fecal microbial communities from Wisconsin, USA - L827 metagenome | ecosystem: Host-associated > Mammals > Digestive system > Large intestine > Fecal | place: USA...
ATTCTCAATATATTTCCAGCCCTCTACTTGGGTTACATCACTCATACGCTTCATGAACAGAACGGCTGCAAACACAATACCAATCTCAATGGCAACCACAAGATCAAATACCACTGTTAAAACAAATGTCACCACCAGAACGGAAATATCGCTCTTAGGTGAGGTCTTGATCAGATAAATAAATTCTCTAAAACCGCACATATTATATGCAACCATAAACAAAATAGCGGCAATTGCAGGCATAGGGATCAGTGCCGCATAGGGCATGAAAATCACCAGAATCAAAAACAAAACTACAGCATGAACCATGCCGGATACGGGCGTGCGCCCTCCATTTTTCACATTTGCCGCAGTTCTTGCTATTGCCCCCGTAGCCGGAATACCGCCAAACAATGCAGAACAAATATTCCCCACGCCTTGCGCGGCAAGCTCCATATTGGAATTATGCCTTGAATTGATCATACTGTCGGATACCACACAGGATAAAAGCGACTCAACCGCCGCAAGGATTGCTATGGTAAGTGCATTTCCAAACTGTTCATTGATCAATGCGAAATTTATCTTAGGAATTGAAAATACCGGCGGTTTGTTGGATATCTCATAAAGAGAACCAATGGTATTTACCTCCATATGTAAGCCGCTTACCATAATAATTCCTGCAATAACCGCAAGAAGTGATGCCGGAATGGCAGTAATCACCTTCCCAAGCCTTCCCGGAAGCTTATGCCCCAAAACAGGCCATAAAATCAAGATTGCAAAGCAGACAACACCTACGATCAGCGCCTGTATATTGATTGTTCCAATATAAGCAATCACTGCCTTAACCTTTTCCATGGTCTCCACCGGACTGGTTCCTTTAGGATAAGTAAGTCCCAAAAAGTCCTTGATCTGCCCAATGGCAATGGTTACTGCAATGCCCGCCGTAAAACCGGTTGTAATGGTGTAGGGAATAAACCGGATCAGGCTTCCCAGTCTGAATACCCCCATCAATATCAACAGAATGCCTGCCATAATGGTAGCAACAACCAATCCCTCCATACCACTGGTGGCAACAATTCCCGCCACAATGGTGGCAAAGGCAGCGGTAGGTCCGGAAATCTGAACTCTGCTTCCTCCCAGTGCCGAAATGACAAATCCCGCAACAATAGCGGTATAAAGCCCTTTTTCAGGCCCCACACCTGACGCCAGTGCCAGCGCAATGGATAAGGGCAGCGCAATAATTGCCACTATAATGCCCGCTACCACATCCTTAACAAATTGTTCCTTTGTGTATGTTTTCATTACCGAAAACAGCTTTGGTTTTAATTTTTCCATAATACTTCCTCTTCCTCATAAGTAAATATATTCTGCAGGCTCTTATCACCTTACAAGTTCTCCCAGATAATAAAAGCCATGGCATTCCTTTAAATAAACCGGTACAATTTCACCGATCAGGCTCCGATCCCCTTTAAAATGAACAATGGTGTTATTGGACAATCTTCCTGTAAGAAGACTGTCATCCTGTTCATTTACCTCTTCCACCAACGCATCTAAGGTCTGCCCTTTCAGCAGTGCCACCCGCTCCCTTGCAGTGTCCTGCACAACCTTAAGCAGCCTGTCAAAGCCTTCCTTGACAATCTCCTCAGGGACCTGATTTTCCATAGCAGCTGCTGGTGTGCCTGTTCTTTTGGAATAAATGAAGGTAAATGCATTGTCATATTGAACCTGTTTCACCACATCAATAGTTTCATCCACATCACAAGGCTCCTCTCCCGGAAATCCTACAATGATATCGGTAGTAATGGCAAGATCGGGAATTTCCTTCCGCAGTCTGGCTGCCAAAGCAAGATAATCCTCCCTGGTATATTTTCTGTTCATTGCCTTTAAAATCCTGGTGGAACCGGATTGCAACGGCAGATGAAGATGACGGCAGATTTTCGTTGACTGCTTCATCACCTCGATCAGCTCATCGGACAGATCCTTGGGATGAGAGGTCATAAAACGAATTCTCTTCAGTCCTTCAATCTTCTCCACTTCTCTGAGAAGCTGGGCAAAGCTCATAGGATGTTCTAAATTTTTTCCATAGGAATTTACATTCTGTCCAAGGAGCATAATCTCAACAACACCATCATCCACCAATGCTCTGATCTCACGCAGAATATCCTCCGGATTCCGGCTTCTCTCTCTTCCTCTTACATAGGGAACAATGCAGTAGCTGCAGAAGTTATTACAGCCGAACATAATGTTAATCCCCGATTTAAAAGGATACTTGCGCTCCACAGGCAGATCCTCCACGATTTGATCCGTATCCTCCCAAATATCAACCACCATGCCATCCGCTTCAAACATCTGTACCAACAGCTCTGCAAACTTGTAAATATTATGTGTGCCAAAAATCAAATCCACAAAGCGATAGCTCTTCTGCAGCTTTTCAATCACGGAAGGCTCCTGCATCATACAGCCGCACAGTGCAATTTTCTTATGGGGATTTTTCTTTTTCATGCTGCCTAAATGCCCCAGCCGTCCGTACACTCTCTGATTGGCATTATCCCTTACCGTGCAGGTATTATAAATAACAAAGTCCGCATCCTCATTCTCTGTCAGTTCATACCCTGCCCGTTCCAAGATCCCTGCCAGCTTTTCGGAATCTCTGGCATTCATCTGACAGCCAAAGGTGGTAACGCAGCAGGTTGGCCTGCGGTCAAGCTTTGCTGCAAGTCTTTCCACATATTCCTTTGCTTTATCCATATATATAAACTGACGGGCGGTTTCCTCCGCCCCCGTTAATTTATCCGTAATCTGCATTTTCAGTCTCCACACTGCGGCTTTCCAAATACCGCTAAGCTTTTTAGTATTTTATCCGATTTCCCTTACCTCATAAAGATACGCATTTCCTGATTTCCCGCATCTTGTAACTATCTGAAGATAATTAAGAATATGAAGAACATTGCTTGCAATTTCCTTCCGCTCTCCTATGGCCCTGGCAAAATCCTTTACGGTAAAAGGCTCTGCAAGCTCATAGGGTATTAACTGTACATAATCCTCAATCCTATCAAAGCGTACCTCATCCAAGAAAGCTGTCGGTATCCTGTCATATCTGCAGGAGCCCTTTTTCTTATCCCTGCTCCAACCATTGAGAAGCCTGTACTCCTCCACCTCAAGAAGGGGAAAGCACAGACGTAAATTGGGATCAGGTAAAAATTGTTTGATCTTATATAACTCGTAAAAAGCCCGGTAAACAGAACCCTTTACCGTACTTTTTCTGGGCTTGGAGCATTCTCCCGACTCCTCATCTATCCATAACAGATACTTGATCCTCGGTACCGGATAGACAATCGTCACCGGATACTTAGGCAAAAACCGCTCCAGCTTGCTTCTCATTTTGTTGAAATTACCGGTTTGTATCTCAATAATTTCCTCTCCTGTATATATATCCGCCACATAACCGTCTACAGGGATCTCCTGCATGTCCTTATCCGGTGCATAATAATCCTTTAAAACCGCATGAAGCGTTTTTTCCTGGTAGGTACCGATACCGTACCTCTGCCGTTTACTGCCTATGACACTGTTTCTGATTTCCTCAAAACGCTTTTCATCCATTTGGATTATTTCCTTTCAAGAAAAAGCTTTCTGGAAATAAAGTTATATACCATAACCACGCCTGTTGCAATCACTGCGCTTATCGCAACCATCATATCCTCGGCAAGCATGCTCCTTAAGGAAGCGCTATGCTGGTATACGCCGTCTATGCAGCCGTACATAACGATCTCATTAATAGCAAGTCCGATTGCCGACAGGATCAGAAAAACCGTAAACTCCTTCCGCTTGTCCATATCCTTCTTCGGATTAAAAACAAACCGGATACTCAAAATATAGTTTACAATCGCCGAAATCACAAAACCCAAAAATTTGGAAACCAGATAATGAACCCCAAACAAACTGGTAAGCCCTGTCGTAATTCCAAAATCAATCACAAAACAAAAGAGCCCCACAACACCAAATTTAATAATCTGACTAAACAACTGCTTCATTCATTCTTACTCCTATCTTATAATAATCAAAAAAGCGAAATTGCCACACAGTGTATTATACATGACAATTTCACTTTTTTCATCATAAATTTTTAATTAAAAGTATGCTCTCAAAGGCTGAGCTGTTACAAAAGTATTTCTTTACTCCTCACAGCCGCATGTTGATCCTGAACCGGGGTAAGAAATAAAGGGCCTGGACTCAAATCTAGACTCGTTTCTGCAGCCACAGTCCTCATTCGTATTTCTGTCCCTATCTCTATCCCTGTCTCTATCTCTGTCAGAACAGCCGCAATTCATGCTTCTGTCTCTATCCATGCAGCCGCCATCCGTACTTCTGTCTCTATCCTGACAGCCACAATCCATATTTCTGTCTCTATCCTGACAACCGCAATCCATATTTCTGTCTCTATCCGAGCCACCACATCTTCTGTCCTGCATTCTTCTGTTGCCGCACATAAATCCTCTGTCCTGGCAGTCGTCACCATTTCCACAGCACAGCAGCAGCAATACTAAAATCAGACAATTCATACCTGCATCACTCCTTTTTATTATGCTTTATCATATGCAGAAAATAAAAAAGAGTTATTATAATCAGATTATTTTGTCAGGATTTGCGAAGAAGCTCCTTTTTGATATAGGAAAAGGTCTTATTCTCCCCCTGCTCGGCAAGCATTAAAAGCAGTTTTTCAAGAAGAGCTTTCGTTTCCGGATGTAAGGGTGCCTTTTCCCTGCCCTTTGCGTAATACTCCCATGGAGAAGCCGTTGTATATCGCTCTCCATTATATACCTTACATGCAGCAATGCGGTCCATCAGCATTTCTACAATATATTTAACAGGCATGGGTGCAGGCGCCATACCGCCGTCTATTGATTTGGTACTGTAATCAATCCAGTACTCATAATGATGCTTATTCCTGCCCTTGTGGTGAAGCCATGCGGAGGAATATCCGATATCCTCCCGCTCCGCATTATTGGGGCTTCTGTTGCCCTGATAATATTTTACCCCTACGAAAAATTCACTGGGACTGTATTTTGACATGTCATGTAAAATCCCCTGCTTATATAAGCCCACCTTAAAGCATCCCTTCATTACAAGGTATTTGTGGTAGGTAATCGTTTTAAAATGCTTCCAGACCCTCATTTACTATTCCGCCCGTTTCCTTTTCGTTTCCTATAACCGCTTTTCCCCGGAGGCACTTCAATCGACAAAGACCGGTACACGGCAACGCTCCTTTCTCTAATCTCCGCCAGTTCCTCTGCCTTAGACGCTTCCTCCTTCTTATCCTCCGTCTCCATGCAGGAGCTTGACGTATCGGAAATCTTAACCCATATCTGACCGGAGGGCAGCTTGGGAAGCGCCAGCTGATGATTTTCCCAATGCATATTACATGCAATATAGAAAAATTGTTCTTCCTTCGCATACTGCCCGCAGAGCATTGCTCCCACCATTCTGCTTATAAAGCTTAAATCGGGCCGCCAGGCTTCCGTCCCATGATAAGATATATCAGGATAACCACAACCCAAACTGTCCATTACCCGCAGTTCCTGCCTCATATGAAAGATCCTGTTATTTTTCCGCAGCTTAATCAAGAATTTGGTATAAGCAAGAATTTCCTTTGAAAACAAGGTCTCCTTCCATTTAATCCACCCTGTCGCATCATCCCTGCAATAACAGTTATTATTTCCAAAGCGGGTATTGGCAAACTCATCTCCACTAAACAAAAAAGGGGTTCCCTGTGCAAGAAACAAAAAGGTCAAAGCATTTTTCATCTGTTTTTGCCTAAGCTCCTGAACAGACTTTTTCTTTGTAGCTCCCTCCACGCCGCAGTTCCATGTGAAGTTTAAGTCCGTACCGTCCCGATTCTCTTCACCGTTTGCTTCATTATGCTTCCGTTCATAGGAAACGCAGTCATATAAAGAAAAGCCATCATAATCGGCAAAATAATTGATTACACCGTGTTCCTTCGGGTTACGCCTCTGATACAAAAGCATATCATTCAGTATTCCCTCATCACCCTTTAAGAAACGCCTCATATCATTTCGGTAGCTGCCGTTATCACATGCAAAGTTTCTAAAATCATTTTCCACATCTTCTATCTCCTGCTTCGGAAGATAGCTGCACCAGATTTTCGTATTTCCGAGAAATCCCTCCTGTGCAAGCATCCGAAACGGAATATGAAAACCGCTGATCCTTACACCGTCAATATGGTATTCCCGTACCCAATACTTGATCACCTTAAGCATATAGAGCTGCCCTGTCTGAGGCGGAAAATAAAAATGCATCATCACCTCAATTCCGTTTCTGTGTAGTTCCTTTACCATAGTTTTAAAAGAATTTGCGGGGGATGCGCCTGCACAGTAGGATGCCTTAGGCGAGAAATAAAATCCCTCCTGAAAGCCCCAGCAGTTTAATCTGGTGCGCTCCGGCAAATCGTTTAGCACCGTTTCTGCTTCTGCCTTCATTTGCTTCGGTCCTGCCGGAAGTACCATACACTCCTCATATTCATAGCAGGGCATCAAAAGCAGAGCTGTTATTCCCAGCTCCTTTAAATAAGGGATTTTTTCTACTATTCCTTCAAAGGTCCCTCTGTGCTTAACCCCGGAGCTTTTGTGCATAGTAAAACTTCTCACATTCACCCCGTATATAATGGTATCCTCATACGGCAGCTTCAAGGGCTCATCACCCTCCCAGTCAAAAGCTTCCGCCTCCAGGCTTCCGTAAACTGCCCTGGACTTTGTTCTTCCTGCGCCCCATTTTTCGAGACCGGATACCTTCACAGCATACTTGTCAGTTATGATTTGATCACCATAATAATACTGATATCTGCACTCAGAAACACCATTTCCCTCTATCTGAAGACCAAACAGTCTCCCTTGCCTGCCCTCTTTGGAAAAAGGCAGCCTTGTCCTTCGTCCCTGTCTGTCATATAAAATGATACCGCATTCCCTGTTGCCGGGAAATTCTGCCGCAAATCTCATTCCGTTTGGAATGGGGAACACTCCCGCATCCTCCGGTTTAAAACAGCTTACTTTCCACTCTGTATTCATTAGCCCTCCTTATGGAGTATTATACTTTTCTTGATTATGCATATTATTTTATCACAAATTAAGAGTGCTGTGTAAAAAACTTGTCCATTCCGCTATTGCACAGGAAAGCGCGTACTAGTAAAATAAGAGAAAACACACTATTTAATTATTCCAGACGAAAAAGGAGATTCTTATGAGCAAAAAGGATATGCATCAAAATAATTTAAGCCAGCAGCCGGAAGATCAGGACGAAGAAATGACCGTCACTCTGGATCTTGAAGACGGAACCAGTGTAACATGTGCCATTGTCACGATCCTGACAGTCAGCGAAAAGGATTATATTGTCCTTCTTCCCCTTGAGGAGGATGGTGAAAATCATGACGGTATGGTATGGTTCTACCGTTACTTTGAAAATGAAAGCGATCCTGATGAGGAGCCTGTCCTTGAATATATTGAGGATGACGAAGAATATGACATGGTATCGGATGCCTTTGACGAGTATCTGGACAATGTAGAATTTGATGAACTTATTGATGAGGAATAAGCCCCTCTAAATAAGGAGATAGCTTTCTTCCTCGTTCTTTGGTGTAATAGATATTAAGATCACTCCTGGCTCTTGTTATGGCAACATACAGGAGCCTTCTTTCTTCCTCTAAGGAGACTTCCGTAACACATTTCTTTGCCGGCATGATTCCCTCATTGACATCAGGCAGCCATACCCTGTCAAATTCTAACCCCTTTGCGCCGTGCATGGTAAGTACGCTTACTCCCTCCCCCGATATTATCGGAGTGCTCCTTTCTCCCATGCATTTCTCCTTCCGTGCCGCAAAGTGGCGCGGGTCTGTTCCGGGAATGTAATCCTTTAAACATTCCTGTATCTGATCTGCCTGCTTTAAATACATTGACTCCTGCCTTACATCCACCGCCTTTTCCGCCAAATAATCATTATAGCCCAGTGTATTTCTAAACAAAGAAATCGCCAGGGAGGTTTGCAAACTTCCTGCAAGCATCAGCTGTCTCCAAAAGCCTTCCGTCTTTCTCTTAAGCTCGACATTCTTTTCATAGTATCGCTGCAGCTGCACAAGCGTAACCCTCTCCTCCGAAAGTGCTTCCCTAAGCAGAAAACGGTTTGGTTTATTCATAAAGGCAATGAAGTCACGCCTTTTATTTCCCATGTAAATGAAGGATAGAAATGCCATAATATCCTCCATGATAAAGCTGTGAAAAATATCCTCTCCCCGCTTCTGCTTTCCTTTCACCACAATGCCGGACATGGCCAAAAGCTCAGCATACTGAACGGCAGCCAGATTGGTTCTTAAAATAACCGCAGTCTTTTCCAATTCCTGCCTGCTTAATTTTCTCAAATTTTCAACAAGCGCTTCCTCCTCCTGCTTTCTTCCCTCAAAACAGGTAAGTACAACTCTTCCCCCTTTTTTGATGGGAAGAAACTCTTTTTCAAACCGTTCCTTATTACGTCTGATAACTCTTCCCGCAAGCGAAACGATCTTCTCCCCGCTGCGATAATTTTCCGTCAGCATGATTCGCTCTCCCAGAGGATAATCCTCCAGAAATTGTTTCATAATTCCGGGTGTTGCACCCCGAAAGCCATAAATAGCCTGATCATCATCCCCCACCACAAAAAGATTATTCTTTGGGGCTGCCAATAGCTTTAATATGCGGTATTGGGGAAAATTAATGTCCTGAAACTCATCGGCAAGAATATATTCAAACTGCTGCTGATATCTTCTCAGCACCTCAGGATGACTTATAAAAAGTTTCAGACAATCCGTAATCATATCATCAAAATCAACCATTTCCTGTTCCTTCAAATACTGTTCATACCCCGTCTTCACCTTCAGGTATTTCTCATATGTCACTTCTCCGGCAATCTCAACTCCAAAGCTGTTATCTCCGGCTTGTCCGTCTCCCGGCAAATTTTTCCCACGGCTGATTTCATTTAAGACTGCAGATACCGTATCATACAGATGATTTCCGTCAATACCTATATTGCGAAGAAGCGAAAGAACCAACTCCCTCTTTTCTCTTTCTCCGATCAGGGAAATCTGTTTGGGAATCGACTGACGCAGTATATGAAAACAGATACTGTGAAAGGTTCCAAAATTCACATCTTCATATGCTTTTGTACTTTCAAGGGAAGCCTTGTCCAAACGAACAAATTCCGCAGCAGCTTTCAGGTAACGGCTTTTCATCTCTGCGGCAGCAGCTTTTGTATAGGTTATTACAAGGATTTTGCGGGGAGAAATCCCACATTGATAAACAAGATACAGAATACGTTGAATGATGGTTGTTGTTTTTCCACTGCCGGGACCGGCAATCACTTCCGCCGGTCCTGACAGATGCATAATTGCTTTTTGCTGGTATTTACTGGGCGCTTTCAAGAAGCTCAATGCCCTTTCTGATTCTGCTTAAGGATTCTTCCTTGCCGAGAAGCTCCATAATTTCGGTTGCGCCTGCCGGAGTCATCTGCTTTCCCGATACCGCACATCTCACCGGCCATAATACATAACCGTTTTTGCAGCCTTTCTTCTCCACATAGGAAATCAGCATCTGATAAAGTGCATCATTGCTGTAATCCTCCTGGCTTTCCAAAAGAGGAAGAAGCTCTTTTAAAACCTCCAGTGAAGATTCCTTAGTGGTTTTCATCTTCTTATGCTCATACATAGCTGTATCATATTCCGGCAGTTCCTGCATGAAATCAATCAGCTCACAGATATCCGGGAAAATTTCTATTCTGGTTTTCACCATAGCAGCAATCTTATGAAGATCCAGGTCTCTGGTAATTACCTGTCTGATGTAAGGCTCTGCCATCTCAAAGAACTTTTCGTCCTCCATGGCCTTCATATATTCCCCATTCATCCATTTTAACTTGGTATAGTCAAATACTGCAGGAGATTTGGACATATGGTGATAGTCAAAGGCCTCTGCCAGCTCTTTTAACGAAAAGATTTCTTCGTTGCTGTCCGTAGGGCTCCATCCCAGGAGCGCCACAAAATTTACGACGGCTTCTGTCAAAAAGCCCTGATCAATCAAATCCTCATAGGAGGAATGACCACATCTTTTACTGAGCTTGTGATGCTCCTCATCCGTAATAAGAGGACAATGCACATACACGGGAACCTCCCATCCAAAGGCCTCATATAAACGGTTGTATTTAGGCGAAGAGGATAAATATTCATTTCCTCTCACCACATGGGTAATTCCCATCAGATGATCGTCTACCACATTGGCAAAATTGTAAGTAGGATATCCGTCGGACTTAATCAGGATCATATCATCCAGCTCTGCGTTGTCTACCGTGATATCTCCATAAATTTCATCATGGAAGGTTGTGGTTCCTTCTGTGGGATTGTTTTGTCTGATTACGTAGGGAACGCCTGCCTTCAGCTTTTCCTCCACCTCTTCTTTGGATAAGGAAAGACAATGCTTGTCATAAACGGTGATTTCCTTTCCTTCAACGATCTGAGTCTTTAAGCCTGCAAGACGTTCCTTATCGCAGAAGCAGTAATATGCCTGTCCTTTTTCAATAAGCTTTTTGGCATATTCAAGATAAATTCCCTTCTGCTGGCGTTCGGATTGGACATAAGGTCCTACTCCCCCGTCCTTATCCGGTCCCTCATCATGAATAAGTCCTGTCTTTTCAAGGGTTCTGTAAATGATATCAACAGCGCCCTCCACATAACGCTCCTGATCCGTATCCTCAATTCGGAGAATGAAATCCCCACCCTCATGCTTAGCAATCAGATATGCATAAAGCGCTGTTCTTAAATTTCCTACGTGCATCCTTCCTGTGGGACTTGGTGCAAATCTTGTTCTGATTTTCGTCATCTTAAAATCTATTCTCCTCTCAATCATTCTGTTCCATATCAGGGATCTTTTTAGCTGCAGAGCTCTTAAAGCCTGCAACCTCCTTCATAGCCTGCGGAATGGGAATATTGGTTCCCGCTCCGGCAACACAGCCGCCGGGACAAGCCATTCCCTCAATCAAACAGCCGTTTTTCTTCCCTGCCTTGGCAAGCATCAGTATTTTTTTACATTCGGTAAGGCTTTCCGCATGCTCAATATTGACATCCACATCCGGATAGTATTCCAAGATACATTCCTCAATGGCGCTTGCCACACCACCTGCCACACCATAGCCCCTTCCTGCACCGGTAGCATCATTCAGCGGATCTCCGGCCTCTACGGCTTCCGGTAGAAGCCCCTTCGCCTCAAACATTCCTGCAAGCTCCTCAAAGGTAATGACAAAATCCACATCCGAACGAACCGTTCTTCTGGATGCCTCCAGCTTCTTAGACGCACAAGGTCCGATAAACACTACGCTGGCATCCGGGTGATCCTCCTTAATCTTCCGGGCAGTTGCCACCATAGGCGTCAGCTCATTGGAAATTTTATCAATGGTTTCCGGGAAAAACTTCTTGGCCAGCATGGACCAGGAGGGACAGCATGAAGTTAAAAGGAAGGGCAGATTTCCGGTAGCTACCTCCTTTACATAATGCTCTGCTTCCGCCATGGCGCCCATATCAGCACCGATAGCAGTCTCGTACACATCATAAAAGCCAAGCTCCTTTAATGCCTCCTTAATCTTATCCGGCGTTGCATCTTTGCCAAACTGCCCTACAAAGGCCGGTGCAACCTGCGCAATAATCTTTCGTCCAGACTGCAGGGCGCGTATCAACTGAAATATCTGGGATTTATCCGCAATCGCTCCGAAAGGACAGCTGACCATGCACTGACCGCAGGATACGCACAGCTCCGTGTCAATATAGGCCCGTCCCTTCTTGTCACTTTTAATTGCATTTACACCGCAATGCGCCAGACAAGGCCTTACCTGATGAGATATGGCATCATAAGGGCACACCGCTTTACATTTTCCGCATTTAATACACTTTTCCTGATCAATCACGGAATGTCCGTTTTTCATGGAAATTGCCCCCTTAGGGCAAACCTCCTTGCAGGGATGGGCAACACAGCCCATACACTTGTCCGTCACCTCGTATCTGTTTTCCGGACAGGCATTACATGCAGAAGGGATAACCTGCATTAAAGGCGGTTCATAATATTTTTCATCAATATTGCTTTCCTCAAGTCCCTGTGTCACATGAACAGGCGCATTCTCAGGTCTTAAGGAAAGTCCCATGGCAAGCCTGATCTGTTCGCGTACAATCGCCCGCTCCCTGTAAATACTTTCATATTCAGACTCATCATAATTAACAATCTTATAGGGAAGCGCCTCCACGTCATCCTTCAAATTCTGAGAATGATATGCAAGATTAGCCACTTCCTTAAAAATACGTCTTCTGTTTTTACGTACCTGGGTGTCAATTCCTCTCATACCGATAACTAAGCTCCCTGTTCAACATTTAAATTTGTTCCTGTATATTTTTACACAAACAAACATGGAAGTCAACACCCACGCAGTACAGCCTTTATTCCATCACATAGCTTTTACTGCATTACAAAAACAGATTTCCGATCTGAAATACCGCTGTAGTAACCAGCCACGCAAAAACCATCTGAAACAGTGCAAGCCTCAAAGTAAAGCGTGTATCTTTGCTCTCCTTCTTAATCGTCGCCATCGCTGCGGCACAGGGAACATACAAAAGCACGAAAAGCATCATACAATATGCATTTAAGGGGCCAAAGGAAGGATCAATTGTTTTCAGGTTTTCCACAACAGTACTCATGCCTACTGCCCCCTGGGCATTTCCCACACCAAAAAGCACGGAAAAGCTTGACACCACCACTTCCTTGGCGGAAATTCCTGCTATCAGAGACACAATGATCTGCCACATTCCAAGTCCCGCCGGACGCATCACCGGCTCCAGCCACCTGCCAACCATTGCTCCAAAGCTTTCCGCAGGATGTGAAACCATTCCCGACACTCCGAAATTGAGAACAAACCATATGAGAATGGATGCAATAAATATGGTGGTTCCTGCCTTGGAAAGATAATCCTTCAGCTTATTCCACACATAAATTCTGATCGTCCTTGCATTTGGACGTTTATATTCCGGCAGCTCAATCAAAAGACTGTCGTTTACCTTTCCCTTTTCAAAAATGTGCAGCACCTTGGCAATACAAATAGCCAGAACCATTCCGATAACATACATAGAAAAGGCTGCCACATGAGCATACTTTCCAAAAAACATTCCCGAAAAAAGCACATACACAGGAAGCCTTGCCGAGCATGACATAAACGGAGTAATGATCATGGTTCTGCGCCTGTCCTTTTCCGTTTCCAGCGCTCTGGATGCCATAATTGCCGGCACAGTACACCCAAATCCCAAAACCATAGGAAGAAATGCTTTACCCGAAAGCCCTGCCTTCCCCATTATGCCATCCATCACATAAGCTACTCTGGACATATAACCGCTGTCCTCAAGAATTGCCAGCGCCAGAAACAATATGGCGATATTGGGAATAAAGGTAAGAATACCTCCTACTCCCGCAAGGATGCCGTCCACAATAAGCGACTGAAGCCACGAGGCCGCATGAATACTTTCCAAGACATTTCCGATGCCTTCTGAAACAATCTCAAGAAACAGTTCAAAATATCCCTTAAGCCAATCTCCGATGGTAAAGGTTAAAAAGAAAACCAAAGCCATAATGCACAGAAAAACCGGAACGCCCCAAATAGGATGTGTTAATATACGATCCACCTTGTCCGTGCTTCCCTTTTTCTTTTTACGGTAAAAAAGTACTTCCTTCATAATATGTTCTATATAGGAATACTTAGTCTGTATGATCTCCTTTTCATAGCTTCTGTCCACAATATTGGATACAGAGACGGGATGTTCACTTTTAACATCCTCATCATCCTCCAGCATCTTGATTGCATGCCACCTTACCGAGGAATGCGTGGGATAATGAGCCTGCATGATAACAGAGAGCTTGTCTATCTTTTCTTCTATTTCCTTACTGTAATAGAGAACATCTCCTTTTGATCCCTCCTCATAATGATGAACAACCGCATGAAGAAGAATATCCAATCCCTTTCTTTTCGCTGCGGAAACAGGCACTACCGGAATGTCACCTAATAGCTCCGGAAGTCTGTGAAGGTCTATTTCCATTCCTCTCTCCTCCACCACATCCATCATATTAAGCGCTAACACCACCGGCTTTCCCAGTTCCAAAAGCTGCAGCGTGAGATACAAATTTCTTTCCAGTGAGGAGGCATCTACCACATTGACAATCACCTCTATGTCATCATCCATCACGCAGCTCCTTGTCACCTTTTCCTCAATGGTATAACAGGTCAGGGAATAAATTCCCGGCGTATCAATAAGCGTCAATGAGACATCTTCATACTCCGCCTCACCTTCGATCTTTTCCACCGTCACCCCCGGCCAGTTGGCAACCTTTAGCTTTGAACCGGTAATTGCATTAAAAAGCGTCGTTTTACCGCAATTGGGGTTTCCCACAAACGCAACATGTACTGTCTGATCCTTTTTCATTGCACGTTTTCCTCCACTTCAATGCCCTGACTGATATGTTTACCAATGGCAAGCCGTGTACCCCTTACACGAATAATCAGTGCCCCATTTCTTTTGCGGTTTAACACCGTAATAACCGTTCCGTCATTTAAACCAAGGGCCTGCAGTCGACGGGTAAGACCCTCCTCGACATACAGACCCTTTATTTCATAGCTTTTGCCCTTTACTCCTTCAAACAATGACATTTTCTTCGCCTCTTTTGTTTTTGATAAAAATAATCAATAACATTAAAGCACAAAGCGCCATTGTTTGCAATCATTATTCCTCATCCTCCTTTACAACTTCCTTCTGTTAAACCAGACAATAAATCCTACAATCAAAAAGGCAAATGGCAGGATAATAACAGTGGAAAATGCTATCAAAATCAAATTTCTCTGGGATATGGTCAGATAACTGATTTCATAATCCTTTACAGGAATACTGATGCTGTCCGTATAAGAAGCAAATGCTCCAAGGGTACCGGAAAACAGCTTTTGGTTGCTTCCCGAAACCATCTCGTCTGCTCCCTGCGTAAAAATATTCTCACCGGAATAAATAATGGCCGTAGAGGTTCCCTCCTCCAAAAGCTTCACGCATTTCAACCCCACATCAAAGGGGCCTTCCAAATCTCCTTCCTGCCTGCTGTAATCCACAGCATTTTCTACATCCTCCCTGACATAACAGTCATCCGATGCCGACAGCAGTACGGAAATCTCCACTTCATCAGATTCCTCATAGGATAATCCCTGTGCATAGGGCACAAAAACATAGCTTCCGTTTCCGTATACCTTTTCCGTCACGTCATCATACCCGATTTCCGGCAAAAGCCAAAAAGGATTTTGATAATAATGGTTCTGATCCTCCTCTATGATCAGCCCTGTTGTTACCTTCACACCGTAAAATTCCAGAAGACTGTCAAAATTTTCAAGTTCTTTTCCTGTATAAGTGGAGACCAAAAGCACTGATCCCCCGTTCTCCATATAGCTTAACATTTTCTCCGTATCATCTGCCGATAAATCCTCTGTAGGCGCATTGATCACTACACAATCCGCATCCTCCGGAACCTGATCGTAATTCAGCAGATTTATTGTTTTGTAATCCATATTTGCCTTTTCAATAACTGTTTTAAAGCCTGAATCAAATTCAAGCTCCCCATGTCCCTCAAGCATATAAAGCTTTGGCATATCCTCGCTGACAACATAGGCAATAGCACTGGTAATCTGTCCCTCACCGTCATATCCCGTTACAGTGGAAGAATAAGTGCTGTAATCAAATTCTGTCTGATAAATGGTTTCATAATCAATTATTCTGCTTCTTTGAGCGCTTTCCACAATCACACTGTTTGACGAAACCGCAGAATCCGTATAATTGGTAAAAAACTTGGGATTAACCGCCGGATCCACATAGGACACCTTAATGTGTGGGTTTAATTCTTCATAATTTTTCAGCATCATGCTAAGAACCATATCAGCCTGACTTTCATTGACAAGCACATATATATCGATGTCCTCCGAAATATCCTCCACATAGGCTCTGGTTTCATCAGACAGCGTATACAGTTTCTGACTGGTAACATCAAATACCGTGTAAGTAGAAGGAAGCTCTATGGCAATTACATTTAAAAATACTGCTATCGCCACACTGATCACTGTCACAGACACATTGTAAGCACCGATACCTGCATTCTTAACCGAAACGCTGTATCTCCTTTTTTGTATGGACTGCACGGTGAAAATCAAGAACAGAACCGTCACCGAAAGATAATAGACAATACTGCTTACATGCAAGGAACCGTTTAAAAGATCATCATACCGCCCCACCATGTCAAATACGGAAAGTATTTTGGTAATCCAGTTCCCTGTGGATGATATCATATTGCATAATCCCGACATCACATATCCCAGGAACAAAACACCAAAGGTAAGAACCGCCGCAATCACCTGACTTTCCATCAATGATGAAATAAAAATTCCTATGGAAATACTGGCAATCCCATATAAGAAAAAACCTGCTATTGCAAGGTAGGTTTCTCCAAATGCAACCTTCCCAAATATACTTAATATCAAAGGATAAATACTGATAATCGCCACCGGTATGGCAAAGATTGTTGCAAGGGCCAAAAATTTTCCTGTAACAATTTTACCTACGCTTATCGGCGCAGTAAGAATCAATTGATCTGTCTTTTGCTTTCTCTCTTCGGCAAGTATCCTCATAGTCAAAAGAGGAATACTTACAAGGAACAGAAACACCACCGAGGATAATGCATATCCGATATAAGGATATCCCATAAAAAGGTTATAGACCGAAAAATATATTCCCAAAAGAAAAAGTGTTGCTCCTATAAACAGCGCTCCTATGAAGGAATGAAAATATGCTTTCAGCTCTCTTTTATAAATTGCCGCCATCTTCTGCTCCTCCCTTCTCATCCGTTAATTCAAGGAACGCATCCTCTAAGGATCGCTCAAGCTGATTCATAGCCATAATCGGAAGCTTTGCCTCTGCAAGCTTATAAAAAAGCTCCTTGCGAATATCAACGTTCTTTTCCGTCTCCAAAATAACCTTAACAAAGCCGCTTTCACCGCATACCTCATAAACCGGCTCCTTGATCTGCGGAAATTGCTTTAAAAGCTGTTCAAGCTGCTCCTTTGTACCTAAAACGGTAACCTCCAGTCTGCTGCTTCCGTTCATAAGCCCTGTCAGCCCTTCAGGAGTGTCACAGGCTACAAGCCGTCCCTTGGAAATAATCATAATCTCATCACAAACCGCCTGAACCTCTGACAAAATATGGGAGCTTAAAATCACCGTATGCTTTTCCCCAAGTCTCTTAATCAAACTGCGTATCTCTATGATCTGCTTAGGATCCAATCCTGCCGTAGGCTCATCCAAAATAATCACTTCTGGCTCTCCCAATATCGCCTGAGCCAGTCCCACTCTCTGCCTGTATCCTTTAGATAAATTCTTGATCAGCCTGCCTTCCACTCCCGAAGTCATGGTCAAGGCCATAGCTTCCGTAATCTGCTCTTCTCTCTTTTTTTTAGGTATTTTCTTCAATTCCGCCGCAAAATGCAAATATTCCTTTACCGTCATTTCCATATAAAGAGGAGGTACCTCCGGCAAATATCCGATACAGGACTTTGCCGCTTCGGCATCCTTTATAATATCGTAACCGTTGATTTTTACACTTCCCTCCGACGGCGCTATGTACCCGGTCATGATATTCATGGTAGTACTCTTACCTGCTCCGTTTGGCCCCAGGAAACCATAAATTTTCCCGGGCTCAACGTGAAAGCTAAGATGATCCACCGCTACATGATCACCATATCTTTTCACCAGATTATCCGCTTCTATCAATCCTTTATCCTCCAATCTATTTTCTTTTTTCCTTTACCAATTTAATTCTAAATTGTGTTCTAAAGAATAAAAAAGTGTGAAAACTTTATGTCCAACAAGAACTGCACAGCCTACCTATCATACTATAATATTAAAACCGTCATCATTTTATGAGAGGAGAATTATGCAGGATTACAGTTTTAACGAATATTTTGATCGTTTTCCGGTTGCAATGGCATATGTCCCCTGGCAGCATCTTACAAATATTTTTGAAAATCTGGATGAAGCATACCATGTAGGTACTATTTTCCCCGAACTTGAAAAACCTTTTACCGGAAGGAGATGCGTGAAATGAATAATCGAATGAAATCAGAGCGTGAACAACTTTTTCATGATATCGGCGTTATTTCCTTTGTAGTCACGGAAATGAATGAATATCTGGACACTCATCCCACTGACAAGGAAGCCATGGAGTATTTAAATCACTATGTCCGCATGCAAAATCAGGCAATGCGGGAGTACGCCATGAAATACGGCCCGCTTCGAATATCCGATGCGGACGGCTGCAACCAAAACGAGTGGAAATGGGCAACCCAGCCCTGGCCTTGGGAAGGAGGATGTTAGGTTATGTGGAGTTATGAAAAAAGATTACAGTACCCTGTTAATATCAAAGAACCCAATGCCAAACTCGCGCAGGTGATCCTGACACAGTATGGTGGACCTGACGGTGAATTGGGCGCATCCATGCGATATATTTCACAAAGATATTCCATGCCCTACAACGAGGTTGCCGCAATTCTTACCGATATTGGCACTGAAGAACTGGCCCACCTTGAAATGGTATCCACAATTGTTCATCAGCTTACCAGAAACTTATCCATGGAGGAAATTGCAGAATCCGGATTTGCCAATTACTATGTTGATCATACCGTAGGCATCTGGCCCATGGCTGCCGGGGGAATACCTTTTAACAGCTGTGAATTCCAGTCTAAGGGCGATGCAATTACCGACCTCCACGAGGATATGGCTGCAGATGCTACTCTGTTAAAAATGCAACATATGTTTAAAGCATCTTATGCGACGTCGCATATTAGAACTTCCAATGTATTACAATAGGTGGCAGATTATCTTCACGCTGCTTATGCTTATTTTCACATCTACCGACTTCTATATAGTCAATAAGCTTATCCATTATGCTTCTGTCCAGCTTTTCTATGTTGCGGTACTCTTCCAAAATATCTCTTTTTGAACGATTGCTCTGAAGTTGTTGTTCCAATTCCTGAAGTTTCTGATCCAATTCAGCAATGCGGTTTTGATATGTAAGAATATCTTTATTAAAAGTATCTCTGAACTCAATGTATTCTGCTTCAGAAACAATTCCTTTCACTTTGTCAATATAAGTATTTTGGATTGCTTTCTTCAGATCACTGATCTTAGCCTGGCATATACCACATTCTCTTTGCATGGTCTTTTTTCTGAATTCAATATTTTGACCTAATGTAATTCTTTCTTCTGCAGATGTTTCATCAAAATATTTTTCAATGATATCATTCAGTTCCTGAAGAACCGCTTTTTCTAAAAAACGCTGCGCAATAAATGCTCCCTTACAGGCAGAATCACTAAAATGCCAGGATGTGCATTTCAAATACCGATATTCTCTGCTTTTGCCGGATAATAAGGTATAACCACAATACATGCATCTTGTCTTTCCGGCAAATACGCCGATTTGCCCGGTACACATAGGTTTAGTACGTTCTTTCATCCGTTGCTGCACTTTGTCCCATAATTCTCTGCTGATTATCGGCTCGTGTGTTCCCTCTACGATAATCCATCGCTCTCTCGGCACTGGTTTACTATGCTTTGACTTATATGTCCGATTCTCATATTTGCCTTGTACCATATTTCCAATGTACATTTCATTAGAAAGCATGGCAGATATGCCGGAGTACTTCCAGAGATCGCCATATTGCCTGTCGGATCTTTTGTATCTTAACCCTTTTTGTCTTTTATATTCTGTAGGATTAGGAATACCTCTGTCATTTAAAAGCCTGGCTATTGCGGTACGTCCCATACCGGATGCATATAAATTAAAAACTTCCCGTACCACCTCTGCAGCTTCCGGATCAAGGATCAGGTGTCCTTTCTGATTAGGATCCTTCGCATATCCATATAAAGCAAAAGCCCCTATATGCATACCCTTTTTTCGGTGATCTGTCAGGACTGTTTTGATATTATCAGAAAGATCCTCCAGATACCATTCATTTACAAGCCCGTTAATCTGCCGGGATTTTTTGTTTCCCTTGTTGGCAGTGTCTGCATTATCGGCATATCCTACAAAGCGGATGCCCCATTCAACAAATTGTCCATGAATTATTTTCTCTACCATCTCAAGCTCTCTGGTAAACCTCGCCTGAGATTTGCAAAGTACAATATTAAATTTCCCTGCTTCAGCATCTTTAAGAAGTTGGTTAAAAGCCGGTCTGGAGCGATCACTGCCTTTGTAATCATCATCACTGTATATATTATAAATATCCCAGCCCTGATTCATTGCATAAGTAATCAGCATGCCCTTCTGATTCTGGATGGATCGGCTTTCCTCCTCCTTACTTAGTTTGTCTCTATCCTCTTCTGACAGACGGTTATAAATCGCAACTACATTTTCCATCTTTGTCCCCTTGATAAAACAAACCAATATCCAAGGTTAATTATAAACCTGAAATATTGGTCTGTAAAACAACATTTTTATTGTCCTCTTTTTCATTGATAAGCTGCGCCCATAATTCGGTAAATGCCTCCGTCAGTTCCGAATGGTTGTGAACGAACACGCTCGTGCAGGTATTTTCAGATACCACTTCCATAAATATCATGCCTCCTGTTCTTTACTATATTTTATGTTCTCTTCGGCTTGTATCATTCTTAATTAGTCTTCTTAAAGTGATGGACATTCCTGAAAGGGGGAGAGAAAAAATGCCCATCAACGTAAGTTATGTGGTGATATCCACCACTTTAAGAATACTAATATTAAATACTATTATTTATGATTTATTATTCCATTCTTGTACAACATCTTTATAAGTTCCTTTATGTGTATGCTTAAAGCACTTATGACAAACCACTCTATAAATAGAGCTTTCTTCAATTACTTCACTGCAAGTTTTAAATCCATGCATCCAAGGATGCTCATTACCACATTTACATTTATTAAGTACTGACCAAGGATATATTTTGCTGACAGATCCAGGTCTTCCCAAAATAATTACATTAGGCCGCTTCAGCTTTTCTAAATCATTTTTTCCATATTCTCTCACGTTTTCATCAGTTCTTCTATTTTTAAAAGGCGCCTTTTATATTCATTGGCAGATAACGTAAGTTCAATGACCTGCTTTTTCAGTGCAGATAGTTCTTCTTCATTCCGGCGCAGTTCTTCCGCCTGCTCCATGCAGAGGACTTTAAGAGTGCCCTCGCCCGTATAGGCAGTTTCCGGGAGTTGCGTCAGTCCTTTTATTTTGCGGCCTCTTCTTCCGCCGGTTGGAACAATTTCACCTGTTTGTTTGTCAATCTTACCGATTAGCTTCCTTTTCGAGCGTGGCTGCTTCTTTTCTTTGTCCCAGTAGGATTCTGATTCATAAACATAAATAACGCCAGTCTGTTTATTAAGTTGTTTTATGATAGATACCATTTTCCATTCCTCCTAGCGATAAGTTCGAACTACAGTGTTCTATTTAATTTATTTCCCCACCCCGTAAAAAGTAATGAATACACACTTTACAACTTTTTACTTGAAAATAATAAATTACTAATATAATATGCCGGCGGCTGTTGGTCAGCTCCACAGGTTACCCTCACATATGCCTTTCGCAATATGCTACTCTACCTCTCCCATTTCTATGGGCAGACGTCTATTGTGTGTATCATTATCACCGGTATGCTATCTTCGCTTCTAATCCTCACCACGGATCAGGACACAGAACAGTTATTATCGCTCCCTTAAGGCGTTTCTCCACAATTCAAAGATCCTGGCGTAACCACTGTGCAGCTCCAGACATACCAGAACGTTACCGGACTTTATTTATCTTTCATGGTTCCCCTCTCGGTCATCCCATCATAGACATTTTTTCAAAGTTCATCGTGATATGTTCTTAAAATATCTATAATAATTGGTATATTTTGCTCAACGTTCATTGATAGATCGTTGATGCTCCAAATTATTAACATTACTAATCAACGCTCAACCTGCGAAGCTCGTTGATGCTCTAGGTGTTTACTGTCTGTTTGCTTCTCTGCAACTGCTTTTTGGTGCTTATGTAAAGTCTGCAGAACTGATTTATTTTCATTCTTGACTTTTGGCGGCACTGATGCTATATTTTTATCAAAGTTGGAAGTTATCAACGCCATGGGCAATTGGAGCCCTAAGACACGGGATAGCATTCCAGCTTTTTTATTATCAATTACAAATAATTGATTTAATTCGATATGTTTATGTAAATATTCTTTTAAGTTTGTTTTTCCATAAATACTTTTGACTTCATTTACTCTATTTTCATGTTGCATTGTATCAAGTAATATAGCTGTCAATATCTTATTTCCGTTTCTGTCTTCTGCATCAGAAATCAATGCTATTGAATTTCTGTTTTTATCCTGTATCAAAAAAATGGGATTACTTATTTGTTCTGGCAAGGCTTCAATAACGCTTCTAGGCAGATTATGTGCGCTCCGGCTTCCAGTAGTTTTACGAATACATTTAGTTAATGTACTCTGACGCATTACCAGTGGGAGCCTTGGCGCTCCATGCTCCACTAATATTTCCGGTGTCATTCCTAATTCAATCAGTGAAAAAGAGCTTAATTTTCTGCTATAGTATTTTTCTATCTGCTCTAAATATGCTTTACCCTTGGTACTCACTTTATTCTCCGACTTTAACGCCTCTATATCGACGCATCATTGTAATTCCATGCATTTTCCGCCAATTATTACAGCCATATGTACATTTTCTTTTAGTTGCTTCTTTCGACATCCATTCAATGCTTTCAGCTGATACATAACCGTTTCTTCCTAATTGCGGTTTTCCTAAAATCAATTTATTTCCATATAGCTTTATTCCACAAAAAATTTGCTTTTTGTGTTCATTATCAGTAAAATTAACTTTAGTAAACATTTGCGTCACCTTACTACTTATTACATGAAAGGATTTATATATGTATTTATATAATCTTTTAAACAAATCTACATATACTTTCAATTTTGAAAAATGGTTTTCAAATTTTAATATTCAATATGATGAAATTAAAATGTGGAAACACATTTTATTAAAAGCATCCAAAAACATTTCTTTAAGGAATTGTACAGGATATTATTTTCAATACCCACTTAATCTTGGGCAAGAAAATGTCTTACTACATTTCAATGTTGACAGGATTCAAAATCTATCTCATCAAGATATTTATGATATAAAACTATCTGAAATATCTACAGATTATAAAAACTTTTCTTATATCTATTCTCCAACTTCCAAATATAGTTCTGAACATATTACAACAGCAGCACCAATTATTTTTTGTCCACTTCCTACCTACTATGGAATAAGAAATGTCGTGATTGACGGCAATCATCGTGTCACTGCAAAAAAAGCAAGACAAATTTCACAAATAACAGCAATTACTTACATTCCAAATTCACAGAATGATTTTTTAAATGAATTTGAGTACAAATTATATTCATTTTTAAAATTTTTATATTTTTAATTATGTTTCATAATCAATTTTCATTCTGCGCTTTATGCGACGTCGCATATTTGTATGGAACCGATAAGATAATCCGTTTACCACATTCATTGCAATGCTTAATCTTATTTCCCTCAATTATTTCTCTAGCAATTAAGGAAGAAATTTCAAATTTGCAATGTGGACAATAATACTTTCCCTCACTGCAGATAATTCTTCCCGGATACATTATCTGTTTTAGCTTATCATTTTCGGTTCTTAAATAATCTGTTTCAGCTGCGATCATCGTTTCAACATCAATTTCATCTTCCTTATGCGACGTCGCATATTTTGCTTTTCCTTTTAATAATGTCTCAAATGTATATATTAACTGATCAACATAATTCCAGCCCGTTTGCCTTATATCTCCCATATTCAATCCTCCATCATAATCGCCACAGTACTTCCAGCCGGAACATCCAGACCGAATAAGGCGCTTATATCTTCAACAGCTTTCCTCTGATAAGATCTTCCATTAATAATCGAAGATGCATATTGCCTTGTCCAGTGAAATTTAGCTGCCACATCATTGGTATCCATATCTCTATCAATCATCGCTTTTTGTACATCTTTACACCATTTAGAAAGTTTTCTCTTCATATGTACCTCTTGGAACTTTACTTTTTAATGTCTTTGACATAAAATAAAAATAGCGTTTTATACACTTTGAGCATATTGGACATACTCAACAATATCTAAAGTGGCTTTTTAAAAAGATATTTTTGCCGAAATATCTTTTATTTTAGTTCTCTTAACGCTACTGATGTTGTTATTTATTAATATTACATTTTAAAGTATATTTCACTTTGGTGATAATGTCAAGGAATTATTTTGCTTTGGTGATATTCTTGACCATATATCTCACCTTGTGTAACATAAGGAGCCATTATGTTTTACGACCAACTAGAGGTTTTATGTAAAAAAAACAATATTTCTGTGTTCAAAGTTGCAAAACAACTTAGCATGAGTACTGGCACCGTAGCAAAATGGAAAAATGGAGTAATACCTACCGGCGAAACTATATTAAAGCTTGCTGACTATTTTAACGTAAGCACTGATTATCTTCTAAAGGGTAGCTTATCTACATCTGATTTAGAAAATGAAGAAATTGAATTACTTCAATTATTTAGAGCTTTACCTGTTTCAGGAAAAGAACGTGTGATAGGATATATTGATGGTTATATTGATGCACAAAAAATGACCCCGAAATAATTTTCGAGGTCATAATTCATTCACGTTTTTATTCCCTATGATATTCTTCTGTTGTACCATCGTCATCAAAAGTACAAATCAAAGTTGACTTAGAAAGCTCATAATCTGCCGCACTAGATATTGTTCCAAGCATTCCAAGATCGAATGTGATTTTTAATCGTCCGTTTTCTGCGATCCATGTAATAGCATACGAGGTTTCCTCATTACCATCATCATCTAGGCTGGTTACTATACCGGTTCCATCACTATACAATTCAAAATATTCATCTTCTCCTATCCATTTTCCAGTCAGATCTTCTTTTTTCTCACCACAGCTTATTAAGCCTAACACCATTACAACAATTAATAATACTGCTAAAATTCTTTTTCTCATATCTCTTTTCTCCCTCTTTAAGTAAAATGAATCACATTTGCTTTGATAATCTTTCATACTCTTCTTGTATCTGTTGTGCCACAGCAGTGTCACCGGTTTGATTATCCGGATGATATATTTTAAGCAATTCTTTATATCTCTTTTTTAATTCTTCTGCACTTTTTACCCCTGCAAACCACAATGACACCTTTGAATTGTTTGTTTCATTCTTCGGTTCATATTCTTCATGCGTTTCACTACTTTCATCAAAATCATTCTCATAGTAAGCCCGCTGCTCATCTTCTGATTGCTCATTATGTCTACGAAAAACATTACGATAATTGAATGCGTAATAAACCATTCTAAAATAATATATCATTAATGCACCAATCAAAAACGTAATAACATATGTATGTGGTGACACAATATTTTCTGCTACTGTATTATAAACCTCAATCAAAGATAAAATTGATAAAATTATATACTCAAACAATCGAAGCAAAGGAACAAATGCTAACACAACAAGCACACCAAAAACAATTATTGGCAGATAATTCAACTGTTTCGTTGACATGTATATTGCTCCGGAAATAGCAAACGCTTCAAAAATTATAATTGAAACTCCAAAAAATTTATATCCACTTTCAGATATTTTGCTATTTAAAAATGCCAGGATAATAAACAAAATCACACCAATATACCACTCTGCTATCTCATTACTAAATAATGATCCTATTCCTGATGCAATAAATAAAGATAAAAATATTCCTACGGCACCTCCTATTATTGGAATAGCCAACAAAATCATAGTTCCTATTAAAGAAATAAAAAACCAACCCCATGAACCTTTTATTATTCCTATTACAACGGCACTAATAAAGGCTTCAAGTACCCAGACAACATAACTTTTTTCTGTAGTTTCCATAGTATAATCCTCATATCTTACAACATTCCTTTTGTTTAAAACCTATAAAATTCTTCTTTTTAGGCATGATCTTTTCGGGCTTTTATTCTCTTTGCACCCCAGATAATCATGTTAATGATGTAATATAGATTTACAACCGGAAACGCAAACACACCTATAATAAAAGAAATAATAAATTTTAGTATCCAAAACAGTTGAACAGAATCTGCATTGCCAAAAAGGTTAAATCTTATAACCTTATTAAAAAAAGCCATTCCAAATACCGATGTTGCGAGAAAAAAACCAATTGCTCTATTAAATCCTTCCTCAAACATCATACCAAAAAAATAACCGCTTATGGAATAAATCAAAATTGCTTTCATCCACAACCATATAAATTCCGTAAAATAGTTACGCTCATTATTCATTTCTGATTTCCCTCTCTTTAGTTGCATTTAAACTCTCTTTAGTTACATTTAAATATGAATGGAATTTTTTCATTTGAAATTGTTCGGCATTCACAATTCTTATTTAAGCAGCTATAAAATGCTGCCGTATAATCTTTCCTAAATACATAAGCCATTTGTTTTCCACACACACGACAATATGCCGGATAAGATGTTTTATATTGAAATGGCATTAAATACTTATCCATTAAATCCTGCAGAACTTTGGGATATTCTGCTTTGTACTCTTCCTTTGTATATGATGGAAGCTCTGGAAGCGGAATACACACTAATGGTATTCCTGCTTCTGTAAAAAGAATTTTTTTGTCTTTATCTTTCTTTCTACATTTGGGATCGTTCCAATGCTTAATCCCATTCATTTCAATTCCAAGCACAGGATATCCTTTCATATCTTCAATCAGAAAATCTATATGCCATTCCATCCATGGCTCTTTTTGATAACTTTTGAAAATTTCTTTTAACGAAACATGTTTGCTGATTTGATAATCTGTCTCGTTTATTTTTTCGGTTAAAATTTCAAATGCAATTTTCTCAGCATGACTGTCCCATATACTTGCTATTTCTAAAATATCACTTTCCATAAATATCCCTTCATAAATTTTCTTTTTTGATATAAACTATATTATCAAACTTTTTTCTACCATACAATACACACTTTATCAATTCAAAGACAAAATCCTTTTGCTAAGTCATCAATATTACTAATTACAAATTTTAAATTTAGTATTGAAGATTTTCCATTTTGATATATAATCATCTTACAAATTATTATCAAACTTGAAAAATAGTAATTTTGTTTATACAATAAATTTCAGGGAATACTTGATAATGCCAATCGCATATGCTATAATATGCCTAGGCAAAATGTAATAAATAGTCCGTAAGGGCAACAAAATCAAATACCCCAGAGGTGGCACCCTCTGGGGTATTCTATTCCGTTCTGGCAGGGTGGCTTAATCCCTAGGCTGGTTGCCATTACTCATCCCCGTCCAACCATTTGCAAACATAGTAGGCGACAATGCTTGCCAAAACGGAGAGAATGAATGTAATAAATACTTCCGTAAGTCAACCCCCCTTTCCTTGCCTGTATAGGGGTGGCAACACAGCCATTATATTATTCTTTTTCATTTTCTTCAATCCATTCTCTCCTTAATACAAAATCCCCCTTAACTGACATTACGTCATTTTGTGTTCTAAACAACCTGCCTATGCAGGTTAGAACACGCTCCTGCTCTGTTGACCAGAGCGGAGCTGCCTATTTGCTTCGCAAATTTGGCGCAAACGGTGCAACCGTTTGAAAGAACAGCAAGCAACGTAAATGGCTAGCCATTTATTAATTATTCGTCAAAATTGCTTACCGCAATTTACTCATAATTAACTTGTTGGGGCGTATCCCCAATCCCCTAAAAGCTTTTGCAATTGATACGACTTCCTAAAATCATCCACCGGATAATTTTATCAGCTTATCTAATTGCAAAAAAATAAACCACATTCATATTTCAACAGGAACGAAATATGAATGTGGTTTTATAAAAATCATTTTTCCCTATCGGAATTTTTCTCCATCTCTTTATTATGCGGATTATTATTAAACTCATCACCTAATATTTTCTGATTATTTTCCGCTATAATAGAAAGCTGTTTTATATCATCTTTCACCTCTTTTCTTTCTGCTTTTAATATCTCTAGCTGTTCTTTTAATCTTCGTACTCTTTCTATTTGCTGGCGTAATTTTTCAGGGGTCATATCGGAAACATTTATACCATTTTTTTTGAAATAGTATAGCGCACTTTCATACATTTTATTGGCTTCACTAAGCCGATATTTTTCATCTTTATCCTCGGTTGACATGTATCGTTCATGTGCTAATTGATTATCAAAAAACTTTGTCCATTGCTTCACATCCGCTTCAAGTTTATTCAACTCACCATATATGTTTCGTATTTCACTTGTCAGTTGTGAATGCTTTTCTTCAAGCTGCTGCTTAACTTTTTCAAAGTCATCTGCATACACAAGATGATATTTCTTTACAAAATTAATCATCCCTGCATATGTGGAAATGTTAATCATATTCAATTTTTTCCGATACGCATTATATTCTTGCGCTTTCTCATTTTTTTCTACATCAATAAGTTTTTTTACTGTACCATCAAAAGAAATTTTTTCTGTCGAAAAATTTAATTTTGCTTTCTCCGCATCATCTAATTGAGCATCATCTAATTGATCTACAGATTTCTCACTTTCGTCTTTTTCTTCACCTTTAGCATTACGATATTTTTCTTTATTGGCAATCCGATCTTTGATACTTTCTATAGAATAAAATTCTCCCAGGCTTCTATTTCTGGTAGCTCTTTCTTGTCCATCATATTCAAGGATAAAAGATAAGTATTTCCCTTGCTTAATCTGATAGCCTTCCTCATATTGCATGCGATTAAGAAAATCTTCATAGCTGTCTGCTAATAAAATATTTCTATCAATCGCTTCCCGCAAAGCATCCTTCCAGCTATTCTTTTTCTTGTGCTGTTCATATTCATATTTTCCTCTTCCCTTGACACCAGACTTCTTCTCAATAACTGATAACCCATTCTCCTTACAAACCTTATCTGTAATTTTCTCAAGCCTGTTTAAATCCTTATCCTGAATTTGAAATTTCTTAAAATCATTAAAACTAACAGAATTAAAAATGCAATGAACATGAATATGCTTTTGATCCGTGTGTACAGTAAGTACATATTGCTGATTGCCTCCAGTATATTTATCCATGATCTCTTTTCCAAGCTCTAATGCTCTCTCCGGAGTAATGTCATCATCCGGAGAAAATGCTATCATGGTATGGTATGCTATTCTCGATTTTTTAACTTTGCGAGCTTTGCATGCCACATCTTTAAATTCATAGTCTGCAAATCGTTCTGTGCACTGGAAAGTATCTATTAATGTTCCATCTTGAGTTTTGTCATAATTGCATATGTATTTAATGGCCTTATCAAGTGTCTGATAAATTGGCCATATCTTTGAAACAGCCAAATAAACACCTCCCTATGACATCCAATGACGTCTGACAATTTGGGTAAGTTCTTTCATTAAAAAAAGACATTCCTCTACATCCTGTTTGAGCAAGAAAACATCCAGAGATTTATCATCCAACTGATTAACTTTGTGGGCTATCTGATTAATATTGACTCCTATTTTATTTATTTCATAAGCATAATTGTGCAGCTCTGATGTATCAATATTAATTAAATATCCATCTACTAGAAGCTTTGTTGCAAAATCCCGAAATGATTTTACACTTGATTCATTGTAATTTTGCATAATCATATCATATTCAAAATTAGTCACACGAAAGCATAACATTTTTTCTCTAAAACGCTCACCCATAATAATCCTCCTAAAAAATCCGAGAGCAGAGCTTTCTCTACTCCCGGATATACTCAACTATTATTTACGTGCCGGAAATTCAAATCCAACCGTATAATCATCTTTCAAAACAAGATATGCCGAAAAAGTTCGCCCCTGCCCCGACTTAAACCCTTTGATCAGCTCACTTTTTCCTTTCTGCAGTATATCTTTCGCTACTGTATCCGATATTGTTTTGTTGCAAATCTTTTTCCAGATGGTAAAACTACATTTGGCTTCATCAGCGTATCCGGCGCAGTACCAAGATTTACTACTTTCTCGCATTTCTTTTCCGCATTTCGGACATACACCAATGCTCTCTCTAGATCCCATCTTCTTTTCCGGAGCATCTTTTTTAAATTTTTCAATATTTATGTTGATCTGTTCAATAATATCTGCAATAAACTGCTCCTTGGAAATTTCACCGTCATTTACCTTTGCCAGCTTTGCCTCAAACTCTATCGTAAGCTCCTTGGATCTGAGGACATCCGGAACACAGGAGATAAATTTCCTTCCAAGCTCCGTAGTCTTGTATTTTTTCTTATCATCCAACACAATAAAGTTACGTTTCTCCAATGTCTGAATTATATTGGCGCTGGTAGCAGATGTTCCAATTTTATATTTGTTCATCAGCTTGACAATATTTCCAGGATTATATCGTGCCGGCGGTTTGGTTTTTCCTTCATTTAACTCTAAATTGGTTACGGCAAGCAGCTGACCTTCTGCCAGATCAGGAAGCGGCTGCGCCTCCTCATCTTTTCTGGCCTTCCCTTCCGCTTTTAAAATAGACTGAACATCTTTGTATCCAAGAGATTTAACAACAATTCCGGTTGCTTGGAAGGTCTTTTCGGATACCTCAATTAATATCTCCGTACTCTCATACTGGTACGGAGGATAAAAAATAGCTATCAGACTGCAAACGATTTCATCAAAGAAATTCTTTTCCATATCTGACAGCTTATTATATATATCCTCTGTATTGCTATTAATTGTAGGTATTAGCGCATGGTGATCAGAAACCTTATTGTTATTAAAGTACACTTTATCCATGGGGAAAGCTGCAAAATCAATTTGCTCTATGTAACACTTAAATTTCCCAAAGCTGCATGACCTAACATGCTCCGCAATCTCTCCATATAGATCTGTAGATAAGTATCTGCTATCCGTTCTGGGATATGACATTATTTTATATGTTTCATAAAGCTTTTGCGCTATTTCCAATGTTTCATCCGGCTTCAGTCCGTATTTCTTACCCATAGTATTTTGAATTTCAGCCAAATTAAAGAGTGCCGGAGCCTTTTGCTCCTTTTGTTCCTTTTTACAAACCTTTACCTGTCCCTGCTTACCACATGTACTAAAGGCCGCCTCTGCAGCATCCTTATTCATGTATCTTCTGTTATCACCCTTATCGTCTATTTCACAAGCTACAAAGCTATTATCAAACTCTGCATTCAACATCCAGTACGGCTTCGATTTGAAATTTTCTATCTCCAAATCACGGGTATAAATAAGGTTAAGCAGCGGTGTCTGACACCGACCATAAGATAATACTGTTCCGGGGGAACTATAGAGACAGGTAAGTGCTCTGGTATAATTGTATCCATAGATCTGATCAGCAATTGCCCTTGTTTCCGCTTCCCTGAGCAGATTTACAAATTCTTCTTCCTTTTCATCATGCAGATGTCCCATAGCGGCCCTGATTGCCCCGTCCGTTAATGAAGATGTCCATAAAAGTTTTACCGGATGCTTATTGCCACACATCCGATAAATCCAGGACTGGATCAACAATCCTTCACGCCCGGCATCACCGGCATTGATCAAATAACTTATGTCATCACGCTGGATGAGACTTTTCACAATTTTGAATTGACCTCTTGCACTGGCAAGAACCTTAAGTCCATTATCATAGGGAAGTGGAAGATCTTCTACGTTCCATTTCTTGTATCTATCATCTACTTCATCCGGATCTTTAAGTCCCACCAGATGGCCGACTGCCCATGTCACGATGTATTGATCATTTTCCATATATCCGTTTTTGCTCGTTGTGACACCAAGAATTCTTGCTATGTCCTTTCCTGCTGCAGGTTTCTCTGCAATAACTAATATCTTATTCATTACGTTCTCCTTTCCATCCATAAAAAAAGGTACCCTATAGGACACCTTGACTAAATCATCTAATTTGCCTTTATCGTTCTACTCCTTTAATGGGATCCTTCCTTTCGGCAGCTTCAGCTGCCTTATTCCCGGCCTCTAATTTGGCCTTATTTTGATTTAATTGCATAACAATGGAGCCTTTTTCGGCTTTCGGCTTTTGTCCCTCTGTTGGGGGCGGATACGACTTTACAGGAGCATTATGAACCTTCTCCCTTGCTCGTATCATCTTTGCAAGCTGGTTTCTTCTCTCACCCCATTGTTCATTTGTATAATTATCAGGATTTATTAATTCCTTCAGCTCTTCATACGCAAATCCATGCTGCATCCCGATCCGGCACAGATCCATCTGCCATTGTTCATGCGATGGTGTGGCAAATTGTGTAATCTGATCCAGGGACAATCCATCCCGGATTGCAAATCGAATTTCATTTAATCGATCTGCAGATAATTCCGGGCGTTCCAAAAGTTGCATTTGTTCCTGGGTGAAATTCTGCTTGATAGCAAGCTCCAATACATTATACTGCAGAGGATCATATTTCTGGCCGTTATACTCTACCTCTTTTACAATCTTCTTTGGAGGTCTGCTTACCTCCAATTCCGGTAGTACAAATTTTTCAATGATCTCCTTGGTACCTTCTGCAGAAAGAGAAGGGAAATGCACATCATAATCATCTCCGAATACATTAAAAGGCTCCATTCCTTCTACAGTAACCTTTACACGATTGTCATAATATTCCTGCCCGGCTTCTACTTCATACGAAAGCTGATTACGACTATGATTTTCATTTGTTTCCGCCTGTGTCCCCACAATAGGAAGATATTGCGAAAATTTATTCAAATCACACTGCTTGGTTACAAAAAATTGTTTCTTTACCGGATTATAAGATGCGCCATCCTTCTTTAGTTGCCCTACTAATTTGATAAATGCATTTCTCTCCATATGCGGAATATTCAAATAAATAGGTGTAACATCCGTTCCTGTAGCCACATCATACTTTGCAAAATTTTCATATGTGTTCGTTCCAACATTCAACTTACTAATATAGCAGCTTTGAAACTGCATTGCATCTGTACGTCCCATATTCCAGCCTTGTAGCGTCGCAAGAATATCCTCCGGGCTGTTGCCATATATAACTTTCGGCTTTTGCTTCCCAGTTCCGGAATTTTTCATATAAACATTTGCTCTGTAAGATTGCTCTGCTCTTCGTTCCGGTTGTTGCATAGGTGTTTCTGCAGACTTTGACTCCGCAGCTGACATCACCGACACAGGAGATGTTTCTTTTTCCTCTACTCTATGGCCTTCAGTCAATACACATTGCTGAACATCTAATACCTCTAACGTCGCTTGTGTTATCTCACCATAAATTTTTAAATCAAGATCTACTATACCCTGAAGCGTTTTAATCTTGGTCTCACGCAGTTCCATCTCCTGCAGATCAGTTTGAAAAACTTTCATCAACTGTTCCTGTCTTTGAACTTCTAATATGACGGTATCTGCAATTTGTGAAAAAGCTTCATAAGCTGCTCTGATTTCCTGATCATCTCCTTTTATTATGCTATCTTGAAATTTGGAAATTTCATTCAATATATTACTAATTGTTTCCCGATGATCGGCTGTCAGCTGCTCCTGATTCTGATATTTTTCAAAAGCTTCATAATAACTTCCGGCCACTTGTATTATAAGACTACTGTCTTTATTCGATAGCCTACCAGCATTTAACCTTTCCATGTAATTATTCATCTGCTGTTGTAAATTTGTTATGTCTTCTATGTAGCTCATCTTCATACTCCTTTCCTTATGCGACATCGCATAAAAAAGCAGCTGAACACCTTAGGTATTCAACTGCAAAATTTTTCCACATATGATCCTTATTAGCTTCACCATGTAACGATTTTATTGACTATCTGGTACTGTTCAGATGATGTTCTTCTGCTGTATATTCGTGTCGTGTCCAATGAAGCATGCCCCATTAAATCAGCCAATAGTGGTAAATCGTGATAATTTTCATAAAAAGTCTTACCAAACAGATGTCTAAAGCTGTGCGGATACATCACATCCGAATTAATTTCATACTGCCTTGCAAAACTTTTCAGCTGCTTTTCCACTCCCTTAATTGTTAATCTGTTCCCATCTCCTTTCAAAAAAATATATCCGGATGTTTTTGCAATGCTCTCTAACCACTTAAGGCACTCCCTTTGATACGCTTTAATAAAATAAATTCGCCTGTATTTCTTTCCCTTACCATAAAAATCCATCTGACCATCAACAATATGTTCGACTTTAACACACAAAATTTCTGATATCCTGGCACCAGTGCAAGCCATTCCCCATATCAAAAAATAATATGTTAGGTTATCTTTCTTTAACTTTCGTTTTAAAAATGTATAGTCCTGCATACTAATTACATTTTCCAGAAATGGTTTTTGCTGTACTTTTACCGACTTGATATGGTACTTGTAATTAACAAATCGCAAATATTTATTGATAGCCTGGATCCGTTGATTTGCTGTAGCCGGTGAGAAATTTGCCACAAGATAATTCTTATACTCAAGTAAGGTTGTTGCATTTACATTTTGGTAATGTGTCAAAAAATATTTAATTGTCCAAGAATACCCTAATATGCTATTCTCTGCCAACTCCTCCTTTCTTAAGAAACGCTTAAACCGTTTGATCTCTCTTATCACCTCCTGCTCCGTAGTAAAACAATATTCATTCTGATTTGCCATTTTCTCTCTCCCTTCGTCTTACTGTAAGCTACAAAGGGAAAATAGCATATAAATAGGTTTTCGTGCTAATAATTCTTATTACGTTTTGGGGTATAGCCAAGGATATAGTGAAATTTTAGACGGAGTGAGTATTAGTTATACCTATCATGTACATTCGGGAAACTCATCTGAAGGTGGGGGTTGCTATACACATGGTATTCACAATCATACGAGTAACTGTTACACATACGGACCTCATAACGTAGTTACGACGGATCATTATGATGGTGGAAATGTCTATATGAAATGTACAAACTGTGGTGCAGGGGGATATTCCTATAACAATTGGCATACCGGCAACTGGGGATCCTGCTCCGCAAACATACAATATGCATGCAGCGGACTTCCTATAACATATTATTCTTTAGGCTGTGGTAAAACTGAAGCCACTATTGAATCTGCAACAATTGTTTTTAATTAGATTTTGCTAATTCAAACAATAAAGCGAATCTGTAACAGTTATTGTTGTACTTTTTCCTTCGTCTGCCGCTTTAATGTATAGACCAGATACTTTTATATTACCGGTAACAGGGTCATATAATACATTCTTGCTATAAAATTGTAAATATGATACTCTATTTGCGGGAAACCAAAGCGAGGCGGCTTACCTTCTTCGGAGGGTATAAACAACCCTCCCATACGAAAGAAAGGAGGGTTGCCAATGGTTACATATGCGGATTTAATCCAAATAGGTATATTCATTGTTGCCCTTGTCAGTCTGTGTTATCAGATTTTTAAGGGCAGAAAATAGCCGCCACTACTGCAATAGTGACGGCTGTTACTTTGTAACTCGTTAATGTTATTGTGGTAAGCCGCTTCCGGTTTCCCTTTTCTATTTACAATATAACATACACATGAATTATTCGCAAGTAATTTGTAAATCAGTAAGTAGTATTTTACATAAAAAATAATTGCTATTGAAATTTAAATCATATTAATTCTTATTACAACCAAGGATATGCAACTGGATATGCCAAAGCTGTTGATGGAAGCAATATTACATATATTTATCATGTGCATTCACATTCACTCAATAACGATACAATAAGTTTCCTTGACACCGATGAAGCAACCGAGTATTTTGCAGCAAATTCTTGTGCAGATACCTCCGATTCAAACGGAGGCTGTTTTGAACAATATAACAAGGGACACTCTCATAGCAGCAGTTGCTATAAGTATACTATCTGCGGTTATTATCGTATGACGTATAAAGATGAAACCACCACATGCCATTTTAAATGTGATGGGTGTGGAGAAATAGCCTATGGTAGCATAAGTTCTTGGGATGATAAACCTCATCAAAAACAAGTTCTTATTTGTGGCAAAACAGCCGGAAATGCTTATTATTCTACAAATTGTGGCCATAAGCATGGTGAATTGTTGCGTGTTCTTGTTGATTTTTCTTAATGAATAAATGTGAGTATTGGTTAGTCAAATTTTATGGTGGCACTTATCACTTGCCCCTCAGAATAGCCGCAAATAGTGTATTGATGAATTGTTCGAAACGTATCACATGATATCGGGTATGATTTATTTTTTACGGTAGGTATTCCGCAATTGGTATGTGTTACTGTATCAATAGCATGAATAGTTCCATCAAACGTTCCTAAGTACTCAAACTCATGTATGATATAACATGTTTCATAGCATTCGCTGCTGTGATAGTGCTGTTCAAATACAATGTTTCCTGTTTGGTTCTGCCCATCCAGCACTCCTTCAGCATAACCTTTACTGTGTCCTTGGGAGTAATAAGAATTATTATCTGCCCCGGTTCCCACAATTAGCTCTCCGTCTACCCATGCGGCAGTTCCAAGAGATAAATTCTCTGCATTGGCACCAGAAATATTTCCACTTGTTTCGGTGTCACTGCCAGGCAATGTCCCTGTATATGTTCGATCAGATGGAATACTTTGTGAATTAGTTATTCCATCCATAATAGAACTGTAAGGAAGAATATGCGCATCATTAGATGTCACTGTACTCTCTTCTTGATTATGAGTATAGGATCCATCTAATTTAAAATATGTCCCAATATTTCCAAGCGCCTTAACAGTTTCTGTTTTATAGGTATTCTCAAGCAGATCAATCTCATCTGCAAGATATGTAAAATCTGTTGCATCGATCACAGCAGTACCATTTTCAAAATCGATTATTCCTTTCGATTTGATATTTGCTGACCTTTTATTTGTCTGCGCCATTCCCGTTATGCCAACTCCAACCAAAATAGCAATAGCCAAAATCATACCAATCACTTTCTTTATTTTCATAGATGCTTTCATTTCTCTTCCTCCTCTAATTTATTTCATTGAATAATGCTTCGATTTCTCCTTGCAGATAATTAAAATCATCTGCATATATTCCAACTGTACCGCCTTCAAAATCAATATTCCCGTTAGTGGAAATACTAGATGCAGCCGCAGCTGATATCCCCCATGCGCTTAACAAAAGAACCATAGCTACAATCGATACCACTGCTACATGTATTATTCTTTTAGTTATTTTTTTCATTTTCACTACCTCCCTCTCCTTCAGGCTTTTTAAACAGCTTCAAAGTACTTGTTGTCTCATCATACTCATAATAAAGTACATTTTCTTGTAATTCCTCTATTGCTGTATCTGTATATTCTTTATTGCTCTGGATTTGCTTATCTGTTTCTTTTTTATTTGCTGCCATAGTAGACAATACTTCCTGTTTATTAGCAGCAATGGCACTATCCGTCGCACTCCTGTTATTGCTTACTTGCTGTTGTACCGAGCTAATGCTGTTCATAACCAATGACATGTTGTCATTGATCTGCTTTTGCAAATCCGCTTCTGTAACATTAAGCTGTGCCGCCAGTTCAGTTAACCTCGTAGTATCAGAGGTGTTTAGCTCCTTTAGAGCATTATTTAGTTTATCCTCTGTAATTCCAAGCCGGTTAATTAAATACTCAATGCTATCATCAGTCTGCGCCGCCTTATCAGTCATCTCTTGCAAGGTTTGTGCATCCACATCAAGCATTCTGGCCAACTCATTAATTACATCATCGTTATTGCTAGAGCTATCACTATAATTTTCAATCCACTTTCTAACAGTATCTTCGTCAACACATACTTCCTGGGCAACCTCTTTTATTTGCTCTGCAGAAAGGAAAGTATCTTTTTGCACTTCTAAAGCAGATTTCAAAGCAGCTAATTGCTGGTTTAACTCTTCAATATCCTTGTCAATCTTATGCGACGTCGCATAATCCGCCGTCAAATTTTCCTTCATAATCTGCTTGACCATATCTACTGTAATACCCTCAATATCATCCTCCGAAATACTGAAATCGGCATATTGAAGCTCTTTATTGACCAACATTAATAATTCCATCATCTGATCCGGTTCTAACGATTTATCAAAATTCAGCTCTCCTATTTTTTCATCAATTTGCGCCGATATGTTCTTAGAAAGTATCTGGATATCAAGATCGCTCAAACTATTGCTATACGCCTGCAGATAATCACGCACCCATTCCTCTGTAACATATCCCTGCTGATGGTTCTTTAAGATCATAGTTCCGGCAATAATAATCAGGAGCATGCATGCAATAAAAAAATAGTGAATATTTTCTTTCAGAAAAACCTTTATTTTATCTTTCATTATTTTGTACCTCTAATTAATATGTACAGTCGTTACACCGGTATCCGGATCTGTAGTTGCCGTTATAACATAAGCTCTGTATGCTTGCCAATTTGAATACCTGGCGGCATCCGTAGGCTGCTGCGTGTCTGATATAATACAGGTTCCTACATACTTAGATGTTTCTGTTGGTGTAAGCGAAAAGTTGGTTCCGTATATATCATCTGCATATGCAATATAGGTTGTCTTTCCATCCTTCCCGGCAACACCCTGCTCTCCTTTCTCTCCCTTTTCTCCTTTTGCACCTGTTTTTCCTGTTTCGCCTGTTTTTCCCTGTGCTGCTGTAATTTCCTTTTGTAATTCTTGTCGCAAATCTTTAAGCTCTTCCTCAAGCTTATCATCAAACTCTTCTGATATACTCTTATTAGAACTTGCCAAAAGTTCCTCTAATTGGTCAATTGACAGTCCCATCCTGGCAGCAAGCTCCAATAATTCTTCTTCACTCATGTCTTCAATACCGGCAATTACATCCTCGCTGGTAACCTCTGTACTCGTATTGTCTACTATATTTGCATTAATCGAAACCTTGGTCTTCCGTTCCTTCAGCTCATCGATTTGCTCCTGCAGACTCTGAATAAGATACTCATAATCTTCTTTGTATTCTTCACTACTTGATAAATCACTGGCTTCCAGTTGAGATAATACCGTATTCCAGATAATTTCCGTTATCCCGGAAGATAAACCATCCAATGTATCATCTGTCAATGACTCCGAAGCTTCCACCAACGCAACAATTGTACTTCTGATCCGCTTTTTTACTGCGTCTGTTATCTCATCTGTTATAGCATCCGTATTCGATGCCATAACAATGTTATAATTTTGCACAGCCACATCTGCTATGTCACTGCTTGTCTGTTCCGGCAGCTCCATGTACTGTGCCAGGTAGGCCTTAACCTCGTCCGCAAGCATCTGCTCTGTCCCATTATAATTATAGGTGACCACTTCCTCTTCATCCCTATTGGCAAATGCTTTTGCAGCAAACACTGTGCCAATAATTATAATTAGCAGCGCAGCGCCTCCTATAAGCAAAAATTTCTTTGATCTCAAGTTGAATTTCAAATTCTCAACCATTATTCATCATCCTCCTCTGCATCCAACTCTTCATCATATTCATCATCTTCTGAAGCTTCTTCCGGGCCATCATTTTCTCTTTGTGCTTCCTGCTGCTCTTCCGCCTCCCCCGGATAACTCATATCCAGAGCGTTATTATCGTTGTTGTCGTTGCTGTCGTCATCTCCTTCATCATCTTCTTCTAAGAGTTGTTTCATAATCTGCTCCTGATAATCGTCATCAAGGCCAAAATCTACTTCGTCGTCATCGTCTTCATAATCCACCTCAAAATCCTCCTTATCAGGTGCATCAACCAAATCCATCTGTTCATCTTTCTTGTTCTTATAAATATTCTTGTAATAATAGAAACCGCCTCCTATTGCAGCAATAAACAATAACAGGATCACCTTACTAGCCAAAGAATTGTCTTTCTTTTGTGTTGTCTGCGTTTCCTCATCAAGAAATTCAGCTGCTTCATCCTCCTTTCCATCACCATTAAGAGCACTTAACAATGATGATGAGCTTTCTGTGTCTGTTGTTCCGGTATTGCCGCTATCAGCAGCAAGCGCACGAAGATCTGAAAGATTAACCTGATCCAGAAGATATACATTATTGCTGCTCTGGCCTTGATCAATAACCAGATAAAAGACCTCTCCTTCATCAGTCGTAACTGTATAAAAAATCCGTTCTGCATCTGTATCATAAGCGGCTGTTTCCACTTTATCATATACTGTCCCCTGGCCAGCTTCAGCCGGATCACTCAATACATCACCGGCATACTCATAATCTGAATAATCAGGAACATCATCTAAAGTCACATCAATGTTAATATTGCGCCCTTCCTCAGTTGTGCTTAAAGAATTGTCATAACTTGAAGAAGGGGTATACTCTTGTGATGTAATATTACCAGCGCCATCTTTAACATAAATAGTATGGCTTGTTCCTGCAGGAACAGAAAATTCGTTAGAATACGAAAATGCTTCTGGTGCATCTGTATCTAAGGCATACAGCAATGTTCCGTTATCATCTTCTGCTTCTACGGATATGGTAATATATTCCCCATCCGATGCATAAACTGTTTGATTTGTAAATAGACAAATAAATAACGCCATTAGCATTCCAATGACGTTTAAAAGACCTTTTTTCATTTTTTTCTCCTTCTATCTAACGTTGATACTTTTAATAATTGGTGCTTCCCTGTCAATATTCGAAATAACAATTTCTCCTTCCGAAATATTACCGGCACTGTCCTTCACTTGAATTAACCAGGTTCCATTCGTTTCTACTGCATACTCGCTATATGTAATCCAGTCAGTATCTGTTCCATTTTTGCTCACAAACCGATAACTCATATTTCCGGAGTCTTGGGCATCTACTATGATCGTATTACTTTTACACCAGCCATTTTCACAGGATAACGCAATTGATGATATAACAGGTGCTTTGTTATCTACAGTGATGATCTTCTTTTCCATTGTGGCTATATTCCCGGCCTGATCCCTGACATATGCTATATAAGTTCCATTTCGTTCAATGGATACATCAAAAGATGCTTTTCTGATCCAGTCCCCGTCTGTCGGTTCTTGATCTGCATACAAAAATGCATATTCCAGTTCCGGATAGGGGGTTATATCATCCTCTGCAGATATATTAATTGTCAGTGTCACGGCCTTATCAATATTACTTACTTCATAAGGACTGATATCAAGACTTGATATTACAGGAGCCAGCAAATCCTTCCCGGTAATCATGCATGATGTTTCTAATGCATCAGCATCAGCTGCTTCAGGATGATATCTTATCGGAACACTTTTTTCTTCCTGGGCTATGTACAAATAGTCACATTCTGTAGTGATTAATGTTGTAGTTTCAACCCTGTTGCCGGAAATGCTTTTAGAACTTTCTTTTTCCTCTTCTGTTGAAACAAAATAAACACCATATAAACCTGTTATTAATTCCGTGGAACCATCCTGATAGGTTACATTTACCGGAAACTCCATAGCTCTCAAATATACATTGGCATCGACAGTAATATCTTCAACGGCAATCTCTTCTATTTGATCCTTTAAAATTAAAAGAGAAGCTTCCTGTACTTGCTCCTCTTTAGTAGGAAAATGTAAAATACATCTTACCATACGCTCATGGTTATCCTCTTCTGCTTTTACTGTCAATCCTGAAACCTGCCTATGAAGCTCATCCTCATAAAGCTTTACATCCTCGGAAGCTGCTGCAATCCATTCCTTTGCAGATAAATCATAATATTCCCATTCATAACTTTCTGCCTCTGCATCGTAACATTTAAAAATAACTGTACTGCCCCTTTCTGCATATACATCAAGTAATTTAACTGCACAATCAGTAATTGCTTCACTTTCCGGTTGCGCTTCTGCATTTTCTGCCTCCGCCGCTTCTGATATGGTGTTTGAAGCCTCAACTTGATTTACTGTATTATTAAGTGCAGCAACAAGCTCTTCATCACCTGTCTCAATTTCCTGCTCAGCATTTTTATGCGACGTCGCATAATTTTCATCTTTCAACTTCAGTATCAAATAAAATGTACAATAAGCAGAAACTGCAATTACAATTAATATCAAAAGCAGCTTAATGCATATCAATGTTTTCCGATTCTTACTCATACAACGGTTTATCTCCTTCCTCCCGCATCTGCTCTTCCTTGGACATCAGTTTAATCACTTCCAGCAGATTACTTTTATTGCCTAAAACACATTTCCGGAATTTTTCGAATTCCTCCGATGTCAGGTTAAGCTTATTAATGTCCTTGCGGTATTCTTCTCCCATAAGAACATCTATTTCTGCCTCAATATCCTTTAATGCGTCCATATCCTTCTTAAGGGATTGCTGTTTGTCGTGTATGGCCTGGCGTTTCTTTTCTGCCAATGCCTCTAATTTTTCCAAGCTTTTCATTTTTGTTCTTCTCCTCTCCATTAATATGTATCCGACTCTTTAATTGTTGAAAATGGTACAATAAATACCGGATTAATCGGATCATCATTAGCGTCATGTACCCGGATATGCAAATGTGGCCCGGTACTGTTTCCGGTATTACCACTGTAACCCACAAACTGGCCTTGCTCGATTGTGTCGCCTACGCTTACCGCCCGGCTATCCATATGCATAAACGTAATCTTCCAACCGGATTCATTTTGAATAATAATCATATTCCCGGCAGAATCGCTGTAATGTGAGTCAATTACGGTACCCTTTACCGCAGAATACAGAGCTGTACCTGTCGGTATTGCTATATCCACACCGTCATGAAATACCCGTTTCCCTGTAATTGGATGAACACGCCATCCGTAATTACTGCTGATCTTATTACGCCAGTCCACTTCCATCACCGGACCGTACACCTGCTGGCCATTACCGGTTAAATAAAAACCATTCATCTGTCCCTGCTTTGCAGCATCATCAATTCTGCCCTGTAATAGCTCATAAAAATTTTCTTTTCTAAGTGTTACATAGCAGATCTGCACCAGTTTATTAATCATAGGATATTCACCGGTTACCGGATCAGGAGGCTGTGTAGTATCCGGAAGCATACGATATTCTTCTTTGACCTCCCATTCAAGCGTATAATAAAGCTCAAATATCTCATCTAAGTCTGCTTGCACCATCTCAAGATCAAACTCATTGTATTTTGCCGAAAGATAAGCAACCAACGTATTTGCATCAAAACTGATTTCATCCATGTCATAGATAAATTCAAATATCTCCGGATATTCCTCCAGTATGATAGGCTCCAGATTTTCTGGTTTTATATATTCTTCCAGTTCCGCTTCCTTATTCCGGAAATATGCCGTTACTTCTGTCATGTCATAATAATTGTTCTGACTTGTAGTAAATGCCATGTTTTCACCGCCAATTATGACCAGCATAAAAAGAAGAGCAAAAAGGACAAAAACAACCAAGACCATCATTGACAGCAGGCTGGCAAATGAACTTATCATTGTCTTTATCCGCTGCTTTTTCATCCGTTTTTCTTTTTTAACTGTCTTTTTCAACTTATGCTGATTATTTGTACGGGTAAAGAAGTTTCCCTGCTCTCGCTTGTAGCTCTGCACCATTTCCTTTTTAATCTTGCGCTTTTGTTTTTCTCTCAAGAGGCCTTGCCTGGATGCTTCCGCTGCTTTTCGTTTCTGCAGATCAATACCGGAACGGTATTTAAGTAATTCCTTCCGGGCGTTTAAAGCGTCAAGACGCATACTCTGGTATCGCAGTCTGCTATATCCGTCCAGTTCATGCTTTAGCTTTCTATAATTCCTTTTCACCGTATAACCAGCAGCTATCATTGCATGTCTTCTTTTTCTGCTTAACTCTGCCGCTATCTCATCCTCTGAAAAATTACTCCCGGATGCTGCACTCTTTAGGCCGCCTCGCAGCTTACGTCCATAAACCTGCCATCTGGTAAACCTTCGTTCTGCAGCTCTAACCTTATGATTATGTTGTTTTTCGGTTAAAGCTATTTTTTCACTCCGGAATCTAAGTCTGCCTGCCACTGCAGTATCTACATTAACATGGATTCTCTCTGATTTTCCTGAACCGGTATGCCAGCTCTCTTTTTTCTTATGCTTAAGGCTATACTCCTGATCCATAATCAGTCTGTGTTTCCATGGCTTATGGGAATTTCGATATTGCAGATCATTGGTTTCAATCTTATATATTCTATTTGTGACTCTTTCCGTCCTTTGATCTAACTGATCTAATTGCCCTTTAAAATAATTACTATCCTTTTGCAGATAATTTTCTGTCGCATTCGCAAGCTCAATATCTGATGCTGCAAATATAGAGTCTGATGCCGCCGTTTCATGTCGCTGGGTATACCTCTGATAAGAATCATCATTTACCGGTTCAGAAGAACTGGCGGCCTGATAATCATAGCTTTGTTCCGGCGGTGGTTGGTTAAGTGCCTGTTCTGCGTATTTATCACGCTGTTCATTAAAGCTTTGGGATGTATTTTGATATACATGCCGGTGTTCCTCACTTTTGTAAGCTTGTTCCTCTGAGCCACTCCTTAATTGTTGATTGCTCCCGGTATTTTCCCGGAACTGCTGATTAGCATTCCCGAAATACTCCTGCGCTTGGCTATTACCTCCCAGCTCCTGCGAAGATACAGTATTACTGTCAGGAGCATTTAAGGCGGTGTCCTGTGTATTCCTCTGCAAATTCTGACTGCTTCCGGAATGGGTCAGTTTATTATTACTCATGCTTTTTACCTCTTGCTATCCTGCTTACGAAGCTTGCTGATTATCTTTTTTCTTATCCGCTTTTCTGATCTGCTCACTGGGCTTAGTAGTCATAACCTTATAGCAGATCGTATTTTTCGGGAAATCATCTTCAAACGGTACTTTAGTTTTTTCTACCCATAACAGTCCTTTTCCCGGTTCTCCGGTCTTAATATATTCTTCTTCTTCATTAGACAGATCCAGATGCTCTGCAAGAAGTTTGGCATCATCTCCAGATTGATTCAGCATGGCAATGAAGTTGGTGGTATCAAGAATATTTTGAATTTGCGGACTTTGGAAGAGATCCTTAATATTCTGGGTGATGCCGCAGATAATGCCTCCCCACTTTCTAAAGCGCTTATATATTTCTACAGAATATGCCGCCGTAAGTGGATTACGCAAAAGTAAATGAAATTCATCAATGTCTACCCATGTCCAGTTTCCTTTTGCCCGGTTTTTCTTTACACGATCCCAAATGGTCTGCTGAATGATTAACATGGTAAGATCTCTTTGGTTGGCATCCATCTCCTTTAAGTCAAAACATACCAGCCTGGAATTAATATCTATGTTGCTGCGGTGGTTGAAATAAGATAACGAACCACTAACATATCTGGAAAGCGCAATAGACAAATCAAGACCAATCGCCCGCTTCTCACCTTCCATATTCCGCAGTTCGTTATACAAGTCTTCCAAAATAGGCATTTTCTCTGGCCGTGGATCCTCTGCAAAGCGGTAATACACCTTTTTACATGCGCCATCAATAACAGCGATTTCTTTTTTTCCGAGATGCGCATTATTTCCGAGAATAATTTCACATATGGAAACTACAAAATTTACCTTTTCTGCAATTGGATCATAATCCTTATCTTCCTCATTTCTGGTAAACAAATCGATCTCCATTGGATTAATATATACAGGTGATTTAAGTGCAACCTTGATGATCTGTCCACGAAGCAGCTTTACAAGCCAGCCATATTCTCCCTCCGGATCCACAATAATCTGGTCATCCTTAGTTTTTAAAAACACATCAAGCAACTCTCGCTTGACAAAGAAAGTCTTTCCAAAACCCGGCATTCCAAACACAAGACTGTTTGGATTAACCAAAGCCTTTTTATTTACCATAATTACATTATTGCTTAGGCTGTTCATTCCATAATACTGTCCATGCGGCGTATAAAGCTCCTTGGTAGTAAATGGTATAAAAATTGCAAGGTCTGTAGTGGTAAATGTTCTTTTGACCTCAATCCGGTTGATGCCAAGCGGCAGCGCAGATACTAACCCCTGCTCTTGCCGGTTATCCAAACGCACTAAGATGCACTGATATGGTGTTAGAATACTGTTTAATTCAAAAATATTATCCTCCAGCTCCTTTCGTGTAGATGCTGTCTGGATTACAGTGATTGTTGCATTGAAAACTTGCTCGTCCTTGCGCTGCAGATCATGATACAGTTTTTCTCCTGCTTCCTTATAAGTCACAAGCTCCGGCGGCAATATATCCATGTCATAGCCACTTTGTACGGCTGATTTCTGTTCATTAATGATCATTGCCTGAATATTGGACAAATTATCCTTGGCCATCCGTAGTGCCGTCCCTCGCGATACAGCTCTTCCATGGATTGTTAGCCAAACATTAGAATCAAGAGAAAGAATATCCGATATGATGCGATCCTCCATATCTGATGCAAATATCTTGATATAGGACACTGCGCCGATCCGATCCCCCATACGAAAGTACTTCGTGGCATTAAGCTCCGGACCAGATTTAAACGAAAAGCTGCTTGGTGCAATGAAATCCTTACTTGATAATCCGGTTTTGACCGGCATATCTAAATTCCAAAGAAGCTTTTCTTTGGTTGCCGGATGAAAGAATCTAAAAAGCAACTCAAGCCTCTCATAACCATTCATCACTCGGCAGTGGCTTCCAAGTTTTTTTAGGAATTTCTCAATCTGTTTACTAACTTTTACTAACTTAATCTTGGCTGCTTTATAATCTGTTGCATGAATACCAAAGGTCAAGTATCGTTCCTTTTTTAAATTATTGGTTCCACGGGAAAATTGGCCTACAAGCATATCCGAATACTCCTTTCGGACTGCGTTATATTCATCTTCCTGCGGACTGATTGTAAATTCCTTGGAATACTCCCCCTTATCGATCTCCATGTTTCCATAATTCCACTCGAAGAGAATGTCCGGATCAAAAAAATTAATTAAGCGGCACCAACGCTCAAAAAGCATATTTTTAGGTTCGTTATCAAGCAGCTGATATGTAACATCATCAAACGCTATTGTTATTGTAAAATAGCCTTTTTCCGACTCAAAAATACCGTCCGGGTACGGTATTCTGTAAGGAATAGTGTCCTGTGCTGTTTCCGGAATGTCACCCTTTATCTTCGCTTTCTTTACCATGCGTTCAAGCTCACGCTTGGTCTCCTTATCAAGCTTGCCCTGAAGCGGTACATAAATTTTTTTATGTTTTCCAACCTTAATCTCCTGCATTTTCCCGGATGCTTTTAAGGCTTCTATTTCTGCAGGAGTTTTTCCTTTAAACACGATCTTTTCTACCTCCTTCTTAATTCTTTCCTGTTCCTCCATAAGATCATATAAATTCTCCGTCTGATAAGGCCTTTCCGTATTTCTGACAAAATGTGTTTCATACCAATACTTGATATGTACCTCAATATACATTCCATCTTTTTTATATAGCAGCATAAAACCAATTGGCCCTGCTACCAGTGCCATTGCATATATTGCATAGGTCATGCCAATATAGGACTTGGTAAGAAAAAAGATCGGCAGCCCGAAGGCAATTGCTGCTAAAAAAGCAATCAGCTGGCGCTTGGTAAGGCCAAGTCCGGAGATTGTTCTCCGGACTTCCGAAAAATCCTTTGTCATGTTGACATATGCCATTTTGCTTCCTCCTTCCCCTAATGTGCATTAAATATGGATGCTGAAATGGAACCTGTTTTATTAAGCAGCATAATAAGTCCTCCTCCACAACCTATGGTCGTAACGATACTCATAAGAAAAGAATTTCCGCCGCTTGCCGAAAGCACGTTTACACACATTGCATTGTATAGCGCAAATGCGACAAGCATGAAGAATCCTTCAAAGGACATAGCCAGCATCTTTCTGAGATAATTGCTTCCCACCTGTCCCCATTCCTTATTCATAAATGTAGCAAACGGAATAGGAGCTGCCGATGCGTAGATCAGCAGCTCCATGTACCAAATATTTACACGCACATAAATTACAATGCTTAATACATATGTCAGAAGTGCTGCAATAAGCGTAATAAACCAGTACGCCAATATTTCAAAGCATTTTCCAACTGTATAGGGTGGGTTATCTCTTGGAATAAGATTATCCAGTTTTACATCCGTTGCACTAACTGGTGACAATGGAATTTTGCTCACTGCCCAAGCCGACAAATCAAACAATCCGTTTACGATTTCAAAGGACTTTGCACAAACTAAAAGGCATATTCCCAGTTTAATCATTAAGAGTACCATGGTTTCCGGTTTGATATTATGCATCTGGTTGCTTTCCTGTACCATCGATATGATCTGCCAGCAAAATACAAATGTGATCATGCATCCTGCAATCGGAATAGCTGCGTTTTCTGCTACACTCCTGATAAATGCAAAAGCACCGGCATTCCATCCCGCCGGAGATGCTGTAATTAAATTTCGGGCTTCAAGTATTTTTGCCTGTTGGATTCCAAACATCCACGAAAATATTTTTTCAAGTCCATCCCATATGCCTTGATACATTTCCTTTTTGATGTAAGCTAATACGGTGCCGATAAATTCACTGGTGCCAATGCCAAGTGGATCCAGGATTGTATCGACCCAACTGCATATAGGCAAAAAATAGAACGTATTATTCATCCGCTAATCTCCTATCCTACTGTCAAAAGAGTTGACAACTGCGGAACAAGAAGCAGCCCAACCGCAATAATGATGCCTCCGCCTACTATCTTGGTCATTCCTTCATCCTGCTTTCCGGCATTCTGCTGACTCTTTCCTTCTCCAAAATTTAAGATTCCGGCAATTGCAATTGCCCCGCCAAACGCCATTACTGCCATCGATGCATAGTCTAATACTGTATCAAAAAAACCCATTTCTTTTTCCTCACTTTCTTTTTGCAAATAAAAAACCTTATGCAACGTCGCATAAGGCTCTGGTGATAAGATAGAAATTTCTATCTTTGTTTACGGTTCCATATTCAGTTTTAATCCTAAAAGATAAGCAAAAAGCTCAACAATCTGTTGAACTTTTACATAGTGTGTGCTATATTTTTAATAAGAAAAGCACCCACTCCAAAGTGGATGCCTCTCGAACAGGTTTAAATGTCCTTACGGACACCGCCTATCCTGTTGGCAGACAGGATAGGCATTTTTATTTTCGCTTGTTCCTCTTATTGAGAAAAGCAAGCAACGCTATAACAAAACTACCAAAGGCAATCAGTAGAGCCAATATACCAATGAAAATCGAAATGATTTCAAAAGCTGTCATTTGCGCCACCTCCCTTCTTATGTATTCCGGCAAGCCGGTCATTAAGTGTCGGGAGATTTCCACCCTGTCATGGGCACTTTCCTATGGCTTTCGCCACGTTAATAATATATCATTTTCTTTACTACAATTCAACAATACAATATAACCCACACTCATTTAAGCACTATATACCTTATACACATCACTCCTTTTTAACTTTGCTATTGATGCATTTGCTTGCTTCTTTTTCTGTACTCTACGATATCTTTTGAAATCAAACATATTCCGCTCATCATAGTCGGCTGTATACTTGAAATTCGGATGCTCTGCTGTCGGGTATTTATCACTCAGAAACGGAGGAACACCGGAAAGAGAAACAATACATTTATTTCTATCCAATGTCTTAAGCTCATTTAAGTTAAGCAGCTTACGTCCAAGCTTCTGGTAATTAAGGCCGGTGCTCTCATTCTGCGAATAGGTCTTTGAGTCATTCATTGTATCAATGGTCTCATCACCCAAGGATTTTTCATAATCCTCTAATGTACTTTGCTCCTGGCCTCCCAGGAAAACTGCTGTATCGCAGTTACCAATAATGGTTTCTGCAGCTTCTTTATAATTATCCTTTAACTGGCTTTTAGTCTGCAAAATCATAATAGCTGATATCATTCTGCTTCGTATGGTACTGATAAGTACTTTCCAGCCGGGAATAATACCAATATTCGCAAACTCATCCAGGATAAACTGTACAGATGTAGGAAGCTTTCCTTTATATTCTTTGTCCGCTTTATAGCACAATGAATTGAACATCTGCGTAAATAACATTGCAGGAAGGAAATTGTAAGTAGTGTCTGTATCAGAAATAATAACAAACAAAACTGTTTTCTGTCCTGCATCACCATAGGTATCAATCTCCAGTTCATCGTCCGATACAAGCTGACTGACTTCCGGAATATCTAAAGGCGCTAAATTTGCGCCAAGAGTAATAAGCACAGATTTCGCCGTCTTTCCCGCAGCCTTTTTATATTTCTTTCGCTGCTTTACAGCAAAATGACGAGGATCCCTTTGTTCTAGTTCTTCAAACAACAGATCCACCGCATTCTTGTATGTTTCATCATCTTCTCTAACCTCATCAGCCTCCAGAAACTCCAAAAGCGTAGGAATGTTTTGTTCATCCTTGGGAGCTTCGTACCACAATAGTCCAATAATGGCCTGCAGCCACAATAATGCTGCCTGATCAAAAAATGGATCTGCAGCTGACCCGGCATCTGGTGGCTTTAAGTTTTTCTGCAGTGTATTGGCCAGAGTTAAAATATCTTTGGGCTCGTTGATATATCGAAATGGATTATATTTCATGGAATTACTCATATCGATGGTATCAAAAACCTTAATCCGGTATCCTTTTTTTGCAAACATATTTCCCATTTCCGGAAGCAGCGTGCCTTTCGGATCGGTAAGCACAAAGCTGCTATGGCACTGCATTAAATTAGGCTTAACAAACGAGAATGTCTTTCCAGACCCGGAGGATCCATAAACAATGACATTTTTATTTCTGTTTAAATTGAACTTTTTCATTTTAGGAGCCATTGTCAATCTCTCCGTTTTCGATAAGATGACATTATAAAATGGATCCGGGTCTATAAATGGCTTTATGTCCTTTGCAGTTCCCCATCTGGCAGATCCGTATTCTACACCTTTTCTTGTGTTTTTCTTGTTTCTTGTCATTTCCCATTTGATATACCATGCAACAAACAATCCTAATGGTATCCCATAAAGGAGATCAGTAATAACAAAATGTGGAAAAGACTTATACACATATTCAAAGTTTTTGAACATCATAATAAAGTTGCCACTACAAAGGCGATACAGCTCAACAATTCTACTGCATAATAAACTGGCCAGCGCATACGGAAGAATAAAAATAACCCTTTCTCTTAAAGAAAGGGCTTTGAAATCCTCCATTTTCTCTTTCATACGTTCTATCAATTTACATCATCACCTCAACTTCACACACATAATTTCTTATGCGACGTCGCATAAGATTTTCAAAAAGGGCAACCAACTATCAGCTGCCCTTCGTTCCAAATAATTCTATGTTTTACCCTTTAACACTTATCCATATATTACCGTGCTTCATAGCTGGGCTGATGATGCTCCTTCTCCTGCGTCGGCGCCGCCGCTTCCTGTTTGCTGATCATATAATATCCTCTCTTTCCGATTAGCCTTCCACTAATACATCTGATCTTGTTTACAGTTCCTTTCTTTTATATTTCTAACTTTTCTTCCTCCTTTCTCCTTTTATCCTCCTGACGTATTAATTCCTGATAATATTCCAGCTTACCTCTTATGCTTTCTCTTTTTTCCTTAGATTCAGGTTCCGTTTTATCCTTCTTTAACACATCATTATGCATAAGTAATTGCTCTTTCCTTTTTTACTAATTTAAGGAGCTACCGCTGTCTATCTGCTCTGTTATAATGCTTTTCTTTTCCTAAATCCTGCTCCTGCTTATCTCTGGCGGCAACCTTATCACGAAAAAAAGCAAGCTTAGCTCGAATTGATACTTTGGGCTTTGCTTGCTCTTTGACAAAAGCTTTATAAGAATCTTTTAATACCTGTTCTATCACCGACGCTTCTTTTCCCTTAAAGAAAACATAATAGGTCGGATTTCGTGAATCGGATTTGTCCATTACTGCCGAGTATGATACACCATATTTCTTACATCCTTTATCAAAATATTTCATCACATCTCTGGTAATTCCTTCATCTATTTTCCTGATGTCAGAATTTTTTTCCAGCTCCATAATTGAAATATTTTGTTTTGAATACTTAACATTACGTGTTATTCGACCAAAACCGGTTACAATTTTCCCCGTTGCTTTCATAACTGCACTGCAGGTAAATGCCGGTGCTTTAAAGACAAGAACTATTCCATTTATGATACCCTTGATATTCCTTGCCCCCGTTTTTATACCATTTTCTGCCTTATTAATTAACTGTGCACTTATATCATCAGTTGCAGACATGCTGTTTTTACCTCCTTCCTTTTATGCGACGTCGCATATTTTTTGCGCTTTCTTTTTAGGTATCACAACGCCAAATCTGCCTGAAGTGGTTTTTCTCTTTCCTGCTTCGGTTCTGCGCCTTCTTTTGCTTCAAGGACAGCCTTATTCTCCTCCAACTTTGCTCTTATGGAAGGCTTGTTTGCTGTCTGCTCAATCTTTACAACCTTATCAATAGCACCCGTCAGCTTTCCTGCACGCTTTTCATAGTGCTCCAGCCGTTTTTGATGTTTATTAATCATATTGTCTAGTTTCTGAGTGCGTTTCTCACAAAATTTCATCTCCTTCTGATAATGTGATTTTATATTTTTAAAAACCTTATATTGGCCTAAGGCTGCCGGATCATTCCTTCTTCCACTTGCAATTTTGCTGTCAATGTTTTGCATATGTTTAGCAGCGTTCTCCATCTCATTTCTGACGCTGTCAACATTTTCAATGTAGGTTTTGATCTCTTCCGCATTACTTCTGGCCATGTCTCTCATTTTCACTAATGCTTCCTTAACCCCCAGAAAACCACAGACATTATCCAAGGCTCTTGCTCCGACTTCTTTAAAATGCGAGACGATGCTGCCAGCTTTATCATTCATAACATTGCCCAATTGCTGAAGCTGCATATTTTGATTTTGTATTATTTCCCTATAATCCGCAGCCTGCTGGGCAACTGTACTAATTCCAAGTATGGATTTTATTTGATTAAGCTGGGCAACTTCTTCTCTTAACTTTGCATTTTCATTTAAAATATCGTTATTTCTTTGAATTATCTCATTCATCTGCGTGAGTAAATTCCTTACCAGTTCCGCATCCTGATCCTGCTTTTGAGAATGCAAAATCTGTACCAAATCGGTAACATTCCCCTGATTAAATTTTTGAAAAACACCATGAGTGCCTTTTGCATCTTTCTGGGCCTCCTCATTACCTTGCACCTTTTGCGCCTCAACAGCAGTCTTCTGCGCCTTATTCTGGATCTTATTCTGGGCTTTAGCCTGGACCTTAGTCTGGGCCTTATCAGTAGTTTCCTGTGCCTCAATAACATGCATTACAGGATTCTCATATTTATTGGTTTCTGTGTTCAACTTGCTGATGGAGCAGGATATCAACTTCATTTCATCAGTTCGCCCTCTATTCCAGCTTTGAATCTTAGCTAAAATTTTCTCCTCACTCTCACCATATACATTTATGCCTTTGTCGTCGCCTTTCGAAAAAACAACTGCTTTATAAGGTGACTTCTTTCTCGTTTTCTTTTCTTGTTCTTTTACAGGTTCTGCTTTTTGCATCTTTTTACACCTTCCTTTACTGTTCATGAGATAAGTTATTTTATAAAACATTTTTATCACTTCACTGACTCACGGAGAGCGAATTCGAATTCCTTTCATGCTATTTAGTTCTCCTTCCGGTAAAATAATTTGTTATTTTATGCGACGTCGCATAAAGTACAATCAAAAACATAAGAAAAGAAGCAATAAATCAAAAGATTTATTACTCCTTGCATAATTACTTTTTTATTCTGTTTATCTATCAAGCTCATTCCTTATTTTACTTTTTGCCCCTTGCTTTTCCTTACTCTGCTGTGCCAATTTCTTATTCGTATCCAATTTTTTTAATACTGATTCCTTAGTTGGCATTGCATTTATACGCAACTGCTCTTGAGTACTTAACTCTTGAAAAAACTGAGCTAAAGATATGCTATCTCTATCGCTAAGCATCCTAAAGTATACAGTCCTCTGATCCTGGGGAATTACTATAGGGGCAAGATTTTTTTTCAATAATTCAAAGTTCAAAAGCAGCCTACCGGTTCTTCCGTTTCCGTCTTCAAAAGGATGTATTCGCTCAAACTGAATATGATATTCTGCAATTTTCTGATACACATCATCATATGCAGTATGATTATAGTTATAAACAAAATACATCATCATTTGAGGGACTTGGCTTGGAACTGGCGGTATATGTTCTGCTCCTTTGATTTGCACAGGTACTTTTCGGTATCCGGATATCTCAGAAATATTTTTATTGATTTGTATTGCCAGTTTCTTAATCATGTTCTCTGAAAGTTCCTCATCCAAATGATTGAGAACATAATTAATAGCGTATTTATGATTAATTGCTTCATAAATATCCCTTGGTTTTGCAGTTACTTTAAATTCGTTGTCATTAAATATGATCGCATAAGTCTCCGCATATGACAACGTATTTCCTTCTATTGCATTAGAATGATATGTACTTCTGGTAATAAAATCTTCGAAATATTCTTGATTACTGAAAATAAAATTCTTAATATTCATATCTGCTTTGCCCCTGACACTTAGTTCTTTACTTTCTAAAGTGTATCATTTCAACTTTATCTATGCAATCATAAAATGACACCATAAAATGTTTCACCAACATCAGGCGCATAGCATTGCACCTATGTCAATTTATATGCCACCATTTCGCTTTACCTCCCTATATTTCTCCTGTTATTTTATTACTTTTCCAATAGCTGTCGCTCAAGCTCCGCAAAGTTATACTCTCTTTGTGGAAACTGGCAGAATTGATTATTGCTTACGTTTCTCTGCGGCGCTGATGAAAAGCTGACTCGATCAAGGCACCAATTTATTAATCCTGGCATCGATACAATAGGCTCTCTGCTTTGCTGAATCGATTTACATGTCCGGGAAAACATTTCTGCATTGAATTTTTCCAGATAATCCGCATTCCGTTTTATCAATTCTCCATAAACAGCAGCCGCTATACGGGCAGAATACAATCGTTCTGCCTCTTGATAACGAATACGCATTTTATATCTCTCCTCCTCTTCCTCTTCCATTAACCGGACGTGTTCACGGGTAATATTTTGTTGAGAGGAGGAGTTAATTTTATTTTTATTATTATTCTCTTTATAATTTGCCTGTAAATTTTTCACTTCTAGAGATGTACTTTTTACATTTTTAGAAATGTAATTTTTACACTTCTTGGAATGTACTTTTTTCACTCCTGAATTTTCCGCACTTTCCCGGCTATTTTCTTCCTCCGGTTCTTCTTCGTCACAATTTGATTCTGCCACTTCACTAAATTTATTCACATAGATAATATCCGGTTTTCCCTGCCCCTGGCGTTTCTTCTCAATAAGACCAATCTCTTCCAGCTCCGACATAACTTTTGTAGCGGTCTTGTTTGAGCAGTTAAAATTCTTCATAATCTCATCAATTCTATAATAAATATATACATCCCCAATATCATCAATCCAATTGTTGGGTTTTGAGATAGAAACACGCCGGAGCATAAACGAATACAAAACCTTGGCATGAAGTGACAACTTCGAAAACAGATCTATTGTAAATAGATCATCCGGTAATTGTGTGTAATTAAACATATAGGTATCTTCTTTACATATATGCTTAAATTGAATATTTTTCTGCATCTGCTCTCTCCCCTTAGCAAAAACTTTCATTTTGAATTATGCGACGTCGCATTAAAAAACAGCCTTTTCAGGCTGCCACATTAACAAATTTTAAGGATCCTTTTCAATTCATACTATCGCTCACATTCCCTGTTACTTTTTTCGATACTGCGATCTGCTTTTTCATTGTCTTTGTTACTCTTTATTTGCTCCTGCTTATCATGAAGCTTTTCAAGTATGGAAGTCTTTTCTTCTATTTCATAAAAGACATGATCTTCACGATAATGCATTTCCATATCAACTGCTGCAGAAAATCTATCTTTAACGCTAAACGAATATCCAAACTCTTTATAGTATTGCTTACTTGCTTCTGTTGCTACATAAAAATATGCATCCACTGCTCTCTCTACATCATACGTTCCCTTAATAGCCTTACTTCTTAAATTTAGGATGAGGGGAGCAATTCTGCTTTGATACAAATTTCCATCATTAATAGCATATAGCAGTAATTCGTTGCTCTCTACAGTCTCCTCATATTGCATTGATTTAGTCCTCTTCATTTTCAAATCCTCCTTTAATATTTTTTTCTAAAATAAAAAAGTAGCCGAAGCTACTTTTTACATTTTTTAACCTAATTTATTATACTGTATAAGCAATAACTGAATATATTCACGCATTCCATGAGCATTTACCTTATCATATTTCCCCTGTACCTGCTCCACATAATAAGAACCATCCTTCCTTTGCATAAATTCAATTGTATAGCGCTTTGAAACACCATCATTTGTATAATCTGCCCTGATATCTGTAAAAGAATAGATTGCGCATACATCATTTGTAATTTTGGGCGCATAGCTCCATACACAATGATGTTGCAATTCTGTTTCAAGGATCAAACGTTTTCTGGTCTTTATCCATTCAAATTCAGGTGGAAGAATATCTCTAAGTTTCTGGAACTTCGAATTTTCCGGTACATTTACTTCCTGCGTCATTTTCCGGTAATCAACTGGATTATTAGCAATTCTTCCATGAAGCTTCTCAAGTTGCTTTACAGAATAGATGTTCAGCCGGATTTTAATTTTTGCCTGTCTGCACATTTTCACATAATCATTTACAATCCTTTTCACATCCCTTTTTATATCATTACTGCCTAATAACTCTGCTTCAACTCTTTCTTCGATCCATTGCTCATATTCATCTGACAAAACATCAGTCTTTATTTCCTCAACAATCTCGCTTCTGTACTTTTTTATCAGTTCTTCCCTATCTATCATGGATATCGTGGCAAGCCTTTTTACTTCATTTTCCAGTACATTTTTACATAGCAATTGCTTCACATATTCATAGGACCTGTATACTGCTCTTCCGTTATAGTTTCCAACATTTACTGGATACATATCTTTCTGCTGGATTAATATTTGTCTGCTCTTTCCCGGATCCACGATACCGTATGCTTTTATGAGCAGATAGGATAAGTTTAAATTCTGCTTATTCCATTTAACAGGCAGCATCAGAGAAGTTTTGTATTTCTTCCTGATAAGTTCTGATCGATTATGATAATCAGCCACTTCATTAAAAAATAATGGCATTGCAGGATGTGTACTGATATAATCTTTTATTACATCTTTATAAAATGGGTTTCTTCCGGCATGATATGCAAGTAAAAGGCTCATTAAATTGCCACATGTATTTTGCAGCATATATAATTCAGCAAAGCTTTTCATCTTAAGAGGAACATATTTCTGCTTATTTGCCGTCTTTCCTAGCTTCTGGAATAGTCTTCCATCTGGAGAAATCATAAATGACACACGGGAAGATATTGTCCCACCCACTTTCCATCCGTTATCGTTATCTGCTCCTACATAAATAGATCTATATTCTGTATATGTGACAGTGGTGAAGAAATTCGAACTGATAGTCACTGCCAGATAAAAGGCTTTGATATCTGTCGTAAATCCCTGTCCCAGAAGTTTATAGCATTCCTTTAGCTTTTCTTCCTCCTGGGGGTTCATTAACTTCCAAGTCTGCCATGTAGTAAAAATATCCTTATTTTCATCATATGGTTTTAAGCCGTTCTCTTTACAAAAGTTCCCAATCAGACTAATTATAGGATATCTAACTTTTAATTTTTCTGTCAAATAAGTTATATTTACAACATAAGAATATCCATATGCATTTTCTTTCCGGATAAAATAATCTGAAAATTCCTCATTTGCAAATAAAAACTTGTGAGTATCGTGATCATACAGTTTATCCAAAGTCTTTTTATCCGGATAAAAATAGGGCAGAAAGTTATTTTCTACAGCCAGATAATATAAAAAAGCATCCTTTCCATTGTGCAGATAATCATCCATTAGGCAGGGATAATTTGTGAACGTCCATTCTAATGAACATCTGCGTTCTTCATCTGAAATCATAGGCCGAAGAATCGTATTTATCTGCCACAATGAGAAATTTCTATATAACATAAATGCGTATGACCAAAACAGATCTATACCTTCATAGTTTCTGCTGTTCCAGTTTTTGTATGTTGCTAAATAATAATACATTTTGAATAGTCTCGGTTTCTTTTTAGTGCCTATAAGACTGTCGCCATTACTGACGTCAGAATGCAAAAATGCATTTAAAAGTATCTTATATACCGATGCATCCTTGATTTTTCCTCTATTATGCTTTAGATAGCTGATACATCTATCTGCTTCCACAGCCAGCGTATCTTTATCTGTATCCTCTGGCTGATATACAAAATAATTCATAACTACCTGCAACTCCTGAATCGTCAAATCCTCTCTTGATAAAAGCGTTATCTGAAGCGTACTCATAAGCCTTTTTTCTGCTCTTTTTAAAAGTTTTTCTTGCTGTTTTCTCATCTCATTATCCCCAAATTTACATAATCCCTTTCAATATAAAGAAGAGAAGAACAAAGGATGTAATCATACCCAAGATACCCATTACTGCTGCTATTACGAACATAATACTAATTATTATTTTATATTTTCGCATAAGTGCCTCCCTATTATTTTCCAAGTATATGCGTTTAATTAAATGTGTAATATCACTTCCTCAATAAATTTGTATTTTGGCCAACTCTGCCGCCGCTCTGTAAGCAAGTGCATAGTGTCCGTCACCGTAGTCGCCTTTATCCTTCTAACTGTAATGTTACCAAACTCACCTATCTTTTTTTGTTCTCCCGTAAATTTATATTTTTTCATGTTACTATCATCCTTTCTTCTGCAGATCAAATCTATTTTGAACCTCTGGAATACATATCCAGCCGACTATTTCCTCCAAAAGAAAAAGACAGCCGAAGCTGTCTTTTTCTTACCTGTCAAAATAGGAGGTGACAGGTATCTATATTGTGCGATTGCAATATAGCTATTTAATTGTGATATTCTTCCATTCATCCGACAATCTGTATTTTGGCCAACTCTGCCGCCATTCTGTAAGCAAGTGCATAGTGTCCGTCCCCATAGGTCTCCTGTACTCTTTCAAGAAACTTGTCAATCTTGCCAAGAAAACAGCCGCATCTTACTGTAATTTGCTTGTTTTTATCCCTGTAAAAGGTTGTAAAATCATTTCGACTACCCATCGGCCCAATTACCAATATATGGTTTAACGAGAAGACCTCGGCATTACCGCAGACAGCGGCAGTATCGCAGACTATGGCATTACCATAGACCTTGGCAGTACCGCAGACCTCGGCAGTACCGTAGACCTTGGCATTCCCCCAGACCTGGGCAGTACAGCAGACCATGGCATCACCGTAGACCTGGGCATTACCGTAGACTATAGCATTACTGTAGACTATAGCATTATCACAGACCTTGGCAGTATCGCAAACCTGGGCATTACCGTAGACAGCGGCATTACCGTAGACAGCGGCATTACCGTAGACCTTGGCATTCCCCCAGACCTGGGCATTCCCCCAGACCTGGGCATTACCGTAGACCTGGGCCGTAACGCAGACTATAGCATTACCGTAGACCTTGGCAGTATCGCCGACTATAGCATTACCGTAGACCTTGGCAGTATCGCCGACTATAGCATTACCGTAGACCTTGGCATTATCGTAGACCTCGGCAGTATTGCAAACCTGGGCATTATCATAGACCTTGGCATCGTAGATCTTGGCATCACCGTAGACCTTGGTATTATCGCAAACCTTGGCATTACCATAGACCTTGGCATTATTGTAAACTATGGCATTACCGTAGATCTTAGCATCACCGCAGACCTGGGCAAAATCATAGATCTCAGCATTACCGTAGATCTCAGCATCACCGTAGACCTTGGCAGTACCCCAGACCTTGGCAGTATCGTAGACAACGGCATTATTGTAGACTATGGCATCACCGTAGACCCAGGCGTTACCTTCTTGACTAAGGTTTCCCTCATTCTCGATCCATCCGCCAAGATCTCCAACTTTTACTGTTCCAAAGGCTGCTATTGCCTGTATCCTTCTAACTGTAATCTTACCTATCTTTTTTGTTTTTCCTGTAAATTTATATTTTTTCATGTTACTCATCCGGCATCAGATTAATAAATTCAATTTCAGTAAACTCATATTTTTTCATATTACACTTTCTATTTATCCTTCCTTTGCAGATTTTTAAGAAACTCTACAAGATATGTTTCTGAATCTGTTTGATGTCTGTACTGTTCATCATAAGTCTTCTTGTAGCTCTTTTTACTCTTTTCAAGTAAATGAAAATAGTGCTCATCACTTCGTTTATCGATCCAGTATCCATAACGCTGCGGATACTCTGCTACTACAAGTCGGCTTCCATCCGCAAAATCATACTTATAATAATTTACATCAATATGCTCATCCCGGTACCAAAGCCCCCATGCTTTATAGTCTGCAAGCCACTCCTTACGTTGTTCGCTATTTTTTAATTCAGGGAGCTCAGGCTGCAGCTCTACCGTCATACACTTTATTTCTGCCAGCTCATCTTTAGGAACAATGATTTCTTCTGTCGGCTCAGATTTTCGGATCTCCCGGTACTCACCGTCTATAATTTTTTCTTTATCTTCTTCCGACGTTAAACAGGCCTCATTGTCTTTATGCGACGTCGCATAAACTTCTGTTTCCTCCGGCATATATTCAGGGAAATCCTCTTCAAGATTTGTCTGTCCCGGAATATTATCATCCTCTACCTCTTCCGCTGACCGCATTTTTACAGCTTTTTTCTCTTCTTTCATAGCCCGAATTTCTTTCACTGTCATATCCGGCGTAACCTGATCAAGCTGCTCTTGTTCCATCGGAAGCATTTCTATCATTTGCGATTTATCAAAATCAGCGTATTTTGTATCAAGCTCCGGTGAATTGTGATCTCTTGAAAATTTTTCACAAATATTAATAAATCTCGATGCAGTGGATTGGGAATAACCTAATTGATCAGTGGCACACTCCCAAACGCTACTATATCCAAGCTCTTTATAAAGCTCATTATCACGGATATGCTTTAAGTACCAGCCGATTTTAACAAACGACTTTTGTATCTTTAAGGATTCATCCTTAATAATATCTATCGAATCTTGGCATCCAAGCTGTTCAGGATTAATTAATCCGGCTTTGCCAAGAGACATTACGTTAAAAGTTTTCACTCCCATCCTTACAGCCTCCTTTCTTCTGCAGAAAGAAATTCATCCGTAAAATTTTTGTAGGCAGCTGCTACCTTACCATTGCCGTCATACTCATAAATACTCTGACCATAGGACGGCGCCTCCTCCGCTCTTACGCTTCGGGGAATATAATTTTCAAATATTTGAATATTTTCTCCATATGCATTTTTAACAATCGTTTGAATATCCCGGAAAGATGTGGTTTGCTTATTGACACAGGTATAAAGAATCCCTGCTATTTTCAGTTCCGAATTGAGACTGTTAGATTTTATAGAGCCAATTGTCTGTAGAAGCTGCTCAAGGCCACGCACACTGTAATACTGTGCATGCAGTGGAATAATCACTTCACTGGCAGCCACAAGTGCATTAATTGCTATTAGATTTAAGGATGGCATACAATCAATTACAATGTAATCATATCCATCTTTGACCATAGTAAGGTATGTAGCAAGCATTTTTTCCCGGCCAAAAAATGTTGAAATTAATTCAGTTTCCAACACAGAAAGCTCTATGTTGGCAGGCATTAGATCAATGCCTTCACTGTGTTTTAAAATACCATAATCCTTCATAAACGCATAATCTTTGTTGATCATCTTTCTAATCAAAGTAGATATGGTCACATCAAGAGAATCGGCATCAAAGCCAAGCCCTTGCGTAGCATTGCCCTGCGGATCTAAGTCCACCAACAACACTTTATTTCCTTTTTTGGCCAGTCCAACTCCCAGATTAATAGCTGTGGTGGTTTTTCCAACCCCACCTTTTTGGTTTGCAATCGCAATAATTTTACTCATAACAGTTCCTCCTAAACTTTATGATTAGTGAATAGTTACATATATTCAAAGAGCATAGTGCCCAAAGAACCAACAAAAAAAGAACCCTTTCAGGTTCTTAAAATTGGATATTGACTTGTTTTATCTCCCTTTCCTTTGATTGTCGTTGTGTTTACAAATGGGTAGCAGAGCAAAAAGCGCGATCCACTTACGATAATATTCTGCGGCTTGTCAGAGACTATCCCGACGTGTATGAACCAATTAAATTTTTGAGAGCACGCGAAATCGTACACTATCAAAGATTTGGTGAAGCATTAAGAATCGTCCAGGACAGACTGGATTCCAAGAACTTCTATGCTTTTAATCCTGAGTTTGACAGGTGTAAATCATAAACAGGCAAGGAGACAGGCACGATTTCCTGTCTCCTTATTTCTGTACAATAAAACCATAAAATTTTCAATAAACTCAATAGTTATTCTTTCCATATCATCTTATTATTTCAAAATATATATCATTAAATCATTTTATTTTCATAATCCTGTAATTCATGAAAACGCTATCTACAAAAACAACATGTTCTTCAATCCTATAAAGCATAAAATACCTATGCGCCAGAAAGTTAATCCGCCTGTAACCAAGTTCTTTCAAGTGTGGATTATCACATACTTTTAAACTCGCTGCGACACGAGATAAACTGTTCTTAGTTGCTTCAAAGTCATCCAGCAAATTACCTGCAGCCTGTTCGCTCTTCTTCTCAAATAGAAGATAACGCACATATCTATCCAAATCTTTCTCGGCATCTTCGGTAATAAATATCTTATAATCCATATTTTGACCTCATATCAGAAATTACTACATCTGCCTCACGATATCTGCCTTCTTCACCATGTTTTCTGGATTTCTCCAGCTTTACTAACATTTCTTCTTCCGTCATAGCTGCGTATGGATTGTAATCTGCTGTATTTCTCTTGATTTCAAAAGGAAAACCATTGTTTGCTACAGCCTGTGTTAAAAACATTCTGATCGCAGTTGTTGTATCAGTACCCAAATCCTTAAATAACATATCAGATTTCATCTTCAAATCATCATCAACTCTCACTTGAATTGTACTTGCCATAAATGCACCTCCTTTTTCTTAATTATAATGCTTATTCATTACCAGATCAATACATTTGCAATGTTATATACGGAAATAAACTCAAATATGATATGTCATTTCATGCCATTCTTCCCCACCCCAAGTTGAATCTGCAATACCACGATCAACAAATCCCATTTTCTTATACATTTTCACCTTGTTTGGCAGGCATGTCAGTATCAGCATTCCACGGTTATTTTCTCTTTCTCGTCTTAAGTACCGAAACACCAGCTCTCTGGCAAGTCCCTGTTTCTGATATTCCGGTAGCACATCCAGTCCCAGCAACATGATATTTGGTCCATCCTGCTTGTGTAAATCCGCGTCCGTAAAAAAATCATCCCTGAATGAATATTCATCCGTTGCCAAACCATTTAGAAATCCTGCAAGTTTACCATTTGCCTTATCAACTGCCACTAAGAACAATTCCGGTGCTTTAGCAATTCTTTCCTTCATACATTTTTCAGAACATGCCTCATTAGGAGGAAAGCATATCTGTTCAATGCGCACTGCCTGTTCTGCTTCATCCTGTCTGATCGAACGAAACTCATACTTTTCCATCAGTTCTTTATCTGCCAGATGATATTCTGCAAGCAGCTTCCTCGCATGCTCTTTTCCCTCTTCAGATAAATATACACATTTACTCTTCTTTGGCTGATACAGTAATTCTTTTTGTTCTAACACATTTAATGTGTCAAAATCATAACCTTTCCAGCTTGGTTCCAGATATCTGCAATATTCATTATTCTCCTGAAACCTCGTTAAATATAGCAGCATCAGCGACAATTCCTCAATCGCTTGTTTTCTTGATTTCTTATTCATATTCATCACCAATAATTATTCCTTATATCTTCCAGTTCTACGAGTGCATCGTATATCACAAAAGCAATATCAAAAGCTTTTATCTTATCATTCCGCCCAGCTAAGTGCCTCTTCCAAGGTGTCTGCCCCCAGAATATTCAGCATAAAATCCGTATATTCCGATGACTGCTCCGTATCAATATACCGGAAGATCTCCTTCAGATACTTTTCGCTATGATCATACTCATAAATTCCAAAGGCAAGCCCGGATAGCAATTCCTCAGGAGCATCTGTCTGCCGGTTCAGAATGAATACATCTATGTATGGATTGGCATCTACAATACAATAACAATAAGCAAATGCCGCTGCCTGCAGCTTTTCTCCTGACGCAGAAGAAAATCCAAGTTCCGTAATCGTAATGCTTCTCACCTCTTTGTTTGTATCCAGATACATCTCCTGCTTAAACAAGTCTGTTATCACGCTCAGATTCATAACGGAAAGTATCGGTGCCTCCTGTGTCTTATCGTACTCCTGAGACCAGTAATTCACACGGGCAAGAGGATCCGGATAGGGATGGATAGCAATGCCCCAATCATAATTGCCATGCTTTCTTGCCGTATCGTTAAATGCCTCAACCAGATCTTTCCCATTAAAGTAATTCCGGTTGTTACCGTCATTACTGTTCCAGTCATGATCTATGCTGAAATATACATTTGCATTAACATACTGACTTCTGGCAGCCTGATAAAAAATGCGGAACGCTTTCTCAAATTCCCGGGCATAATATTCCACATCTGTGGTGTTCATATAATTCCACATTTTATGCTGATTGATCTCATTGGCGATTACCCAGTTATATACCATTCCGTGCTCTCCGCCGGAATAGCGTTCTGTCAGGAAACAAGCCACTGCCTCCAGTTCCCTGCCCCCTTCCTGTTCCGCAGTATTAAACATATAATAAAAGGCCCCACTGTTCTTGTCCCTTGCCTGCGGATGAATCATCTCTATGTAATTATCATTCCAGTCATTCAATACGATAGCCGTTGAGCACATTCCCATCTCTGTCAGATAAGTAAACAATCCGTCATAACCGTTAATTGCCGCCCCATTAAAAGAATAATCCTTTCCTTTATAGGTATACACGATTGTGGGATAGGTTTCATTCGTTGTTTCTCCCATAATAATGGATAACGGAATGTTGTAGATTGCATGCTTTGCACCCAGATCAGTCAGTTCTTCTGTCCCAAGCAGCGTGGGATCCAGCAAAAGCCCCTTCTTGGAATTTAACTTAGGATAATCCTCTGTATTCTCTGCCAGTGCCTCCGGATTTGACAGATAGATTCCGCTGCCCACAGACACATATTTTCCATCTATCAAAAGTGCTGGAATAAACTGCTCAAACAAATACTCCTTCTCATATGCAAAAGAAATCTCACAATTTGTCCCTTTCAAACAGGATACAGCCGGTTCTCCCGTCAGCTTTGTCGCATCCTCATAGCACTCCAGTGCAAACAAATACAGATATGCATCGTCGCTTTCCGGTATCTGAGGCATCTTTAGCGAATATATCATCTGCTCCGTTTCATCCTCATAAACCAGCGCAAAATCGGAAGCATAATCTGCCAGTTTATCCGCATTCATATGCACATCTCCGCGGGAAAGCCGCTCCAATTCTTCTTCCTGTGACTGCTCTATATCCCCTGACGCTTCTTCCTCATTTTCCGTTTCCACCGACTCCCCTCCGGCAGGTACTTTCTCACCACAACCATATAGAAAAAATAATGGCAAAAGCATGTTCACAGCAAGTATCCAAAACCCCTTTTTCATCCCACTCATTCTCCTATGCACTTTCACTCCCCTGCCTCATCGAAGTTCACAGCAACAGATACTTTCGGCAGCACATCCGTTTCATTCGATACCGAAATTTCTCCCGACTTTACCTTTTTATAAATCTCATAAAAATCTTCCATTGTAACGTTCTTAAATCTCCACTCTGTATTCACTACCGGAATGCCTGTACAATTATCCTGTATACCATACTGAATTTCCTGTCCTGCCGCCTCCTCGGGCCACTGCATTCCTGCCGCATAAAAATCATCCAGCGCAATAATCACCGCATTGGAGGTGCCTTTTACCGCACTTGTAAGGAATCTATCCGAAATTCCGCTTTGATCCACATCTACGCCGATCATCATTCCGTCCTCCCCGTCAGCAGCCTCCAGCACCGATTCATACAAATCCCCTCCGCATGCAAAGATAATTTCTGTCCCCTCGGCATACCATTCCGATGCTTTTTCGCAGATTTCGCTATTCTGCTCAAATGTTTCTGCATACCAGTAGTTGACCGACACATCCTCCGCACCGATATCCGCAGCAGCATCATTGATTCCCTGCAAATATCCATAACCATACCGTATGATGGGAGGCTCACTTACTCCACCGATAAATCCCAGTCTGTGATACCCTTCCAGAACGGCTATATATCCTGCCAGATAACCTGATTCCTCCTCATGAAAAGAAATACAATGTACATTATCCGCTATAGCTACAGGCTCTCCGCTTTCATCAATCGGAACGCCATCAACCAGTAAAAAGGCCACCTCCGGATAAATCTTCTGCAAATAACCCACCGTTTCTCCAAACTCATACCCTGCACAGATAATAACTCTGGCATGATCAGCTATTGCCTCCTCAATGGTTTCCTGATATTCCTCCGTTGATTCTTCATCTGTAATATAAGCAGAAAAGGAAATTCCTGCCGCCAGTGCATATACCTGAATTCCTTCATAGATGTCCTCATTATAGCTGCCGTCCATAACTACACCATTTAACACAAAGGCAATCTCCCCGCCCTTTTCCTTATAATCCTCATAAGGATCCTGCAACAACTCTTTCATTGGGTCTGACCCCAAATTATCGGACCGGGCCTTCTGCGAAGCCTCATCTTCCATATTATTCTCCATGGCATTTTCCGCTCCTGTTATAGCAGTTTCCTTCGGTTCTGTGTCCGAACACCCCATTAACATAGACGAAAGCATCACTGCACAAAGAAAAATACTTATGATTTTGTTCTTCATTTTGCCCTCCTCTTAGAATAATAAGCGTTGCTGCCTTGGGTTCAGCCGTGAAATACCATGCGATCATATCCGGATTTATTCCATGAAATGACTTTCTTATTTTCATAATAATCCATGCCACGCCAGACAGAGTTACCTCTGGCAGCATCCTAATGATTTAATTTACAACCTAAAGAGTTCAAATAATGACGTTGGGAGGATGACTATATCCTCCCAACTCATTAATGTTTTTTGCATTATTATTCATTCTCTGCGCCGATATACGTTACCGCTGGTTCTATCGGTTTTCCATTAGCATATGCAGTCCCCAGCAATCTAATCAAATCTAATTATATCTAATAATTATTATAATTATATTTTATTCTATTTCAAGTAAAAATTAAGATTGCGCTTTAGGGCCTTTTGTCACTTTGTACAAATCAAACTCGTTATGCTCAATTCCAAAATGCCCCTGATATTCAATTTGCAGATCATATGGAACAATCTGATCCGGTACAAAATCCCACTCGTTTAGCGTATCAATAAACCAGATTGTATCAAAGTCCTGGCTCAAATCCACATCCCGTACATAGAACAATTTTTCTTCCGGAAAATAGTAAGTATAACAGAACCTATAAGTAGCTAAATTATATACAATAATATCGTTCTCTCCCACATTTTCATTCCAAAAAGCAACCGTCTGGTCAGTAAGTGTACTCTTGTATTCCTGCCGCCAGGTTTCTAAGTACTGCACTGCACCCATAAAAAGCAAGAATATGAAAACCGGTACAATAACAAAAAACTGCTTCTTTTGTATAAAACGAGACAACGAGATAGCCATAAATAAACAAAACAGACCAATAGATGGGAACACGTATCGATCACAATAAACCGGCTGATTTAATATGGAAATGACAACACCTGTTCCCACTGTCAGGGTCGGTACCAGCATGCACAAAAGAGCAGCCACATCATCCTTCCGCCTGTGCATAACCCCAAGAAATACAACAATCCCTGCAAAAACTGATAATATGGTAAATGCATAACATGGCCAGTCCCATTTATTGATTCCGAAGGCCCACTCAAAATAACCCCATATCGTATCCACAGTAATCTCCGGAATCCAATAGCCCTTTGAAACACCTAAGACCTGTTGAACAAAAACCCTAAACCACGGCAGATACGAAATAACCATAACCACAATGGACAACAGCCAGATTTTTAATTTTTCTCTATGAAAAAAGGCCAAAAACAGGAATAAAAGTCCGCAAATGATAATGATAGAGCCGAAAGCAAAATAATGCAGATAGGCAGCAGCTACAGCAGAGATCACAAACCCAAACCAGACACCTTTTTTCTCTGCCATATAGCATTCATAGGCATACAGACCACAGGCCGTAACAGCTAACAAAGCCATGGAATACATTCTCACCTGTACTGCAAATTCCATAGAACAGGGAATGCAGCCTAAAATCATGATAAACAAAAATGATACGCTATCAGAAAACAGGCGGCGGACTTTTGTTGCTCCAAGCACCAGCGTCAGCGACATCGGCACCAACACTACCGTCTTCTGTACCAACAATTTCTCCCCAAATATCAGCCTGGCGACTTTGGCTATCAAATAATAAAGTGGTGGGTGCTGAGACAAAGACGCCTCTTCCAAGAGCTCCGGGAAATTATTTTCTATCAGCTTTAACGTGTAAATTTCATCCGTCCATACGTTTTGATTGAAAAGCAGTGTAATATATAAGACGGTAAAAAAGACTGTGCTCCCCCAGATCAAAATGTTCCAAATGTTATGTTTTACCCATTTAGTCATATTTTTCTTCTCCTTTGTATTATTCACTTTCATTTTCATCTCTTCGTTTACGCAGCACACCCTCTATCACTCTCGCTGAATATCCACCGGCTCTTGCAATTTTGGCTCGTTCTCGTCTATCCGGTTCGCTTTTAGCAAGGTCGGCAATAAACTCCGGGCGATACAGCCGCATGGGACAGTCGATTTTATCTCCGTGAAAATGTGTAAACAATTTGAGCATAGCGTCACGTCCAAGTAACTCAAACAGTTCTAAGTAACTGTCATTTAATGCCTCAGCCTCGTTACCTTCAACATGGAAAGCTTCATAAACAATTTCAGCATTTATATTGTTGAAGTCGATATTAACCACCTAATCACCTCCAATCCAATCAAAGTATAGTAACATCTAATGGTATAAATCCAATTGTAAAATGACTTCTTTTACGTTCCATAAACAGACTGCATTTTTGTAAACATAAAATGAATACATTTTGTGAAATGCAATATGTATTTACTTATACAAAAATACCGGGAAACAATAACTTAACAGTTATTATCTCCCGGTATAAACGTGGTAATTTCCGTCATATTATGTTCCACCATAAACTCAATACCAATTTCCTGCATAATTTCATAAAGAAAGGAGCTGTTGCCCTTGCAGATTCATCTGCTTTTGCAACAGCTCCCTGTAATCTTAACTTAAATTATTTAAAATCAAGCCTTTCCGTCAGAACCAAGTACGTTCACAATCTTATGAGCAACCATATCCTTAACGGCCTGACGAGCCGGTTTCAGATACTGACGAGGATCGAAATGATCAGGATGCTCTGAGAAATACTTTCTGATATTTCCGGTCATAGCAAGACGGATATCGGAGTCAATGTTGATCTTACATACAGCAAGTTCTGCAGCCTTTCTTAACTGCTCCTCCGGAATACCAACTGCATCCGGCATATTGCCGCCGTACTGATTTACCATCTTAACGAATTCCTGAGGTACGGAAGAGGAACCATGAAGAACAATCGGGAAGCCCGGAAGTCTCTTAATACACTCTTCAAGCACATCAAAACGAAGCGGAGGCGGAACAAGAATACCGTCCGCATTACGGGTACACTGATCAGCAGTAAACTTGTATGCACCGTGAGAGGTTCCGATTGCAATTGCAAGGGAATCACATCCGGTTCTTGTTACGAACTCTTCTACCTCTTCTGGACGGGTATAGCTCTCATGTCCGGCTTCTACAACAACTTCATCCTCAATACCGGCCAGAGTACCAAGCTCAGCCTCAACTACTACGCCATGAGCATGTGCATATTCAACTACCTGCTTGGTCAAAGCGATATTATCCTCAAAGGACTTAGAGGAAGCATCAATCATAACGGAAGTAAATCCGCCGTCGATACAGGATTTGCAAAGTTCGAAGCTGTCGCCGTGATCCAAATGCAGAGCAATCGGGATTTCCGGATTTTCTATTACTGCCGCTTCTACTAATTTAACAAGATAGGTGTGGTTCGCATAAGCTCTTGCTCCCTTGGAAACCTGCAGAATAACAGGACTCTTCAGTTCTCCTGCTGCTTCGGTGATACCCTGAACGATCTCCATATTGTTCACGTTGAAAGCTCCTACTGCATAGCCGCCGTCATAAGCTTTCTTAAACATTTCTTTGGTTGTAACTAATGGCATTTTTTTATCATCCTTTCTTCTTTAAAAATTTGACACATATTGCCTGTACATGTATCATACTACATTTTTTCCAAATCAACAAGAACAGGTTTCAAAAACTGAATATCCAATCAGGAAAATAAATTATCCCTGGTAATATTGTTCAGCCACTTACCGCTCCTGTAATGTCCAATCACCCAAGGCCACTTCACAAATTCATCGGTACACAAGAGAAAATATACCCACATCACTGGAAGCTTTAGCACAAATGCTGCAATAAAGCCCAAGGGAACCGCATAGAGCCACATATCGATAGTATCACAGACAAAACCAAATTTGCTGTCCCCTCCCGCTCTGAACACACCTGCGATCAGGGTAGTATTCACGGCAGCACCCATGACATAATAGGTATTGATCAGTAGCATGTATTTCAGATAGCTCATTGCCTGTTCTGTCAAAGAAGCATAGCTCAATACAAGGGGCATTGCAGCAAGGACGATCAGTCCACCGATCATGCCGGTAATCACGGTAAGCTTCATCAGCTTTTTAGCTCCCTCTCTTGCTTCCTCAAGCTTATTTTCTCCGATGATGTTCCCAAGCAGAATACCGCCTGCGCTTGCCATACCGAAACACAAAATCGTTCCAAAATTACGCACCACGACCACCAGAGAATTTGCCGCTACCGCATCCGTTCCCATATGTCCGAGGATTACGGAATACATGGAAAATCCCACGCTCCAGCTGATATCATTACCAAGTGCAGGCAAAGAAAGCCGTACAAAATCCGAAAACAACACTTTGTTTCTCACAAACATATATTTAAAATCCAGTTTGATTTCCTTACTGTAAAAAGAAACTGCCAGACACGCCAAAAGCTCAACCAGCCTTGACAGGGAAGTGGCCAGCGCCACGCCCACAGCCCCCAGCTTTGGAGCGCCAAACAGTCCGAAGATGAACACTGCATTCAGAAATACATTTAAAGAAAAAGCGATCACATTCATCGCCGTACTGATCATTACCTTACCGATACTGCGCAGCACAGCAAGATAAACCTCCGTAATGCCCCAGCACAGATAACTGACGCTCATAAACCGCAGATAAGAGGCTCCCACTGCAATCAGCTCTTTATCATTGGTGAAAACACACATCATTGTCTTTGGTGCAAAAGCGGCAAATCCGGCAAAACTCAGCGATATTACAAGCGAAAACCGAAGAGCAATTCCTTCCACGGTCTGAATCGCCTGCATATCTCCTTTTCCGTAGTACTGTGCACAAAGAATAGTTGCACCCGTACCAAGTCCGTAAAACACCATGAAAAGCACGCTGGCGTAATTAGACGCCAGAGATACGGCAGAGATAGATGACTGCCCCACATAGTTCAGCATCACTACATCTGCCGAACTAACCGCAGCACTTAAAAGATTCTGAATGATAATGGGCAGCACCAGCTTAAAAATCTGGCTATAAAAAGTATCTTTTTCTCTCATAGTAAACATTATCCTCAAATAGCTTCCAACCGTTCCGAATTTCTTATCTGCCATATTATACGCAAATCCATTATATCCACTCCTCCATCGCCTTCTCCAGCTTTGCAATGTCTACAGGCTTTGCAATGTGGCCGTTCATTCCCGCTTCCTTTGCTTTTTTCACATCATCCACAAAAGCGTCCGCAGTCATGGCAATAATCGGAATCTCCTGTAAATCCTCACGCTCTGATGCGCGGATTGCAGCGGTTGCCTCATATCCGTTCATAATCGGCATTTGAATATCCATAAAAATCAAATCATAGTACCCCGTCGGCTTTTCGGAAACCTTCTCCACCGCTTCCTTTCCGTTGTAGGCTGTTTCCACTTCCAATCCCACTATCTCCAGTAACTCACTGGCCACCTCAATATTCAGCTCGTTATCCTCTACCAGCAGCACACGCTTACCACTGTAATCATGCTTCTTAAAGGATTCTAACTCGGACTCTTTTTCTTTATTATTTTGAATTCCCAAAACCTCTTTCAAAACATGTGTTAATCTGGATTTAAACAAAGGCTTCTCGATAAAAGCATTTACACCTGCCAGGGTAGCCTCCTGCTCAATGTCAGTCCAGTCGTAAGCGGAAAGAATGATGATCGGAACATCTTCTCCCACCACCTTGCGAATTTCCCTGGCTGTCTCCACACCATCCTTACCGGGCATTTTCCAATCTAAAATAACTACAGCAAAATCTTCATCATCCCGGTGCGCCTTATCCACTCTGGCAACGGCTTCTTCTCCGCTCAAAACATATTCCGCCTTCATATCTAAGCTGTTTAAAATATCACACGCACCTATGCAGGCAGCCTCTTCATCATCTACTACCAATATCGGCAATGAAACTAACGCCTCCAGATCCTCCTGTGTAACATAATTAATTTTCAGATACACCGTTACGGTAAATTTAGAGCCCTGGCCCAGCTTGCTTTCAACCTGAATATCTCCGCCCATCATCCGGGCAATACTTACTGCAATAGGCATTCCTAAGCCGGTTCCTTCAATGCGGGTAGTTCTGGTATCCGCAGCGCGCGCAAAGGGTTCAAAGATGTGATCGACAAAATCCTTTTCCATACCGATACCCGTATCCTTAAAAACAAACTCATAGCATCCCCGGCCTGCAATTTTGGATTGCTTTTCCTTGATGCTTAACGTAATCTCTCCTTCCTCGGGAGTAAATTTAACCGCATTGCCTAAAATATTTACAAAAATCTGTGAAAGCCGCTGATCATCTCCTATTACATTCTCATGCTCAAGCGACTCAATATTTACCTTCAAATCCAGTTTCTTATCCGCTATCTGCGGACGGAATAGGGATACCAGACCGTCTATTGCATCCGACAGGTTAAATTCATTTTCGGTCAAATTAATTTTGCCGCTTTCAATCTTAGACATATCCAGCACATTATTAATAAGCCCCAGCAAATGCTTACCTGAATGTGTAATTTTATTTAAAGCATCCGATACCCTCTCCTTATCATCAATATGCATGGCTGCTATGGCAGTCATGCCAAGAATTGCATTCATAGGCGTTCGGATATCATGAGACATATTGGATAAAAAGTCACTCTTGGCACGATTTGCTTCCTCAGCTCGCTGAACAGCCAGAGCTAACAGCTCACGCTGTGCCTCCTCCTGGCGTAACATGTTTTCGATGCTGCGGATTGACAATGTAGCGCTGACGGGTCTTCCGTTTTCACGATCTGCCACGGTGATCGTCAGCATACATGCTTCATATGCTCCGTTTTCGTTCTCCTGCCGGCATCTTATCTCAATATATTCATTTTTCAAAAGCTCCTTCTTAATATTTTTCAGGCTAAGAGTATGCCGTATCCTTCGCAGTTCCTCATCCATAGCTTTATTGTCAAAATAATGTACGAGAGCGTTTTGATATCGTCCGGAAGCTTCCTCTCCGCCCTTTTCCGAATAGATTATCTGGTATGTATCATCCTCTAAATCAATATAATATATCTTCCGATAAGCCAGCATTGTACTGGTCATTGTTTTTTGATACAGCTGGGTCGTATGAGCCATGCTCTGCCGCTCCTCCCACAGCTTTTGGCTTCGTATTTCCCTTCTGTAATCTCGCACTGTCAAAAACAAAATAAGTGATACGCCAAGTATAAATATAGCCCCGATAGCAAAGTAAAAGTTATTCATCCCTCCTACCGCATTTTCATGGGGAACGGTAAGAATAATAATCCATCCGTTTTTCATCCTCCGGGTATAAGCACTTCTCACATATCCGGTCACGTCATAATATCCGTCAACCCTTCCGCTTATTCCCTCCTTTGAAACATCCTCCAATATTTTATCCGTAAAAGCTTGAATGTCATCATAGGAATCGTACAAAAATGTATCGTAATATAACACCGTTCCCTTACCGTCACATACATAATAAGCTGCCTTATCGGGCATTTCCTGATTATCCTGTGCATTGTGATAGCTGTCGAAAAAAATATCAAACGCAAGCACACTGCCTGTTTCCGGAACCTTTTGTGAAATGGTAACATTAATTTCACCGGTAAGATAATCCTTATATGCATCCGTCACATAAACCTCACCGTCTGCCTCAAGAGCTCCAATATACCAGTTTGCCGTTTCAAAATCATAAACTCCGTTTAGTTCCTCCATTGCCTTATCGTTAGAAATAATCTGCCCGTCTATAACGCCATAGCTGCGAACCGCCTCACCGGTGTACAAGCCATAAAGCGTATCCAAATAAGTGTACAATCCTTCCTTAATCTCCTGGACAGATGCATTTTCCTTTTCTTTGTCATTGATATAATTTGTACCAAGAATCAATAATGATTCGTACATTTCAAATTTATTTTCCTCATTGGTGCTATAGTTATTCAGCAAAAGCCCGTTCAGCTCGTTTGCATTGGCCAAAAGCTCCCTGCTCATACTAAAGGTTCCAAGAATCATTACGATGCTAAAAAGCAGCAGCAAGGCAATATTAGTCAATAACTTTTTTCTTCTCTTCACCCTGTTAGTCTTATCCATAAAAATCTTTCTCCTTTTGGTAATTCCATCCTGTATACTATGAAAAGAAAGTTTTTCCCACCTTACAAATATTCCCTCAGCACTGCCTTAAGCTTGTCAAGCTCAATAGGCTTGGATATATAATCCGTAAATCCTCTCTTAATAAATTCCTCGCGCCCGCCAATTGCTGCATTTGCAGTCAGTGCTATTACCGGAATATTTTCAAAATTTTCCCCTGTTCTTAACTTTATCCTGTGCAAGGTCTCCTCTCCATCCATATCAGGCATCATATGATCCAGAAAAACCAGATCATATTTTCGTCTATCCATCATTTCGAGAGCTTCCCTGCCGCTTTCCGCAAGATCTGCGTTGATCGAGAGCAGCGACAACAATCCCTTATCTACCATAAGATTAGCTTTCATATCATCCACCACAAGGACGCAGGCATTCGCAGGGACTATCCAATCATCCTCATCAAGTTCCTCCTGTGTTGATCCTTCCGGCATTCTTTGCGGGATACTGACAAAAAAGCAAGAACCCTCTCCGTATGTACTTTCAACAGAAATACTTCCATTCATAAGAGCTGCCAAATTCTTGCAAATCGAAAGTCCCAGTCCGGTTCCCTCAATGTTTCTGTTCCTTTCCTCATCAAGCTGTTCAAAGCTGTCAAAAAGGCGGCCCATATCCTCCTGTCTGATCCCAATCCCGGTGTCCGAAACGGTAAACTGAAGCATAACATTAAACGGTTCCTCCATTTGCACGCATTTCACATGGAATGTAATTTCTCCCTCATGCGTGAATTTAACCGCATTATTTAAAATATTAATCAATATCTGTTTCAGTCTGTCGGCATCTCCGATAAGAAATTGGGGCAGATCATTATCTGTTATAACATGAAATTTCACCTTTTCCTCATCGACCTTCACCGACATCAAATTGGAAACATCATCTATCACATGATGCAGATTATATTTTTCCTCATGTATTTTAAATTTTCCGGAATCCATTTTGGATATGTCAAGAATATCATTGATTAGCGATAAAAGAACTGTACCGGCACGCTCTATATTGGCCGTATATTCACGGGCCTTACCGCTTAGCTCCTCCTTGCTCAGCATCTGCGTCATACCATAGATTACATTCATGGGCGTCCGTATTTCATGAGAAACCTTGGCCAAAAACTGGCTCTTATGTGCGGCTGCCTCCTCCGCCTCCTGCGCCTTAGCTCTCATCTGCACCAGATATTTTCCGGCACTGGAAACCAGAAAATACATATTGACCACGCCCAATACATAGCAGACAATATAACACCCGTACAAAGACAGTGAAGGCACCATCTCAAGCAGTATATCCGGGAAAAAAATCATAAAGGATATCTCCGCCAAAGTGGAAAAAATACCGAACAGCAAAACATAAAGCCGGTTTAAATATAATGAAACGATCAGCTCCGTTACCAGATACATCAGCATGGCAAACGCCAGCGTATGCAGAATAACCCCTATATAATACGCACTGACGACCACACTTATAAATGTAATGCAGGCAAGCAGAATCTGCCATTTATATAAAAGCACCGTACAGATACCTATAAACAGTAATATCATGCCGGACCATATAATAGTCTTCAAAAATTGCTCATGGCTGCAATAGAAATATGCATATATGATATGAAGCAGCAGCATCAAAAAATATTGCAGCAGGCAGATGATTTGTGCCTTCCTATAATGTGTCATATACCTATATCTCCCTACCTTCGGTCCAAAGCAATTCCAATCAGAATAGCTTGATATCCCTCTCTACACCGAACGATTGATATTGGTACTATTTTATCATTTTATGAATGAAAATACAAACTATTCTTCACCTTCATGCTATTCCTTTGCACCCGGCAGCCGATAACGTATCAGACGCTTAGAAAGCTGCTTTAAATTTAACGGAATAAGCGGATACACGTAGCTTTTACCCGATACCGTCTTATTGCTTACGATAGCTGCAATCAACAAAATAATAGCTCCTATATATCCCCATATACCGAAAACGGCTGTCAAAATCAGATTAATAATACGCATAAATTTAATGGCATAGCTAAGCTCGTAGCTTGCCTGCGTGTAGTTGGCAATCGCAACAAAGGCCATATACAGCATAACCTCTGAATTGAACCATCCGCTGTTGACGGAAAATTCCCCCAACACCAAAGCCGCCATAACACTTAAGGGAGTGCTCAGCATATTAGGCGTATTTACCGCAGCAAGCCGCAGTCCGTCAAGTGCCAGCTCCAGAATCAGGAACTGCCAGATAAGCGGAATATTAGTGGTATCCTTTAAGGCAATAAATTCAAAGCCGGAAGGAATCCATGCCGGATTTTGCATCAAAAGGAGAAAGGTCGGTGTAACCAGATACGTTAAAATAGCAATCAAAAATCGGGAAAGCCTTAAATAAGTTCCCGTAATCGGCGGGAAGTAATAATCATCCGCCTCCTCAACCACATCAAAGATTGAGGTAGGCGTAATCATGGCTGACGGTGAATTATCTACCAGAATAACAATATCTCCCTCCAAAATCTGTGCGGATGCGGTATCCGGGCGCTCGGTAAACTTAAACTTCGGAAAAGGATTATACCATTTCTTCTGGTATAAGCATTCTGCAAGACTTTCCTGATTCATGGTGAGCGCATCAACCTTAATATGGTTAATCCGCTCCTTGATCTGATTTAAAAAGGCATGATCCACCCTGTTATCCATATAGCACAGGACTATATCCGTTTTAGAGCTGTTTCCTGCCTGCATCATCTCCATTCGAAGCTCCGTGCTTCGAATTCTTCTTCGGATCAAAGCGGTATTAAATACAACAGTCTCCACAAATCCATCCTTTGAGCCCCTTAGCACCTTATCCTTTTCCGGTTCCTCCACGCCTCTTGCAGGATAGGTTCTAGAATCAATCAGAAGGCACCTGTCATAGCCATCAATAAAGAGTGCAAACACGCCTGACATGATAAAAAATATAATTCTTTCCCAATCATCCTGAAGATCCACCTCTACGTAGGGCAGACAGGTTTTAGACATTTCATGGGCATCTGCGGGCATTTCCTCCTCTTTGATATCCATAAAATACTGCAGCATCTTCTGCATCAGCTCATCCTTGCAGAAACCGTCTATAAAATACATGCAGGCATCTTTTCCTCCGATTTTAATCACCCGGTAAACAATATCAAAATTGGAATCCACTGCCATCTGCTTATTTAGATACTCCATATTTTCAGAAAGTGACGCACCCATCTTGTTAGAACTCATAAAAAAACTCCTTCCGCTTCACAATGCATTTGTTAGCATTATGTTGCAAAAGGAGCATTTTTATACAAAAAACTATTGTTTTCCGGTGCTTCCGAAGCCTCCTCGATCCGCACCCTCTAAGGACGATACTTCCTCGAAAACGATTTTGGGCTGATTTTCCACAATCCGAAACTGGCATATGCGGTCATTACAGGAAATATGAGTATCTCTCATGGCATATACCGGCATACGCCACTGGTCATTATCACCACAATAGGAGCCGTCAATCACTCCCTGATGGTTGGTCTGGATAATACCAAAATTTTTGAAGGTCGAGCTTCTGGGCACAATGTGCGCCTCATATCCCTTAGGCAGCTCCATCGCCACACCAAGAGGAATCAACTTAAACTCTCCCTGCTTAAGATCCACATCCTCGGCTGCCCGAAGATCAATCCAATCGGATTTGCCGTCTATATAAGTCAGCTTTTCAATTTTGTCGGTAAAATATTTAATCTTAATTGTTTCCATTTTTCTTTCATCCCGCTTTCTCATCTATGCATAATCACCACAGTGTAGAATGGGAACCGAAGGGTCTGTCTGCTTCAGGGATTTTGGTACGTCAATGACTCTCTGATTACTGCTTCCCTTCCACAGCAGCTTATTATCCTTTTTATCAATCTGAAATTCTCCGTCTACCAGCACATCCACATACTGCATAACAGCATAGTGCAGGATATTCTCCCAGCTGTCCCCGGTATATAGCCAGATGGTCTTATCAGGATATTTCTGCTTGATCTCCGCCATCAGATTTCTCACATCAAGCCGGTTGGCCGCATGAAGAGGATCACCGCCCGAAAAGGTAATCCCTGATATATAAGACTTGTCAAGCTGTTCAAAAATTTCGTTTTTGGCCGCCTCATCGAATAAAAGACCGCCTGACGGATCCCATGTTATCGGATTATGACATTCCTTGCAGCAATGGGAGCAGCCCGCTACCCAGAGTACCACACGAAGCCCGTCACCGTTTAACATATCATCCTTCGTAATATTGTGATATCTCATTACCTACATGCTCTTCCTTTCTGCAATCTCTGCCATCTTCGCTTCGTTTAATCTGGTATCCCCATGAACCCTTGAATAGGAAAGATACCCGTTCATACGCTCGATCTTAGTCAGATTTTTACTTCCGCAGACAGGACAGACATCCATCTCAAGCTCCTGATGTCCACAGTCATCACAATATGCCAGTGACAGGTTTACTCCCTCATAAAAGCCCATATCCATTGCACGTCTGATCAATGTCTTAATTGCTTCAATATTGTAGTCAATGGGATATTTTACATATTGAATTTTTCCACCATTGCTAAGCTCCCAGAAACGGTACTCCAGGTCCTGCTTCTGAATAGGTGTAATATCTTCGGATACGTGACAGTGGAAGCTGTTGGAAACATATTCCCTGTCTGAAACGCCCTCTATAATTCCATATTTGGCACGGAACTGCTTAACCTGCAAGCCGCACAGACTTTCCGCCGGTGTTCCGTAAATCGCATACAGATTTCCGTCTTCTTCCTTAAACTCATTAATCTTCTGATTGATGTGCTCTAACACCTCAAGGGCAAACTGTCCGTCCTCAACCAGAGACTTACCGTTATAAAGCTCCTGCAGCTCATTAAAAGCGGTAATGCCAAAGCTGGCGGTAGCTGTTTTCAAGATGGGTTTAATCTTATCGGAAAGCTTCAAATGCCCTCCGAGAAATCCTCCTTCACAGTATGCCAGAGGATTGGTGGAAGCACGCATCTCTCCCAAATATGCATAGGTTCTGATGTGAAGCTGACGTATCAGGTTCAGATAATAATCCAGCACCTCATAAAAGTCACGGCTCTCCTGTCTTGATTTTGCAAGAATCATCGGTAAATGCAGAGAAACTGCACCGATATTAAAGCGTCCCACAAATACAGGCACATCATCATCATCCGCAGGATGCATTCCGCCTCTCTCATACCAGGGCGAAAGAAATGCACGACATCCCATAGGAGATATCACCTTGCCGTACTGCTTGTACATGCTGGCAATATATCCCTTTCCCGTAAGAGACAGCCAGTCAGGATACATTGTCTTGGCGGAGCATTTTACCCCTGCCTCAAATACATCCTCCAACTCCTTACCCGGTCCATGAAGATTTTCATCATACAAAAAGACGATCTTCGGGAAAAGCACGGGCTTTTTACAGCCTTCCTTGCCCTGTCCCTTTCTTCTTACATTCAAAAGAGAAATCGTTGCCAGCTTGGCAAATCTTCCGGTACCGATCCCTGCAGTCACCGTAATAAAAGGATAATCTCCCCGGCTGGAGGCTACTGTATTAAACTTATATTCCCAGCCCTGGAAGCCCTGCTCGAATTCTCTTTTCACATCAGCATAGGCTTCTGCCTGTGCCGTCTCATCATCAATACCCAAATTTTTGTATTTCTTAAGGCTCTTCTGGTAAGTTTTTTCCGCATAAGGCTCTAATATCTTGTCCACCTCAGGAACAGTAAAGCCACCATACTGCTGGCTTGCGGCACTAAGCACAATATCACCGATCACATCAAACGCCACATCAAGAGTCTTCGGCTCATTGTACCAGATATTTCCCATCTCAAAGCCGCCTGTAAGCACGCTTGAAACATCAAACAAGCAGCAGTTCATGGTATCCCGCCTTGCAGACATATCATGCACATAGATATATCCGTCACGGCAGGCCTGAATTTCCTCTGTTGTCATAAAAAATTTCTGATACAGCTCTTTATTAAACTGATTGAAAATCAGGCTTCTCTTAGTAGAAACAAGAGCGCTGTCCGTATTGGCATTTTCCTTGTCACCAACATACATGATAGACTGGCTTTTCTTATAAACATCGTCCATCATGCGGACAAAATCCTGTTTATAATTGCGGTAATCCCTATAGCTTTTCGCTACAATGGGCTTAACATCCTCCAATGCGCTTTCAACAATATTATGCATAATGGGAATGGGAATCTGATCCTGTTCCAGTTCATTAACCTTTTCGACCACATACTGACAAATATGTTTCTTCTCCTCATCAGTAAATTTGGTCAGTGCTCTGTATGCACTCTTTCCTACTGCATCAATGACCTTCTGTACATTAAATGCCTCCAGACTGCCATCCTTCTTGATTACTTTCACCTGTCGTTCCGGCTTAAATAACTCACCGTAAACCACGACATCTTCCTGTTCACTGCTCATTTCACTTCCTCCATTCATCCCCGCATCATAATACAAACACCAAATCTAGTAAAAATATACCTTCCCAATCAAGATGTTGTATTATTAAGTATAGTAAAACAATCCGAAGATGTCAACTTGATTATCCAAGGAAAAATATACAAAAAGCAGCCTTACATTTTGGTGGAAATTATTTTAGGACAAATTATTTCTTATCATTCCGGATGCCGCAACGGCTTTTACTGCCTCCTGTATCTGCTCTACCGGCATGGTAAGCGCAAAACGCACATGTCCCTTACCGAGGCTTCCGAAGCTGCTTCCCGGTGTACACAAAACCCCCGACCTTTCCAAAAGCTCCATCACAAATTCCACATCATCCTCATAGCCCTCAGGGATTTTGCCCCATGCAAACATACTTCCCTGGCTGTCCGGAATATTCCATCCGATACTGCGAAGGCCGCCGCAAAGCGCATCTCTTCTTTTTTGATATTCTGCGCAGCGTCTTTTGATGCCATCATCAGGACCGTTAAGAGCCGCTATTGCCCCATACTGTACCGGAAGAAAGGTTCCGTAATCAATCTGTGACCTAAGCCTTTTAAAACTCTGCACCAGATATTCGTTTCCTACCAGAAATCCCACTCTCGCCCCGGTATAATTATAGCTTTTGGAAAGAGAGTAAAATTCTATACAATTTTCCTTAGCCCCCGGAAATTGAAGAATAGATTTTCCAATATGACCGTCATAAACAATGTCCGAATAAGCATTGTCATGCAAAATAATAATCTCATGCTTCTTTGCCCATGGGATCAGCTTTTCATAGAATTCATCCGGTGCAATTCTGCACACCGGATTTAAGGGATAGGACACGATCATGAATTTCGTTTTCTCTAAAAGTGCCTCATCCATTCCGTCAAGATCCGGCAAATAATTATTTTCCTCTTTAAGATCATAAGTACGTACATCTGCCGATGCAAGGGACGGCCCTATGGAAAAGATAGGGTATCCCGGATTGGGAACCAATACGATATCACCGGGATTACACAGACATAACCCGATATGGGCAATTCCCTCCTGAGAGCCATATACATCCGTAATTTCCCTATCCGTAAGCTCCACATGATAACGTTCCCCGAAACGCTTTATAACCGCCTTAGAAAGCTCTGGAAGCATTTTAAGGGCATATTTGTAATTGGCGGAATCTTGGGCTGCCTTCGTCACTGCCTCCATGATATGCGCATCCGTGGGAAAATCGGGAGTTCCTACCGACAGGTTGTAAACCTTTTTCCCCTTCCTTTCCACCTCTTCCTTCTTCTCATTTAAAAGCTGGAAAATTCCTTCCTCATAATCCTTCATTCTGTCTGCAATCTTTAAGTTCATTCTGCTTCGCCTGCCTTTTCATTATAGTTTTGAATAATATGATTTAAAAAATTCAGGTATCCGTTCTTCACCTCCTCCGGCGCCAGAATATTGACCTGATTCCCAAGCCCCGTAAGCCATCCGTAAAACTGACTACTCACCGTGGCTCTGACTCTGACACTGACAAAGGTATCATCAATTCTTCTCACATCCGTTTCCCGCCCGAAGCGATCCAGAATAATTCCGATCATGGATGCGGGAAGCTTTAGTATAACCGTTTCCGTCCTTCCGCCAAACATTCCGAAGGTTTGATTGGTATATTCGGCAATATCAAACTCCTTGAATGCCTCCATTCCCATACGCACTTCTCCGGGCAGCTCCGTAATCCGATTCATCTTGTCCACACGGAAGTGTTTAATTTTTTGCTCCTCATTGTCATAAGCAATCAGGTAATAATTTTCATCCTTCCATGTAAGCGCCCACGGACTTACTTTATATTTTCTGCCTTCCCTTCGTGGCTGCAGCTCCTTTTTGACATTCCATTCCATGTATGTAAAGGTAACGGGGGCATTATTCTGAATGGCATTGTGGATTCTGTCCACATTATAATAAATGCTTTCATTTTCCGTCTTAACCCGTCCCGCTACTAACACCTGTCTTTGCAGCTGCTTTCTTTCATACGGACCGGCAAGCTTTTCAATCTTTGAGATAAGCTCCCTGGATTTCTTCTGGGTGATAAATCTGGAAGACTGCACGGCATCCACCAAAAGCTTTAATTCCGGCAGTTCAAATTCGCGGCTGGCCAGGTAATAACCTCCGCCTGTTTTCGCCTTCACATTTACAATGTCATACCCCAGCTTTATCAGGCATTCAATATCATCATAAATACTCTTTCTCTCGGCTGATATTCCATAGGCAGAAAGTTCCGAAATCAGATCCTGTGCCGAAAGGCAATGATTCTCATCGGTCTTTTCGTTAAATATTCTAATAAGATAAATCAGCTTCAGTTTTTGATTTGCGGATTTTGGCATGAAAGAATTTCCTCCACTTCCCATAAATTCCTGATCTCATAATCTATCCTGAGACCGCTTTCATTCTTCTTATTCCCGGGATTATACCAGCAGCAGAATACCCCCGCCAAATTTCCTCCCTTTATATCACTGGACAGGGAATCTCCTACAAGCAGCGTTCTTTCCTTATGAAAATCCGGTATCTGCTTAAAGCATCCTTCAAAAAACCTGATATCAGGCTTATCATATTTCATCTCCTCGGATATGAAAATTCCATCCATGTACCGATCCAGCCCGGACAGCATCAGTTTATTTCTCTGCGTACCTGCCACGCCGTTGGTTACCACATACTGCCTGACCTTTCCATGAAGGCTGCGACATAAATTAAGGCTGTCATCCCGATAAAAGAACACGCTGCCCAGAGCCTTCTGATAAACCGGTGCCATATCATCAGCAGAAATTTTCTTAATATTCAATTCTCTAAATAAAGCTTCAAATCTTCCTGTAAGCAGTTCCTTTTTGGTTACTTCACCAAGCTCCAGCCTCTTCCAGTAGGAATCATTGATCGCTGCATAAAGCTTCACAATTTCATCACTGACCTCCAGATCAAACTGCTTAAAGCTAAATCGAAGTGCATAATCCTGTGATTTTTCAAAGTCTAATAAGGTCTGATCAACATCCCACAAAACAGTGTCAAAACAGCTCATACATTCCTCATTTCTTCGCATCTAACGCATAACAAACGTCAAGCCTGCGCATTTCTTTTACACATAAAAAGCGCAAAGGTCATCTTTGCGCTTCTGCTTCGGCTTCAGACTTTTGATTGCTACGCTTTCTCATCTTAATTCCTATAAAAATTCCAATTCCTGCCAAAACAACAATCACTGCCATTACCAAAAGATAGGATAAAAAGGAATTGATAAATAAAATTAAATTACTCATCGGTGCACCAGACCTTTCCGTTTATTAAATAATGATAGCATTACGCTTTTTGTAAGTCAATACCATGCCAATGACCTGTGGCAAGAAAGCTTTCAGCCATTTCCTCAGCCTCACATATGATTTCCTTGTCATAGCCCATAATACCAAGAAGCTTAATTGCATTGCGGGTGGTGGCACGTCCTTTCAATATCTTATAGCTGAAGAAAATATCATCATCCTCTATCTCCTCCGCAAAATGATAATTCTCATAAACATTCTCAAGAAGATGCGTTAATTCTATATCATGAGTGGCTGCAAAGCAAATACAATTTTGATCCGCCATACTCCGCAGTATCTCCGTAGATGCCGCAATACGCTCCACCGTGTTGGTTCCTCTAAGCACCTCATCAACAAAACATAACACCGGCACCCCACCCTCGGTCAGAAAATCAAGAATTCTCTTAAGAGCTTTTATCTCCACCATATAGTAGCTGCTTCCTCCCTGCACATCATCTCTAAGTGCCATAGAAGAACATATCCTGAAAAAGCAGCTTCGATAGCTTGCTGCCAGGCAGGTATGAACGGTCTGTGCAAGTATTGCATTGATTGCTACCGTTTTTAAAAAGGTAGATTTTCCCGATGCATTTGATCCGGTAATCAAAACACTTCTCTGAACATTAATACTGTTTGCCACGGGATCACTGATCAACGGATGATACATTTCTTCGGCATTGATCTCCATCTGCTCCGTGAATTCCGGAATGCAGAAGGAATGCGCCTGCCTGTAAGCCCCTACTGCAATCAGCGCATCTATTCTCCCCATAACGGTAATCATTCCGTCTATCTCTTTGATATGCTTTCTCACCTCGGAAAGCATCTGGTTAAATTTCATCAGATCAATATGAAACCCCATCCTGGCAAAATCAAGCAAAATATCCAAAGGATTACTTGAACCTGCCATCCGCCCGGCAGACATAATGATAGACGAACCTGCTTTAAAGCTTTTCATACTGTTATTGTACTCCTTTAAGGCCGAAAATTCCTCTTCCATAACGTCTATCGGATGCTTTTTCAGTCTGCTTACGGTATCCATAAGCCGAAAAATGTAGGCAAAGCTTACAATATAAGGATCTATTTCCTTCTTAATCTTAAAGTAGCTGATATTGTTATAGCACAAAATACAGCAAAGCGCCAAAATTCCCATTGGCACATTAAAAAACAATACTGCAATAGCAGCCACCAGCAGGATAAAGGACAGATAATGGGGCAGATTGCTGCGTTCCCCCAGATCATCCAGATAATCCAGATAATCATATACGGAAAACTTTCCGCACCTTCCCAGCCTGGAAAAAATAAGCTGGATGCTTACACGCTGATCCTGATTACGGCGAAAGTATTCTATAATCCTTTCCCTTTTGGCAAGCTCCTCCCGGTCCATACAGGGGGTGCGGAGCATATAATACAAATACTCCTCCCCTGCTGCTGACCACGCATAGTTCATTTCCTTAAACACTGCATCCATATCCAGGTCATTCCATGTAATATCATCCACGAAAAAGCCGCTCTGATGCTTTAAAAAATAACCGGAAATGCTTTTAAACTGCTCCTGCTTGTATTCCTTTTCAGGAAGAACTCCATATTCCTCATAGAGTCTTTTTACAAACTTCTTTTCATCCTTTTTGAAATCAAGGTACCCTTTCAGCATTAAAATTGCCAACAGGCATACCATCGCCATTGCAAATATTAGATATTCCATAAATTTACTCTACCACAAACATCTTAATGCTTTCTTCCATTTCCTTGGCAATACCATTGAGCTGCTCCACATCAGCTGCAATATTTGATACAATTGAACCTACTTCAGTAGCAGAAGCGGAAGTTTCCTCTGTACTTGCAGCATTTTCTTCTGCGATTGCAGTTAAGTTCTGTACGACATCCACTACCTTTATTCTTGCCTCATCCAGCTTCTGAGTCTTAGTAGCAATAGCGCGAATTCCATCGATAGATTTATCAATACCATCCTTTACGTTGTGGAACGCATTCTCGGTATTCATTACATTTTCATTCTGCTTCTCAATAACGACCTTTACATCCTCCATGGTTTCAACTGATTTCTCGGAATCGGAAATCAACAGATTAATAATATTATCAATTTGTCTTGCCGATTCATTTGACTGCTCAGCCAGCTTCTGAATCTGGGAGGCAACAACCGCAAAACCTCTTCCCTGCTCTCCTGCTCTTGCAGCCTCAATGGAAGCATTCAGAGACAGCAGATTGGTTTCCTCTGCAATATCACTGATCATATCCGTTGCTTCCTTAATCTTCATTGCTGATACATTGGTAGTATTCGTCTGATCATAAATAATCTGGATTGCCTCTTTGGTTCTTTGATTAATGTCATTTAAATCTGACAATATATCAATTGCATTATTACCTGCACTCCGCATGCCACGCATAGTTTCCCGAAGCTTTTCTACTTCATCATTGGTCTCTTCTATCATGTTGCCCATCAAAATAATATTTTCTGTTGCTGTCTGAGTCTCCTGTGCCTGTGAGGTTGCTCCCTGTGCGATTTCGGAGATTGCCTTTTCCACCTGCTCTACCGATGCAGTTGTCTCCTGTGCACTAGCGCTCATAGTGTTGGAAGAATCATACAAATGATTGCTATGTTCAACAATCGTTCCGATTACTCTGGAAAGCTCCTTTCGCAGGACATCAATCGCACGCCCCATAACACCTGTTTCATCTTTTCTTCTGCTTAAATATTTTTGAAGCGGACTTTCCGTAAAATCAAGCTCAGCCAGTTTGGTAATCATAACGGTAACCTTTTCGATGGGCTTGATAATTCTTATCGCTATAAAAAAGCCTATAATACAACATAAAACCAGAACAAAGGTAGATGCATAGATACTGTTCTTTAAAATCTGGCTGACACTTGCAAGGGTTTCATCCTCATCTGCAGTAACCACCACAACATACTCCATATTTTCTCCAACATAGAAAGAAGCATACTTGGTAACTCCCTTAAACACATATGTGATTACATCTGTTTCAAGACGATTTCCTTTTGACAGTTCTCCAAGTATCTGCTTAACCGCATCATTTTCAACAGGCTGTCCAATCTTTTCCGCCGTAGGGTGATACAGCATAGTACCGTCAGCGGCCACAACATATGCATAGCTTGATGTCATTCCTTCAATATTGACATGCCCTACTGCTTTCGCCAGCTCATCCGCCGTTAAAACCGCTTCCGTACCTGCAATCTCGATTTCCCTGTCCACACTTTCGCCTGCTATGAATGCAATATCTTTCATATAGTTCTTAATAAGATCAGACTGGCTCTCTCGCGCCAACGGTATAACCGTCCAAAGACACAGGAAAGCAGTGGCAAAAACAGCCACTACAATAAGCAGTACTATTTTAGTCTTAATTGAATTAAAAAATGATACTTTATTTTTCTTTTCCATAAGTAACTCTCCTTTGTTAATATGTATTTATATATAATGAAATGCCGGCATCACTTTTTCATATCAGAACTGATTCTTTTCATAATGTCATTCGCTTTCATATATATGTCTTCCGGTTTCTCCTTTAAAACAAATTTTCCCTTTTCATAGAGTATCTTACCATTCACCATGGTCATTGACACATTTTGCTTGCTTCCACTGTATACAATATTTTTAGCAATATTATTAAGTGGCTGCATATTGGGCTGATTTAAATCGATCATGATAATATCCGCAAGCTTTCCCTCCGCCAGCACATCCGCATCCCAAAGCCCCATAGCGTGGGCTCCGTTTACGGTGGCCATCTTAAGAACCTCTGCTGCGTCTACAGCCGCTGCATTTTGCTCCTTAAGCTTAGCTAGTCCCGTAACCAAAAACATTTCGCGGAACATATCCAGACAATTATTGCTGGCCGGTCCGTCAGTACCGATAGCAACCGGTATTCCTGCCTTAAGAAACTGGGATATGGGTGCAATTCCGCTTGCCAGCTTGGCATTGGATGCCGGATTGGTCACCGCATACAGCCCCTTTTCCTTCATGATATTTAAATCCTCCGGTGTCATATGTACGCAATGATACCCACCACCGCCATAATCAAACATTCCAAGAGACGCAAGAAAAGCCATGGGCGTCATGCCGTAACGCTCTATGCAGCCTGTAACCTCTCCCTCCGTCTCCGCCAGGTGGGTAAATACCGGAGCTTTGTATCTATGGGAAAGCTCTGCAATCCCTTCCAGCAGTTCCCGTGAACAGGTATATTCTGCGTGAAAGCCAAGAATATAGGATTGAAGAGGACTGCTTCCGTTAAGCTCCCGGTACATCTCCTCCACCATGGAAAGCGACTGGCTGAAGTTATTTACCGCCCCCACCTGAACGCATCGCATCCCCATATCATCAAATGCGGCTGCAATGGTTTTGGGTGTAAGGTACATATCAAAAGCAGCCGTAATACCACTGGTCAGATATTCCAACACCGCCAGCTTCGTAAGCTCATATATATCCTCCCCGCTCATCTTAGCTTCAACAGGAAAAATGCGGTTATTTAACCATTCATCAAGGGGAAGATCATCTGCAAACGACCTAAGGAGCGTCATGCCCGAGTGCGTATGTGCATCCTTAAAGCCCGGCATCAAAAGATTTCCGTTACAGTCTATCTCCCGATCCCATACCATGCAGGAGGTACCCGGCTTTTTATAAATATCGTCCGTCCCTCTGCCGTCTCCCACATAAACAATTCTGTCATCCTTAACCCATAACTCTCCATGAAAAATATCCTTGTCCTCTTCCATGGTAAGAATTCTGGCATTATAGAATCTTATATTCATAAGGCCCTTTCCTTTCCCTTTAAATTTTCCGGTCCAAAACTTTCGGGAAGGAGCTGGCTAAGGTAATAGCATCTGTAATTCTGCTCATTTCCGGCAATAATCACAACAAAGTCTTCTGGATCAGCAAACTCACGCATCACCTGCCGGCAGACACCGCATGGAAAGGCAAGCTGCTTATCCTCTCCACCCCCGGCTCCCCCTACCACCGCAATGGCCTTAAGCTTCCGGCTGCCCTCGCTGACCGCCTTGCTGATCGCACACCGCTCTGCACAAATTGAGGGTGTATAAGCTGCGTTTTCAATGTTGCAGCCTGTGTAAATCCGAAGCTCTCTGGTGAGAACCGCCGCGCCTACCGTATACCCCGAATAAGGAGCATACGCCTTTTTTCTGGCCTCTGTTGCGGATCTTATCAGCTCCTTCACAGGAATATCCTGTAAATTGGTTATCTGTTCCATATTTATACTCCATGTCCTAAAATGCACAAATAGACTCTGTTATCAGTTTTCTGAAAAGAGGCGCTGCCTGATTGGAGGCTGCCTGCACCTCTTCATGGGTCAGTGGCTGCTCCGTCATCCCCGCTGCAAGATTAGCCACACAGGAAATTCCGCATATTTTCATTCCCATATGGTTTGCGGCAATTGCTTCCACAACTGTGCTCATTCCCACAGCATCGGCACCTAAGGTGCGAAGCATCCTTATTTCCGCCGGCGACTCAAAGGAAGGACCTGTAAGCTGCACATAGATTCCTTCATGAAGAGTAATTTGATTTTCCTGCGCTGTTTTTCGTATAACTGCTTGAAGCTGCGGGTCATATACCTTGCTCATATCCGGGAAACGGCAGCCCAGCTCGTCAATATTGGCTCCGATCAGCGGATTAGGCGCAAAACAGGAAATATGATCGGTAATCAGCATAAAGCTTCCTGCCCCAAACGTCGGATTAATTCCGCCGGATGCATTGGTCAGGAACAGAATTTCCGCTCCCATCATTTTCATAAGTCTTGCAGGCAATACTACGTCAGAAATGGGATATCCCTCATAATAATGAACCCTGCCCTTCATACATACTACCGGAACATCCTTTACATAACCAAAAATAAATTTCCCCTCATGTCCCGGAACGGTAGACACAGGAAAATTCTTAATTTCACCATATGAAATTTCTCCGCGAACATCCATGGTATCCGCATAATTTCCAAGTCCCGACCCCAAAACAAGCGCCACCTTGGGCGTAAAGGGAATTCTGTCTTTGATGCTGTCGTAACATTCTAGCACTTTTTGATATACACTGTTCATAAAACCCCCCATTATCCTTTTTATAATGTATTATCATATCACAAAAACAATATTATCGCAACGAATCATTAAACCGAACTATTGCTTGTCTGTAAATCTATAACAAAAAGAACCGATTGTACATCGGCTCTTTTTGTTAATCAGATGATAATGCAAACCATTCCTCCATTAGAGTCATTTACGATCTTCTGCATGGTTTCCTGAAGCTTTAACTGGCTTTCCTCCCCGATCATGGTCAGTTTCCCTGTAATTCCGTCATTGACAAGCTGCTCCACCGATTTCCCGAAAATATTGGTGTCCCAGATTCCGTTCTCTGTCTGGCTTGAGTCCGAAATAAAACGTATCAGATCCTGAGCCTGCTCCTCAGACCCTACAATAGGGGATATCTCCGTCTCTATATTGGCGCGGATCATATGAATGCTGGGACTTTCCGCTCTGATCTTTACACCGAACTTGTTCCCATGTCTTATAACCTCGGGCTTATCTAATTTGATTTCGCTCCGCTCCGGCGTCACTACGCCGTACCCCTTTTGTCTTACGGAGGAAATAGCATGAAGCACCTTTACATACTCCTTTTTCATGGCCGCCATTTCCTTTAACACGGAAAGCAGATGATATTCATTGTCAATGTTTTCCCCTACCATTTCACTGAGCATTTCATAGTAACAGGTATCATCTACCTCCAGCCATACCCTGATTCCGCCGTCCGACATGTCGATACTGTCCATCTTGCATTTCCTGATATAAGGCCCCTCAATGGAAACGGGATTATTCTTCACATCACGGATACAGTTGTACTGCTTCATAATTTCCTTGACACGCTCAACAATATCCACCTTCATTTTATGGTTTGAAGGAAGCATTTCCACCCACTTCGGCATATAAAACTCTATCATGGTAAGAGGGAACTCATAAAGTATATTTTCGAGGATTTGATAAATATCATCCTTTTTCAGTTGTTCACAGTTTACCGGCATAACCGAAACCTGATATTTTCCCTCCAGCTCTAAGGCCAACGCTTTAGCCTCATCACTATATGGCTTTGCGGTATTTAAAAGAACAATAAACGGCTTTTTCAGCTGATTAAGCTCCTTAATCGTGCGTTCCTCCGCCGGTATGTAGCTTTCCCTCGGGATTTCTCCAAAGCTTCCGTCGCAGGTAATTACTATTCCAATGGTAGAATGGTCTCTTATCACCTTTCTGGTCCCTATTTCCGCAGCATGGGTAAACGGAATTTCCTCCGAAGACCAGGGTGTCTTTACCATTCTTTCCGTCTCATTCTCCATGTGTCCGCTGGCGCCGTCCACCATATAGCCCACACAGTCAATCAGCCTGACCTTGGCTTCCACCCCTTCCCCTAAAGCAAGCTTTGCCGCCTCCTTGGGAATAAACTTGGGTTCTGTAGTAGTGATTGTCTTTCCGCCTGCACTCTGGGGAAGCTCATCCATAGCCCTTTCCTTCTCATAAGCATCCGTCATATTAGGAAGCACCATCAAATCCATAAAACGCTTGATAAAAGTAGATTTTCCGGTTCTGACAGGACCTACCACACCTATGTAAATTTCTCCGCCGCATCTTTCTCTTATATCCTTGTACAGGTCATATTCTTTTCTGCTATTTATGTCCATAAAATTACCCCTTCCATACTTAGTAAAGTGTATGTGAAGGGGATTTTGTTTATGACTCAACTTTTTCTCTCTGGCTGCGCATCCATGCAAAATAATTTTCATCGCACCGGTCAAAGGTTCCGTCTTCCTTAAACTGTATCTCATACTGTTTAAAGATATGAGAAAGCACCTGCTGATAGGGTTCCCAGTCTCTTTCCATCATCTCTCTGGTATAGTGCTGCTCGCAGCGTCCCTCCGGTGAACTTTTTAAAAACCGCCCTCCCTTTGGTCTTTGCTCCGCACTAAGGCTGCAGCCCTCCTTCGTAAGCGCTGTACATTCTCCCATAGCATCTATACCAATAAAGGTATAGCACTTATGCCTCATCCGCAAATAATACAAGAGGCCTTTATTTGTAGAAAAACGATCAATGGCATAAAGACCATTATCGTCCTTCAGCATTGCAACAAGCATATCTTCCAGGTCTTCCCGCATTTTTAATTGTCCTGCCGGAATTTCTGTTCTGCCTTCCAGCTCCTTTAGCATATCCTCCGGCGAAAGAGAACATCCCTTTTCCCTGCAGCATCTTCCCTTACATTCTCTGCATTCAGCCCCCGGTTCAAATCCTACCAATGTGACCGCTCCTTTACTAGATTATATATAACTCCTCACTATGCTGTTTCAGCCACATTCTATGCCGCCGGTACAAAGGATCTATGCTTCCCACCAGATTCCAAAATTCCGGTGAATGATCCATATGTACCAAATGACACAGCTCATGAATGATCACATAATCGCACACTGCTTCGGGAGCCATGATTATCCGCCAGTTGAAATTCAAATTCGCCCTTGTACTGCAGCTCCCCCACCGGCTTCTCTGATCCTTGACATGCAGTTTTCCATAAGAAACTCCCAATACCTCAGCATAACGCCGCGCCCGCTCTTCCAGAACGGCGGCTGCCTGCCTTCGATACCATTTTTCCAGCTGGCTGCGCTGATATTCATAATCCGCTTCATATCCGGCATACAGGATCACCCTGTCATCCAACTGCCTGATCTTGATCCTGCTTCTCTCTTCCCTGACAACCGTAAGCGTTAATTTTCTGTCAAGATAAGGCAGGATATCTCCATTTTCCAGCTTAATCCGCATGGAAAGCTCTTTTTGTCTGGCATTAAGAAGGCGTTCTCTGGTTGCATCCACCCATTCACTCTTTCTGGTAATAAAGGCTTCAACATCCTCCGTGCTCATCCAGATGGGCGCTTTGACTATCAGTTCGACTTCATTATTAAAAGAAAGAACAATTGTCCTTCTTCTGCCTTTATACAATTTATACGGTATCATACAGGCTCTCCATATTTCAGTCCAAAGGAACCGGTTGCAATATAATATCTTCCAAAACAGCGGCTGTCTCCGTCGATACTGTTGATATCACCAAACTGCTGCATATCATTGTTAATCTTCTCCCAGCTTTTTCCATCATCAAAGGAACGGAAAAATCCATATATACCATCTATTACGCCGCAGACATACAGTGCCTTGTCTTCCTTTAAATAGGAGCCCTCCGGCCTGAGCACCCCAAGACCTAACCGGTATACATGATCCTCTTTTTCTGAAATTCTGGTAATCACGGGAGCAATCTGTGTCTCATCCTGATTAAAGAAAACCTTATATAAACCATAGCTTCCCAGCGCCGCATAAAAGATCCCTGTTTTTCCGGCCTCTCCTCTGATCTCGGTCTTGTTGGCGCAGTCAATCAATCCCATGCATAAGGTTTCCGAAAATACTGCCTTTTGAACCTGATAAAAGCTTTTTCCCTTATCTTTACTTACAAACAAGCAAAAGCCATCTCCAAAGCCATAGAAGGTATTTGGCTCCACTCTATCGGCATATACCTTAAAATGTGTCTTGGTATCTGTAATATCCTCTTTATTCAGATTATAAATCCGAACCTTCTCAAAGCTTTTCCCGCCGTCACAGCTTACAACTACGCCCTTGGCAAACAAATCAATTCCCTCCGCCACACAGTAAACCATGCCTTTCGTATCACTTGAAATTGCTGCCCACCCGGAATTCACATTGGGACGCTCAATCTGCCCAAAGCGCTCATCCAGATACTGAGTAATTCCGTAAGGAAGCGGTATTCGTTCAAAGCTCTGACCATAGTCATGTGACAGAATAAGGCCGCCCTTAGTCTTTCCCTTCCAATTGCCTCTCGGGGTAACCAAAACAGTTTCCGGGTGAAAATCCGAAAAGTCTGCATTAATACAGGTAATGTACCTGTTTCCCTGTGCATCTGCGAAGGAATTTTCGCAGGGCTTGTCCACCTGAGTAAATGCAAAGCCTCCCAAATCTCCTACGATATCAAGCACCTTCACAGGTCCATCCACAGGTCCGTACACATTCAGATGTACCGTTTCTTCTATTCCGTCACACCAATCCTGAAAGCTTCTGCTCTCCCTGGTAAAATCTTTACTTACAAAAACTCCGGTTCCGCTGTTAAACCAAACCTCATCCGGTTTGAACGGATTAATCTTCACATCGCTAAGCCAGTGAATTAAGGAATGTCCTCCATTATACTCAGGCTTCATATATGGCGCACGGAAGCTTAAATTGCCGATTGAAAGATCAAACAATGCCACCTCCCAGGTCTTTCCGTAATCCCGGGAGATAAACACCATATCACCTTCCTCACGGCATATGGTGCTGGCAGCCAAAAGTCCCGGCATGCTCCGGCAACTGGAAATTCCGCCATATCCATAATCCCTGACTGTCTCTCTTGCCAATGTATGTATTCCGTCTGCATCTGCCCATACCTCAGGCGTAATATCATCATATCCCGCAATATGCCCTGAAGCATCAAAACCATACCGCAGAATTCTTCCGCCTACTATATCACCCGAATCACAGCTGTAGCCCATTTCCGTTACATAAGAGCATCTTCCGGTATTCACCAGCGTACAGTAAAAATAAGTTCCGTCATAATCATATCTGTGCGCAACATAGCCGCTCCACTTAGAACCCGGAATTTCCACACTCTTTGGCATCATCAGCTTTTCAAAATGCGCCCCTTTATCGTAGGAAACATACAAACTGTGCCCGCGAAGCCTCTCATCACCCGTGGTTACCCCTGCGCTTCCTGCTATCAGCGTATTTCCATCCGGAGAACACCATACAAAAGTCATACAGCGCTCCCCACCGGTTTCAAGCTTCTCCCAGGTAAGCCCCAAATCCCCGGTTCGAAAAAGCCCGTCCTTCTGGCTTGCAAAATACAGGGTCTTCTCGTCGGAAGGATCTCTGACCAGGCGGTATCCCGTTCCTCTGCCGTTCATATTCCCGTGAACATAACAGGGAATTTTATGATGAACATATGTCTTCCCATAATCATTTGAAACAGAAAGCTTACCAAAGGGCTCCCCGTCTTCATCGCAGGATGAGTTAATCCCGCTTGCGATATACAGCATTTCCGGCCTGACGGGATCTACCGCCATTGCAATCGGGTAGGTTTGGGCAAGATCATACATATTGACTGCTTCAGTTAACGACTGCCACTGTTTACCTACGTAGTCAAACCGGTAGCTTCCGCCGATATCGGTTCTAATATATAAAACATTTTCTTTTACCGGATGAAACAAAAATCCGGTAACATATCCGCCTCCGGGTATGGGAAGGTTTCTATATTGATATGCCGTTTCCTTCATTCCAAATATCTCCAAATATCCATATTCCGATTATTTAATCTCAGGAATGTTTTGCTTATTTTAAAATAACCTTACGGAAATTTTTCTTTCCCCGCTTTACTACAACGCCCTCTCCTGCAAAGGTATCCTTGCCAAAGGCTGCCTTTACATCAGTGATCTTATCACTTCCAAGGGTTACGCCGCCCTGTTCAATTGCTCTTCTTCCCTCCGAGCGGCTTTGTACAAGCCCTGCTTTACACAACACGGAAATCATATCTATCATTCCATCCGTAAAGTCTTCCTCACATATCTCTGTGGTAGGCATATCTGCAGCTACTCCGGCGCTAAATAACGCTCTGGCGCTTTCCTGCGCTCTTGCGGCTTCCTCCTGCCCATGTACAAGCTTGGTAAGCTCAAAGGCAAGGATTTCCTTTGCCTGATTTAACTGGCTACCCTCCCACTGATCCATCTCATCGATCTGTTCAATCGGCAGGAAGGTGAGCATACGAAGGCATTTCAGTACATCTGCATCCGCAACGTTTCTCCAGTACTGGTAAAATTCAAAAGGAGAGGTTTTGTTGGGATCAAGCCAAACAGCCCCTTTTTGTGTCTTACCCATCTTTTTGCCTTCTGAGTTAAGAAGAAGGGTAATTGTCATTGCATATGCATCCTTGCCAAGCTTTCTTCTGATCAGCTCTGTCCCTCCAAGCATATTGCTCCACTGATCATCACCGCCAAACTGCATATTACAGCCGTATCTTCTAAACAACTCATAAAAGTCATAGCTCTGCATCAGCATATAGTTAAATTCCAGGAAGCTAAGGCCCTTTTCCATTCTCTGCTTATAGCATTCTGCCCGAAGCATGTTGTTAACGGAAAAATGAGGTCCGATTTCCCTAAGGAACTCAATATAATTCAAATCAAGAAGCCATTCCGCATTGTTTACCATCATTGCCTTTCCCTCAGAGAAGTCAATAAAACGGCTCATCTGCTTCTTAAAGCATTCACAGTTATGATCAATGGTCTCCTTGGTCATCATGCTTCTCATATCGGTTCTTCCCGAAGGATCTCCCACCATACCGGTGCCGCCGCCAATCAGCGCAATAGGCTTATTTCCTGCCATCTGCAGACGCTTCATCAGGCACAATGCCATGAAATGTCCCACATGCAAAGAATCCGCCGTGGGATCAAATCCAATATAAAAGGTAGCCTTTCCGTTATTAATTAATTCCTTGATCTCTTCCTCGTCGGTAAGCTGTGCAAGAAGTCCTCTTGCCTTTAATTCGTCAAAAATAGTCATTTCCAATCCCTCTCTGTTTTTATTTCTTTATTAATTACTTTTATATTTATTTCTGCTTTTATCTCTCTTCCCTAAAATAATTAAGTCCCAGCGCCGCAGGCAGATTAATCCTGCTGGACTTTCTCATAGAGCTTATCATAAGTACAAGCGCCGTCATAAGAAACGGCAGCATATCATAAAAAGCAATAGGAAAAGGCAGAACGCTTTGGGGAATATAATATTTCAGAACTCTAAGCGCTCCAAACACGAAGGATCCTAAAATCGCCCTCGAGGGCTGCCAGTTTGCAAAAATAACCAGTGCAACCGCAATCCATCCAAGGCCGCCCACATTGTCGCTGATCCATACGCCTCCATTGATGATCATAGAGCAATATACACCACCGATACCGCAAATAGCCCCTCCCAAAATAATATTAACATATTTTACTTTGACTACCTTAATACCTGCTGCATCCGCTGCTCCCGGGTTTTCTCCTACTGCTTTAAGTGAAAGCCCCCTTTTGGTTCTGTTCAGGTAGTATGCGGATACTATGGCAATCGCAACTCCGATATATACAAAGGGGCTATAGGAAAACAACAGCTCCCCAAGTACCGGAATATCACTTAAACCGGAAATATGAATTCCTCTCATTGCCGCCGTAATTTTCTCCGGAAGCTTTAAGGTACCCTCCGGACTTTTATTCAGTACGAATATTCCGATAAAATTAGCAAACCCGATTCCGAAAATCGTCAGGGTAAGCCCTGTCACATTCTGATTTGCCATAAAGGTTACCGTCAGCACCGCATAAATAAGAGCACTAAAAGCCCCCGCTGCTGCCGCAAGCAAAAGTGCAAGCATAAAGCTGTCCGTATAATACCCTGCCATAAATCCTACGCAGGCTCCTATGGACATCATACCCTCTACGCCTAAATTTAAATGTCCCGTCTTTTCTGTCAGAATTTCTCCTACCGTTCCAAATAATAGAGGAGTTCCCGCTCCTACCGCCGCAACAAGAAATTTAATGATCATATCCATCTATCAGCCCTCCGTCTCTTTCCTGCAGTCGCCCGAACAGGAAGATTTCTGCCGGAGCACGAAACGATACCTTACAAAGAATTCACATCCCAAAATAAAGAACAGTATAATTCCCTGCAGCACATCAGCGCAGTCTGTGGAAAGTCCGAAATTTGACTGTACCACACTGCTTCCCTTTTCCAGAACACTGAATAAGAAGGATACCAGTAGAATAGAAAAAGGATTAAGCTGTGCCAGCCATGCAACAATAATTGCCGTAAATCCTACACCTCCCGCAACTGAAGTGGTAAGTGTAATATCTGATCCCGTCGCCTGTATCATACCCGCCATACCACAGATGCCGCCGCTTAAGAACATGGTTCTAAGAACAATCTTTTTTACATTCATGCCCGCATATCTTGCTGTGTCCTGGCTTTCTCCCACCACGCTGATTTCATATCCCTGCTTGGTGTACTTTAAATAAATAAACACCACCACTACCAGAATAAGGGCAATCAGCCAGCCGAATTGAATACCGAAAAGCTTGTCTAAGGACGCATTCTTGTCAAATCTGGCAATTTTCGGAAAGCCCTGCGACCCCGGATCCATCCAGGGTCCATCCCTTAAATAGGATACAATATGCAGTGCAATGTAATTCAGCATCAATGTAAATAAGGTTTCATTGGTATCATACTTCACTTTAAAGATTGCCGGTATAAGCCCCCAAAGACCTCCTCCTATAAATCCTGCAAGAAACATTACGATCACAAGCAGTACATGGTTCATTCCCGAACAAAACAGTGCAAAATAAGTAGCACAGGTAGCACCGAAAATAAGCTGTCCCTCCGCACCGATATTCCAGAATTTCATCTTGAAGGCAAGTGTTACACCAAGAGACGTAATAAGAAGCGGTATCATGATTTTGACAGTTCCCTGAAATGCCATCACGCTTCTGCATGCCCCTGAAAGAATGGTTCCGTATATGACAAAAGGATTTTGTCCTACACATGCAATAAAAACACCGCCTGCCACAAGGGAAAGAAACACTGCAAGAAGACGCAAAAGCATCATCCTCCCTGTAGTAAGCTCAGCACGCTTCACAACTCTGATTAAAGGCTCCTGATGCTGCTTTGAAGTAACAGTACTCATTTAACGTGCCTCCCTTTCCGCTTCATCCGCTCTTGTTTCTCCGGTCATCATCATACCGATCTCTTCCTTGGTAACCTTATCCGCATCCACGATGCCGGTTATTTTGCCATGGCAAAGCACCATAATACGATCTGACAGTTCCAAAAGCACATCCAGATCCTCGCCGATATACATCACCGCAACATTCTTTTTCTTCTGCTCATTTAAAAGCTCGTAAACGGTATAGGAAGAGTTGATATCAAGCCCTCTGACCGGATAAGCGGTAATCAGCACTGACGGAGATGATTCAATTTCTCTCCCCAGAAGCACCTTCTGTACATTTCCTCCGCTTAGAAGTCTTACCGGAGTTTCCGTTCCCGGCGTAACAATCTCCAGCTTTCCGATCAGCTTCTCCGCAAGCTCCCTTGCCGGCTTCCGGCTGACAAAGGGGCCCTTGCCCTTCTGATAACTTTTCAGAAGCATATTATCGGTCATTCCCATAGATGCCACAAGCCCCATGCCCAGACGATCCTCCGGCACAAAGCTCATGCTCACGCCCTTTTCAATAATCTCCGACGGTGACTTGCCTAAAATATTTTCCTTATGAAACAAAATAGCTCCCTGATCCGCATGTAAAAGTCCGGCAATCGCCTCACAAAGTTCCTTTTGTCCGCTGCCTGCAACGCCTGCCACACCAAGAATTTCTCCCCGTTTAATCTCAAAGGAAATATCATCAATTGCCTTACTTCCGTCCTGCTTATTAATGGTTAAATCCACCACCTTAAGAATCGTTTCAGGCTCCGGCATCTTAGGCCGGTCAATTTTAAGACTTACCGGTCTTCCAACCATAAGCTCTGTCAGTCTTTTGGCATCACATTCAGCCGTATTTACCGTTTCAATACTCTTTCCCTTCCGCAAAATCGTTACCCGGTCACTGATGGCCAAAACCTCCTGAAGCTTATGGGTAATAATGATGATCGCACAGCCCTTTTCTCTCATCTTTCGCAGAATTTGAAACAGCTTTTCCGTTTCCTGCGGTGTCAAAACTGCAGTAGGTTCATCCAAAATAAGTATTTCCGCACCTTTATATAATACCTTTAAAATTTCCACCGTCTGCTTTTCGGAAACGCTCATATCACAGACGTATTTCTCAGGTTCAATTTCCAATCCGTAGGTTTCACTGATTTTTTTAATTTTCTCGCTGGTGACACGGCTCTTTTCTTTCCGTCCACCTGTTCCAAGCACAATATTGTCCATAGCCTGAAAGGCTTCCACAAGCTTAAAATGCTGATGGATCATTCCAATTCCAAGCTTCATGGCATCTACCGGTGAATTAATCTTTACTTCCTCTCCGCCGATAAAAATTTGTCCTTCGTCGGGATGATAAATTCCCGAAAGGACATTCATCAGCGTCGTCTTGCCGGAACCATTCTCTCCAAGCAGTGCCAGAATTTCCCCGTATTTTACATTAAAATCAATCCTGTCATTGGCAACCACCTGCCCGAATACCTTCGTAATCCGCCTGCATTCGATTGCATATAATGCTTTACCCTGCTTCTCCATCACATTTTACTCCTATAAAAATTTAGGGCGGTCATAAAATGGCCGCCCTGTATGAAGCTTTGTAACAATTATTTAACTACTACGTTCTTGAAATACCAGTTCATGTTTCCGGTAATATCTGCATCACTTAAGGTAGAACCTTCTTCTCCTACCGTACTTCCGTCGTTGGTCTCAATCACACCGTCAAATACATTAAAGCCTTCCTCTACTATCTGCTTTCTTGCAGCATCAACAGCTTCCTGTGTTCCTTCTGCACAAAGATCAGACAGATCTGCAATATTTACAAGGCCTTCAGCCATACCGCCGAAGTAATTCTCGCCTGTCCATGTTCCGTCAATAACAGACTGTACAGCATACGTATAATATACGGACCAGTCCCACATAACAGAAGTAAGCACGGCTCCGGGAGCATCCTTAGACATATCTGAATTATAGCCTACACCCCATACACCGTTCTGCTCTGCAACAGTCTGCGGATTGGGTGTATCGCAGTGTTGTGCAATTACATCACAGCCGAGATCAACCAATGCCTGTGCAGCCTGTGTTTCACCCTCGGGATCAAACCAGCTGTTTGTTACCTTTACATATACCTCACAATCAGGATTTACGGAATATGCACCCATTGCAAATGCATTGATACCGCCTGTTACCTCAGAGTTATCCTGACCCATAGCAGCAACATATCCAAGCTTATTGCTTTCTGTCTTAAGGCCTGCTGCAATACCTGCAAGATATCTTGCCTGATAAATTCTTCCGAAATAGTTATTGAAGTTCACGCCGTTTGACTTATAGCCTGTACCATGGGAAATGATTACGTCCGGGAACTCCTCTGCCAGTGCTTCACAGGTATCCATAAAGCCCCAGCTTGTTGCGAAGATAACGTTACAGCCTTCTTCAATGCACTCACGAATAGCATTTTCGATTGCTGTTGCATCTGAATCGCTTACATTGTTCTTGCGTACAATCTGAGAATCATCCAGTCCCAGATTTTTCTGCATTCCCTGAATACCAAGATCATGTGTGTAGGTGTATCCGCTTCCCTCTGCAGGATCTGTAATGTGAATAACACCAACCTTAATGTCTTCCTTTGCAATCGCAGGCATAACACCTGCTGCAGCGGTCTCTGCTTCCGCATCTGCTTTTGTGTCCGCATTCTCTGCTGCGTCTGCATCAGCTGCTGCTTCGTTGTTCTCCTCTGTCACATCAGCAGGTGTCTGTGAGCTTCCGCAAGCACAGAGAGAAACAACCATGGCTGATACCACCAAAAGGCTTAATAATTTTTTCATTTGACTCCTCCTATAATTATAATGATTTCACGCAAAAAGGCAAAATTCGTTCATTTTGCCTCCTCGCCGTTAAAAATAATTACTTATTTACTTTATAACAATTTTCTTTAAAGTTCAACATTTATTTTCTCATTTACCCTATTTATTCAGCATCAGCTTCATCATCGCCTGATTTAATCCGTCCACCGTAAGCTTATACATAGGGAAAAGTCCCTTGATCGCAGTCTCCGCCTCACGCCATGGCGCATGGCCGGGTGCCATCTTAGGATTTAGCCACACTACCTTCTTGTAGTGGCGCTTTAGCAAAAGCAGCCACTCCCAGCCCGAAAGTCCTCCGTTAGGTCCTCTGTAATTACCGGTAGCAGAATACAGCTCCTCAGGTGCCATTGCTGCGTCCCCCACCACAATCACCTTGTAATCACTGTCCAGATTCCGGAACATCCATTCCGTATCAATCCATTCTCCATTCTCACATTCCGGCGTTTTATACAGCTTAGAATAAATACAGTTATGAAAATAATAGGTTTTTACATCCTTATAATGATTGGACTTGTGCACCGCCTGAAACAGCTCGTTTAATAGGGAGCTGAAGGGTATCATGGTTCCACCGGAATCCATAAGAAGAAGCAGCTTTACAGCATTCTTTCTGGGCTTTCCCATGACGATCTGAAGACAGCCTCCGTTATTGCAGGTCTTATCAATGGTCTCATCAATATCCAGCTCTGTTTTGGGAATATCCAGTCTTGTGGAAAACTGGCGAAGCTTTCTGAAGGCAAGCTGAAACTGACGGTTGTCCAGCATTCTGTCGTCACGGAAATCCCGATATTTCCGTGCACCGATCACCTGAAAGGCACTTTGATAGCCTGTCTGTCCGCCAACCCGGATTCCTCCCATATTTCCGCCCATGTTACCGAAGGAGGTCTTACCCATAGAACCGATCCAGAAGCTTCCGCCATTATGCTCGCTGTCCTGATCACGAAGCTTTTCCTTAAACTTGGCTTCCACCTCGTCCTTGTCAAGATCGTGAAACAGCCCGTCCTGCTCATTCATACGGAACCGTTCCTCCTCATCCACCATCTCAATGAGCTCGGATTTATCCAGCCACCGCATCATATTCTTGGAAATCTCATTCTCCGAGGCAATTCCCTTAAAGGTCTCCTCAAATGCCATATCAAATTTGTCAAAGTCAGTCTCGCTTTTCACTAATATCATTCTTGCCAGATAGTAAAAATTCGTCAGACTGCTTTCGCACAGCCCCTTGTCTAATGCTTCCTGAAGCGTAAGCCATTCGCTTAAGGTAATATTAAGGCCCTTTGCTTTACAGGTATAAAAGAAGTTTACAAACATAAGCTCTCCTAAAATTAGTTCAACCAGCTTGCCGCCAAACTGCCGGCTGTCAATCCAGCTTCTGCCTTACGATTTCAAGATCCTCATCCTTCTTTACAATCACTCCCACGAAGGGAAGCTCGGATTTGATTTTATCTGCTGAAATTCCACCGATCTGAAGCGCATTAATCCAGTCGATCAGTTCCGAGGTACTGGGTTTTTTACGGATATCTTTAAGGGAACGTATTCCGTAAAATACATCCATTGCATTCTTTAAAAGATTTTCCTCCACATTGGGATAATGGGTCTTAACGATTTCCTCCATTAACGCCTCATCCGGGAAATCAATGTAGTGAAAAATGCATCTGCGCAGAAATGCATCCGGAAGCTCCTTCTCCGCATTGGAGGTAATAATCACAATAGGACGCTGCTTTGCCTTTACGGTGCGCTTGGTCTCATGAATATAAAATTCCATCTGGTCTAATTCCCAAAGAAGATCGTTGGGAAACTCCAAATCCGCTTTATCGATCTCGTCAATCAGAAGAATAACCTGCTCCTCACTCTCAAAGGCCTCTCCCAGCTTTCCAAGCTTAATATAATGTGCAATATCATCCACACCCGCTTCTCCGAACTGTCCGTCATAAAGGCGCTGTATGGTATCATACATATAAAGACCGTCCTGTGCCTTAGTCGTGGACTTAATGTTCCAGATAATCAGCTTCTTACCTAAGGATCTGGAAACCGCCTGTGCCAGCATTGTCTTGCCCGTTCCCGGCTCTCCCTTGATCAAAAGCGGCTTCTGCAGCGCAATAGCCACATTCACGCTGGCCATAAGCTGCTCGGATGCAACATATTCTCCTGTACTGGTAAATTGATTGCTCATATTCATTACCATTCCTTTCTCTTATAAATTGATTTCTATTTTCTGCTCTTCCTCTGTAACATAGCTTCTATATCGCAGCGTAAAGCTCTTACAATCATCATCAATTTGAAGTACTCTGTTAATTACCCCCGTCATCCCTGCGGGAAGTACGCCATTTCCGTTGTTATAATATGAGTTACTCCGATTCATTTCCACCACTTTGTTATACGTGTACCCTTCATCATCAATGTAGGAGAAAATCAGCTCATAATCATTCTTTTGTGAGTTCCCGGGATTTTTCGCCAAAACAGAGAGCATATAATAAGATGCACCTTCCTTGCTGTTTCCCTGATAGGATTTGCCAAGTTCCTTAAGCTGAACATCCAAAATCTCTGCCATAGCCATCTCACTCACTTCATACCTTGTATTATCCTGCTCATAGAAAAAGTATCCAAAACTAAAAAGCACTACAAAACAGCTTGCCAATGCCACTGCCACCGTAATTATAACCTTAATAGCCTGCTTCATATTATCGACTGTTCTCCCTTTTTTCACTGATCAGCTCTGAAATATCCACATCCGAAATATCCCAAACCTCCATAGCCTTTTCGTATCGTCTGGTTACCACCGAAACCTCCCTTTTCCCTTCTCTCTCCTCCGCGTAAAAGGTAATTTCTTCCACTTCCGAAGGTACACAAAAAAGGAAGAAACCGTAATCGTTACTGCCGTTGCCCACTCCGTAGGTATTCAGCATATCATCCTGACTAAACCCCAGCTTTGCTACTGCTATCAGCGCCGTATCAACTTGAAGACATCTTCTAAACTGCCTTTGTCCGTCTATCTCATAACCAATAAAAATATTTCTGAGAGCGAGAGCGTATTGGGCACTCACATATTCATCACTTTCCACCCTGGCATAAACGGCAATCAGCTTTTCGCCTTCCAATGCGCCAAGCAAAAGCATATCATTTGCCTGTTCGGTAATCGTATATGCCTGTTCCTCCAATGTTACCATGTTATTGGTATACATAGGAAAGCTTTCTGTCACCGCAATCTCCTCATAATCCAGAGTTTCATTAATCTGTACTGCTTTACTTCTCCATGCTTTAGATGCAAGCACGCTGCCAATCACGGATAAAACTGCTATACCAATAAATATAAGACAGATAATGGTATGTACATGATAATTCTTTTTTTGAGCAGGAGCTGCAGCCTTTTGCGTATACACCGGCTGATTGGGAATACCATACTCTGGCTCATCCTTCCTAAGATCAGCGAAGGGATCATCCCATTTAGGAGCCTCCTTTTTTTCATTCAACCAGTCATCCGACACAACCGGCTTACTCCAAAAATCGTCATCCTTATCTTCCCAAAAATTATTGTTATCTGCCATCTAAAGCTATCCTTTCCTCATTCCGTCTACCAAGGAATTTCCACACTGTTTTGATAAAGCTGGCGAAGATCGATATTTTCCACCTTCTTATCACGAAGCATAAGCTCTCCCACTGCATCGGAAGCAGACTTTCCCTCAAAGAGAACCTTGTTCACCTGCTCCACAATAGGCATGCTTACACCGTATTTCTTTGAAAGCGCATAGCCGGCCTTAGCGGAATAAACCCCCTCTACCACCATCTTAACTTCATTCATAGCCTCATCCATAGAAGCTCCCTTTCCGATCAGAATACCCGCTCTTCGGTTTCTGGAATGCATGGAGGCACAGGTAACGATCAGATCCCCGATGCCGGTCAGCCCATAGAAGGTTTCTATCCTTCCGCCCATACTGATGCCCAGTCTGGCAATTTCTGCAATTCCCCTGGTAATCAGGGCTGCCTTGGTATTGTCACCATATCCCAATCCGTCTGCAATGCCTGCAGCCAGAGCTACCACGTTTTTAAGAGCCGCTCCTAACTCAATGCCAAGCACATCAGAACTGATATAAACGCGAAAAACATGGCTCATAAACAAATTTTGAAGGTATTCCGCCGTCTCCTTATTCTTAGAGCCAACCACAATCGTTGTGGGAATTCCCTTTCCGACCTCCTCCGCATGGGAAGGCCCCGAAAGCACGGATACATCTGCGGCAGGTATCTCCTGTTCAATTATTTCCGAAAGCGTCATTAAGGTGCTCTCCTCAATTCCCTTAGCCACATTAACGATTCTCTGCCCTTCCTTTACATAAGGCGCCATCTTGGCAGCGGTACTTCTGGTATAAGGCGAAGGCACTGCCAGAACAAGCACATCCTTATCCCTGACTGCCTCATCCAAATCTGTAGTAAAAATCATATTCTCCTGCAGGATTACACCCGGAAGCTTATCCTTTTGCTCCCGGTGTTCCTTAAGCATTTGTATTTCCTCTTCCATAATGGACCATACGGTGATTTGATGTCCGTTATTGGTAAGCAGCCATGCCAGTGCTGTGCCCCAGCTTCCTGCGCCGATAATTCCGATATTTGCCATTTTAATCCTCCTTGAGACCTTCTGTTTCTGCTGCAGATTATTGCTCACTCTTCTTGGTCAGATAGGTCTTTCTCTCTTCCCCCTTGATAAGCCGCTTAATGTTTTCACGATGCTTATAATATGCCAATACGGTCAAAAAGGCCGTAACAATATACATTTCAATCAAAACCGGCTGTGATGCGCCAAACAGTCCAAGCTGGCCTGCCACCACCATCTGTATCATTAAGCCGGCATAAACTAACAGTGATCCCAGTGAAACATAATGGGTAATAAAAAAGGCACCGAAAAACAGGATTACCCCCATAATGATAAAATGAGGATGGAAGGAAAGAATTAATCCTGCAGTGGCTGCAATCCCCTTACCTCCCTTAAATTTCAGATAAAAAGGAAAGTTATGCCCCAAAATAGCTCCTGCCGCCGCATAGAGCTTTAAGAGATAGATCTCGTCCCCATGGGAGGAACCGAATATTGCGCTGCATACAACTACCGCTAAGATACATTTCAAAATATCTCCCGCTAAAACAATTAATCCCGCTTTCGTTCCAAGTACACGCAGGGTATTGGTAGTTCCCGCATTGCCGCTTCCATGCTCTCTGATATCAATTCCATGAAGCTTTCCGTAAATAAATGCTGTTTGAAACAGACCAAATACATAACCGATAATAATACAAATGATACGTTCCAATTTATTTTCCCTCATTTCTTTCTCTGATGATAAATTTAAGAGGTGTGCCCTTAAACCCAAAGGCTTCCCTGATCTGATTTTCAATATACCTTGTATAGGAAAAGTGCATCAGCTCCTTGTCATTTACAAAAATAACAAAGGTAGGCGGTTTTACACCAACCTGGGTGATATAGTATAATCTCAGTCTTTTTCCCTTGTCGGAAGGCGGCTGCTGCATTGCCACTGCCTCACTCATGATCTCATTGAGAACCCCTGTAGATACCCGCAGGGCATGATTTTCATGAACCATATCAATCAGGTCAAACAGCTTGGGAAGACGCTGTCCTGTCACCGCCGAAATATAGGTAATTTCCGCATAAGGCATATAGGATAACACATTTCTGATCTTTGCCGAATACTGGTTCACCGTCTTATTATCCTTCTCGATGGCATCCCATTTGTTCACTGCAATAATCACTGCTTTCCCACGCTCGTGGGCAATTCCCGCAATTTTAGCATCCTGCTCTGTCACGCCCTCCACTGCGTCGATTAACAGAATAACAACATCCGCTCTCTCCACAGCTCCCACGGTTCTGACGATCATAAACCGCTCCAACTCTTCTTTAATCTTATTCTTACGCCGAAGCCCTGCAGTGTCAATAAAAATATAATCCCTGCCGTTATGTGTTACAGGCGTATCCACCGCATCCCGTGTTGTGCCGGCAATATCTGAAACGATCAGTCTGTTTTCACCAAGCAGCTTATTAATCAAAGAGGATTTTCCAACATTGGGCTTTCCCACGATGGCGACTTTGGTCACATCCTCCTCGTCATCAACCTCTCCGGCCTCTCCGAAGTACTTAACCACCTCATCAAGCAGATCACCGATCCCCATCTGATTGGCTGCGGATATGGGATAAGGCTCCCCGATGCCTAAATTATAGAACTCGTAGGTATCCGCCATATATTTTTCAAAATTATCTACCTTATTGACCACCAAAACAACCGGCTTATGAGAGCGCCTTAGCATATCCGCCACCTTGGAATCCGCATCCACAAGCCCCTGCTTAACATCAACCATGAACAAAATCACATCTGCCGTATCAATGGCAATCTGTGCCTGTTCCCGCATCTGGGACAAAATCACATCCCGGCTGTCAGGTTCAATTCCTCCGGTGTCAATAAGCGTAAACTGCCAATCCAGCCATGTCACATCCGCATAAATACGATCCCTGGTTATTCCGGGCGTATCCTTTACAATTGATATTCTCTGCCCCGCCAGCGCATTAAAAAGCGTTGACTTTCCAACGTTAGGTCTGCCAACCACCGCCACAATGGGCTTTCTGTTTTTGCTCATAGCTTCCTCACTTTTCTACTAAAATCGTGTTTATAAAATCATATCCGCTTGATTTTACAATATCTATTTTTACTTGTAAAGCCTTTTCCATCTCCTCTACCGTCACATCATCAAGAAAAACCGCCTCTCCGCTTCTTAACACATTTTCAGGTAATAAAAGCCTTTCTCCCAACGGCTTTCCCTTAAGCTGTCCGATAATATCCGTTCCGGTAAGAAGCCCCGATACGGTAATCATTTCCCCGAAAAAATCATTGACGATATGATATACATGGATCGTAAGCCCTTCTACCGTTTCCATAAGGGCCTCGGCCATCCTGCAGATATAAGGATAGGCAAGTCCGCCTGTAGCCATGGACACTTCCGCAGGAAGATACCTTTCTCCTCCCTCTGAAAGATTTTTCTTAAGCTCTTCCAGTGCATCCTCAAACTCATTGAGAAAAAGTCTTAGCATCCCCACACCATTTTCCAGTTGAAGATAACCGTCATAATTTTCCTCCTCCGGCAGCTCCCACCCTGCAAGAATATACCACTCATCACTGGCATGAATAAAATGAAGACCAAAGCGTTCATAACATTCCTTTTGAAAGGCATGTATCATTTGAAGCACCCGGACGGCATCCTCACGCAAAAATGGCTCAAGAGGATACAGCCCCTCCCGGTATTTGGATAAGCCCACGGGAACCACTGACACGCTTTCCAGTACAGGAGCATATTCCATCAGCTTACGAATGCTGTATTCCAGTTCCTTACCGTCATTCACTCCCTTGCACAGTACAATCTGTCCGTTCATGGCTATTCCGGCCTCATACAACTTGTCAACCTTCTTAAGCGCCTCGCCTGCGAAACGGTTATTAAGCATCATGCACCTAAGCGAGGGGTTCATGGTCTGAAAGGAGATATTGATCGGTGACAGATGATATTTGATAATCCTCTCCACATCATGCTCCGACATGTTCGTGAGTGTTACATAATTTCCCTGCAAAAAGGACAATCTGGAATCATCATCCTTAAAATACAGGGTTTCTCTCATTCCTTTCGGCATCTGATCAATAAAGCAGAAAATGCACTTATTATGGCAGGAGCGATAATCATCCATTAACCCGTTTTCAAAAACAATGCCAAGATCCTCATCCTCATCCTTATCTACCTCTAAAAGCCATTGCTCCTTATTCGGCTTTTCAATCAGTATCTCTATATATTCATCCTCTATATAGTACTGATAGTCAAAAATATCCGTAATTTCTTCCTTATTAATTTCAATCAGCTTGTCTCCCGGCTCTATCTCAAGTTCCTCGGCTATACTGCCCGGAAGCACTTCCTTTATGATATGTCCCTTTTGGTTTTTTCTGTTCATAACATTACTCCATCTATCTATCTATTTTACAAGAAATTTCTTGACGTGTCACTAACATAATGATATAAAATAAATTGTTCTATAACAGTTCAGCCATGCAGAAATAATTGTACAATGTAACAGCAGTGCATGCTCACTGAGGCACGACTGAATTGTGACACTATCTACTATAATAATTCCGGAGGTCACCATGCCAAACTTATCTGAGCTGGAAGCTGCAATCCCGGTAGCCCCTCTAAAACTTGTTGTTTTGGAATCTGCGGCTAAACTGGGAAACAGGATCAACAATTATCTCGTGAATTTCAGAAGGGACGTTAAGAATATAGCCAAAAATGACCCTGCTTTTGCAGGATATGTATCGGACAATTATATCCTTGATACAGCCTGCTACCGCTTTGGCTCAGGAGAAGGAAAGGCTGTAATCTCCGAATCGGTCCGTGGAAAGGATCTCTTTATTCTGGTAGATGTTTGTAACCATAGTATTTCGTATACCATGAACGGATATACCAATTATAAATCTCCCGATGATCATTATCAGGATTTAAAGCGTATCATTTCCGCAGCCAACGGCAAGGCTCACCGGATTAACGTGATCATGCCTTTTTTGTATGAAGGCCGTCAGCATAAAAGAAACGGAAGAGAATCTCTTGACTGTGCCTATGCAATTGAAGAGCTGAGCAATATGGGAGTCAGCAATTTCATTACCTTTGACGCTCATGATCCCAGAGTCCAAAACGCAGAGCCTTTATGCGGCTTTGACAACTTCACCCCTCCTTATCAGTTCATCCGTGCGCTTCTTCATACCGAGGACAGCCTTTTGATCGATAAGGATCACCTGATCGTTATCAGTCCTGACGAGGGTGCCCTGGACAGAGCTGTTTATTTTGCAAATGTTCTGGGTGTGGATACCGGCATGTTCTACAAGCGCCGGGACTACTCCACTATCGTAAATGGAAAGAACCCTATCGTAGCTCATGAATTTTTGGGCGACAATGTGGACGGCAAGGATGTGATCATCATTGACGATATGATCTCCTCCGGCGGAAGCATGATCGATACTGCCAAACAGCTTAAGGCTATGAACGCCAAGCATGTATATATCTGCTGTACCTTCGGTCTGTTCACAGATGGACTTAAAAGCTTTGATGAAGCATATGAGAAGTGCTATTTTGACAAGGTAATCACCACCAATTTGACTTATCAAATTCCCGAGCTGAAATCCCGCCCCTATTATGTAGAGGCCGATATGAGCAAATTCCTTGCTTCTATCATTGACTTCATGAACCATGACTCTTCCATGTCCAACGTTTATACACCTACCGAGAAGATTCATGAAATTCTCTCTAAATATAATAACCGTGAGGATATACAGAATATATAATCTTACTTATCTTGCAACACTTTTTATTACATAAAACGGGTATGAAACAATCTCAGAGCCTTTGGCCTGTTGATTATTCCATACCCGTTAATCTTTTAACGGCTGATACTGCTTAATTAACCTGCTCTTCCAGCAAAGGAAAATATAAGTTCACCTTAAACAAATCTCCGTCCATCACAATTTCAAACACGCCCTTTTGAATTTCAACCAGGTTCTTAGCTATGGATAAGCCTAACCCGCTTCCTTCCGTCGTCCTTGACTCATCACCTCTGATAAAGCGCTCCGTCAGTTCATTGGGATTAACCTTTAAGGGATTGGCGGAAATATTCTTGACGGATAAAGTCACCCACTTTTCATGGCTTTCCCCATCCTGCCTAAGCTCCAGATCAATATAAACCCTGGTTCCTTCCAGCGCATACTTAAAGATATTGTTAAACAGGTTTTCAATCACTCTCCAGATTCTTCTGCTGTCAGCCAAAATGCAGATATTATCGGCAGGACTGTTGAAAACCGGATACAGCCTCTTTTCACCGAACTTCTCGGAAAACTCTCCTATGGTCTGATGCAGCAGCTCTACCAGATTAATCTTCTCCCATTGAAGCACGATATTACCTGAGGAAATCTTAGAAGCCTCCACCAGATCGTCTGTCAGCTGCTTTAGCCGCTGGGATTTGGCATCCAGCACCTGAATGTATTCTCTTATTTGAGGATCCTGTACATTTTGACGCTTAATCAAATCCACATAATTAATAATGGAGGTCAAAGGCGTTTTAATATCATGGGATACATTGGTGATCAGATCTGCCTTTAAGCGTTCATCCTTCATGCTGGTTTCCACTGCATTTTTCACACTGTCCCCAATGCTGTTCACAGCCCTTGCCATCACCAGGTCATCTCCCCGCATTCCCTTTTCATTAACCTTATATTCTATGTCTCCCTCGCTGATCTTCCGTATTCCCTCCAAAATAGTCTGCCTTGCCCTGGCGGAGCGATAGATCAGAATTCCTATTTGAATGTCCACTACTATAAGAAACAACATGGCTATGAAAAATCTGGATGGGGAATAAAATGATCCTGTCGAGATAACTACCAGCATAACCATATGAAACAGCACAAAAATTCCAAAGGGCACCCATACACGAAGCACCAAATCCCAGTGCTGATATGCATATCTGCTCCATTTAAGAAGCAATTTCCCAAGCCTTCTTATCAGACTGTCCCTCCAAAGCGTTCCCGCCTTGATCCTTCTGACAAAGCTGTAATAAAAGAAGGAGAACAACAGGCTTACCGCCAGCGCAGATATTGCCCCAAAAGCAATCATGGTATCACTTCCCATAGATTGCCATGCTGTATTTATCACTCTGGAAATCAGTATATACATTAAAACCGCTATCATGCCGGCTGCCGCTATCATGATCTCCGTAGGGATGCGGTCCTCTCTGTTCAGTCTGATAATCATTTCCCCGCTTTCTTTTCTTCCGGCCACACCCTCTCTGACGGTAAGCAGCGCCAAAAGCAGCAAATAAATTATCATGCATACAACCGCACATATAAGATACTGCCCAAGGAAGGGAACATATTTATTAAATTCATTGCGGGCTTTATTAAATCCGTCCTGTGCATTAGACAGATCACTTCTGATACCCACCATCACCTGTGTGTTTTCCGGATAGGCATAATCAAAGCCGTTCATCACATAACGAAGGGTAGATTCCTCAATCTGGGTGTCCGTCTCATAGGTCATATTGACAGGATCATAGTAAACCGACCTCATACAGCTGTCCAAAAGCTCCTGCTTTAAAACGGTCAGATTTTTGGCTTTCGTATCCAGATTGGTATATACCTGAACTTCATCTCCAACAGTTTTCCGAATGAAATAGACCACATTGGACTGATCCGGCTGATACAGCTCCTTATATTTCAGATATTCATTGTAATTCAGTTCCAGATCATCCGCCGTCTGCTTGATATTCGCACAAAGCTTATAGTATTCGTCAAAGGTAGCCACATGATCTTCTATGTTTTTCCCGTCCACCGTGCGGTAACGGTTCCTGAGAACGGTAACATTTTCATCCTCCCGTTGATAAGCCCCGGTATCAAACAGATTACCGGATACATCCCTAACCACAACTGAACTGCCCAAATCGGAATTTAAGTACTTGGCACTGCCGCTATAGCTGTCGGAATCCAGATCCACCGTGGTAACCAGATTAAACCGGCTTAAAAACTGATCCGCTTCTTCTCCCGTCATGTATACATCTTCATAGGTAAATCCGTTTTTGGACCAGTTAATCAGATCATCCAGATAATATCTGGCGGTGATGTACTCGGATTGAAGACTGTTATATCTTCCTGCAAAGGCTGTGGTATCGATTACCTTCTTGCCGTCAAACTCCCCGTCCGTCTCCATCTGTCCTCTGATCGCACCATATCTGACAACATCCGTAATGCTGTTTCCCAAAAGCTTATTAAACAGCTTGGAGTCCTCAAATTTGGTTTCCGCCTCCTCATTGCGTATATTATAAAGCTGCGTTCCGTTGCCGCTTTCTATTACCACATAGGAGCCGCACAGTACCATAACAGCTAAAATAGCCGCTATGAAAATAACTGCCTGCTGAAGAACATGCAAAAGGGTGTTTATTCCTGTTCCCGGCTTTTTTTGGCGCTTCTTAACTTCTTCATTTCCCATCGTATTCTCTCCTACTGCTTCTCGATTTTGTAGCCAACTCCCCATACCACCTTCAGGTATCTGGGCTCCTTGGGATTGATCTCGATTTTTTCCCTGATATGCCGGATATGAACGGCAACCGTATTATCGGCTCCGATTGCCTCCTCGTTCCAGATGCTTTCATAAATCTGGTTGATGGAAAAAACCTTTCCCTGATTTTTGACCAGCAGAAGCAAAATATTGTATTCGATAGGAGTCAGCTTTACGCTCTCTCCATCTACGGTTACTTCCTTAGTCTCATCATTGATACACAATCCTCCGGCGGTAAACAAAGCATTATTCTCCACATTCAAATTTCCAAGCTGAGTATATCTTCGCAGATTGGATTTCACCCTTGCCACCAGTTCAAGCGGGTTAAAGGGCTTGGTCACATAATCATCCGCACCGATGTTCAGTCCCAGAATTTTGTCTGTATCCTCCGATTTGGCCGAAAGGAAAATAATGGGAATGCTGCTGTATTCTCTGATTTTTAATGTGGCATGGATACCGTCAAGCTTAGGCATCATAATATCAATAATCAAGAGATGGATATTCTGCTCCTTAAGCACCTGTATTGCCTGCTCTCCATCATATGCTTTATAAATATGATAGCCTTCCTGATTGAGATAAATTTCAATGGCGTCCACAATTTCTCTGTCATCATCACAAACCAAAATATTTGTCATCACAAGCTCCCTCATACCTTCCTTTTGTTATAAACAGTAAAACATACAAATTTTAAGTGTTCCCTAGGAAAAAAGTTAAGACTTTCTTAATTCCAAAAAGGCACCCAGATTTCCTCTTTTCCCATTGCTTCCCCGATGCGAAAACAAAAGTGCACTGTTACAGCAGGTGCAGATATCCGTCACTGCAATCTGATCTGCGCAAATGCCTGCGTTTATCAATATTCGCCTGTTAGCCTCCTGGAGATTTAGCTGATATTTTCCCTCCAGAGCACCGTCTTTTAGGAGATACTCCCACTCATCAGGAAAGCTCTCCTTAAAGGCATCTGCCACCTCTTCTCCAACCTCGTAACAATCCTGACAGATGGACGGTCCTATCGCTGAGATCACGTCCTCGGGGCAGGTTCCGTAAGCCTCTTTCATTTTCCGCAATACCTGCTCCCCCATTCTATTCACCGTGCCCCTCCAGCCGGAATGAGCAAGACCGATTGCCTTATTTCTGGTGTCCACAAAATACAGCGGAACGCAGTCCGCATAAAAGGTGCACAAAATAATCCCCGGCACATCGGTAATCAATCCGTCCACATTGTCATAATCAAGAGGGCGCACAACTCCCTTTCCGCAGTCCTCCTTGGTCACAAGGCGCACATTGGTCGTATGGGTTTGTTTGGAAAACACCATCTGCTCCGGCGTGGAATCAAAAATTTCCGCAATCCTCCTGAAATTCTCATCCACCGCAGCCTTATCGTCCCCTCTTGAATAACTCAGATTCATAGAGGAATAAATTCCTTCACTGATGCCGCCTATTCTCGTAGAAAATAAATGTCTGACCAGCCCGGTTTCTGTAAGAAGCGGGAAGGTCAGATAAACAACCTGCTTATGCCGGCAAACCTCCATGGGATGAATGCCTTCTTTTCTGATTATGGAAATCATATTTAATCCATGCCTTTCTTTTCATTATAATATACTCACGAAAAATAACCTCTTCCCGAAAAGCCTTCCAAAACATAATCAAACGCATTTTGATGCCATCTGATATCATCTGCGCAGATTGCCACCACGTCATAGCGCACCTGCCTGCTTCCATGCCATGGATGTATCAGCCTGTAATAATCCGAGGTTTTGCAAATTCTTATTTGCTTTTGGTAATTCACTGCCTCCTCCGGACTTCCTGTGCGGTCATTTTTGCGATACTTTACCTCAACAAACACCAGACATTCCTGATGGATGCCTATAATATCCACTTCTCCCTGCCTGCACCTGAAATTACGCTCCAAAATCCGAAAGCCGTTGTCTTCCAAGTATGAGGCTGCTGCTTGTTCATATTCTTTTCCGATTTCTCTTTTATTCAATCAAATCTCCCGTGCATAACAACTCTGCTAATGAATTATAGATACTATTTAGCCTTATCCATCTTAGCCTTAATCTTATCCATAGCATCTACAAAAACCAGTATTTCCGCCACCACCTCATATAATTCCGGCGGGATCATATCTCCGATATCAAGGCGGGATAAGGTGTCCGCCAGCTTATCATCTCTGTGGACGGGGACCTCCGCCTCCCTGGCCTTCTCGATAATCCGCTCCGCCAAGGCTCCTTTACCGCTTGCTATGACGGTAGGAGCTTCATCCCTGGGGTCATACATAAGGGCAACTGCCTGCTTTACTTTTTCCTTCTTCTCTGCCACCCGAATAACCTCCCACAATTCCTGACTTAATTTCCTGCTTTATTATTCCGTAAACACTTATATCATGTTGCCATTGCGCTGCTACGCCCTTGCGTCAAAGGAATAGCCTGCCAGTACGGAAATATTTTTGTTTTGCTCCAAAATCTCATCCATCACGCTCTTATCCTCATCTTTTGCAATGAACTGAGCATTCATGGAATACCCCCGCTTTTCCAACCTCTCATTTAAAAGATCAATGTGGTCCGCAATAAGATCAAGTGCCTTTTCATCCTTCAAATAAAACTTGGTGGAAACCTTTTGATCCGTAAGTGCCACATGCACATCCACGCTGCCAAGATGCTCCATATCAAGGTGAAGAAGAGCGCTGACGGTTCCTTCTTTTTTAGCAAGATTTTTCTTGTTGGTATAGACAAACAGCTCCCCGCTTGCCTCCTGCCCCTGCATTTTTAAGGGAAGCTGCACGTAGGTAAACATCTGATTCATCTGATGCATAAAATCTATATTTCCCGATACATTGGACAGGGTTCTTGCTAAGGGCGTATCCGGTCTTGCCGTCTGTGACAGAGCCTGACTAAGCTGCTTCATCTGACTGTTCAATCGTTCATAAAGCTTATCTACGCTGTGTTCCTCGGCAACCTCCTCAGGCTTTAGAAGCCACTGTCTGTTCATTTCATTCTTAAGAATACTCTTAAAAGCCTTACCCTCCAAAAGGGAAAACAAGTTCTCCTTATCGGCTGCCTCATCAGAAAGAAGTCTTTCTATCTCTCCAAGAAGTGCTTTGGTTCCTGTCTTTCCGGCAAGCGTATCCTGCATAAAATTGGCAGAGGCTCCTGCCTTTTTAAGCCCGTCCATAAGCTCAGAGAGTTCCTCCTCCGACAGAGAAGCTATGATCTCCTGTCCGGAAGCCTGCAAGGATGCCTTTTCGACAGTCTCCATCCCTTCCCCGGCTCCTGCCTGCCGGACTGCATCACTTTGCTCTCCCATCTGTGCGGCGCCATCCGTCAAGCTCTCCTCTAACAGCGCAGAAAGCACATTTTGGTAAAAGCTTAAGCCCTCGCTTATATTGCCGCTTCCCGTCATCTCCTGAAAGGTCTGGGTAAATGCATCCGCAATCTCCACCAGGCTTTCACCCAGCTGATGCTGGTAATTTTTATATGCTTCAAACTGAAAAATATTCTCCGGAGTGACAGGCAGCGAAAGCCGCTGCATCTGAACCAGCGTCTGTATCGCAGTCTGCGGATTGGCATTGATCAATTTATTCATTTGGTACAGAGACTGTCTGTCGATAGGCAGCCCCTCCTCCATCATAGCCTTAACCATCTGCATTGTAACGCTGTTTTCCGGCATTCCCGCCTGCCGGAGAGCTTTAGAGATATTGGGATCCTGACTGGTATTTTCAAAAAGCGGCGATAAAACCACTTTGTTTCCCGCAGTATTTCTGATCTGAAAGGTAAGAAGCTGTCCCGGCTGTGCTGACATATTTCCCTCAAGCTTGGCCTGAAGCAGCTGGTTTTTCCCCAGGGAAATCAATATCTCATTTCCGCTGCACTTTAGGACCTCTCCGGTTACAGTTTCTCCGGACTGCTTCCCGTAAATCGCCTCCATACCGTTTTTCAGACTCTGCTCCAAAGAAGAAGTTCCTTCGTTTCCCGGCATCTCTGTAAAGCTTTGATTAATCTGATTGATATAGGATGACAGCTTCATCGGCACTCCTTTCCCCTTAACATAAACAGGTAAAATACTATACTAAATTTTTGATAAAGGATCGTCTGTGAATAGGCGTAGGTCCATACTTCTTCAAGGCATCCAAATGCGCCTGCGCACCATAGCCCTTGTTGGATGCAAAGCCATACTCCGGATAAATTTCATCATACTGCACCATCAGCCTGTCCCTGGTCACCTTAGCAATAATGCTTGCCGCCGCAATAGAAATACTTTTAGCGTCCCCTTTAATAATGGGAACCTGCTTAACGGCAACTCCCGGAATCGTCACCGCATCATTCAGCAGAATATCCGGCGCAGGATCAAGCTTTGAGATTGCCTCCCGCATAGCCTCATAGGTAGCCTGCAGAATATTAATCTCGTCAATTCTCTCCGGCGAGACAAAACCAAGTCCTGTAGAGACCGCTTTTTCCATGATCACATCATACAACTCTTCTCTTTTTTTTTCGGATAATTGCTTGGAATCGTTTAGATAAAGAATGTCACAATCCTTCGGAAGAATGACCGCACCGGCCACCACTGGCCCTGCAAGAGGCCCCCTTCCTACCTCATCAATTCCACAAATCCATGAAAAGGAAGCATACTCTTTCTCATATGCTTTCATCCGCTCTGTGCGTGCACATTCCTTTTCATAATCCTCAATGCGCTTCCTTGCCTTATTTACAAGAGCTGCCACACCGCTTCGCCCATCCGTTTCATACTTTTTAATGAAAGCAGGCAGCTCGCACAATCCGGCTGCCTGAAAAATATTTTTGATTTCACCAATCTTTTGTTCCATATCCATTCCCTTATTACTATCGATGCTTAATCATTCCCATTTTGTCGAGAGGCCATATTCTCATCCATGCCTTGCCGATAAATTCATCCCTATGCACATTTCCCACCACAGGGTCACGGCTGTCCGAACTGTTATTGCGATTATCGCCCATCACAAAATATTCATCCGGTCCTAAGGTAATCTCTTCATACGCTCTTCCCGGATCAGTGATTATTTCCTTACCGTAATTTTCTTTCAGTACTTCTCCGTCAATATAGATTGTACCGTTTTCGTCAATATAGATCGTCTCTCCCGGCAGCCCGATAATCCTCTTGATATAATAAGTCTTTTCCGCATACCGGAAAGGGAATACAATAATATCAAACCGTTCAGGTTCCTGAAACCGATAAGTCAGCTTATCTACAATCAGATTATCTCCGTCGCTTAGCATGGGCTCCATGGATGAGCCGATTACCATGGTACGCTGCCCCACATAAGTCACCACCAGAAATGTCATAATCAAAACAATTAAAAAATATAAACTTGTACTTAATATTTCCTTTAATTTTCTATTCACTGCCACTCCTCCGGATGCTCAAGAGTTATTCTTCCGATCCTGCCGCTTCTAAAATCCTCGATCACCATACCTGACGCTCTTAAAACATCAGGCTGCTCACCCTTTAAAAAGCATTTTCTGACCACACAGATTTCCTCCAGTGTTTTATATGCATCCTCATTGCCGCTTAGCTGATACCGTTTATCTAACAATTGTGGATACTCCCTTTGAAGGAAATCAATAGCTGCTGTTGCAAGCTCATCCACATGAAGAATTTCATCATTAATGGAACCAATCATTGCAAGACGCTCGCCTACCTTCTGATCCTCAAACTTGGGCCAGAGAATTCCCGGCGTATCTAAAAGCTCCAAATTCTTATTCAGCCTGATCCATTGTTTCCCCTTGGTTACACCCGGCTTATTTCCTGTTTTGGTACAAGCCTTTCCCGCCAGAGCATTGATAAAGGTGGATTTTCCCACATTTGGTATCCCTACTACCATAGCCCGCACCGGTCTGTTTATAATTCCCCGCCTCCGGTCTCTTTCTATCTTTTCCCTGCAGGCGCTTTGTACAAGCTGCTGAATGGATTTTATTCCTGCGCCGGTTTTGGAATTAACCTCCTGAACCAATATTCCCTGCGCCTTAAAAAACTCCGCCCACGCTTCATTCCACTTGGGATCGGCCAAATCCGCTTTGTTGAGAAGAATAATTCTCGATTTATTTCGCCCCAACTGATCGATCTCCGGATTACGACTGCTCATAGGAACTCTGGCATCCACCAGCTCTATCACCAGATCAATCAGCTTTATATTTTCTTCCATCATCCGTTTGGCCTTTGTCATATGCCCCGGATACCACTGATAATTCATGTTTTAAACCTTTTCCTTCGAACCTAATCAATAAAGCCCATATCATCCTCATCACAGCTTAAATGAAACCAGGCCTTACCCGTGATGGTATCTTTACTGACAGCTCCTATATTGCCTGATCTGCTGTCCTCACTGTTATTTCTGTTATCTCCGAGAACAAAGTATTCATCGCTTCCAAGCACAATTTCATTATCCGCTATTCCCGGGTCGGCAATCTTATCGTAGGAATCATCCTCCTCCAAAAGCTCCCCGTTGATATAGACATATCCGCCTATAATCTGAATACGTTCCCCCGGCAGCCCCACCACACGCTTTAAATAATAGTGAGAGTTTTGATTGCCGTTTGGCAAAAATGCCACCACGTCTCCTCTTGCAGGAGAAAACAGCTTATATACAAAGCGATTGATCAAAACCTCCTGCCCATTATACAATGCAGGCTCCATCGATACTCCGATCACACTGATCTTCATTCCCACGAGAAAAACAATAACCGTTGCAAGAAGGGCTGCGGCAAAACAATAAAAAGCAGTGGCTAATATCTCGCGCACCATCTCCTTACTGATTCTCTTTTTCTTCTCGTAAAAAGTTAAACCTTTGTGCCTTGCCATAAAAACCTGTCCCTTTCGCATTCCTGTATATCTTAACACATTTTAGTGCATAAGAAAAGGAGAAATGCGAAGCATTTCTCCTGAAATGCTTCGCATTTCCCCCTAAAACAAAATCATATTATTTAACAATTTCTTTAACCTTTGCCTTCTTACCTACACGGCTTCTTAAGTAGTTCAGTTTTGCTCTTCTTACCTTACCTCTGCGGACTACTTCGATCTTCTCTACATTAGGAGAATAAACAGGCCAGGTCTTCTCTACACCTACGCCATTGGAAGACTTTCTAACGGTAAAGGTCTCTCTTGCGCCGGTTCCCTGTCTCTTAAGAACAACGCCCTCGAAAACCTGAATTCTTTCACGGTTTCCTTCCTTGATCTTACCGTAAACCTTAACGGTATCACCTACGTTAAACTCTGTAACTTCCTTTAATGCTTCATTTTCAATACTCTTAATAATCTCGTTCATTTGAAACCTCCATATATTTGTAAACTAATCAGATGTTCTTAATACATAGGTAACAGAGGACCATCACAATTTCGCAACAGTAGTACTTTATCACATGATGGGATAAATTGCAAGAATTATTTTCAGTTTACGTCCACATTTGACTTTGGCACGCTTTTTTCCGCTTTCTGGCCTCCCGCTTTGCCTTCTTAATAAAGTAGTCCTGATTTTCCTGTTCCCATTTTTCGTACAGATCGCTTCTTTGCTTCCTGGTTCTCTCAAGGGACTGCTCCAGCCGCCATTCATCTACCTTCTTATGATCACCGGACAAAAGCACCTTCGGCACTTCCTTTCCCCTCCAGACCTCCGGTCTTGAATATTGGGGATATTCCAACAGATAATTGCTGAAGCTTTCCGTTTCGCCCGAATCCTCATTGCCAAGAACCTCAGGCACCATTCTGGAAATGGCATCAATCATAACCATTGCAGGCAGTTCACCACCTGTCAATACATAATCTCCGATAGATACATAATCGGTAACAATCTCCTCTAAAACCCGCTCGTCGATTCCTTCATAATGACCGCATAAAAAGATCAAATCCTCTTCCTTTGCATATTCCTTTGCCATGGACTGATTGAAGGTCTGCCCCTGAGGAGTCACATAGATCACCCTGGCTTTTTTCCCTTCCCGGCCCTGCGCATCTATTTGATCAGACACTGCTTTCCATGTATCATAAACAGGCTGCGCCTGCATCAGCATTCCGGCCCCGCCTCCATAGGGATAATCATCCACCTTCCCATGCTTGTTGGTTGTATAATCCCTGATGTTCACCGCTTCCAGCGATATAATTCCCTTCGCTATGGCCCTTCCGATAATACTGGTATCAAGGCCCTGCATAATCATTTCCGGAAATAAAGTGAGTACATGAAAATGCATCCTCTTTTCTCCTTTTCCTCTTCTTATCAATCGGAAGTTACCTATTTCTAATCCAAAAGTCCATCCAATAAATGTACCTTCATTTCATTGTTATCAAGGTCAACCTGCAAGATACAGTCCTTGATTGCCGGAATGAGCACTTCCTTTCCATTCTCACACATAACCGTATATACATCATTGGCTCCCGTTTCAATCACATCTTTTAATGTGCCTTTAAAGGAGCCGTCCTCATTTTCAACCTTCATTCCGATTAAATCCGCAATGAAATACTCATCCTTCTTTAATTTCACTGCGTTTTCTCTGGAAACAAAAAGACTTTTTCCTTTATATTTTTCAATATCATTGATATTGTCATAGCCCTTAAATTTCAAAATTGCAAACTGCTTGAAAAACTTTACAGACTCAATCTGCAGCTTTAGCTGCTCTCTGCCTGTATCAAGCAGCACTTCCTTTAATTTTTTAAATCGATTCACATCATCCGTTGTGGGAAAAACCTTGACCTCCCCACGCACTCCATGGGTGGATGATATCACTCCCACCTGCAGCAAATTTTCCATAAAATACCTTTCCCGAAAAATAAGGATGTTTTCGTCATGCGACGAGAACATCCTTTCTCTTAGACGATTTCCACGTCCACCTTCTGATTTTCCTTAGATGATGCTGCTTTAACGACAGAGCGGATTGCCTTTGCAATTCTTCCCTGCTTTCCGATTACCTTACCCATATCGGATGCAGCAACATGAAGTTCAACGGTAATATGCTTACCTTCTTCCTTCTGGGTAACAACTACCTCATCCGGATGCTCTACCAGTGCTTTTGCGATTACTTCAACTAATTCCTTCATAGTCCACCTCCAAAAGGTCTGTCAACAGTTGTTATTTTTCAATGCCTGCCTGCTTGAAAATCTTGCTGACAACTTCTGTAGGCTGTGCACCGCTTGCAAGCCACTTCTTAGCCAGCTCCTCATTTACCTTAAAGGTGCTGGGATCTGTGTTGGGATCATAAGTTCCGATTTCTTCGATAAATCTTCCGTCTCTGGGAGATCTGGAATCTGCAACTACGATTCTATAGAAAGGAGCCTTCTTCTGTCCCATTCTTCTTAATCTGATCTTTACTGCCATCTTATTCACCTCCATGAAATATTGATATTTATTTTGAAAAGAAACCTATCCGTCAGGAACATGTTTCCAATTTCAACAACCTAAAACGGAAATCTCATTCCGCCAAATCCGCCTCTGCCCCGTTTTCCGCCCATAAGGCCCGGCATCTGCTTCATCATCTTCTGAGACTGCTCAAACTGCTTTACAAAGCGATTGACTACCGCCATATCAACCCCGGCTCCCTTTGCAATTCTTCCCTTTCTGCTAAGGTTAAGAAGCTTAGGGTTTTTCCTCTCCTCCGGTGTCATGCTTAAGATAATAGCCTCTGTTCTGGCAAGCTGCTTCTCATCAATCATGGACTCCAAATCGCCCATCTGCTTTCCCATTCCCGGAAGCATGCTTAAAATACTGCTAAGACCACCCATCTTGCGCATTTGCTTCATGCTCTCAAGATAGTCCTCGAAATCAAACTTGCCCTTTTTCATCCGGGCAGCCATTTCCTTTTCCTTTTCCTCGTCAATAGAGAGATTTTCCTGTGCCTTCTCAATCAATGAGAGCACATCCCCCATGCCTAGAATACGGTTGGCCATTCTGTCAGGATAAAACTGCTCCAGATCGGACAGCTTTTCTCCCATACCCACATATAAAATGGGCTTACCGGTAACAGCCTTAACGGAAAGCGCCGCACCGCCTCTGGTATCGCCGTCCATCTTGGAAAGCACTACACCATCAATTCCGATACGGTCATTAAACTCACTTGCCACCGTAACGGCATCCTGACCGGTCATGGCGTCTACCACCAACAGCGTCTGGTGCACCTCAACCTGATCCTTAATATTTAAAAGCTCGGTCATCATATCCTCATCAATATGAAGACGTCCTGCGGTATCCAAAATCACCACGTTGTGACCGTTCTTTTTGGCATGCTCAATAGAAGCCTTTGCAATATCCACAGGGCTTTGATTATCTCCCATGGAAAATACATCTACCTGCTGTTTTTCACCGTTTAACTGCAGCTGCTTAATCGCCGCCGGCCTGTACACGTCGCAGGCTACCAGTAAAGGCTTCTTGCCCTTTAGCTTCAGCTTCCCGGCGATCTTGGCTGTGGTAGTTGTTTTACCTGCACCCTGAAGACCGCACATCATAATGGTTGTAATAGCTTTGCCGGGCTGCATCTGAATTTCAGTAGTATCGGATCCCATCAGAGAAACCATCTCTTCGTTGACGATCTTGATAACCATCTGCCCCGGATTTAGTCCGTTCATTACATCCGAACCTACCGCTCTCTCCTCTACTGCCTTTACAAACTGCTTTACAACCTTAAAGTTTACATCCGCTTCCAGAAGAGCCAGCTTTACCTCTCGAAGCGCAAGCTTTACATCCTCTTCCGATAGACGTCCCTTACTGCGAAGACTTTTAAACACATTTTGAAGTTTATCCGTCAAGCTCTCAAATGCCATGAATTATAATTCCTCTAATATTTGATGTGAAAAGGCTTTTACCTCTTGTATAAGAGCCTGCCTTGTAATCCTGTCATCCTCTGTCAGTTCTTCTAACTCTCTTACGCGGTTTCTGATGCTGACAAAACGCTCCACCAAATGGAGCTTATCCTCATACTCCTGCAATGCATGATCACAGCGCCTTACCAGATCATGTATGCCTTGTCTGGAAACATTGTTCTCCTTTGCGATTTCGGTAATCGAAAGGTCGTTATAAACTACATCCTCGTATATTTTCTTTTGATGCTCAGTCAGCAGTTCTCCGTAAAAATCATACAAAAGTCCCTGCTCAACAATCTTTTCCATTTGCAGTCACCTGTGATAGAATACTATAAAAGAACAAAGTTGTCAAGTAATTTTGCTTGACAACTTTGTTAATCTTTATTAAGTATTTTTACCTGACAATTTTATAAATCATCCGAGGGAAGCTGCCCCAGCAGCTTCTTGTAGGCCCTGCTGAAGGTGGAATAATCCTTAAAGCCCACATCTGCACTTGCTGCGGCAGCCGAACTTCCCGCCAAAATCAAATTTCTCGCAGCAAGAATGCGCTTTTCAAGAATATACTGGTGCATGGAATAACCGGTCTCATCCTTAAACTTTCTCATCATATGATATTTGCTTAAATAAAATTTTGAAGACAAGCTCTCTATGGACAGATCGTCTCCAAGATTTTCGTTGATATAATGTATCATCTCCACAATCTTCTTGTCATATCTGGCAATTTTATGAAACACCTCCGGATTACTGATACAACACCGGTTTAGTTCTATAAGCAGCTTTAAAAATAAAATTCTGCAATACATTTCTCCTGCATAAAGCTCTTCCTTTTCCGCTTTTTCAAGAAGCTTGACCGTTTCAAACAGCGTACGGCTCTGTGATGGAGACAGGCGAATCACATTGCCCTGCTCCTGCCTTGCCATTCGAAAGCACAAATCAAGCATTCCTGTATCCTCCGAATGCTCCTTAAGAAAATCCACGGAAATATAAAAGACATATCTCTCATAATCCGCCTGGGGACTTACAAAGGGTTTATGTATTTCTCCCCTGTTGACCAAAAGAATATCATGGGGCTCCAGCTTATAGCTTTTCCCTTCAATATGATACTCCACTTCGCCGGAAATAAACCAGATCAGCTTATGGAAATCATGGTAATGATACTCATATTCCTTCGGCTCATTGTCCTTTAAATGAAACAGACGAAACCGCTCCTTAAGATATCCGCTCTTTAGAGCCTCCAAAGTCTCATTCATGCCCATAATCCTTCATACAGATATTCATATCTACATCACCCTTAATTCCGTCCACGCTTCCCTTGGCGCTGTACTGCCAGATCGTAAATTCATAAGGGAAATACACAGGCGTATCATAGTAGGCAAACCATTTATCATAATCCTCAAGCTGTTCCATATCCAGCATAATCATATAGGTTTTTAAATTTCCGTAGATCATGGGCGTATACCCCGCCTTGCGGATTCTCTCAAGAAATGCAATTGCCGCCCTGGTATATTCTTCCCTGGTCATATCCGCAGTTCTCGCATCATCATTTCCGGTCTCTTCCAAATCCAAAACCACAGGATAGGTAATATCGTAGGGTTCAAGAAGTTCAAGGAGAAATTCGGCCTCCTCCACAGCCTCCTCCTCGGACACCGCCTGCGTATAAAAGTATACCCCGACATCAATCTTATTTTTAAGAGCCCCCTCTATATTATCCTTAAAATATTCGTCCTCCACCAGCTTACCCTCCGAATTTCCGCGGAAGCCGCATCTGATAAAGGCATAGTCCACACCGTCTCCTGCTACCTTATTCCAATTAATCTCTCCCTGATGCTTGGATACGTCAATTCCCTTAACAGAATGCACCTCATCACTGTCATCCACATAGACGATCTCATTATTTTCCTGCAAAACAAAATTGTCATACACATAATCATGCTGCTTTAAGTTGTCCGATATGGGAAAGAAATAATATTGAGAATCCGAATAAACCACCACATCATCAGGAAAAAGACCTCTCAACACCTTTGCCGTAGAATCTCCGCTTTCCATTCTGGTCTTTAATTCATCCAGCACTGCCTGCCTTTCCATCCCCTCCGCAAGCTTTACAGCCTCCTCAGAGTAAGTATCCAGATCCGCCTGCGTATAGATATACTCCTCATTCCGTTCCTCGTATTCAGCCAAAAGGCTTGCTGTCTGCCTGGTTTCATTTTTCAGTCCGTAATTCTGTAAAAGCAGGATAATACAGCCTGTCAGCGCCGTAAGCGTAATCAGACAAAAAATAATATTGGTTATTAAGCTGATCTGCTGCTTTCTTCTTTTTCTTCTCGATGTATTTGCCATTTCTTCTGCCTTTCAACTAATTTCTTTTCCTACTGAAAATAAGTATAGTATGAAATGGCCGGATTTTCAATTGTTTATCGCTTCCAGTTTCTACAGCTTCTCCCCAAAATAGCTTTTGTACCCCTCCCCGTAAATCTCCGATGCACTTGAAACGATCATAAAGGCAGTATTATCCTCCTGCTTGACAATTTCTTCTACCCTGTGTGCTGTCAGCTTCTTTACCACACACATAATAACCTGCTTTTCCTTCCGCTCATAGCCGCCGCTTCCCGTAAGATGAGTCACTCCAATCCCCACGTCTTTAAGCAGACGCTCTGTAATGATCTCAAACTTATCGCTTACAATATAGATCAGCTTTGCCTCGTCACGTCCATAAAGCACCATATCAAGCACAATAGAGGTAATCATAGTTGAAAGCGCACTGTAAAGCACCGCATCCACATTTCGAAATACGATACCGCCTATTCCCACTACTACCGCATCCAGCAGCAAAAACAGGGTTCCCGTTTTCAGGTGAGGCTTTCTTCGTCTTAAACATTTCACAATAATATCGGTACCGCCCGTGGTTGCTCCGCAGCGAAGTACCATTCCCATACCTGCCGCCAGAAGTGCCCCTCCAAAAATCGCTGCCAGCACCGGCTCCTTCGTCAGCGGAGGAAACGCCTTAAAAGCATTGGTAAACACAGACGACATGAAGGTTGCATATAAGGTCCCCAGAAGAAATCTTTTTCCAAACTGCCATACGCCCAATATCATAATCGGAATATTAATCAATAAAAACAAGGTTCCTGTTCCCAGCGGTATCAATCTGCTTAAGATAATAGAAAGTCCTGAGACTCCTCCCGGTGCAAAATTATTCGGATCAATAAAAAGACTGATTGCCATACCAAAGAACAACGTACCTAAGGTTATCACTGTAAAATTTTTTATCTTCTTTTTCATATTCAATCCTCATTTCGTCAAAAAAGGCACATACCATATTCAGTATGTGCCTTTCACTATATTCTATCCGCCTATGAAATATTTTAAATATTGGTTCTTACAAGCTTAGGTTTATATCCGTTCTTCTCCAAAGCCTCAATGATCTGATGCTTATGCTCCGTACCGAAGGCCTCCAGCGTAATGCGCAGCTCCACGGCAGCATTTCTGTTAATGGAAACAAACTGATTATGCTCCAGCTTGATTACATTGCCGCTTTCCTTCGCAATCACATCTGCTACATGACTTAACTCTCCCGGCTTATCGGGAAGAAGTACAGATACGGTAAAGATACGGTCTCTCATGATCAATCCCTGCTGTACCACCGAGGACATGGTAATCACGTCCATATTTCCGCCGCTTAATATGGAAACTACCTTCTTGCCCTTTACATTCAAATGCTTTAACGCCGCTACGGTAAGCAGACCGGAGTTTTCAACCACCATTTTATGATTTTCCACCATATCAAGGAATGCAACTACCAGTTCTTCATCCGCAACGGTTATGATATTGTCAAGATTTTCCTGAAGGTAAGGGAATATCTTTGTTCCCGGCGTCTTCACTGCGGTACCGTCGGCAATGGTACTGACATGATCAAGAGTGACAACCTTTCCCGCCTTGATGGATGCCTGCAGGCAGCTTGCCCCCTCCGGTTCCACACCGATCACCTTAATCTTGGGATTAAGCAGCTTCGCAAGGGTAGATACTCCCGTAGCAAGTCCGCCCCCGCCTACCGGAACCAGTATGTAATCCACAAGCGGAAGCTCCTTAAAGATTTCCATTGCAATGGTTCCCTGACCGGTGGCTACCGCCGGATCGTCAAAGGGATGAATAAAGGTATATCCATGCTCCTTAGCCAGCTCATAAGCATGCTCGCATGCCTCATCATAAACATCACCAAACAGTACAACCTCTGCCCCGTAGCTTTTGGTTCTGTTTACCTTGATCAGAGGTGTTGTGGTGGGCATAACGATTACCGCCTTTGCACCGTAGCACTTGGCTGCATAAGCAACTCCCTGTGCATGATTTCCCGCCGATGCCGTTATAAGCCCCTTTTCACGCTCCTTTGCAGAAAGGGTACTTAACTTGTAATAAGCGCCTCTCAGCTTATAGGCTCCCGTAAACTGCATATTTTCAGGTTTTAAATATACTTTATTTCCGGTCTGTGCGCTGTAAAAATCGCTGTACACAAGCTTCGTTTCCTGTGTCACCTTTTTAACTGTTTCCGAAGCTTCTTCAAATTTTTCCAATGTCAACATTTTCTCGTCCATATTAAAACCATGCCTTTCTCTTAGCCTGCGCCTCAAGGTATACAGGCTCATCCGTCCGTCTCGTTAATCCTCCGCTGTCTCCACATCAAACAACGCATTTACAAACTGTTGGGAATCAAATTTCTGCAGATCATCTATTTTTTCACCGACGCCGATATATTTCACAGGTATTCCAAGCTCCGACTGAATTGCCACCGCAATTCCTCCCTTGGAGGTTCCATCCATTTTGGTTAAAATAATTCCCGACAGATGCGCAGTCTCACCGAACTCTCTCGCCTGATTTAAGGCATTCTGACCTGTTGTTCCGTCAAGTACGATCAAATTTTCCCGATAGGCATCCGGATATTCCCTGTCAATAATGCGGTTCATCTTTTTCAGCTCTTCCATAAGATTTTTCTTATTGTGAAGACGCCCGGCAGTATCGCATATCAGCACATCAACATTTCTTGCCTTTGCTGCACTGACCGCATCATAGATCACGCTGGAAGGATCCGCTCCCTGGGCTCCCATGATCATATCTACCCCTGCCCGGTCTGCCCACTCGGAAAGCTGCTCACATGCCGCCGCCCTGTAGGTGTCCGCTGCAGCGATCAGCACTCTCTTGCCTTGCTGCTTCAAAAGTGCGGCAAGCTTTCCAACAGAGGTGGTCTTACCTGCCCCGTTTACGCCGATAACCAGAACAACAGATTTCTCCTGCTCAAATGCATAGGCGGTTTCACTCACGCCCATCTGTTCCTTGATGCTTTCAATCAAAAGCTCCCTGCACTGTTCGGGTTCCTTGATATGATTTTCCTTTACCTGCCTGCGCAGTCTTTCTAATATCTGCCCGGAAGCCCCAACGCCAATGTCACCCATGATCAGGATTTCCTCAAGCTCCTCATAGAACTCATCATCAATAGAGGAAAAGCCGCTGAAAACAGAGTCAATACCACTTACAATATTATTTCTTGTTTTGGTTAATCCTTCCTTTAATCTTCCGAAGAAGCCCATCAGTCATCCAACTCCTTATCAATCAAATTAACGCTTACCAGCGTAGAAACTCCCTTTTCCTGCATTGTGATACCGTATAGCCTGTCCGCCTTTTCCATGGTGCCGCGCCTATGGGTAATCACGATAAACTGTGTGTTTTTGGTAAGCTTATGTAAGTATTTTGCAAATCGGGCAACATTATTCTCATCCAGTGCCGCCTCAATCTCGTCCAAAAGACAGAATGGCGAAGGCTTTAGATTCTGAATGGCAAACAGAAGTGCAATTGCGGTAAGCGCCTTCTCTCCACCGGAAAGCTGCATCATATTTTGAAGCTTCTTTCCCGGAGGCTGCGCAATAATACGTATCCCGGCCTCCAGAATATCCTCATCCTCCATCAATTCCAGCGTTCCCTTACCGCCGCCGAACAACTCCTTAAATACCTTATCAAATTCTCTGCCGATCTCCGCAAACTTTTCATTAAACTGCTTGCGCATAGCACTATCCAGCTCAACAATGATCCCTTCCAGCGTTTTTTCCGCTTCTACCAGATCATCATGCTGGGTTTTCAGGAACTGGTAGCGCTCCATCAGGTTTCTATAATCCTCAATGGCGTTAACGTTTACATCTCCCAGCTTTTTAATCTGTTCCTTTAGGGAAGCAACCTCTTTTTTCATAGCGGAAAGATCCGTCATTGCCTCGTCGCGAAGAGCAGCCGCATCGGAAAGTGTAATTTCATATTCATCCCACATATAATTGATCTGATTTTCCAGCTGTTCCTGATATTTTTCTCTCTGAGAATTCAGACGGTATACTTCCTTGTCCAGTCCTGTCATTTTCTCCGAAAGAGCTTCTCTGTCCGCAAAGAAATTTTTCTGCTTTGCAGAAAGCTGTTCCTTCTTTTCGATATTTTCCTTCAGCTTTTTCTCAGTATCTCCCTGGGTAGTATGGGAAGCCGCAATAGTCTGCTCAATCTGCTCAATATTGGTTTCTTTAAGTGCAGTATCCTGACCGCTCTTTTCAATTCCTTCTTCGATTTCCTTCAGTTCATCCGCATAACGATCTATCTCGCCATTGATACGATCCACATTCTGCTGATGGAAGCCTTGCTGCTGAAGCATCTTTTCCACTTCAACATCCCATTCCGCCACATGAGCGGACTGATCGGATTCTTCTCTTCTCTTTTCCTCCAGCTCTGTCTGGAATTTACGTATCTGCTGCTCCACCTGCTTTTCAAGCAGCTCGGAATCCTCAAGCTCCTTTTGGATCTCCTGCTTGCTGAATTTAATTTCCTGAACCTGCTTCTCAATTTCGCGCTCTTCATTTTTCAGCTCTACCGAACCCTCGGAAGCCTCATCCCTGCGCTCCTCGGCCTTTATAACATTCAGCCTTGCAGTATTTTGCTCAATGAACTTTTTCTGCAGTGCCGCCTTGGTCTCCTCGATACTCAGTCTGAGCTTATTGCGCCTATCCTTTGTGTTTTCTATATCCTGAAGAATTTCATCGATTTCCTTAAGGTGCTTCTTTACCTTTTGTTCAAGCTCTTCAATCTCTCTTCTTCTTCCTAAGAGATTACTGTTATTTTTGAACGCACCACCGCTGATCGCACCGCCGGGAACCAAAAGCTCTCCCTCCAGTGTTACCATTCGGATACCGTAATCAAATTTCCGGGCAATTTTAACTGCATTGTCCACATTGTCAATAACCACAATTCTTCCCAGCATTGCTTTGGCCACATTGCGGTATTTATCGTCTGTGGTAACCAGCTCATCCGCCATGCCGATAACGCCCTTTTCCTTAAGCACCTCAGGGGTCTTAAATTCCTGAGGGTTCGCGATACTGGTCAGCGGCAGAAAGGTTGCCCTTCCCGCTTTGGTCTGCTTTAAGAATGCGATCATCCTCTTTGCGGTATCCTCATCATCCGTAACAATATTCTGTATATTTCCGCCCAGTGCTGTCTCAATAGCTGTCTCATGCTTTTTATCGGCCTTAATGATATCAGCCACAACGCCGATAATGCCCTTTTCCCGGTCCTTACACTCCATAACCCGCTTAACGCTTCCGCCATATCCCTCATAGCGTTCCGTCAAATTGGCTAAGGCCTCCAGCTTGGACTTCTCCTGATGATAGTTAACCTGCGTATCACGAAGCTTCTTGTCCTTTCCCGACAGTTCTTCCCTGATCAGGGACAGTTCCTCCTCACGGCTTTCCTGCTGTTCATTTAAGCTGCGGATTTCCTCATTGATCCTTTCAAACTCTTCCTGAAGCTTGCTGATTACAGCCTCCTGCTGCGCCTCATCAGATTTGATTCTCAGGAGCCTGGAGGTCAGCTCTGCCTTACGGATATTGATCTGCTCCGTCATGGTATCATAGCGCCCTAACTTGGACTTAATGGTTGCTCTGGAATTCAGTGCTTCAATAATCGTATTCTTGCCGCTTTCAATGTCATTATTCAGCTCCTCGATTCTCTTTTGAACCTGAAGAAGCTTTTCCCTTGCCTCATTGCGGGTCTTCTCAAGCTCCGCAACCTGCTCGTCAATTACCTTTTTATCTGCCAGAATGCCTTCTTTGTCCAGAAGCTTTGCATCCATTTCCTTCTGCACGGCAGTCTTTCTGCTTCTAAAGTGCTCCTCATTATTCTTAGCGGATTTAATCTGTTCCCGAAGGACATTGATTTCACCCTCCAGCTTACCTCTCATAACACTGGTATCTGTCAAGGTACTTCTCTGGGCTTCAATTTCCTCACCGAGAAACTCAATCTGTCCTTCAATCTGCTCATACTCTTCTTTGATCTTTTCGTATTGAGCAGAAGTCTGCTCTAAATCAGCACTGGCAATATCAAACTTCTCCTGTGCACTTTTTAGCTGCTCCTGCAGCCGGTTATTTTCCAAAAGAAACATATTTACATCTAAGGTTTTCAGTTCTTCCCGCTTTTTTAAATAGATTTTTGCGGTTTCAGACTGCTTCTCCAAAGGTCCGATCTGCTTTTCCAGCTCGGAAAGGATGTCGTTTACACGAACCAAATTCTGCTTTTCATCCTCCAGTTTCTTCTGGGCAGCCACCTTTCGCTTTTTAAACTTTACAATACCCGCAGCCTCATCGAACAGCTCTCTGCGCTCCTCCGGCTTACCGCTCAAAATTTTATCGATCTGCCCCTGACCAATGATGGAATACCCTTCCTTACCGATACCCGTATCATAAAAAAGCTCATTAACATCCTTTAATCTGCAGGGAGCGCCGTTGAGCAAATATTCACTTTCACCGGAACGATAAATCCTTCTCGCAACTGTAACCTCCTCGAAGCTTGTAGCAAGCTGATGGTCGGAATTATCCAGCGTAATCGCCACATAGGCATATCCTAAGGGCTTACGCAGCTCCGTTCCCGAAAAGATTACGTCCTGCATGGAAGCACCTCTAAGCTGTTTAATTCTCTGCTCGCCCAGCACCCAGCGCACGGCATCGGCAACATTACTCTTTCCGCTGCCGTTAGGACCGACAATACCTGTAATTCCATTATGAAATTTAAACACGATTTTATTCGCAAAGGATTTAAATCCGTGAATTTCAATACTCTTTAAATACATATAACACCTACTCTTCCAGTATTTTGTTAAGCAGCACCTGGTACGCCGCCTTCTGTTCTGCGCTCTTTCGGTTCCTTCCCTGCCCCTTTCCAAGGGTCTTGCCGTCTACTCTGGCTTCCACCGTAAACATCTTGTTGTGCTCAGGCCCCGACTCATCCACAATCACATACACAAGGCTTTTTCCCAACTTTTGAACCTTCTCCTGCAAAATCGTCTTGCTGTCATAGAACAACTGCTTGTCCTCCAAATCGGACAAAATATATTTTTTCACGAACCGGTCTGCCTGTTCAAAGCCTCCGTCAAGATAAATGGCTCCGATCACTGCCTCCATGACATCTGAGGTGATGGAATCCCTCTGGCGGCCACCTGTGGACTCCTCGCCCTTGCCAAGCAGAATATACTGTCCAAGCGAAATATCCCTGGCACAAAAAGCAAGCGCCGGTTCACACACCATGGAGGAACGCAGCCTTGTCATCTCTCCCTCGGACATTTCGGGATAATTTTCAAAAAAGAACTGGCTTGAAAGAAGCTCAAGAACCGCATCTCCCAAAAATTCCAGTCTTTCATAATTTTCAAATTTATTTATTTTTTGTTCATTAGAAAAGGAACTGTGGGTAAGCGCCTGCTTAAGCAGTTCCTTTTTCTTAAACACATAACCAATCTTCTCTTCCAGTTCTTTTAAGCTTTCCTGTTTAAACATAATTCACCCGTCTTACAAAAAAGCCCGTAACCGGGCTTTTAGTTAATAGCACTCTTGATAAGATTAACAGCATCCTCTACAGTGGAAATCTTCTCTGCATCTTCAGCCGGGACTTCTATATCAAATTCTTCCTCTATTCCCATTATAATCTGAAAAACATCCAAGGAATCGGCTCCCAGATCATCTACAAAGGTAGTCTCCATCGTAATTTCATCAGGGTCGACGTTCAGTACGTCAGCAATTACTTTTTTTAATTTTTCAAATTCCATTTTTCATTTCCTTTCTAATTTTCTTCCATTGTTATTTTTTCTTTTATTTTTTGATTAATATTCTGCTCCGTAAATGTAATACATTGCAGAACAGAATTCTTAATTTCCACTGCCTTGGAGCTTCCATGCGTTTTTACTACCAAACCATTGAGTCCAAGCATAGGCGCACCGCCATACTGTTCCAAATCAAATGCTTTCAATGTATTTTTCAGTGCCGGTTTAACCAAAAGCGCACCAATTTTACTGCGAAGACTGGTCATCATCCCTTCCTTTACCTTCTTAATCAGGATACCGCCTACGCCCTCGTACATCTTTAAAATTACATTTCCCACAAAGGCTTCACATACGATTACATCCGCCTTTCCTGCGGGAATATCCCTCGCCTCAATACTTCCCACGAAATGAATATCAGGACAATTCTTTAAAAGCGGGAAGGTTTCTTTTACAAGCGCATTTCCCTTCTCTTCCTCGGCGCCGATATTGACAATGGCCACTCTGGGACTTTTCGCGCCCATGACGCTTTCCATATAAACGGAACCCATCTTGGCAAACTGAACCAGATGAGAGGGTCTTGCATCAACATTTGCTCCGCAGTCAACCAAGAGCGCACAGCCCTCTGCCGTAGGAATGAGCGGTGCAAGAGGCGGTCTTTCGACACCCTTAATTCTGCCTACAATCACCTGCCCGCCCACTAAAGTAGCACCGGTGCTTCCGGCGGAAACATAAGCATCACAGGTTCCTTCCCTTACTAAATTAAGAGCCTTCACAAGAGAAGAGTCCTTCTTTTTGCGGATCGCCATGACCGGAGGTTCAGCCATTTCAATAATCTCGCTGGCAGGCACGACCTCTACCTGCTCTTTATTATATGTATATTTTGCAAGTTCGCTGTTAATTTTATCCTCCTGCCCTGTCAAAAAGACCTTGACATGGCTGTTTTCATTCACTGCCTCAATGGCTCCCTTGACGATTTCAAGGGGCGCATTATCGCCGCCCATTGCATCAACAGCTACATTTACAAATTCTGCCATAATGTACCTCCATAAATAATACCTATTTAACTATACTAGACCGCATTACAAAAATCAAGATTTTATTTTCAAGGTTTATGCAATTCATAAATATAAAAAACATAAGACATCCCGCCGCCAAAAGACAGGATGTCTTAACCTATATTTTATATTGCTCAAAATAATATAATCAGGGCGTCTACTCCACACTAAATGTCAGACGTTCAAAGCATTCCCTGGCAGATTCCTCGGATACATTATTGCCGATTAAAATACCCGTACCGGAATCCTGTACCATGATGACATAATTAAATTCGGAGTCATTATATGACCAGAAAATATATGAATTGCCATCCTTACTGCCGCTGTCAAGAACCACCGCATTTTCATCTGCATTTACTACATCTGCATATGCTTTGTAATCATCTGCCGCAAGAAAGATTCCCTGACTCAATGTAGCTCCATCATGTGAGATCACAAACGGAACCTCTGATGTAATATCATATTTATCCGATGTATCCAGGGTAATCTTTATCGCATCTCCTGTTTCCACCGAAAAGGTATACGACTTGCTGGAGGAGGCCTTACAGCCTGTCAGCATAAACACCATTGCAACCGCCACCCAAAAAATAGAAACACATTTTTTTATCATAATATACTCTCCCGTCTTTATGTTCATTGTCTTAAAATTTTTACTCTTCCAGATTGATAACTCCCATCCAGTAAAAGCCTGTAATGTTTTTGTTGGATTTGTCCGCTGCCTGCTGGGCTATTCCATAAAACTCCTCATCATCAATATCATAGTCTGTCCGAAGAACAGCCTTTCCATCTGACAAAAGAAGCTGTGCCAGTTCATCGGATATCTCATCCGTATCGTAAAACCTGTTGGTGGTACGATAATACTCTTTATCGTCCTCCATAGCTGCATATGCGGAAAGACTGCTATCCAGTGCAAAGCTGTCATTCTCTACAAGAGTTCCGTAAGCAGCATTATCGGACAGATTAAGCAGTGCATTTTCAATCACGTCATTGTCATTATTGGTTGCATCTACAATATACCAGTTATCATCAATCTTTACTTTATTCCAGGCATGAGGACAGCTTCCGTCCAGATATCCGGTAACAACAATGCTTTCAAGTCCTGCTGCATCGGCAAGAAGCTTAAATGCTGCCGAATAGCTTGCGCACACGCCTACGCCGTCTGTCAATATTCCATAGGCAGTAAAGGAATCGTAAAAGTCTTCATCTACCTGAGTAAAGGAATATTTCTCCGCATTTTCCAACGCTGCATCGTCATAAACCGCATTCTCGCAAAGCCATGTATTGATCGCCATTTCCTTTTCCAAGTCGGTCATATCATCAGAAATGATTTCCTCAGTAATCTCTAAAACCCGCTCCTGTACCTCCTGCTGCTTTCCGGCAGTAACGGCTTTGTCAAAATCATACTCTACATACAAGGTTCTGCTTTCAGGGTCAATACTTCCTCCCCGTACTCCTAAAATTAAAGGATTCTGGTATTGTGCCTCAAAGAAAGCGTCAACAACCTGTTGGGTATCTGCAGCTTCCGAAAAATTCGAAAGATTGATCTGCCCCTTGGTCTCAAGCATATTCAGCGCAATATATTCGCTCATTGCCGAGTTGGCCGTCACCTTGATGTCCTTTTTGCCTGTTGAACCTGTTTGATCTTCCGGCTTTTCTGCTTCCGGTTCCTCAGGCTTTTCCGTTTCTTCCTGTGCAGGCTCTTCTGTCTTGTCATCCTCTGTTTCAGATGCCGAGCCATCCTCCACCGACACAGCAGGCGCTACACTTCCGCCCTTGTTGATCAGCTTTTCCTGCCGTTCCTTCAACGCTGCCAGATCCGCATCCAGCGTATCCCAATTCACGTCATATGCAGAAAGCTCTTCAGTAAAAGGCGTTTGAATGGCTTTCGCCTTGATACGCACACAATTAAACTCTTCATCCTTATAGACGCTGTCAAAATCATATTCCAGCACCTTCTGGGCAGTGCTTCCGTCACACATGGTTACACACATAACTGCAGGGAAATCCATAACCCCTTCAATGCCAAAAAAGCTCTCATCATTGCTGTACCATGCCTTTTCCGTAGGCAGCATATGAGCCAGATCCTTGGCGCTGAACAGATTGCTGATAGGGGAGCACCCGTTTGCATTATAGGCAAGCACGCCGTAATATTCCGAGTAATACTCATCATAATCATCCTCTATCATGTACTCCTTCAGAAAGCTGTCAGTCTCCTCAATATATGCTGCGGAATCATCAGAGGTATAAAACTGCTGAAATCTGTAATTTAAAGCAAGAATCGAATCATCATAGTCACTTTCAAAGGCTTCAGACTTGCTGTTCCACTCCGTTCCCTTTACATCCGCAAAGGCATAACCATAGCTCCACAGCCCTTCCTCATCCTTATTAATCCTAAACAGCAGATAGCCCTGCGCACCCGGAACCTGCTTCCATGAAAACCTTGCAAAGCCCTCCTCTGTCTGATCAAAAACAACCTGAGGCGCCTGTGTGATCTCCGAATTAACCTTGATCACCGTAATCACCGGTGAAGACAGCTGCTTACCGGTTTCCACATCCACGCAGGTTTTCATATAATACTGAGATAAGGTTCCCCATCCGTTTTCCTCGTCTTCAAACAAATAGCTCCCCTTTAAATGGCTGATATCAATCTCAGAAGAACGCATTTCCGCAACTCCGTAAAAAGGTGGTTCAATAGTCAGTATTCCCGTATTTGGATCATATTCATAGCTTCCCACCTCTACAGGGAACTTTAGGTCCGCATCCTGATAAATAATAAAGCTTTCAGAAGGAGTGATATCCATATCCCATGGATTATACCCGAGTTCAATTTGAATAGACTGATCCCTGTCTACCTTGATTACATTTCCGTCATATTCACTTTTATCAGCAGCAGAATACTTCTTTTTCAGTTCGTCAATCAATGACGCATCATCAGAAGCACTTTCAGTATCCTGTGCCCCGTCTGTATCCTGTTCTTTGTCTGTCTCACCGCTTTGGGCATCCATACCTTCTGTTTCCTGCCCATCATCCTTTAATGTATCCTGTGTTTTACCGCATCCGCCAAGCAGCAGTACCGCTATCAGCAGCAAGGCAATTTTCCCGTTTCGTTTTCCTTTACGTTTCATCTTCCTTCTCCTCATCCTTAATCAAAACTTGCAAAAGCACTGTATAAACGACCTTTACATTAGATATACTTTTGAGCTAAGGAAAAAGTTTCATTTATTTTATTTTTTCATACAGGAAATCTATAAATTCCTTTTGGGTTACATTGGAGCCGATCACCTCATAAGCAGTTCCGTCCTTTTCAAATACCGCCTGATATCTTACCTCCTCTGTCTTAAGAACAGTCACATAAATCATTTGTTCCCCAATATAGGACCAGTTCTTTTCAGAAATCTGTGGAAGAGAGACGGCCTGCGCCTCTTCGAACACAAGCATGCCCCCATCATCTGTCAGCAAAACCTCTGCATATCCCGGATCATGTTCTGTGCTTTCCTCATCCTCCGTGCTCTGCTCTCCGATAACAATTCCTCCCGCATTGGGCGTAATGGATACGGCTACGCGATTAGCAACAAAATGAATCTCCCCATCCTCAAGTTCGACACTGTCATAATAAACACCCTCCTCCATCAAAGTAACGTAAGGTGCACCTGACTTTCCGGGCCAAAAAGCAATAACCAGCACCGCACAGACAAGCGCTGCCGCTGCCGGGATGCCATATCGCCATATTCTATTTTTCCTTCCCAAGGCATTACCCGTAGCCCCTTTACTCGACTTATCTTTTTCCAGCATTCCTTTAAGGGTATTCGACTTTAAATCCTCTGATGCTTTGATTTCCGAAAAGACTTTCTTAAACTCATTTTTTAATGAGTCTTCCGTATCAAAAAAATGCTGCATTTTAGAATTATTCATCCTTATACCCTCCTTCCTCAAGGCGTTTCCTGAGTAATCCTCTTCCCCTGTTAAGAAGCGTCTTTACACTGTTCTCGTTTTTATTCAGCAATAAGGAAATCTCCTTCACGGAATAACCTTCATAATAATATAAATACAAAACCAGCGAATATTTTCGGGGGAGCTGCCACAGCTCGGTCACTAACGAGGATAAGAAAGGGTCTTTTATCTGCCTTTTTTCTTCTATTTCCTCCGTTATCCCCTGCGTTTTCCTATTCCATGAATTGGTCACCGCAGTCTTTGCGCAATTGTTGGCAACTCTGATAAGCCATGCCTTTAAATGCTCTTCACTTTGTATTTTGTCCTGATGCTTTACCAGCCTCAAAAAGGTTTCCTGAAATACATCCTCAGCGTCAGCTTGATTTCCTGTTATTGTCACGGCGATTCTATAGATCATGTCGGCATTTTGATTAATTGCCCTTTCAAGATCCACATGATAGTTTTTCTCCGGCGGCATCTCCTAATCCTCGCATTTTATTGGGCTTCTTATAGAAAAATCAAGGGCTTCATAAAATGAAGCCCTTGCAAAATACTTTTCTTTTTAGTTATCCTTAGCAATGATTTCTTTCTTATTGTAAGAACCACATGTCTTGCATACTCTATGAGGCATCATCAGTGCGCCGCATTTGCTGCACTTAACTAATGTAGGAGCACTCATTTTCCAGTTTGCTCTTCTCTTATCTCTTCTGGCTTTTGAAGTTTTATTCTTAGGACAAATAGACATCGTTACACCTCCTTATTCGCATTAAAGATATCTTTAATAGCCGCCATTCTCGGGTCAGGAACGAATGTATCGCATCCACAGTCCCCTTCATTCAGGTCATGTCCGCACTGCTTGCAAATTCCTTTACAGTCAGGCTTACACAGTACCTTTACCGGCATATTGACCAAGATTTCACTGTTCAACAGGGCTTCCATGTCAAGCTCATAGCCAAGCATAAAGCTTTGCTCCTCATCTTCCTCTGACTGCTGCATCCCATCCGGTGAAAAAATCTCTTCCTCAAACTTGATGGAAACTGGAACCTTAACATCCTTTAAGCATCTGTCACAGGGAATGGAAAGAACAAGATCAGCTTCTCCCTGAACCAATGCCTTCCCCACTCCGATATTGGAGCATCGCACCCGGACAGGTGACTTTTCCAATACCTGATAGGTATTTCCCATATATGAAACCTCATGGGGTTCAAAATCAAAGCTTTCCTCTCTGTCTTTTCCTTCAACAGAAAATACATCCGTCAGATTAATTAACATTGTAAGCTCCTATGAATCATATGTGCTGATCGCTTAATCACACACTCAAACAATTATAACGGCGGTCTCCTTATTTGTCAATACCTGTCGCAAATATTTTGGCAGATCCAATTTGGGGCAATTTGGGCAGATAACAACGCAGGCAAAACTGTTACTTTACCAGCGCATACGTCTCTCTTGCAATGGCAAGTTCCTCATTGGTAGGGATCACCAGCACCCTGGTTCTGCTGTCGAAGGTGGAAATTTCCATCTCCTGTCCCCGCTTCTCATTTGCCTCCCGGTCAATGCTGATACCCAGATAACCAAGGTAGGAACAGATCATATCCCTGATAAACGGGTTATTTTCCCCTATTCCTGCCGTAAAACAAATCGCATCCACACCGTTCATGGCTGCAGTGTATGCACCGATATACTTAGCGACACGGTAAGCAAAGGCCTTCATTGCTCTGATGGACGGCGCTTCTCCTGCACGATACCCTTTCTCAAGATCCCTGAAATCGGAAGAAAAGCCTTCTGAAAGACCAAAAACACCGGATTCCTTATTCAGCACATTTAATATCTCATGAACGGATTTATTTTCTTTATTACATAAAAATTCAATGATTGCCGGATCAATATCTCCTGACCGGGTTCCCATAATAAGCCCCTCTAAGGGAGTAAGCCCCATGGAGGTATCCACACATTTTCCTTCTTTGACTGCCGAAATACTTGCTCCGTTTCCCAGATGACACACGATAATCTTCAAGTCCTCATATGCTCTTCCAAGCATAGCAGCCGCCCGATGGGACACATAAGAATGACTGGTTCCGTGAAAACCATATCTTCTCACACGATAATCCTCATAATAGTGATAGGGAAGCCCGTAAAGATACGCTTCCTCCGGCATGGTTTGATGAAATGCGGTATCAAAAACAGCTACCATAGGCGTTTGGGGCATCAGCTCCCGGCAAGCATTAATTCCGATTAGGTTAGCCGGGTTGTGCAAGGGAGCAAGATCATTGCACTCCTCAATGGCCTTTAACACCTCATCGGTAATCACGGTGGACTCGGCAAAGCTTTCACCTCCGTGAACAATTCTATGTCCTACCGCCCCAATCTGATCAAGGCTTTTCACTACACCGGTTTTTTCGTCAGTAAGGGCGTTAAGCACCAGCCTGATCGCCGCCGTATGATCCTTCATGGGTGCTGCCGTCTCCTGCTTTTCACCATCTGTAGGGGAATAAGTCATGCTGCTTTTGTCCATACCGATCCTCTCACAGATACCCTTGGCAATTAACTGCTCAGACTGTGCATTAATGAGCTGAAACTTTAAAGATGAGCTTCCGCAGTTAATGACTAAAATATTCATACCATCCATTGATGTTCGTCCTCCATTTCCGTAATCCGTTTATACTAATTGAGCCTGCACGGCAGTAAGCGCTACCACGCCTACAATATCCTGCCACGAGCAGCCTCTCGACAAATCGTTAACAGGCTTTGATATTCCCTGCAGCATAGGTCCGTAGGCCTCTGCGTTTCCTAACCGCTGAACCAGCTTGTAACCAATATTTCCGCAGTCCAGATTCGGGAAAATAAGTACATTGGCCTTGCCCGCCACTTCACTTCCGGGAGCCTTTGATTTAGCCACCTGCGGAACCAGGGCTGCGTCCGTCTGCAGCTCTCCGTCCAACGTAAGATGAGGATACTGCTCATGTGCAATCCTTGTAGCCTCCACCACCTTGTCCACCAGCGGATGCTTAGCACTTCCCTTGGTAGAATGGGAAAGCATGGCAATAATAGGCTTAGCTCCCACAAGACTCTTAAAGCTCTTTGCGGAGGTATCCGCAATAGCGGCAAGCTCCTCTGCGGTAGGGTCCTGATTTAAGCCGCAGTCTGCAAATAAGAAGGTTCCGTTTTCCCCATAAGGACTATCAGGAACACACATCAGGAAGAAGCCTGATACCAGCTTCACTCCCGGTGCCGTCTTCAAAATCTGAAGTGCCGGGCGCAGGGTATCTGCGGTTGCATGACATGCACCTGCCACCATACCGTCGGCATCATTGGCCTTTACCATAATAACGCCGAAGGTCAGATTATCTGACAGAAGAATTTCTCTCGCCTTTTCGGGAGTCATTCCCTTGTTCTTCCTGGTCTCATAAAGCAGCTCTACATATTCATCCAGCTTCTCACAGGTAGACGGATTAATAATGGTAACGCCGTCCAATTCAATCTCCAGCCATGTGGCGCCATCCATAATCTTCTCTTCGTCACCGATCATAATAATATCCGCAATGCCTTCTTTGATTATGTTGGACGCTGCAATCAGCGTTCTCTTATCAGTTGTTTCCGGAAGGACAATGGTTTTTTTGTCCATTCTCGCTTTGTCTTTAATCACGTCAATATATGACATAACGTTTCTCCTTTCGCTCCCAATACAATTCCAAATTCCCCGATAAAATTATATCTCAATCCCATTGCAACCACAAGACTTACACTGCAAAAAACTTTACATTTTTAGATAACAAATTGCCCCCCGCCGATTTCTATGCTAGAGTATAAAAAGAGCATACATTATATGAAAATGAGGTTATCTGCCATGAAGGCTGCGGCTATTATTGCTGAATACAATCCCTTTCATACCGGGCATCAATACCATATCGAACAGACACGCCGTCTGACAGGCGCCGACTATATTCTTGTTATCATGAGCGGAAACTATGTCCAAAGAGGCGCTCCGGCATTTTTAAACAAGTACCTTCGTGCCCGGATGGCGCTTCTTGGCGGTGCAGACGCTGTGATAGAGCTGCCTGCCTTGTATGCTGTTTCCAGTGCAGAATATTTTGCGCAGGGAGCTGTTTTTCTTGCCCATCATTTAGGTGTTGTTGATATCCTGTCTTTCGGAAGCGAGGAAGGATCGGTTGCACCTCTTATGAATGCCGCCTCCGCTCTTCTCTCCGAAAAAGAGCAATACAAGGATGATCTTTGCAGATTTTTAAAGCAGGGGCTTTCCTACCCTGCAGCAAGGGAACGTGCACTGCTTAAGACTTCCGGTTCTTCACCCGATACCCTTACCAGGGTGCTTTCCGCTCCCAACAATATTTTGGGCTTGGAATATTGTAAGGCTTTGTGCGCTTTAAACAGCTCCATTATTCCCTTTACAATTTCCAGACAGGGAAGCGGTTTCCATGAAACCATGCTCCATGACAGCTCCCGGATTTTTCCTTCCGCCACTGCCATCCGCAGCTTTTTTGCGAACAATTATAACAGCTGCGCCTCAACAGAAGAATGCCGCACAGCACTTAATCAGGTGCTTCCCTTTATCCCTGAGAGCTGCCGTTTTATCCTTTCTGAGGCTGTAAATGCAAAAACATATCTTACGGAAGACGACCTGTCACCCTTTTTGCATCATCAGCTGTTAATCAATCAGAATAACGGATTTCAATCTTATTTAGACTGCACACCCGATCTTTCGGATAAGATTATCAAGAAACTGCCGGAATTTACAGGCTATTCGGATTTTTGTAATCTGTTAAAATCCAAAGACCTTACTTATTCCCGAATCAGCCGTGTTCTGCTTCACATATTGCTGGAAATGAAAGCTCCTGCGTTCTATCAGACGCCGTATAGCTCCAGAGAATATTTTATTCCGTACGCTCATCTTTTGGGCTTTCGGAAAAGCTCCTCTCCCCTTCTGTCAGCCATCAAAAAGCACAGTGACATTCCTCTTGTCACAAAGCTGGCGGATGCCAAAAACACATTTACGGATGACGCTCTCTCCTTTTTAGATAAAGAGCTTCTTTACTCTGCCATCTATGAAGCGGCAATGAAATCCAAAAACAAAAAGACTACCCTAAATGAGCTTAGGCAGTCTCCTGTCATAATTCCTTAAATTTTAATGCACTATTTGATCTCGTCCGTTGTTTTTACCGAAATACAGCTTGGTGTCTGCATCTTTAATAATATGCTCCAGTTTTTCACTGCTTCCCTGTACAATTCCAAAGGTCATAGTGACATTAATGCTCTGTCCGTCCTCGGCTTCCACCACAACATTGCGAACATCTTCAAGAACAGCCTGCAAATGATCTACCGCTTCCTCTAAATACATATCCTCAAACACAAGAAGGAATTCCTCCCCTCCCCATCTGACGGCAAAGCCCTTCCCGTACATATTGTTCTTAAGTCTGGAAGAAACCTCGACAAGTACCTTATCCCCGCATTCATGACCATAGCTGTCATTCACCTGTTTAAAGTGATCAATGTCACCGATTGCCACACAAAAAGGATGCCCACTCCGCTCCAATCTTTCATGCGCCTGCTTTAACAGCTTTTCACCGCTTCTTCTGTTATTCAGCCTGGTAAGAATATCCTGCTCCACCAGTTCACGCAGGGATCTCTGCATTCTGACTATGTAACGCCCCATTTCTCCCAACTCATCCGTACGCCTAAGAACCATGGGATCAAACTCTGTGCGGAGATCTCCCCCCGCAACCTTTTCAAGAAAAGACTCAATCTTCCTTATTGCACCTACCAATTGATTGGAAAATCTGATGGTAATCAAGCATGCCAGTATCATAGTAAGTATTCCGATAATAATAATCGGCTTGACTGCCTCAAACACCAGCGCCTCTACCTCCGCAGACGGCTTTCCCACAAACAGCATACCGATAATGGTACCATCTGATGTCCGAAGCGGTGTATAATAGGCAAAATATCCCTCCCCCTCAATGGAGGTCTTGGAATAAAAGCTTGATTTTCCCTGTTCCAGAACATCCTTAATCACAACAGCACTGGCTCTTGTTCCGATAGCACGCTTCCCGTTTCCGTCGGCAATCGTTGTAATCACACGGGTATCCTGATAAAAGATGGTAATATCCACCTTGGTCTTTTCCTTTACTGCATCAACAATGGAAAAATCACCGTTTATCTGATGATCTCCCTTCAGCATGTAAATTGCTCCATCCTGTTCTACCGCACTGTAATCCCCCTCATACATAAGGTCATACATGGTAATAACGGTATCACATAGGTTCATCAACCCGTTTTGAACCTCTTTATTCATAGAATCAGCAAATCTTGTAGCACTAAAAGTCGTAATCACCAGAGTCAACAAAATGATCGGTAATATATTCATTTTAAGCAGCACCCAGAATAGGCTGCTTCCATTTATTCTTTTCTTCATTTGATCTCCTATGGCTAACATCATATATCAGTCAACATTTTCTATTCGCCGGCTGATACATTTATTTTAACACATTAGCCATTTTCAATCAAATCTTTTATCACTTCTCCGGCAATTACAAGGCCTGCAGCCCCCGGCACAAAGGAAATACTTCCCGGAATTGCTCTTCTGCCGCCTTCCCGGATCTGCTCCCGAACAGCCAAAGGTTCTTCTTCCGAATAAACCACCTTAAGACCCTTAATGCCCCGTGCACGCAGCTCCTTCCGCATAACCTTTGCAAGCGGGCAGACCTTCGTATCATAAATATCAGCCACCCGAAAGCCGGAGGGATTCATTTTATTTCCTGTTCCCATACTGCTTATGAGGCGAAACTTCTCATTCTGGGATAAAAGAGCCAGTTCAATTTTAGCAGACACCGTGTCAATCGCATCAACCACATAGGAATATTGGCTAAAAGGCATGAAACCCGACTCCATCCCCGGCAAAAAGAAACAGTGATAGGTGCTTACCCTCGCATCAGGATTAATCGATAAAATTCTCTCCTTCATTACATCTGTTTTATATTCGCCGATATGATCTCTGGTGGCAATAATCTGCCTGTTCAAATTACTTAGAGAAACAGTATCGTTATCTATCAATGTAAATCCGCCGATACCTGCTCTTGCCAGTGCTTCTACTACATAGCCGCCCACACCGCCTATTCCCAGCACCGCCACATGGGCATTTCCCAACCGCCCGGCTGCCTGATCCGAAATCAGCAGCTTTGTTCTCTCCTGCCAATCTGCCATTTTGCTCTATGCCTTCTGTCCTTTTTCATCCTATAAGCTTATTATCAAAACCGCTTGTGCTTATCTTGTTTCATTTACATAAATCTGTGCTCTGCTTTGGATAATGTCCGCAACCTCCTTAGCGCTCTTTTGCCCTGCGAAATAGGATGCGGCTTCCTCCTCAATAATCTGCTGCAGTGACCGGTCAACCGTGTATACCTGACTAAAGGAATAGAGCTGCTCTAAGAATACATCCACCTCCTGCCTGGTCATTGGCTCAATCTTAATCTCTACGTCCCCAATATAATAAATATCGTCATATTCTACTTTGTTGCCATCCTCATCCATATAGTAAGGCTTTTCCATAGCTTTCTGCGCCATGATTTCCAGATGCTTAATGCTTAAAGGGAATCCGTAAATTCCCGACTGGTACTCATCCAGGAGGAAATTCCTCATAAAACTCCATGCGCCCTCCTTATTTTTAGACTTGGAGGACATGGCAAGCTGCATTCCGGGAGCTATCGCAGAGCCGTCTCCGTTGGCTGAAGGGAACCCAATCATGGTAATATCCTCTCCAAAGGTTGCCTGCTTTGCTCTGTTAAAGCTTCCAATATCCCCTAAATAGTAAGAGCAGGTAAGCGTTCTTCCCTCTCTCCACTGGGTATCATACAACTGCCAATAGGCATCCGTATAATAATCGTCATCAATTTTTTCCGGAAATCTGTTTATAAATTCCAGCATTTGAACAAATTCCTCACTGTTAAAGCTGCATTTTCCGGTTTCTCTATCCACAAACTGACTGCTGGACATCTGCATACAATATTCCAGCATAGAGCTTCTTGTAGTTCCGTTAAGAAATTCAGTTCCTGCAGGTCTTGAATCCCAAAGTTCTACAGCCTCCTGCACCGTCCATCCTCTTTCCGGCCCCACATCAGCAGTTTTGGCAAGTAAAGTCTGAATGGAAAAATAAGGCACCAGAGAATACAGCTTTCCGTTTATTGAAAAAGCCTCTATCACATTGGGCATATAATCACTAAGCTCCATATCGCTGTCTTTTTCAATATAAGGCTTGATATCCTCAAGCATTCCTTTGCTGATATAGCTGTCAATGGGCATACTGTCATCTAAGAGAATGATATCCGGTATCTTACCGGAAACAATGTCCGTATTTAGCCTGGTTACTCCCGCATTATAATCTTCTTCTGTCGCATACAAAGCAGCATAATCCTGAAGCACAATGCGGTATTCATCATTGTTCTTGTTAAACTTTATAACCTCAGATTTTACATCCCAGTTTGTATATGCCATCGCAAGAACTATTTCCTGCTTTTCCTTCACGTCCGCCGGATCAACCTTGGAAAACTTCGCCACCCTGCTCTCGCCGGTTTCCGCATCGTCATAGGAAGCATAAAACTCCCTTTCACTAATGGGGGTGACATTATTGATTCCCCAACACATAAAGTCAGAGTCCACAAAGTTCATCAGACAGGTCTTATCCTCGTCACCCAGATTATATCCATATACTCCATAATTATCCGATAGATACAGATCATACCCCATTCCCTGATAATAACTGTAGTTCCAGCCAATCCCAGGAAGCTTAACCTTCTCTCCCAAAGTTCCGTTCTCCATATCCACCTGGGCGAGCATCATAGAACTTTCCTCATAGATGATCGCTATAACTTTTCCGTCCGCCAAGGTGAGCAGATTTGCATTCTCAAGCTGGTTTTGGCCTCCCTGACTTCCGATGATTTTTTTAAACTGGCCTTCCTTATCGAATTGAACATAATACCCACAGCAGTTAATATAAAGGTTATCCCCGTTTATCATCGTGTTATAGGCATTAAAATATCCCGCATCCTCTTTAAGCTTTCGTAGCTCAGGAATCTCTGACAAATCCTGGGAAAAGGCTTCACTTCCGTCACTTGCAAACTTAACCAGAAAATATTCGTCTATATATTCTCCCTCTCCCAGATATTCGCCGGTTTCCTCATCAATTTCTCCGGTATAGGTATATCTGTTTTTTATGGAATATAAATTTCCTTCCGGATCAATTGCAAAAGAAGAAAAGCTGGAATTTTCTTCGGCAGAAATTTCAAACAGCCTTTCCAAACCGTTATCCTTTACCTTATAAAAAATAATCTGCTCCCCATTGCTGCTTTCCTGCCACACATACTCATAGCCGAAAATCTCATCCCCTGCCTTTACCATTGTTACGGCATTTCGATTTTCACCGGATAACTGCATATCCTCTATCCGATATACATAATCCTTACTGGAGACATTTTCTGCTCCTGCCTGCGATCTTCCTTTACATCCCGTAAGGCTTATAACAAGTACCATGATTGCCATCAATACGATTTTTTTATTCATAGCTGTACTATAACTCCTTTCCGCTCCCCTTCTAAAAATGCTCCCATTTATCCTTTTCGCCCTTGGCCCGCTTCCTTATTCCGTCTTTCATATCAATCAAACGATTGCCTATATCCTTCCATGTAAAGCTTCTGTTCCTCCATTTTATGATAAGGAATATCACAATAATAACTGCAGGCACCAACAAAAACAGCATTTGAAAAATCAGAACAATTGCCTTTATATCCTCGTAACCCCTTGCAATATTTTCCCAGTAAGGAAATTTAACTGCCGCATTCTGCATAGATCTTGTTCCAAAATCCAAAACAACCGGAATCAACGCTTCTACACAATAGCGAGAGGAATTTTCCACAACGATCATATCCTCCTCTTTCACTCCCAGCTTTTCCTTCACCGCATTGTATACAAAATGCTTCACCGGATTGGGTGCAATCACCTCATAGGTGCTAATTCCTTCTCCCGATCCGTATGACGCAAGGCTTTCATTGGACACATAAACAACTGTATTATCAAGTCCTGCACTTTCGGCAAAACGTCCCGTCTGCCTTTTCACCACGCCGCTCACATAATGAGGTACTCCGCCGATCATGACGCTTTGTCCCGCAATATCACTGGATCCAAAAAGCTGCCATGCTGCCTCTTCATCCAAAATAATAGAATCCTTCATTAGATCATCACCGGAAAAATACGCTCCCGAAACCAGTGTAAGAGGATGAAACAGAAAAAAATCTCCTCCCACTCCTACTGCATCCGCTTCCAGTGTTCCCTTTTCGCTGACAATCGTAATCCGCCCCATAGAGCTGTAAGCATCCACCACCAGCCTTTTTCCGTTTTCCTCAGAATAAGCTTCCGCCGGAAGAACCTCCTTAAGCTGCTGCTCCAACTGACTTTCAAAGCTGAGGATGGAAAATTCCTCCAGCTTTACATGATCTGCCAAAAAGCAGCTGACCTGGGCGCTTCCTCCCTCGGCATCCCAGCGGGATGCCCCCTGCTGGTCAATCAGCCCTTCTATCTCCTTGTTTGACCAGACCGTCAATAGTAAAAACGAAAGCAAAGACAGGATTGTAATCAGAGAATACACAATCTGCTTGACGGAAAGTCCGCTTATGAAAGTTTTAATCCTTGAAACCATACCTGTCTCCTTTCTCTTTAATTTGAGGCTTCATTACTCGTTAAGTCTTACCTGCTTCTTCGCTTCCACCGGCTTAGTGGAGGTTGTAATTACATATTCATATCCATATAACGGTGCTGAAATTGCCGTATTATTGTCGTCAGACGCAAGTACCTCCACATCCACTCTGGTTGCAATATATCTGTTGCCAAGCGGTGTACTCTTTGACTCTACAATCAAAATAAATTTACCGTTATTATCTTCTCTCACTGCACTGTTGGGAACCACTAATTCATATTCCGCACTTCTCTGTCCTACGGAGATATTTAATGCCTGCCCTGCCTGAATACTGCTTCCCGTAACATCAAATACCAGAAGCTTCTTCTGTCCCGGTGCATCAGGATCAGGCTTTATAGCTGAAAGAATCACCTGTGCATCATCATAATACCATGCATTCTGCAGCTCCGCCACATCTCCTACCTGAACCTTCTGGGCCTGCTCATTGGTTACGGAAATCGAAAGGGTAAAGCCCTTTCCTTCCACCTGGATCACCGCTGCAGGTTCCTCCGGCTTGGTGGTCTCTCCGGCCACATAGGCAAGGGAAGTAACCGTTCCCGCTACAGGAGCCGTAATCGCCGCACCCATGGATTTCTCCTTAAGCTTAGCGATCTCCTCCTCCTTATCCGCAATGTCCTTGCTGGCCTTGGCAAGATCAAGCTCCGCATTAATATCCGAAACCATCAGGGTCTGTTCTTCCTTAAGAAGCTCATAAACAGCCTGAGCATTCTTGAGGGCCGCCTCTGCGTTGGCTATCTTGTTTTGGTATGCGACGGAGGACTGCTTGCCCGCACTGGTCAGCTCACTGATATTTTGTTCCGCCTTTTCCAATCTTGCCGTTGCATCCTGTACACCTTCACTGGATTCCACGGTGATGGCGTTAATTTCGGCAAGCTTGGCCTGTAAATTTGCTAATTCCTTTTTCAGGCTTTCTAATTGAGATAAACGGTTTTGCTCATCTCCATACTCGCCTAAGGTCGCTACAATATTATTCAAAAGATCAACTGCAACTCTATATTCCCCGTAGGCGGCTTCACAGGCTTTTTGATTTTCCCCGGACATGCTATTCCAGTCCAGACTTCCATACCAATCACTTAAATTTTTTTCCGTCGAATTACGATCCAAACCACTAACAGTTCCTATACCCAAATCAATTATGACTTGAATTTTATCTCCTACTACTTTCTTTTGTTCTTCGTAACGAGTACTACTTGAAGTATTTCCTCCCTGACCACTTCCACCTGTTCCCGAACCTGTTCCGCTTCCATCTGTTCCTGAGCTTGTTCCGCCTCCCGTTATCGCTTGTGCATTGTTAATTAATGTTTGCAAATCTGAAATTTGATTTTCTTTTTCTTTTATCTCGGCGGATAGTTCCGCAACCCTCTCAGCCTTATACCGATTAAAGCCTTCCGTTGCATGGGAAAGGTCTGTTGTAGCCTTGATTTTGGCAAGTTCATCCGCAACTGTTGATACACTGGAATTATTGCTGTCAATTGTGCTCTGTAAGCTAATCGCATCTAACGCATCCTGGCACTCCTTCACCCGATCCTGCGCCGCATCCAGACGGTTCTGCATATCCGTAACCTTGGCCTGCAGAGCGGCAAATCCGTCGGTGTTTCCGTTGGCCACCTTGCTGATCACCTCAGAAGAAACATTACTGCCAAACAGCCCCTTCATGTAGGCAAGCTTAAGATCTTCAAGCTCATCCTCAGCCTTTTTCAGCTCATCACTTTCCGCATCTTCAAGGTAATAAAGAACCTGATCCTTTTCTACTACATCACCCTGCTTTACCGCCACACTGGCAATCACTCTGGATTCCTTAGCCACCACATTATAAGGATCGGTAGCCTCCACATTGCCGGTTCCCCTGACCTTAGCTGTGATTGTTCCACTTTGAACATATTGAGTAGCCACCTCCGGCAGTGAATAATTCATAATCGTATTGGAAAAGAAGGTCAGCAAAAGCATAATGATCAGAAAAATGATTGCTGCATTCTTTACCCATTCTCTCTTTTTGGATGATGTATTTTCGTTCATAATATATCTCCCTTTCTCCTAATGCTTTTTCAAAAATATGAGCGAATTCTTTTCTCTATCCCTTAATACCGCCCTGATAGGTAATCCCTTCTACCAAATAGTCCTCACCATACAAAAATACCAATATGGGCGGCACCATATAAATCGTTGCCACGGCAAAAGCCAAACCGATTTCCCCCGCATTAATCTTTGACAGGAACACGGAAAGCGGATGCTTTTCAGAGTCTGCAAGAAGGATCAACGGCTGCTCTACCATATTCCAGTAATCAATAAAAATCAAAATCGCTATGGAGCACATGGCACCCTTACAAAGAGGCATACAAATTCTGCTGAATATATGCCATTCTCCCGCCCCGTCTATCTGTGCCGCCTCCATAACGGAAATCGGTATTCTTCTCATATACTTTGTCAGCAGATATACCGCAAAGGGTGAAAAGATACCCGGCAGCCAGATCGCCCAGTTGGTGTCCAGTATGTGAAGCCATTCGGACACCAGATAGTTTGGAACCAGCGTTACCTGATAGGGCATCAGCATTAAGATAATATAAACAAAAAAGATAATTTCCTTTATTCTTCCCCTATATCTGGTAAAGCCAAAGGATGCACCGGCAGCTACCAGCAGCTGAAAAATCACAATCGGCACCACAAGAATTACGGAATTCCAAAATTTCAGCAGATATTCCGGGCTTTTGAACAGTACTGTAATATACTGGCTGAAGGATACCATATCCGGTATGAACTTAAGGTTAACCCGTTCGGAAATATATACCTTCCCGCCTGTGTCCGAAGTGGCAAATACCTGTCCGTAATTGGCGGAAATTTCCGATGCTGACATAAAAGAATTGGTAACCGTCAGCACAATAGGCATCAGAAAAAGTACCGCAAAGCAAGCTGCAAACAAGGTTGCAAAGGAAAGCCTTACTATCTGTCTGGTGTGCTTAATTTTCTTTTTCCTTTTGATCTGCTTATTCCAACGCTCTTCCGAAACGCCATCAAAGGCAGCCCTGGTTCTTTTCAGCATCATCCTTCCACATCCTTTCCGAAATAATTTTCAGTCAGAAACAGGATACCGATGATGATGACCATCACAATTGCCATCATGATCGCCGCCGCAGACATTTTCTGATAATCCAGTTTGCCGAAAGTATTGTTCATAAAATGCTGTAACATATACATGGTATCGTAGGGATAGTCTCCCTTTAATAAATAGATTTCCCTAAATACCTTAAATGAATTTATGAGAGACATAATTGTCACAAAAAGGAGGGTGGAGGACATATACCGAAGCTTGATATGCCAGAAAATCTGAAAAGGCGAAGCACTTTCAAGCACCGCCACCTCCAAAATATCCTTAGGGATACTGCTTAACGCAGACATAAACAAAATCATGTTATATCCCAGATTTTTCCATAGAAAAAGGACAACAATAACTACCTGCGCATAGCCGGAATTCAGCCAATCGATCTTGCCCTTTCCAAACCATTCCAATACCTCATTCATCATACCGTTATAGTGAAACAGCACCTGCCAGATCAGCACAACAGACGCAATCGGTACCATCATAGGGCTTAAGAAGAAGGTACGGAATTGGCTTTTAAAGGGAATCTTACTCTCCAGCATCATTGCAAGCAAAAGAGACAGTATCACTGCAAGGGGAACTGCCACTGCTGAAAACATCATAGTATTGCGGGCAGCCTGTTGAAAAGCCGCATTATGAAAAACCATAATAAAATTGTCAAAGAACACAAACTGTCCGCTGATAGGATTATCAATAACAGAATAGTAGATGACGATCATAAACGGCAACACGAAAAACAGCAGTACCCCGGCAACGCTGGGAAGCAGATACAAAATAGATATCCGCTTCCCTCTGCGATCTCTCCGGTTACTGCCGGCTTTTGGCCCTTTTTTGTCCGCTTTGTTTAAATTCTTGTCCTTTGTCCTCATGATCCTAGGACTGCTTTTGGGCTTTTTGCCCTTTAAAAATCGCATTTCCACTCTCCACATTCAAATTATCGATTCTCATTCACATAAATTTGAATTCTATTCTGGATAACCGCTGCAGTATCGGCTGCAGATTTCTGTCCTTTGAAGAACGCTGCTGTTTCCTCAGTTATAATATTCATTAACTGCTGATCCACACTTCCGCTCATCCTGTGAACCGACTCGATCAGACTTCTCACTTCATCTACTTCTTCCTGCGTAGCTGCATAGATATCCATATTAAAATCATCATATCCCCAGCTGGTCTTCATCTGCTCTACCTGTTCGCCGTTTTCATCCTCATAATAGTCAGGAGTCATATCCCGTTCAAACATTTTCTCAAGGGCAGATCTTTTAATCGGAAAGCCCCAGCCGCTACCATTTTTCGTAACCAGTGATTGCTGATACTCCTCCGAAATCATACTTGAAACGAATTCCCATGCAGCATCCTTGTTTTTGGATTTGGCCGAAATTCCCAAAAAGCCTCCTGCTCCCTGCACCAGATTACCTTCACGTTCATTGTTTGGATATCCTACATAAGAAATCTTTTCCCCGAACAGTCCATTCATCATCTGATATTCCTGCACGGAACCAAGACTCTGCTGCATCAGCAGAATTTTGTTCGCCCGAAGTCTTGCCGAAATACCTTCTTCCTCCGAATAAACAATGGTTTCACTGGAGTCCGGGAAATTGGCTGCAAATTCCAGTGTCCTGATAAAATCAGGTCCGTCAAAACTGCATTTTCCTGTTTTCCAGTCAATGAATTCATCTATATTATTATAAATACAATAATAGAATATGCTGTCTCTGTAACCATAAGGAAATACATTATCCGGATTTTGTGTTTCTATAAAATCCAGCATTTCTGACAGTGTCCAGCCTTGAATATCACCCACTACGGACTGCTTTGCCATGGTTGTTGAAATATAAAATTGAGGAACAATTCCATACAGCTTACCATCTACCTCATAGGCTTCCAAAATGTTCTCAAGATAATCCGCTTTGTTAAATCCACTTTTTTCCATATATGGATATAAATCAGCCAAAACACCTTTATTGGCATACTGCGTATAGTTAACAGATGACAGATCAATGATATCGGGACAATTACCTGTAGTCAGATCAGCATTAAATTGTGTTACGCCTGTCTCCCAGTCATCAGTTTCATATTCCTTCACAACAACGCGATATTTTTCATTTGTTTTGTTAAAGTTAATGATATTCTGCTTAACATTCCAGTCAAGATACAGTGCGCCATAGGTAATTTCCTCCTTGGCTGCCACTTCAGAAGCCTTGGTCTTCTTTAAAAGAATCAATTCAAAGGTATTGGTTTCTGAGGATGTGCTGTAATCATTATATATCGCCCAGATACGCCCGTCCGAAAGTTCTCCCGCATATTGGATATAATTACTGTTAAGATCCACATCCAGCCAGCAAAAAAGCGTCTCCTGCTTTGCTGCTGCCACATCATACAAGGATACCTCATCCCCGGATACCATAATGCTCTTGCTTAAACCTGTATAATAGCTCTGATTTCCGTATCCTGAGACAAGCCCCTCTAATTTTGCTCCAACCGCTTTGGTTTCCAAATCAATCTTTTTCGCTTCCAATCCGGTTTCCCCATAGGAGCACATGTATACATCTCCCTCTTTAGATGCGAAAAGATTATTAATCCACCCCTCTACAGATATATCGCAGATCTTTTGAAGCTCAGGACCAACTACATGCAGCATCTGATTACCATCAAACAGATAGTAATTTCCCTTTCCGTCAACACAAAACTGCTGAACATAGGAATCCTCATCTCCTATTACCGGTGACAAATCCTGGGAGTTTATTACTGTTCCATCCTCCCCCGAGATCACTCTCAGTTCCATAGTTTGCGAATAATCAGTAATCTCTCCATTCTCATCTGTCTCATAATCATAGCAAAAGACTATAAGTGCCAGATTTCCGTCAGGAGTCGCTGCCATTTTCCCAATGCTGTCATTTTCGCCCATTTCTACTGAAAATGTATCCATCTTTCCGTCTGCTACATTATATTTATATAGATAATACTTGCTTTCACCTGTATCTTCATCCCATGAATTACCGCTCAAATAGATTGCATCATCAATCGATACGGCAGTATCAATGTAGTTTACCTCAAAATCCACCTGCACATACTCCGGAACATACACAAACTCCTTCTTACTTGTTTCTCCGCCCCCTGATTTGCCGCAGCCTGTAAAAGTCAAAACCGTCATAATCACACAAAGCATAACAGCCAGGAGTCTCGTTAATCTATTATTTCTATTTTTCATTCTGCACCTCATAATCTTGTAGTTTGAATAAACATTACATACAAACTATAGCATACTATATAATAAGAAACAACCTGATTAATCTTAATTTTTTCCTAATTAGCTTTTGGCAGTTTATTATTATTTTTTGTGTGATATGTTGAACACCCACAAAAGAAAAAGGGGCGTGATCCCCTTTTTCAAAACTTAATATTAATTCTTAAAGCTGTGAATGGGAGCAGGTATTCTTCCCCCTCTATTCACAAATTCATCACAGGAGAAGGAATTCACCGGCATAATCGGTGCATACCCCAGCAGCCCTCCAAATTCCACCGTTTCTCCCACACCCTTTCCGATCACAGGAATAATACGGACTGCAGTTGTTTTCTGGTTAACCATGCCGATGGCCATCTCATCCGCAATAATCCCGGAAATCGTGGTGTCCTTGGTATCTCCGGGAACGGCAATCATATCCAGTCCCACGGAGCAGACACAGGTCATTGCCTCAAGCTTCTCTAAGGTAAGCGCTCCTGCTTCCACCGCATCGATCATTCCCTGATCCTCACTTACCGGTATAAAGGCTCCGCTTAATCCTCCTACATAGGAGGAAGCCATCACGCCGCCCTTTTTCACCTGATCATTCAGAAGGGCAAGAGCCGCTGTCGTCCCCGGCGCACCGGCATGCTCCAATCCAATCTCACACAAAATATCTGCCACACTGTCGCCAATTGCCGGAGTAGGTGCCAATGACAAATCCACAATACCGAAGGGAACTCCTAATCGTGCGGAAGCCTCCTGGGCCACAAGCTGTCCTACTCTGGTAACCTTAAAAGCAGTTTTCTTAATCGTCTCACAGAGAACCTCAAAGTTTTCTCCCCGCACCTTGCTAAGCGCATTCTTCACAACACCGGGACCGCTTACACCTACGTTGATGATCTTATCCGCCTCCGTAACCCCGTGAAAGGCGCCTGCCATAAAGGGATTGTCGTCAGGTGCATTGCAGAACACCACCAGCTTTGCACACCCAAGGGAATCCTGCTCCTTCGTAAATTCGGCAGTCTGCTTCACGATCTGTCCCATCAGCTTCACCGCATCCATGTTAATTCCCGTTTTGGTGGAACCTAAGTTTACTGAGCTGCATACCCTCTCGGTAGAGGAAAGCGCCAAAGGAATAGACCGGATTAACAGCTCATCTGCGGGAGTCATCCCCTTAGATACCAGTGCCGAATATCCGCCGATAAAGTTCACCCCAACCTCATGAGCTACCCGATCCAATGTCTTCGCAATCGATGCAAAATCTTCTATGGTCTTGCAGGCAGCGCCTCCCACAAGTGCAATGGGAGTTACTGAAATTCTTTTATTGACAATAGGTATTCCGAATTCCCCGGATATTTCTTCACCTGTTTTAACCAGATCCTTTGCAGCTTCATAAATCTTGTGATAAATCTTTTCATTTAATTTGTTTAAATCAGAATCAATGCAATCCAGTAAGCTGATACCAAGGGTGATGGTACGCACATCCAGGTTTTCCTTTGTAATCATTTCGTTGGTTTCAACTACTTCAAATAAATTAATCATGGTAATGTCCATGTCCTTTCTCAAATTCTGTGCATTTTATCAAAAATTTCTTCCTTCTGACACTTGATATCAACACCAATGCTTTCGCCAAGCTGCTTCATCTCTTCAGCCATCTCTCCAAAACGCTTGTCCATTCCATTGGTATCCACAATCATCATCATATTGAAGTATCCCTGCACGATAGTCTGGGAAATATCAAGAATATTGATTTTATGATCGGCCAGATAAGTACAAACCCTGGCTATTATTCCTACCGTGTCCTTTCCTACTACCGTAATAATTGTTTTGTCCATTTGTCTTTTATTCTCCTCTCAATGTTTTAAATATCAGGCATTCCTCTATGCAATATGAATAACCGGTGACACTTCACTTCTGGGCGCCACATGCATCGGGAAATCAGAATGCATCCTTGCCATGGTCACCTCTACCCGAACCGCCTCATATGCAAGCTCCGGCAGATTATTTTCCTTGCTTAAATGTCCCAGCATGACAGCCTGTATTTTGTCATGCAAAAGACTGCATAAGAGCTGTCCTGCACGCTCGTTGGATAAATGCCCCCGATCCCCCAAAATACGCTGCTTTAAATAATAAGGATAAGGTCCTACCTGAAGCATGTTTACATCATGATTGGCCTCAAGCAAAAGAGCATCCATTCCCTGCAGAGACTCCACTGTATATTCATTATAATTTCCAAGGTCCGTAACGATTCCCACCCGCTTCTTTCCGTGCTGAATTCGATATGCCACCGGCTCTGCCGCATCATGGGATATTTTCATGGGATTGCAGATCAAATCCTTAACGGTAATCTTCTCCTCCGCACGGATAGGACAAAATAAATCTTCCGGTATCTCCCCCACCGAAGAAATTCCTTTGATCGCTTCAATCGTTCCTCTGGTGGCATAAATAGGAATTCCATACTTTCTCGCCAATACGCCCAGACCTGCAATGTGATCCGTATGCTCATGAGTGATAAAGATACCGTCAATATCCCTCATGGACAAATCAAGCTCCTTTAGTCCGGCCTCCACTCTCTTTCCGCTTATTCCCACGTCCACCAGAAGGTGAGTGGCATCTGAGCCAACATAAATACAGTTTCCGCTGCTCCCGCTGGCTATGCTGCAAAGTCTCATTTCATTTTGCCTCTTTCTGTTCATTATTGTATATAAGCGCTGCTGCCTGTCAGGAGCGCCAGTAAATTTCTATCACATCACCATCGTTAATCGGCTCCATATATTCTGCGGGACGCCCGTTTAAAGTAGTTACAATTCCTTTCCCTCTGGGTCTGGACAGATCAAAATCAATCCGTTCAAACACATCCACATAAACATATTTGCTCTTTCCCGTAAGCGCAACGGGCTGCTTGTTTACGATTACGGAAACGGTTCTTGGCACCTCTTCCTGTTTTCCGTCAACGGACTGCATATCTGTTTCTACAGTTTCTTCCGTCTCTTCTTCCGCTTCATCAAACCTGTCTGAGCCTTCTGTTTCTCCGGTATACTCCGCCATCTCACCCTCTGCCCAGACAACCGAAAAGTTCTCATACACCGGCGTTTCCTTATCCGCAAGCTTATTATTAACATACAACTTCATAGACGGTTCGAGCACAACATCCATAAATTCCACAATCTGTTCCACGGTGTAATAATTCAGAATTTCTACCTGATCCCCTTCACAGATCTCATAGTAGCCTGACTGCAGCACCTTATTGACATTGGCAAACCTTGGAACCTCCACCCGCTTCTCATTTACATATACACTAAGGCTCTCCGTCATCTCCGGCAGTTCCCCGACAGTCATTTTCCCCGGTTCTCCCGCTGTGGACTGTATCACCTTAATAATGTCATTGGCATGAATAGGCGTATAAATATCTCCCGGCTGACCATTGATCGTAATCACAGCTGCCTCCCCAAGCTGTCCTCTTGCCATCCTCTGCTTACCGTTCACCGTAAACTCCAGTGCCTTTCCTCTTCTGGGGAAAAGGCCGTCATTGGGAAACTGAACCTGCATGGCCGCATCTGCCACCGTAAGCCGGTTATTATCATACATCTTCACTCTGTTATCGTTAAAGCTTACAAAAATGAAATTATTGCTTTGCTCATAAAAATTCAGGCAGATACCGATAGGAGTAACCAAAAGGCTGTCCTTCTTCACATCCTCCTCAAAGATAATCTGCTGCATAACCTCCTCGCCCCTAAGTGCCACACGCTCTCTGGCAATACCAAGCTTGTCGGCTATGGCCTCCGTATAACCCGGGATTTTTCCGCCGCCGCCCACCACGAATACTGCACTGACCGGCTTATCGCCGTTTAATTCCTTAATCTTATCAGCCGCCTGTCCTGCCATATCTTCAATCACATGAGCGGTTACCTTTTTAACCTCTTCACTGCTGATGGTCTGGGGCAGCAGCATAATATCCGTATAGGATACGGTTTCCATCTCTCCTGAATCTCTTTTAATCTGTTCTGCGGTTGCGAAGTCAACCAGACAATGTTTTGCAATCTCTTCCGTCAGTAAATCCCCTGCCATGGGAATCATTCCATATGCCAGAATACATCCGTCATTGGTAATGGAAATATCGGAGGTTCCCGCTCCCACATCCAAAAGAGCAATGTTCAGCATCCTGAAGCGTTCCGGAATAGCCAGCATAATAGCCGCAATAGGCTCCAATGTAAGGCTGCTGACCGTAAGTCCCGCTATCTCCACCGCCTTATAAAGGCCATCTACCACATCATCGGGAAGAAAGGTTGCTATCAAATCTATACCTATTGTTCTCGCTTTGTGTCCTTCCAGATTACCCATGGGATACCCGTTTAAGTAATAACGAACTACAGAATGCCCTACACAATAGAACTTTAAATCCTCCTCCTGCTGTTCTTCCAGAAATTCCTGATAAGCCTTCTCCACACCTGCTGCAATCAGCCCGTAAATATCCTCCTGGGAAACCTCCTTATCACCGGTAAAGGGATATTCTACATGAGTCGTTACAGTTCTAAGCACACGCCCTGCTGCCGCAATACACACTTCGGAAAGCTTTCTTCCGGTGGCTTCCTCAAGCTGGGCTTTCACATCTCTAATGGTTTCCCCTACCTTGATAATATCATGAATTTGTCCATCCAGCATGGCTCTGGTCTCATGCTCTTTGGTTCTCTGTGCCACTACAATAAACTGATCGCCTCTTTTGTAGCCAACGGTTCCCACAATACTTCTGGTACCGATATCAAGTCCGAATACAAGCTGACCCGTATATTTTCTTTCCTCCATCACACACATTCCCCCAACCTTGCATCTATTTGCCTGCAGGCATCTTCCAGACTGCCGCTGTTATCAATCTCTACCGTACAATATTTTCTAAACTCATCTTCACGAAGCTGAGATTGCATAATCGAATCTATCTTCTCATCGGAATAGCCCCGTGTACCTTTAAGCCGCTGTCTGCGCACTTCCTCTCCTGCGTAAATATACCACATTTCATCTACAATTTTCAAATATCCGCCTTCAATCAAGAGAGCTGCCTCTATAAAGAAAAACTTGATTTTCTCCTCCGAGGCTGCAAGCTCAATCTCCCGAAAGATCAATTCCCTGACGGCAGGATGAATAATTTGATTTACCTTCTGAAGCAATTCCTTTGACCCGAATATCTTAGCTGCCATGCGGTTCTTATTTATGGTTCCGTCCTCGTTTAAAATATCCGCCGATAATAACCCAACCAGCTTATCGTAACACGGCTGCCCCGGCTCCTTTACCCTGTGAGCGGCCTCATCCGCCAAAATAATCCTGCAGGAATATTTTTCTTTTATGTATCCAAGAAGCGCAGACTTACCGCTTCCCACGCCTCCTGTTATTCCAATTATCTTCATAACCACCATCCCCGATCATCCACTTATGAGGATTATTTGGCCTCATACCAGTCACTTCCGGTATGAAGATCCACCTCAAGCCGCACGGAAAGCTCTACTGCCTGCGCCATTTCCTCTTCCAATATGATCCTAACCTGCTCCTTCTCCTCCTTATAGGTCTCAATCAGCAGTTCATCATGCACCTGCAAGATCAGTTTGGATTTCAGATTTTCCTTTTTCAGCCTCTGATATACCCTGATCATGGCAATCTTAATAATATCTGCTGCGGTTCCCTGTATCGGGGAGTTCATTGCCACCCTTTCCCCAAAGGAGCGCTGCATAAAATTGCTTGAGGAAAGCTCAGGAACAGGTCTTCTTCTTCCGAACAGAGTTGTTACATAACCCTTTTCCTTAGCCCCCAAAACAGTTGTATCCAGAAAGTTCTTAACACCCGGATAGGTTGCAAAGTATTGTTCAATATATTCCGCCGCTTCCTTCTTGGTAATACTGAGATCCTGGCTAAGGCCAAAGGAACTGATTCCATACACAATTCCGAAATTTACTGCCTTGGCATTGCGCCTTTGCAAATCCGTCACCTCGTCAAAGGGAATATGAAATACCTGGGAAGCCGTAATCCTGTGAATATCGGCATGCATTTTATATGCGTTAATAAGCTGCTCATCTCCCGACATGTGGGCCAGGATTCTAAGCTCAATCTGGGAGTAATCGGCATCCGTAAAGCAATATCCTTCCTTAGGGACAAATACCTTTCTGATCCTTCTTCCCAGCTCCATGCGCATGGGAATATTCTGCAGATTAGGGTCCGTGGAGCTGAGACGACCAGTAGCTGTAATGGTCTGATTAAAGGTGGAATGAATGCGCTCATCCTCCCCGATAAAGGCCGCAAGCCCGTCCGCATAGGTGGATTTCAGCTTCGCCAGCCCTCTGTATTCCAGAACATCCGCCACCATGGGACAGTCCGGTGCCAGCTTTTCCAAAACATCAGCCGCTGTGGAATAACCCGTTTTCGTCTTTTTGCCGCCGGGAAGCTTTAATCTGTCAAACAAAATCTCTCCCAGCTGCTTGGGAGAATTGATATTAAACTCTCCTCCTGCCTGCTCATAGATCTTTTGCTCCAGTTCGCTGATCCTGCCGGTAAGCGCTTCACCATACTCCTTTAATTGTTCCGGTTTGACCAAAATACCTTCCTTTTCCATGTCATACAGAACATAGGTAAGAGGCATCTCAATCTCCTCCATCAGCTGATCCATCCCGGCTTCTGCAAGCTTTTCCCGCAGCTTTGGCGCTGCCTGAACACTGACATAGGAAAGGAAGCAGGCATACTCTGTAAATTCCTCCTCCTTTTCCTCCATGGCTTTCCTAAGAGAAGCCTTTCCAAACCTCTGGCTGCGCTCGGAAAGCAAAAGCCCAAGCTGCTCACCGGCAATATCCTCACAGGTATAATCATTTTTCAGGGGATTTAGCAGATACGCAGCCAGTATAATATCAAAAAAGCGTTCCGTCTCATCACTGTCTAAGTATTGATATGCATTTTTTATATCCGCACAGGCAATCCGGCAGCTTCCTCCAAGAAGTGCCAGTTTATCCTTAAGATATCTTTCCGTTATAAAGCCTCTCAAAGGAATAAAACAGCTTGTTCCGTCCGAAAAGGACAATGCCGCACCTGCCATCTCCGCCTTAGCTTCTTTTAAAATGGCAAGACCAATCTCCTCTTTGCTCTCTAAAGCCCTTGCAAAGACATCCTCCACCTCATTTAAATCCGTCACCATTTTAAAACCGGCGGTAACCTTCTCATTGGATACGCCTTTGTCAAAACGGGATAACAGATTTTTAAATTCCAGCTTTTTAAACATCACATAGGCATCTTCCGTATAGAAATTCCCTACTGCTGCCTCCTCAAAGGAGAAGGTAATCGGACTGTCCACATTGATCGTGGCAAGGGTTTTGCTTAAATCCGCCAGCTCCCTATTGGCAATCAAAGATTCCCGAATTGCCTTTTTGGTGATTTCCTCCACATGGGCATATATGTTTTCAAGGGAGCCAAACTGAACCATCAGCTCCGTTGCCGTCTTTTCACCCACCTTGGGGACACCGGGAATATTATCCGCCGTATCGCCCATAAGCGCCTTCAAATCTATAAATTGAAGAGGAGTTACCTGATACTTTTCCTTCACATCACCGGCATAATAGTCCTCTATCTCCGTCCTTCCGCCCTTGGTTTTGGGAATACGGATTTTGATGGTATCGGTGGCAATCTGCAAAAGATCCCTGTCACCTGACACCAGTGAAACAGCCATACCCTCCTTCTCGGCACGCTTAGCCAGCGTTCCTAAGATATCGTCGGCTTCAAGCCCCGGCTGCTCCATCATTTTGATACCCATGGACGCCAGAACCTCCTTCATCACCGGCACCTGCTCACGCAGCTCCTGCGGCATAGGCTTTCTGGTTCCTTTGTATTCTTTATATATTTCATGCCGAAAGGTAGGAGCATGCACATCAAAGGCTACTGTCAAATAATCCGGCTGCTCCTCCTCCAATATTTTAAACATAATATTTAAAAAGCCATAAATTGCATTGGTATGAAGCCCCGCACTGTTGCTTAAGTCCGGCACCCCATAAAACGCTCTGTTTAAAATACTGTGCCCATCTATCAATACAAGCTTTTTCAATTCCGTTCTCCCTCTGCTGTCTTAACAGCCCTGCTATAAAAAAATCAACAATGCAATTAATGTAATAAGAGCTACCGCCACAAGACCTTCCATGGCATACAAAAACCACTGCATATTTTCCCGAAGCTTCAACGCATGACCTGCCGTATCCATACGGTATTTCAGCTCATTTTGAAGATCAAAAACATTTCCCTCTTCCAGCCTGGTCATTCCTTCCATGACAAGAAACTGGATGGAAAGCTCTTCCCTGCATTCGTCGCATCCTTCTATATGCTCCATAAATTCCCGTAATTCTTCCGTATCCAGATCGTCCTGCAAAAAGTAGGGGATCATCTTTTCTGCTTCCTTACAAGTCATAACAGTACCTCACTGCCAGTCTTACCCACCGACACTAGTCTATTATATAATACACTTCGTAACTGTTTCAATGTTTTTCTCTCATTGAAAATTTTTCTTGACTTTTCACAAAAATTTGTGGTAAAAAATAAAAGTCGTGTAGCACACTAAATTTTAACGCAAAGCGTATGATATCCCATTTTCGGGATGTTATGCGCTTTTCTTTTTACAAACAGGAGGTACATATGATAAAAACAAAAAAGCAGGGAATTATCTTTGGGATTATTATGTCCTACGCTATGGCTTACGGTATGGAGGTTTACAACGTCGCCATCAAAATGGGAGTTGATCTGCAGGCAGGCGGGTTCAGCAACATGACCAACATTGTTTTCTGGGAAGCATTGAAAGAAGCCCTTTATATGGGCGTGTTTGTATTTTTGTTCTCCAATCTTTGGGGAAACCGGATCGGCGCCGGCTTTGCCGCACGTCACTGTGATCCGGCTCATGACAATCCCTACATCTGCCAGCTTCTGCGTCAGGGCGGAACCGTTGCGGTTATGTGTCCTACCATGAGTATGGTTGCATCCATTCTGTTCAACATCATTCTGGGAGGCGCTTCATGGACCAATCTGCCCGCCATTTGGGTGGGAACCGTCCTTAAAAACTTCCCCATGGCTTTTCTCTGGAACTTCTTTGCAGCAGCCCCTTTCTCTCACTGGCTGTTTGGCAAGCTTTTTCCTAACAAAGAATAATCCATGTAACTGCTTCTTTTCCGAGCGGTTCCATGCTCTCTTTTAAACAGCCAAAACGGGTAAGCTCTTAAGAGCTTACCCGTCAGACTGTAGACAAAGCGCCTCTGGTAATCCTCAAGTCAGAAGCGCTTTTCTTATTTTGGGTGCAAAAACTGTATACTTAAATTTATGCATAGCAGAACCAAGCTCTATCAATCCTTTTTTGGCTTTCATCTTTGCCAGCTTTTTCAGATTCATACACGCAAAGGTAAGCCCGGCTTTCATTTCCATCCGTGCCTTCCCAAACATCTGTGTATATCTGAAACCATGGTTTTCTTTTGCGGTTCCAAATATTCGTTCTATAGTTTCTTTTCTAAGGGAGTACAGGTCTTTCATGCCAAGTGTCTGGCGGATATCCTCACACATTTCCATGTATGGCTCCCAGATGTGTCTGGTTACCACCTTTACATGGTCTTTGCTTTCTGTACATTGGGAAAGATAAGGACATTCTGTACAGACAGCTCCGCAGCTTTTATATTCACGATATCCGTTTCGGTTTGTTGTGCTATATGTCAGCGTCTGATTATTCGGACAGATGTAGCAGTCATAATACTCATCATAGACATACTCGTATTTTGGGAAAAATCCCTCTTTAGTCATCGGTCTTTTATAAGGCAGCAGCAGGGTAATTCCATTATCTATCAACAGCTTCGCGATGGCAGGAGTTTTATATCCTGCATCTGCTATCAGGGTCTTTAGTCCGATATCCTTTATCTTGTCATACAAAGCCTTGAATGTTCTGCTGTCATGGTGATTGCCGGGATGTACACTATATCCCAGAATCCAGCCATTCTTATCACAGACTGTCTGTACGGCATAGGCAAACACATTTTTATGTTCCCCTTTACGGAACCATCCGCTTTCAGGGTCGGATGTACTTTCTTTGATGGTTTTATCTTCTTTACCTCCCATGTCGGAAGATGGCGGATTGTCATGGTCATCATCCTTTCCTTTTAGAGGACGTTTCCCATGAGCTTCACGGTCTTCATTAATCTCTTTTTTCAGCAGTTCTTCAAAGAATAATGCTTCTTCATGGGCAATGCGTTTCTGCATCTTTTTGTTGTTTGCACGGGCTTTGACATGAGTCGCATCCACAAAAACTTCTGTGGGGTCTATCAGTCTGAATTTATAGCACTCCTGCAGTATATGAGAAAATATCTGCTCGAAGAGGTCGGTATCCCTGAATCTGCGTGTATAATTCTTTCCAAAGGTGGAGAAATGGGGAACCTTGTCCATCATTTCCAAACCGAGAAACCAACGGTAAGCCACGTTCACTTCGATTTCTTTAACCGTCTGACGCATGCTTCTGATTCCATACAGATACTGAATGAAAGGAAGTTTTATCAGCATAACAGAGTCCATGCTTGGTCGTCCATTATCAGGACTGTATTTATCTGCCACAAGGTCATAAATAAAGTTCCAGTCAATGGCTTTATCAATAATTCTGAGAAGATGATCCTGTGGAACCATGTCATCCATGCAGAACATCTGAATCTGTTCTCTTTTCTTGTCGGCATTCTGTGTCATCATAGAAATGTACCACCTTTATTTGATACTTCCATTATATCAGAAAAGAGCCTGAAAATCCCATAAATACTGAGTTTTCAGACTCTTTATATAGAAAAACTATCTGTTTTAGATATACAGAAGTTGTACCCTTGAATAAAGGAAAAATAAGCGAATACTATTCTATCTATATTTCAACCTCATCCAATTCCTTTATTTTTCTATTTTGACTTAAAACTACAAGAAAGAGAATGCCAGTGAGCCCCGCCGCAACAAATATTAATCCAATACCAGAACCCTTTCCCTGACCAACAAACACAGATAAAAGCTGCTGCGCCTTACCATTTTTTTGCATAAATGGTTCACAAATATAATCTGCCAATAATGCACCTGACAAATATCCAACAGGCGCAAGCATTCCTGTAATCATTCCCTGCAGAGAAAACATCCTTCCTTGCATAGAAGTGGGTACCTTTTCCCGTAATATGACTGTTTGATAGGTAGAATAAATTGGTGCTCCAAAGCATCCAAAGAATACGACCACACACCACTGCTCTATATTTCTCCCCATACCAAATAGAGTGATTCCTACAAGACACATAAAACTTCCCACATACATCATTGATAATTTTCTTTGGGGCTGTTTCATTACCGTCAGCATAATACTTGCAGCCAGGCATCCTGCAGCCATAAACACAGCTATTGTTCCAACTGCCATTTCATCATTACCTGTTCGGGCAAGAATCAATGGAGAATACATACTGTCAAAGGAAATAGCCCCCATGAATTCCAGTACACTATACATCGATAGAAGTACCAAAATTCCCTGATTTGTTTTCAAATATGAAGCTGCCTCCTTGATACTTCCGGCAATTTCATTGAAAGCTGCATTCTGATCTTCCTTTACAATATCTGGTATTCTGACAAACAGCAGCAATGTTATAAATGCAAATAAAAATGTCCCCAAATCTATAACAATGATTAACCCTAAGCCTCCGCTGCTCAGAACCCCTGCTGCCAGAACCGGTGTCAGTATTCCAATGACAGAACCCGCTACAGACTGCAAGCCGCCAACTCTTGCATAGTCTTTTTGACTAACCAGTAAAGATACTGCTACCTGCGATGCCGGGTTTTGAAAAGCATTCATAAAACCGCTGATTATATTTACCACACAGAGTATCCAAAGTTCCAAAATACCGCTCATAAAACAACTTAAAATGACAAATGAACATATAGCGGCAATCGAATCACAGATCAGCATGATTTTTTTCTTATTTGCATTGTCCACAATAGCACCGCCAAACAAGCTCACAATCAAATATGGTATTGCGTTGCAAATGGCAAGCAAAGAGGAGGCCATAACCTGACCGTTCTTTGTATATACCCAGATAATCAATGCAAAACTGGTCATGTTTGTTCCAAGCTGTGAAACCGTTTGACCTGTAAACAGTAGTGCGAAATCTCTGATATGGGATTCTCTTCTTTTAGTCATTGATATACCTCACATTTCCCATATGTATCAATTTCTTATACATATAGCACTGTGGCGAATGGTCATTTATAATTCCACAGGCCTGTAAATGAGAAAACACTGTGATAGAACCCAAATATTTAAACCCTCTTTTTTTCAAATCTTTGCTTATCTGATCTGACAACGCATTGCTTGCTTCTCCCTGGCCATTGTGATGTTTAACATAAATCAGGCTTTCATAATTGGAATAGGACCACATATAATCATCAAAGCTTCCATATTCTTCTATAATCTTGAGAAACGCCTTTGCGTTTCCTATAATAGCCTCTATCTTTCTTCTGGATCTTATCATACCGTCTTCGTTCATAATCCTGATAATATCCTGTTCTGAATACTTTGCAATCTGATGAAAGTCAAAATCATCAAAGCATTTCCGAAAAATGTCACGCTTTTTTAACATCATTGTCCAGTTTAATCCGCACTGCATAACTTCCATGGAAATATATTCAAAATGCTTTTTATCATCGTGAAGAGGAATCCCCCACTCTTCGTCATGATATTTTTGTACAATACCACCGTCAAGGCACCAACTGCATCGCTCCATAAAAACCTCCTCAAATGTTTTCCATCATTATACAACATATTGACGACAGCTATATGTCGTAATTAGATAAAAAATTTTGAGCTGTTGCTATCAGCTCTTCTTTGTAATCATCTGGTCCTATCACTTTCACCCTGCTGCCAAAACTCAGCAGCAGTGCTTTCCACAATCTTTCTTTTGCCGGAACATCAATGTAAATTCTGCGCACCCTGTCATCAATTTTCTCTATGATGCAGTCAGGAAAATATTCTTTCATCAGCCCGGATTCATCCTTATCAAACTGTACCTCTATATGGATACAGGTCTTATAATACGCCTGTTCTGATTCTTTCATTCTTTCTTCAATATTCCCATGTTCCTGCTCATAGTGATTCTCTTCTATAATAAGATGATTCATTCTTGCGACCTTAAATGTCCGGTAATCCCGCCTGGTTTCCTCATATGTAAACAAATACCATGCATACCACTTATAATGAATTGCCAAAGGCTGCACTGTCGGATGAAAATAATCTCCATTTGCATTACGATAATCAAAAGAAATATAGTTCTTCCGGGTAATTGCCTGTTCCAGCCTTGTATTCATATCCTGAACCTGCTGATTTTCTTTTGTCACGCTAAAATCCCAAAATACTTTTTGACCGCCTTCCTTTTCAATAATGGCATTATATTTTTCAATCAATGAATTTAAGGTATCACTTGTATAGGAGGTTGCAAGACTCTTTAGTGCCTTTACCACAAGCTGCTGTTCATCATCACGAATATCTGTATTCTTTATTTTATAATTTGGCAATATCGAATATCCGCCATTTTTCCCCGCATCGGCATATACAGGTATTCCAATAGAAGATATGCTGACCATATCCCTCTGAATGGTTCTGACTGATACATGAAAACGCTCCGCTAGATAGCTTGCAGGAACATGATCATGATTCAGCAGATATATTATAATTTCTAATAAACGGTCTATTTTCACCATCGCTCTGTCATCCTTTCGTATCTCTCAGATGTGAATCCTGAATTTTTCCTACATATTTATCCATTGAATAAATGCTGTCTTATCTGTACAGTTATATCCCGCATTTTTATAAAAATCCAATGTTTTTTGCTCCTTTGACCCTGTAAGCAGCATCATCTTATAACAATTATTTTTTTCCGCTATGAACTTCGCAAATTCTAAGCATTCAGTTGCATAACCGCGCCCTCTATACTCTGCATGAGTGACCACATTTTCCACAAACGCATACGGACGCACATTTCTTGTCAAATTTGGAATGATCACACATACACATGAAGAAACAATCTTTCCATCAATAACATTTACAATAAAATGATGATTTTTATCTGATATGATTTGTTCCCATGTAGCAGATAAATACTCTGATTGTTCCGGGACAGTTTTTTCATGCAGATACAAATATAAATTTAATATTTCCATTAAATCTTCTTGTTTCGCTTCACGAATCATTTTCTCACCTCAGCTCATAAAGTGAAAAGCTGTCATTCTTCTCAAAGAAATCTTTAACACGCTCCAAATCTACAAATTTTGCATATATTATTTCCTCTGTTTCTTTATCTGGCTGCCACAAATCAGGAACCATGATTGGTTTGCATCCGGCTCTGTAAGCTGACAACAAACCATTTTTTGAATCCTCCAACGCAAAGCACTCGTCTGGCTCCACTTCCAGTAATTCACAAACTTTTAAATAGAATTCGGGTTCTGGCTTTGATTTATTCACCATATCGCCACATACAACCACATCAAAATACTCAAATATATCGGCATCTTTCAGATGATTTTCAACTTCCCATTTGGGAGATGAAGAAACTACGGCCAAACTGCAGCACCTGTCATTAAGATATTCCAACAAAATATGCAGTCCCTTTTTCACCGGAACTTTATTCATTGTATAATAGTCTGTCAAAAATTCTTTTGTATGTCTGCGTAGTTCTTGTTCGTTGTATTTCTCGCCAAACTCGGACACCCATATATCTCTGGACATTGCAATGCTCATTCCCAGAGTCTTCATAACCATATAACCTGCTTTTCCAATACCAATTTTTTCACCAGCATAATCCCATGCCTTGAAAAACACACTTTCTGTATCAAACATCAAGCCGTCCATATCAAATATTACTGCCTTCATATTTATCTATTTCCTTATGCTCCGGATGATAACTTCCAAGCGGGCTGTCAACTGTAACTTTTACCCTTTCTCCAATCATGCCTGCCTCCATGATTCAAATTTCATCGCTAACCTTATTCTAACACATAATTGCAAATTTCCTACTATTAATTAGCAATCAACGCTTCCATTTCATGTATTAACTTTCCAACATTTTGCGGGACATGTGCGTCCGAAGCCGTTAATATCTGTACATCATTCTTTAGCATAGCGTTCAGCATTTCTTTATTCATTCCTAATTCTGAATCACCATAATTGATTACCAAACCACTGCTTTCCTCAATATACATATGATTTTCTTTCAATGCAACTGCAATCGCATTATACTCCATGCCATACTTATTACCTGGATATGCACCGAAACACTGTAAAGAATTCGGATGTGCCAATCCAGTAAATAAATTACTTTTTGCCAACATATACATTAAATCATAATAACGCTTATATAGTACATTTAGATCGTAATCGTCTTTCTTCCAAGGCTGTTTCATATGGCTGAACGCCCATTCATCAATAAAATGAATCGAACCAACAAGGAAATCAAAGGGATACATTTTTTTAGCCTACTAATATCTTCTTCATGCTCTGGAGAATAGCATACTTCTAAACCAAATTTTATCCTGATTGGAAACTGCTCTTTCTTCATATTTTCTATAAAATCCGTATATTCCTTCAATGGGCGCGCTGCTTCAAGTTTTCTCTTATACCATTGATTTTGATATGCATTATAGTGTGACATTTCATCATACAGACTCTGGCATTCTTTAAAAATATGAGTGTGTTCCAGAAAATATATTTCATCAATATCTCTCAATAGAGCATGTTGTATAAATTCCTGTATCCAATCAATACAATAATTCCCTTTTTCCAAATGAACATGAGCATCAATCATGCATGATTTCCTCCCTGCAATTCCTGATTCGCTGCAATAACTCGCCTTGATCAATCTGAGTAAAATCTGTTGTATCCAGAATTATATGTGGTCCATTTGCCACAAACCTGTCCATCCCCCTATTAACAATTCCACCTACAAAACTTTCATATGAAATCGGCGGCACAAAATTATTCTGTATTTTTTCCGGATAACAATCATTTACAACATGCCCCCGGTGCCTGTCTGAACTGTCATTTCTTTTTAAGAAACGCTGATATATTTTCTCATAATCTCCTGTTAAAGTAACAGTAATAGCTTTGTATGAATATTTTTCAAGAATTGCAAGCAAACCCTCTTTTGATACATTTTCAAAATTATTTTCCAGAATAAAAGATTGTCCCCTTTTCATTAACTGTTCGGCCATATAATACATGATATTCATACTGGCAATACCCAACCTGACCTTTTCTTCTCTTGAACAAAATCCAACCGTATCATACAGCAATTCTTTAATTTTATCTTTTGAAATAACCGGTAAGCCAAAATGCTCTGCCAAAACTTCCGCCATCGTACTCTTCCCCGCAGCCGGAATTCCTGTAACCAAGATACAATACATATGTAATATCTCCTGTTCTATAAATTCGTCACATCAACTTTTATACCAATATCCTCTACCTGTGCCAGAAAATCTTCTGACACTTTTTCATCTGTTATCAGCAAATCATAATCCTCTATTTTGCACACAGAATGAACAGAATTCCACCCTATCTTTTTAGAAGGATATATCCCAATATTCATTTTACTATTTTTCATAACAGCTTTTCCAAATTCAACTCCGGCACTACTGTGTATAGAGGCCCCAAAATCTATTGAAAGAGCCGAATGTGATAAAAATGATTTATCTATTTGAATATTCTTTACCATTTGGATCGTATAAAAATCATGGCAATGGCCACGGTGAGACATTTCTCCTCCCAGGAGAATAACTGAAATATCTTCCTTTTTTCTCAGGGTGTCTGCAATCGTAACCGAATTTGTTAAAACTGTTATCTCTAATTCATCCGGCAGATTTAAAGCCATATAGTATCCAACAGCGGAAGTGGTAATATATATTACATCATGTTCTTTAATATATTTTATTGCACATTGTGCTACTGCCAGATAATCCTCTCTTACCTCCGGTAAATCTTTCGGATTATACAATTTTTCCGGGTAAATTTCTCTTGGAGCTATTGCAATAGCTCCTCCATGTGTCCTCTGCAGCAGCCCTTTCTTCTCTAATAATCGCAAATCTCTCCTGGCACAATCTGCTGATATATGATATAATTCCTGGATTTCGGATACCATAATTCTTCCAGCCTCATCCACTCTCTTTACAATATCCTTTTGCCTTTCTTCCATGAACATAATTTTTTTGCCCGTCCTTGTTTGTAATTATTTATATTTGTTTATTCTTGTTTTAATTTTATTATACACGTTTTATTTAGATATGCAATACCCGTTTTCCATATCTTCAGATTTTCAAAGCAACATGCAAAGAACCATATAGCTTCGGGAATTTGTTTTTAATAACGGGACAGATATGTTAAAAAGAGCCGATAAACTATGATTACACAAGTTTATCGGCATTGATTCTTTTCTTATCATTCTTAATAAAACTTATTTGACAACATCGCAAAGCCTCCGCAGACAACCGGCAACACTACGGAATGCCCTAAACAACCGTTTTATTCTCAGGCTATCTAAATATTGGTTCCATATATGTTTTGATTAAATCTATCCTATCTCTTGCCTTTGGCACAAAAAGCGCAGAAGATGACACAACTATTTTATCTCTTGTATTCACATAAATTATATTTCCTCCATCCCCCATCGCTGCATAACCATCTTCATTTACCCACCATAAATA